>CENJ01173364.1_pt1 | contig 15890 bp, 13 predicted proteins | sample 356161 | NCBI WGS metagenome assembly CENJ01 (sample SAMEA2619531, study PRJEB7988) | marine metagenome | biome: marine biome (ENVO:00000447); feature: surface water layer (ENVO:00002042); material: "saline water (ENVO:00002010), including plankton (ENVO:xxxxxxxx)" | depth 5 m
ATTTTCTAAGGGCATAATAAAAATTGATGACCTCTTAATAATTTTATCCAAATTTAAATTTGGGATTTTTACAACTAAAAATTCACCTTTGGAACCTCTTACTGGCAAATTTTTAAAAAAGGGATTATTAATAATACTATAGCCCTCACAAAAAACAATATTTTGAGCAATAATATTATTATAAACTATTTTTGTGTGATCATAAAAAAGTTTTTTAAAATCAAAATCTTGTTTAATGTAATTATCTTTTAAGTTACCTTTTAATTTATTGATTAAAGTTGGAATGGAAATTCTTCCACACTTTTTAACTAAACCATATCCAAATTCAGATATTAATCCTTTAATTTTTTTTGTTTGAATTTCACTATCTATAAATTCCTTCAGCTGTGCTGTTTGCGATGCAACTATCCAATTATTTTGATCTGAAAAACTAGAAAAAAATTTTAAAATTTGATACTCAAAAATTATTTTTGTGCTATACTTATTCTCAATTTTTTTATAAAATTTAATAGCATTTTTATGAAACTTTTTTCCATTCCAAGACATTTTATATCGTTTTAAGACAGTAGGATTAAAAATTCCAGCAGCAGTTTTTGAAGACCCGTTTTTATCATTATCAATTACATAAAAGCTCTTTTGCTTTTGTTGTAAAGTTTCTGCATAACAGATGCCCGCTATGCCCATACCAACAATTATAGTATCTACTTTTTTCATTTAAGGGATAAAAAAATGCCGCTAAAGAAGCGGCATTATTAATTTTTTTCAAATTCGTTAATTATTCCACATATCTTGTTCGAAATCTCGTATAACTGATTTGATTCTTTCCGACTCTAAAAGTTGTTGTAAAGCATCTTCGAAAATGTATTCGTTTATCAACCTATCTTCATAAACGTTTTCCTCCTTATAAATGAGCGAATTAAATCTTCTTGAATTCAACATATGGTCATAAGTGATAGGTTGGGAAGAATTTCTAGTATTGAAAACAGATGATGTATTTAAAGACTTTCTCGCATCTGGAAACCAAATCCAAAATAACTCTACTAAGTCCTGTTCTGCCTCAGGTTTGTCCAATGTGTAAACATCTGGCGCTACGGGGGCTAATCCTAATAATCTGTATTTTATTTCACCTTGTCTTTTATTAAAATACCAAGTTCCTTTAACTCTATATTGCCTAATTTCTCTTGCTGTTATATTTCTTCTATTTACATACTGTGGATCAAGAGCTTCTCCGGCATTTAATTGCTCAAAACCTGCATCTAGTGTGTCAATTGATACAAGTTTGTCCAATATTTCTCTGTAAGTTAACTTTATTTGAAAGTAATCATCATCATAAACTTCTTTAATGTTACCATTTCTTAAATTATTTTTCAAAATATGAAATAAAGCTCTTCTATCAGGACCAAGATTTAAAGTATCAGTAGGGTAATAATAAGGAAAATTTATTCTTTCATCCAAATCAATTATTTCCCAAACTGTCTTAGACCATAAAATATCTCTATCATCAATAAAACCGTAGGCTAGAGGATCTTCATCATTCGCTACTATTTGTTTTTCGTTTAATTGTCCAACATCCTGAGGAACTCTTGCATTAAGAAGATTAGCTTGAGAATACAAACCGAAGTTAGAAAAAATAAAAACCGCGAAATAAAAATAAATTTTCATTTAAATTTTAGTTTACTAGTTCACATATTACGGGTGAAACTTTTTTAAATCTATAACTAGGATTAGATGGATTTTGGACTTTAATATCGAAAATTTGAACATTTGAACCAACCTTAGCTCTTCTTAAGGCTGTTTTTGCTTTATTATCTAATTTATTTCCATTAACAGAAATTGTTGCTTGGCCTGGAACTTTGAATTTAAAACTCACTGTTCTAAGCTTTATATCGAAATCAAAATCATCGAGTATTGCACCAATTGTAGCGATCGAAATATTATTTTTTGGGATTTTAATATCACCTGACTGACCTCGAACGGTGCCCGTTGGTCTAGGAATGTCTTTTATTCTGAATTTTGTATTTGTATTTATGCTTTGTCCGTCAGGAAGCGTAGCTCCTGCTCTTATGGTTACCTCTCTTCCTTTTCCAGGAGTCATAACGTACTTACTTCCTCTAACCCTTTTGAGCCCAGGTGCAGATGCTCTGATTTTATTATCTGCAATACCTGGAATTGAAATAGTCATCGGATTTTCAACTCCTCTGTATACAACATTCATTTTATCAGCTGAAATAACAGCTGAATTAGGTTTAGCAATAACAGCAAATGACTGCTCTACAGGTATTTTTGATTCTTCACCTTCATTCAGAAAAACTAAATTACCGGCAATTTTTCTGTCACCAGGTCTACCCGAGCTAATATTTAATTTCACTCCACCTGGTATTTTTTCATATTCATCTTCATTTAATTTTCTACCGTCAAGAGTGAGTTCAACACTATTAGGGTTTTGAGCTCCGCCTTTTCTTCCAAGAACTACACTTCCATCAAAATTTTCACCTTGATAGTAAGCACCTTTTTCTGCTTTTAATAGGGTGATATAATTTGATGTATTAACCTTACTCTCTATTTCAAGTTCTTTACCAAGTAATGCATTTAACACATCACTTTCAGTCAGTCTTATGTCATTTTGCATCATTGTTAGTTTAGCCAATGATGAAATTAATGGAAATCCTTCATAGTTAGCCTGAAGCCAAGATTGCTTTGTCCCATCTCTTGTTTCAACCATATCTTCTAAATCGCCGGTATTAAATCTTTCCTCAACAAGTTCTGTATATCTTGGAAATTTTGATGCAAAAACTTGTATTACGTGTGCTTTATAGGATCTTATCATTTCTAAGAACTTAGTCCCTTCTTCCGATATTCCATTTGCATCAAAGAAAACCAAATCTAGCTGCTCACCTTTATCCATTCTAGAATATTCAACAAGATCAGGGTCATCTACTCTTTGCTTTTCAGTTATTTGATCTTTAATTGCTTGAATTTTATTGTAAAAATCATCTGCTTCTTTTTTAATTTCAACAGCGATCCTATTGTTATCTATCCATTTGCCTTCTTTTTCCTTAGCATTTACATCTATTTTATTATAATAAATATCATTGCTTTGATCAACTCTATCATTTGCACTAGCTATCTTTTTAAACATTTGTCCAAATCCGTCAAGGACTTCCTTACTCACATTTAGAGCTAGCATAGTAATAAAAACTAAATACATCAGAGCGATAAGCTTCTGACGTGGGGTTTCTTTTGCTCCTGCCATAATCTACTAATTTTTATTCATTGCAGAGAGCATACCCTTATAGACTTGATTTAGTGAGGCTAAATTCTCAGACAAAGATTGCATTTGACTTCTTAATAGTTCAGCATTTTCAGAAACTTGATCATTATATCTAGTATGCTGTCCTGCATCTTTAACTTGTGAAGCATATAATTTATTTAAGGACTGAAGTTGGCCAGCAGCTTTATTTAATTCTTCCGCGTAATTTTGCGAAGATGCAGCTGCATCCGAAGCTGGTGTTAGAGAGCTTGCTGTGTTCTCTAAATTTCTAATACTCTTTGTAAGACCACTTACTAAACCAACGTCAAGCTTGGCTTCATTTAAAATTTTATCAATTTTAGAACTAAGTCCTTCATCTTTTGAACCTGAACTTGAGCTTCCACCAGAGTGCTTACTAACATATTCGTCTTGCTCTTCTTTTACATCATCCAACATGATTCCACCTACGAAAAAAATTATGGCTTCAGTACCTAGACCTAAACCTAAAACTACTCCTCCTGTAATTGGGCCTATTTCTAAGTGGAGTATTTTAAATAATGCTCCTAAAATAACAACAGCTCCTCCAATTTGAAAAAGCATGTGCATTATAATTTTTCTTCTTAATCTTCCTTTTAATTGTTTTGCATCCATTTTGTTTAATTTAAGTATTCCTTAAAGATAAAATTTTTATTTTATTTTTATTTTTTCTGACCCTAAATAATCTTGAACAGTTCTAAAACCAATATAACTCCTCGCGGTATCCTGATATTCATAGTCCCTTGAGCTAACACGTAAAAAATATGCAACGTCCTTCCAAGAACCACCTCTGACTACTTTTCTTTTTTCCTCATTTAATGACATATTTGGATTTAGTGATGATACATATTCATATGCACCAGGATCGTATGAAGATTCAGTCCATTCAGAAACGTTTCCAGACATATTGTACAAATTATAGTCATTTGGTAAAAAAGATTTTGCTTCAACTGCATACATCGCTTGGTCAGATGAGTAATCACCTCTTAGAGGCTTAAAATTTGCTAAGAAGCATCCTCTATCATTCAATAAATATGGTGATCCCCATGGGTATGTCCCAGCAGGAATTCCACCTCGTGCAGCATATTCCCATTCTGCTTCGGTGGGTAATCTAAAATTATTTACAAGTGGTTTGTTTTTTTCTTTTTGATATGAATTTTTGTAATGAGTTCTCCAATTACAAAATGCTACAGCTTGCTTCCAAGAAATTCCAACAACTGGATAATCTTGATATGCAGGGTGTGAAAAATAGTCATTGTGCATAGGTTCATTATATGAATAGTTAAAGTCTTTAATCCATACTGTGGTGTCAGGATATATTTCAATCTCCTCCTTTTTAATAAATGGAAATCTATCTCTAGATTGTGGATTTTTGGCTCTTTCAGCTGAAGCAGCTTCAGCATCAAACCATGAATATTTATAAATTAATTTATTGACATCAATCTTCATTTCACCATTATACCATACCTCTGGTGGCAAATAAAGGCTATCCATTACCTCTACATATGCTTCGTCAACATAACTGTTTGGATCCCAATCTAAAGTTTGATCCCAATTTAAGGGCCTACCAGCATAAGGGTCATCTGACAAATCATAATAATTTTCTCTCATGTATTTCTGAAATGGTGATTGATCAGCCGTATCAGCGTCCTTAAATGCGTACTCACCTATTCCTTCAGTAGAGGTTTCCTCTCCTTGATTAAGTTCATCAGACTTTCTAGCTAACATTGCTAAAGCAATAGAATCTCTAACCCATTGAACAAATTGCCTATATTCACTATTTGTGATTTCAGTCTCATCCATGTAAAATGATCTAACTGTAACTGTTTTAGCTGTAGCATTTTTAAGCTGAGCAATATCGTCGTCCTGCTTTCCCATTATAAAAGCACCTCCCTCAACTAGGGTCATACCATATGGCTTTTCAGGGAACCATTTTTTTTGCTTAACACCGATTAACTCACCCCTCTTATTTCCACAACCCAAGGACAGAATAACTGACAATATGATCAATATATATTTTTCCATGTTCTCTAACCTAACGTTTAGATTTTAAAATTATTTTGTAAAGCTTGCACATATTATATAACAAAGATAAGATTCAATTACGAAAAATCAACTTCGTTTTGTTGCTTTCCACCATCTATCAGATAAAATATCATTGCAGGCATCCAAATAATCTTGATGTGTGCATGATAATAACGTAGATGATTTTGTTTTATTTTCCATATAATTTTTATTATCCATTTCCATCCACCACCTACCGCTTTTGATGCTTTTATAAAATAATATTTCTCTATCAGACATAGAAACGTTGTATTTTTTAAAACCATGACTTGTTGCAACAGGATATTCATCAAATCTGCACTGGAAACCCTCTATAAAGTACCATAATACCTCTGAAAGGAGCTTTAAAAAGAAAGAGTTATCTGGTAAATCGAAAAAACCGACAACTGACAATCTATCACTTATACCTGCATAGCGGGACATAGTACATATTGCTCTTGAATCTAGACCATTGGGCATACCCTTTAATAAAGTCCCATCTGTTATTGAATTTAAAACTTTCATATCAAAACTTACAATATCTGCTTCTCTGAACACTGGTTCTGTAATTTTTAAATCATTTAAGACCTCACCTAATCTAAATGAATCAAAAAAAAGTTTATCCATTAGATCTAATTCCTCTTGTGCGATCAAATATGTTTGATAGCCTAAATTTGTAAAGTTATTTAGTCTATTTGGGGATTTAGTGATAATATCATTCATATATGACCTACTAGAAATTAAATTTTCACCTTGCGTGAAATCGAAACGATTGTCAACAGACACTATGTTAATTAATTTTTCAAATTTTAAAAATGATTCATATAATGGTATGGTCAAATCTTGACTCCCTCCAATAATAACGGGTATTGTATTAGTTTGCTTTAGCTCACTACATATTTCACTTAGAGCAAAATATGTATCTTCCACATTCTTACCAGAGGGTAAATCTCCAAAGTCTGCTATTTTAAAATTCCAATTTCCAGGATAAAGTTTATAAAACTGCTTCCTGAATTCGTTGCTGTTAAATTTAGAAACTTTATAATAACTATTTCTAGTCTCATTTATAAAAATTAAACAAATTTTAACATTTAAAATATCAGGTAGTCCCGAATCATTTGTGAATATTTCTAAATTTTTCCCCAAAACATGGTCTGGAAGTTCTTTAATAGTTTCCAAAACTTCTATTGAGACAGGTTCTAAATAATCCAAACTCATTAGCTTGTTTTTTTCTTAGGTTTAATAGTTTTATTTTGACTAATTATGTTCTTCACTTCATTTAGCGAAAACTTGGAAGGATTAGAATCTTTGGATAACTCCACAAATCCTTTTTCGTGAATGATTTTGTAGCGTCCCCACCTAGCTTTTTCAATCTTAATATTTTCAGCTTCCCAAACTTTGATTATCTTTTCTTCTTCTTTTTTCAACTTATCGTCAATTAAAAACTCAATATCCTCCAGGGATAAATTTTCAAAATCAAATTTGTTATTTACATTAATAAACAACTTATTCCATTTAATAAATGGTCCAAATCTTCCTTTTCCTTTTGTTACAGGAAAATTTTTGTATTCATGAATTGGCATGTTGGCTTTCTCTTTCTCTTGTATTAATTCAATCGCCATATTAAGATCTATATCAAATGGTGAGATATTTTTTGGAATTGAAACAAAAGAATCTGCATACTTAATATATGGTCCAAATCTTCCATTATTAGCCGTAATTTCATTTCCATCATAATCACCAACTTTTCTTGGTAATTTAAACAGGATCAAAGCCTCCTCAAGAGAAATACTTTCCAGTGTTTGATTTAGTTGCAGACTTGCAAAAACCGGCTTTTCCTCATCTTCTACTACACCAATTTGAGCAATTGGCCCAAATTTACCTAACCTAACCCTAACAGTTCTACCAGATTTAGGATCTTTTCCCAAAATTCTCTCTCCTGATTCTCTGTTGGCGTTTTCTTTAACATCCTCAACAACAGGTTGGAATTTGGTATAAAAATTTTCAATCATTTTACTCCAGTCTTCATTTCCACTAGCGATTTTGTCAAAGTTTTTTTCAACAAGCGCAGTAAAATTATAATTCAAAATTTCTTCGAAATTATTAACTAAAAAATCATTTACAATAATCCCTATGTCAGATGGAATTAATTTACCTTTTTCAGAGGAAACTTTTTCAGTAGCAATTGTAGAACTGATTTTTTCTTGCTGTAATTTAATTTTTTTATAGTTTCTTTCAATTCCTTCATTCTCACCTTTCAAAATATATCCTCTTGCTTGGATGGTTGATATCGTTGGGGCGTATGTTGAGGGTCTCCCAATTCCTAATTCTTCTAACTTTCTGACCAATGATGCTTCTGTATATCTAGACGGAGGTCTGGAAAATCGTTGGATTGATTCCATAGAACTTAATTTTAGATTATCGCCAATTTTTACGTCGGGTAAAATTCCTTGAACTTTTTCCTCTTCTTCATCTAGACTTTCGAGATAAACCTTCAAAAATCCATCAAAAATTAATATTTCTCCTTTTGCAATAAATAGATTTTCGTATGAGTTTGAACCAACTTTTAATGTAGTTCTCTCAAGTTTAGCTTGGCTCATTTGTGATGAAATTGTTCTCTTCCATATTAATTCATACAATCTTTTTTGATCATAATCAGCGGTTATGTTTTGAACTTTAAAGTTTGTTGGCCTTATGGCCTCGTGTGCCTCTTGAGCATTACTACTTTTATTCTTGTAATCTTTTGCATTATAATATTTTTCACCAAATCGTCTTATGATTTCAGCTTTTGCCTGTGATTTGGCTTCATTTGACAAGTTAACACTGTCCGTTCTCATATAGGTAATAAGGCCCGATTCATAAAGTCTTTGTGCCAATGTCATTGTTTTACTTACGGAGAATGAAAGCTTTCTTGAAGCCTCTTGTTGCATAGTAGAAGTTGTGAATGGAGCGGCAGGACTTTTTAAAGCCGGTTTTGTGGTTCTTGAAATAATACTAAATTCAGATTTGATATTTTTTTGCAAAAATTTTTCAACTTCATTATAAAGTTTAAATTCAGTTTCAAGATTTGCTTTGAACTTCTTTCCATCTGAAGTTAAAAATTCCGCATTTGTTTTGTAGTATTCAGATGTTGAATACGAATTTATTTCTCTTTCACGCTCAACAATTAATCTCACTGAAACTGATTGTACTCTTCCCGCTGACAAACCTCCTTTAATTTTTTTCCATAAAACTGGAGAAAGTTGGTATCCTACCAATCTATCTAAAATTCTTCTAGCCTGCTGAGCATTAACTAAATCATAATTTATTTTTCTTGGATTCTTAATCGCATCCAAAATTGCTTTTTTAGTTATTTCATGAAAAACAATCCTTTTTGTTTTTTCATCATCAAGTTTCAATGCATTGGATAAATGCCAAGCAATTGCTTCGCCCTCTCTATCCTCGTCGCTAGCCAGCCATACGAATTCAGCATTTTTAGCAAGACTTTTCAAATTTGTAACTACTTTCTTCTTGTCATTAGACACAATATATTTAGGCTGAAATCCTTTATCAATATTAACTCCGAGTTCTTTGGAGGGTAAATCAACAATATGCCCATAACAAGAAGTTACTTTAAAGTCTGAACCTAAAAATTTTTCAATAGTTTTTGCTTTGGCCGGTGATTCAACAATAACTAAATTTTTAGACATTATTTAACATTTACAGAAGACAAAAGTATATTAATTTTTTTTTTTTCTAAATTTTAAATGAAAGATTAGGTATTAGGTCAATCGTGACGATCAATGCTCAGATATTTCATTTATCAAAACTAAACTGACATTTTGTCTGTTATTTATTATATTTGTATTAACAAAAATTTAATGATTTGGCGAAATGAAATTATTACAAGAATCAAATAGGCATATTTATTTTAAAAGAATAATTTTTGATTAAAATGAAAAAAGATTTACTAAAAAATAAAAGGTGTAGATTTCAAAAATTTTTAATAAAAACCAATTTTAAAATCAAATAAATAGTAAAGTGAATTCAACTACTACAGAAATTACAAACGAAAATATTGTTATATCAAAAAACAATAAAAAGAAAGTCTTTATTGAAACATATGGTTGCCAAATGAATTTTGCAGATAGCGAGGTTGTGTTATCTATTTTAAAAAATAATCAATACCAAAAATGTGAAAGTGCCATTGAGTCTGACTTAATACTTATTAACACATGTTCAATAAGAGAAAAGGCAGAACTAAATATTAGAAAAAAATTAAATGCCTATAAAAAATTAAAAAATAAAAATAAGGTCAAGATTGGGGTATTAGGATGTATGGCTGAAAGGCTTAAAACTAAGTTTTTAGAAGAAGAAAAAATCGTAGACCTTGTAGTTGGACCAGATTCGTACAGGGACATACCTAATTTGCTAAATAAAGTTGACAGCAACGAAAAAGCCATCAATGTAAAATTATCAAAATTTGAAACATACGAGAAAATTATTCCTGAAAGAATTAATTCGAACAAGGTTTCTGCATTCGTTTCTATAACTAGAGGTTGCGACAATATGTGTACCTTTTGTGTAGTTCCTTTTACCAGAGGAAGAGAAAGAAGTAGAGATCCAAAAAGTATATTAAATGAAATCCATTTACTGGAAAAAAAAGGGTTCAAAGAAGTTACTCTTTTAGGTCAAAATGTTGATAGTTACATCTGGTATGGTGGAGGATTAAAGAAAGATTATTCAAAAGCATCACCCCTGCAAAAGAAAACTTCTTTAAAATTTAATAATTTACTTGAGATAATAGCTAAAGATAAACCAAGGATGAGAATTAGATTTTCTACTTCAAACCCACAAGATATGTCAGATGAGGTCATCGAAGTAATTGCCAAATATCAAAATATTTGTAAACACATTCATCTCCCTGTCCAGTCAGGCAGCGATAAAATTTTAAAAAAAATGAATAGACTTCACACAAGAGAAGAATATTTAAATTTAGTTGATAAGATTAAAAATAAAATCCCTAACTGTAGTATTTCTCATGACATAATAACGGGCTTCCCTTCAGAAAATGATGTAGATCATCTAGATACATTAAATTTAATGGAATCAGTTAAATACGACTATGGATATATGTTCAAATATTCTGAGAGACCTGGTACAATGGCTCAAAAAAAATTTATTGATAATGTGCCTTTGGAAATAAAAAACATTAGACTAAATGAGATAATTTTAAAACAAAAAAAACATAGTTTACTGAGAAATCAGCAGTTTTTAAATAAAACGGTATGCGTCTTAATCGAAAAAGAATCAAAAAAATCAGACAGATTTTGGAGTGGAAGAACTACTCAAAACTCTGTTGTCGTTTTTCCTAAAAAAAACTTTTCTCTAGGAAATTTTGTTGATGTTAGAATTGAAAATTGTACTAGTGCAACTTTAATTGGAAATGGATTAAGAATTTCTAAAGATATATAAATGGCAGAATTACAAAACGTTAAACAAAGATTTGGAATTATTGGAATGAGCGAAGGTGTCAATAGATCAATTGAAAAATCTTTGAGGGTAGCGCCTACAGATATATCTGTGCTAGTCACAGGAGAAAGTGGCGTAGGAAAAGAGAATATTCCTAAAATCATTCATCAATTCTCTCATAGAAAACATTCGAAATATATTGCTGTAAACTGTGGTGCTATACCTGAGGGAACAATAGATAGTGAGTTATTTGGCCATGAGAAAGGGGCATTTACTGGAGCAACATCTACAAGAAAAGGTTATTTTGAAGTTGCGGATGGTGGAACTATCTTCTTAGATGAAGTCGGAGAATTACCAATGGCTACGCAAGTTAGATTGTTAAGGGTTCTTGAAACTGGTGAATTTATAAAAGTTGGATCATCAATAGTCCAAAAAACAAACGTAAGAATCGTTGCCGCAACAAATCTTGATATGAATCAGGCAATTCAAAAAGATAAATTTAGAGAAGATTTATTTTATAGATTGAGTACAGTTGAAATCAACATCCCTCCATTAAGAAACAGAAAACAGGATATACCTCTTCTCTTTAGAAAGTTTGCGTCTGATTTTGCAGAAAAATATCGTATGCCGGCTCTTAGACTTTCAGAAGATGCTATAAAAATGCTTGTTGAATATCACTGGCAAGGAAATATCAGACAATTGAGAAACATAGCCGAGCAAATGTCTGTTTTGGAAAAAGACAGACTGCTTTGTTTAGACAAACTGAGAAATTATCTTCCTGACACTGGAAGTAAACTTCCAGCAATAATAAAAAATAAAAAAACAGAAAGTGATTTTTCGTCTGAAAGAGAAATCTTATACAAAGTTTTATTTGATATGAAAAATGATTTGAATGAATTAAAAGAAATAACGATGAAACTTATGGATAAAAATGTTAGTCAGGAAGAGAAGGAAGGACTCCTTCAAAAAATCTATGACAATAGTTATCAAGCAAGTAAAAATAATAGTGAGTTGAGTTTATACAAAGAAGATTCTAAAAAAGAGGACATAAAGAAAGAAGATTCAAATAATTTCGAATATGCAGAAACTATCGAGGAAGTTGAAACATTATCTCTTTTGGACAAAGAAATAGAATTAATAAAAAAAGCTCTTGAAAGAAGCAAAGGGAAAAGAAAATTAGCTGCTGATGAGCTGGGGATTTCTGAAAGAACTCTTTATAGAAAAATTAAACAATATGACCTTCAAAATCAAAATGATTAATTTTTCAAGATTATTTACTTTAATCATATTGTTACTTTTTATCAATAAATGTGGAGTATACTCATTTACTGGTGCCTCAATACCCGAGGGAACTGAAACATTTCAAGTGAATTATTTTGACAATGTCGCTGGAAATAGACCAGGATCAACTGTGGAACCCGGATTGGATCAGGAGTTTACAATAGCTCTACAAGATTTAATTTTGAATCAGACAAATTTAAACTTGGTGACAAATAATGGTGATTTAGTTTACGAGGGAGAAATTATTCAATATAGTATTACTCCAACTACCTCGACTTCAAATAATACAGCAGCTCAAAACAGATTAACAATGAGAGTAAATGTTCGTTATTCAAATAAATTGAAAGAAGAAGATTCATTTGAACAAGGATTTTCATTTTTTTATGATTTTGATGCTAATCAGCAACTTTACGATGTAAAAACAGCAGCAAACAAAGATTTATTTGAGAGAATAACATTAGATATATTTAACGCTTCTCTTGCAAAATGGTAACAAAAACACCCACAGATTTTATTAATTTAATTTCAAATTTTGATCCTGGAAATGATAAACAAAAAAAGCAACTAGAAAATATAATCTATGAGTTTCCATATTTTCAGTTAGCCCATGCAATATATCTAAAGTCCCTTAAAATTCAGGATCAATTTAATTTTGATTTAATTTTGAAGAAAACTACTATTCTCTCTTCAAGGAGAAAATTAATTTTCAATTGGATTGAAAATAAAGAGAATAATTTATTTAAAATTCTTGAAAAATCAACCAAAAAGAAAATTAGAGAATCCAAGATTCTAGATACCCAGAGCAAAAGAATTATTGAAATAGACAAAGCGAAAGAGGAGGAACCAAGTATGTTTTTTGTTGACTGGGTATTGTCATATACTGACACTGAAATAGAAATTAAGAACAGGCCATTGGAATCTAAAATTGAAATAATCGATTCATTTCTAGAAAAAAATCCAAAAATTAACACCAAAATAGAAAAAGGTAATGAAGATGCTATTTTAGACTTGGCTTCAGATAATCTGTTTAACAAATCTGAGTTAATGACAGAAACTCTAGCTAAAATTTATGTCAAACAAAAGAAAATTAAAAAAGCATTATACGCATACAAGATATTAAGTTTGAAATATCCAGAAAAAAGTAGTTTATTTGCAAACCGAATAAAAAAATTACAAAAGAAAAAAAATAACAAAACATGAGTATTTTTTCAATTTTTGTTCTTTTAATCTTATTTGTTTGTTTTTTACTAGTTTTAGTAATAATGGTTCAAAATCCAAAAGGAGGTGGACTTTCATCTTCATTTAGTGGTGGAGGACAACAAATGGGAGGCGTTCAAAAGACGACTGATTTCTTAGACAGAAGTACTTGGATTTTAGCGACATTACTATTATTGTTAATTCTACTTTCTAATTTTGGATTAGATACCGATTCTTCGTCTGTACCAACTGATTCAAAGTTATTAGAAGATACAGAAATTGAGTCGATTCCTGAAACTTTACCCGAGGAGATTTTTGAAGATAATGATAATTCAAATTCTCAAAATTAAATGCCAGCTTGTCATGATAGCTAATAAATTTTAAATAAAAACTGACATAAATAAAAATGGCATAATTTGTGAAACGAATATATAAACTTAGAATTAAAATTTATGAGTAAATTAAATATAAAACCACTTGCTGATAGAGTTCTAGTTGAACCTGCAGCCGCTGAAACTAAGACCTCATCTGGAATAATTATACCTGATACAGCTAAGGAAAAACCTCAGAAAGGCAATGTTGTTGCTGTTGGTCCAGGAACAAAAGAAAATCCAGTTACATTAAATGTTGGAGACGTTGTTCTTTATGGAAAGTATTCAGGAACTGAATTAAACCATGAAGGAAAGGATTATTTAATAATGAAAGAAAACGACATATTAGCAATTATATAAATTTAAAATTATGGCAAAGAAAATAGAATTTGATCTCAATGCAAGAGATGGTATTAAAAGAGGTGTTGATGCTTTAGCTAATGCAGTTAAAGTGACTTTAGGCCCTAAGGGTAGAAATGTGATTATTGGTAAATCATTTGGTGCACCACAAGTCACAAAAGACGGAGTAACAGTCGCAAAAGAAATTGAGCTTGAAGACGCACTTGAAAATATGGGAGCACAAATGGTAAAAGAAGTCGCTTCAAAAACCAACGATCTGGCTGGAGACGGAACTACAACAGCAACAATACTTGCTCAAGATATCGTAAAAGAGGGTTTAAAAAATGTTGCTGCGGGAGCAAATCCTTTAGATTTAAAACGAGGCATTAGTAAGGCTGTAAACTCAATAGTTGCTGAATTAAAATCACAATCTGTAGAGGTTGGTGATTCATCTGAGAAAATTAAACAGGTTGCTAGCATATCTGCGAATAATGACGAAACGATTGGAAGCCTTATTACAGAAGCCTTTGAAAAAGTTGGGAAAGAAGGTGTTATTACTGTGGAAGAGGCAAAAGGTACCGATACTTACGTTGAGGTAGTAGAAGGTATGCAATTTGATAGAGGTTATTTGTCACCATACTTTGTTACTGATTCTGAAAAGATGGAAGCTGACTTAGAAACTCCTTATATTCTACTTTACGATAAAAAAATATCTGCAATGAAAGATTTACTTCCAATACTAGAGCCAGTGGCTCAGTCTAGTAAACCTCTTTTAATAATTGCGGAAGATGTTGATGGAGAAGCTCTGGCAACCTTAGTTGTGAATAAATTGAGAGGTTCTCTTAAAATTGCTGCAGTCAAAGCTCCAGGCTTTGGAGACAGAAGAAAAGCTATGCTTGAAGACATTGCGGTTTTGACTGGTGGGACAGTTATCTCAGAGGAAAGGGGGTTTACATTAGAAAACACAACTATTGAAATGCTTGGCTCTACAGAAAAGGTTACTATAGATAAGGATAATACTACGATTGTAAACGGTTCAGGAGATACAAAAGCGATTACTGCTAGAGTAAATCAAATTAAATCTCAAATTGAAAATACCACTTCTGATTATGACAAAGAAAAACTTCAGGAGAGACTTGCTAAGCTTTCGGGTGGAGTGGCAGTTTTATATGTTGGTGCCCCATCAGAGGTTGAAATGAAGGAAAAGAAAGATCGTGTTGACGATGCACTTCATGCAACAAGAGCTGCAGTTGAAGAAGGTATAGTTGCTGGAGGAGGGATTGCTCTTTTAAATGCTAAAAAAATTCTTGGCAAGATAAAAGGTGTCAATGCTGACGAAGCAACCGGAGTACAAATAGTAAATAATGCTGTTGAGTCTCCTTTAAGAACAATAGTATCAAATTCTGGCGGAGAGGGTTCGGTTGTAGTTGCTAAAGTCGAAGAGAGCTCCAAAAACTTTGGTTATGACGCTAAAGAAGGTAAATATGTCGATATGCTAAAAGAAGGAATTATTGACCCAACGAAAGTCACAAGAATTGCTTTGGAAAACGCTGCCTCTGTAGCTGGGATGATTCTTACAACAGAATGTGCTTTAGTTGATATCAAAGAAGAATCTCCTGCACCTGCAGGAGGTGGTATGCCACCGATGGGTGGTGGAATGCCAGGTATGATGTAGAAACATCATGCAAATTGATTTTTAAAAGGGTAAACTACTGTTTACCTTTTTTTATTTCATCTCTGTTGTACAAACAACACATGGGAAGATTATCATAAACCTCGTCAGGTGCTTGTTCATCTGACGTATCGTGACCAACTTTGGCTATCGATTTGTGAATTTGATTTATATCTATTTTACTTTTATCATACAAAACTGTGAGTAAATGATTATTTATATCCCACTCAGCATTTTTTACTCCTTTTTG
>CENJ01049098.1_pt1 | contig 15888 bp, 19 predicted proteins | sample 356161 | NCBI WGS metagenome assembly CENJ01 (sample SAMEA2619531, study PRJEB7988) | marine metagenome | biome: marine biome (ENVO:00000447); feature: surface water layer (ENVO:00002042); material: "saline water (ENVO:00002010), including plankton (ENVO:xxxxxxxx)" | depth 5 m
TCTCAATGCAATTTCAACTACTGATGACCTTGCTCGTAACCTTGACTTCGAAGTTGAAGGTGATGGTATATTAGATTTCTCAGAAGTAGATCCATTTAGCGAAAATATACAGATAAGTGATAACTAATGGCAATAGCAAACTATTTTTATAATTCTACGATTCGTAAATATGTTGCTTTATTTGGTACATATTTTAATCAATTAGAAGTTCGTAGAGCAAGTGCTGATGGGACATTAAATCAGAGGCAGATTGTACCTATATCATATGCACCTTATCAAAAGATATTAGTTCGTCTTGACCAAGATCCTGCATTACAAGGTGGTGCAACAACAGATGCGAGAGGACAACCTATAGGAGGACAACCATACGGAATTACATTACCTCGTATGTCTTTTGAATTAACAAGCTTTCAGTATGATGCAGAAAGAAAGGTTGCTCCTACAAGAAAAATAAGAAAGAAAGTAGTTGATGAAGCAAACGGTGGTCGTAGATTTGTATATTCAGGAACTCCATATAATATGGGATTCAGTTTATACATTATGGCAAAATACAACGAAGATGCTGTTAAACTATTAGAACAAATTTTACCATTCTTTAATCCAGATTTTACAAGCACCGTAAATTTAGTTACTGGGTTAGAGCCAATTGATGTACCTCTAATTTTGAATGATGTGCAATCAGAAGATATTTACGAAGAAGCCTTTACACAAAGAAGAAGTATATTATATACATTAAACTTTACAATGAAAGGTTGGTTCTTCGGACCTGAAAAGGATAAGAACACAATTAAATTTATTGATGTTCGTTACGCAAGTACTGATCTTGCGAATACATCGTTTGAAGAATTTCAAACAATACAACCTGGGTCGACTGCTAATAATGTTGCGACCACGGATATAACACAAACAGTTGATTATAGCTTAATTGAATTTGATGACAACTGGGACTTTATCGAGCAGATCTCTGATACTGAACCTAGTTAAAGAAGGAACAATATGATGAAAATTGGATTTACTTGTAGCAGCTTTGACCTGCTTCATGCTGGACATGTTCAAATGCTAAGAGATGCAAAAGAACAATGTGATTATTTAATGGTAGGACTACAAATGAATCCTGCTCTTGATCGCCCTAAAGAAAAGAACCCTCCTATTCAAAGTATTGTTGAGAGATATACTCAGCTCAAAGCAATAGGTTATGTTGACGAAATCATTCCTTACCAAACAGAAAGAGATCTTGAAGATATATTAGAACTATATACAATTGATGTTCGTATCTTAGGAGAAGAATATCGTGATAAAGAATTTACTGGAAAAGATATTTGTCGTAAGAGAGATATAGATTTATATTTTAATAAACGCGATCACAGATTCAGTACATCAAAATTACGTAAGTCTTGTGCTTGGGTAAATAAAGATGGCGATTGGAAGATGACTGAAGAAGGATAAATAATACTATGACTGATGATAAAATAGCACAGGCACTTAATATGAGACCACTTGAAGAAGTTGAGGCTGAGAAACAAGAAGCATTAGACAGATTAAATCCAGAAAAACTACCTGAACTTCCAATCAATTCTTTTTCAACAAACGAAGATGTTGAATTGGTGCAAGAAAGTGTAGACGATGTGAAGAATTTGCCGCAAGAAAGTGTAATGCAACCTCCTGCTGTTATATCAAAAGAAGCCGAAGAAAACTTAAAAGATATTGAATTGGCAAAAGCTAACATCGAGAATATTATTAATCTTGGTGATGATTCAGTTAAAGAGATGGTTGAAATCGCAAAACAGTCTGAATCACCTCGAGCATTTGAAGTTGTATCAACTCTTATGAAAACATTGCTTGATGCAAACAAAGATTATGTTGAAATGTCAACAAAGAAAAGATATGCTAAAGAAGAAGATACTTCAAACCAAGCTCAAATTACAAACAACAATTTAATAGTATCTACAGCAGATTTATTAAAAATGATAAAAGGCGATAATGAGAATGGATAGAGGATATCTTGGTAACTCTTATCTTAAAAAGATTGGAGAGCAAATTGAATTTACTCCGGAAATGTTAAAGGAGTATATGAAATGTTCACAAGATCCTGTTTACTTCGCCGAAAACTATATTAAAATCGTACATGTTGATAAAGGTTTAGTTAATCTAAATATGTATGATTATCAAAAAGAGATCACAAGAAAGATTACAGACTCAAGACGTGTTGCTGTATTAACCGCAAGACAGAGTGGTAAAACTACAACGGCAACCGCTGTTATATTGCACTACATCTTATTTAATGAATTCAAAACAGTTGCTATATTAGCAAACAAGGGTGATGCTGCAAGAGAGGTATTAAGCCGTATTCAATTAGCTTATGAAGCTTTACCTAAATGGATGCAGCAAGGTATTGAAGAATGGAATAAAGGTAACATAACTCTTGAGAATGGTTGTAAGATATATGCAGGAACAACTACTTCAAGCGCCATTCGTGGTAAGTCTATTTCCTTTCTATATCTTGATGAGGTTGCATTTATTGAAGGCTTTGATGAATTCTTTGCTTCTGTATATCCAACAATATCATCAGGTCAAAGTACAAAACTATTAATGACTTCTACTCCAAATGGTTTGAACCACTTTTGGAAAACATGTAAGGGTGCTAAAGAAGGTACAAATGGTTATGAATATGTTGAGGTTATGTGGCACGATGTACCTGGTAGAGATGAAGTATGGAAAGACGAAACTCTCGAAGCATTAGACTTTGACATGGAAAAATTTAATCAAGAGTACTGCTGTCAATTTTTAGGCAGTTCAGGAACTCTTATAAGTGGAGCCAAGCTTAAAGAACTTGCTCCTTCACGCCCAATTACTGAAAGCGAGAATGTAACGCAATACGAAAAGGCCGAGCCGGGTCACTCGTATGTAATGACGGTCGATGTATCAAGAGGTAAAGGATTAGACTATTCAACCTTTACTATAGTTGATGTAACGGAAATGCCGTATAAGCAAGTTTGTTGCTTTCAGGATAATACCATAAGTCCAGTAGACTTTGCCTCCGTTATATATAGAATAGGGCTGATGTATAATGAGAGTGCTATTTTGATTGAGATTAATGATATCGGTGAACAAGTTGCTGATGTACTCTTAATGGACTACGGCTATGAGAATCTTCTCTTCACGGAAAATGCTGGACGAGCAGGAAAGCAAGTTTCAAGTGGTTTTGGAGGGAAGCGTGCAGATCATGGAATACGAACAACACGAAGTGTAAAATCTAAAGGTTGTTCTATATTGAAACTATTAATTGAGCAGAATCAGTTAATAATACAAGATTATAATACAATACAGGAGTTATCACGATTTTCCAAAAAGGGTAATTCTTATGAGGCTGAGGCGGGATCTAATGATGATCTCGCAATGAATTTAGTTTTATTTGCTTGGTTATCAGACCAAAGGTTCTTTAGAGAACTGACAGATATTAATACATTAGCGGCTTTAAAAGAAAAAACAGAACAACAGCTTGATGAAGAATTGTTGCCTTTTGGCTTTATTGATACAGGAGATCCTATAGCTGATGAGCAAGGTTGGATCGAATATCCTCAACGAAGTTTTGAGATATAACATTTTTTATAAATAAAACTGTGATAACTATAAATTAAAAAATAGGTTTAAATAGATAATAATTTAAAGGAGAATAATATGGCTTTTTCCGTAAGTCCTTCCGTAATTGTTCGAGAGGTGGACGCATCAGCATCGGTTCCTGCCATCGCAACGCCGCCTGCAGCAGTAGCTGGTGTTTTCAGATGGGGTCCTGTTGGCGAGGCAGTACTTGTTTCTTCAGAGAATGAATTAGTAAACCGTTTCAGTACACCTGATAACGATAACTATGAAACATTCTTTGTAGCAGCAGATTACCTTTCATATGCAAATGCTTTATATGTAGCTCGTGTCGATAATGGCGCAGTTGCTGCATCGGCTTCCGATACGTCAAATGCTAACAGTGCATTACATACGTTTGGTTCATTCGATGCTAAATATCCTGGGGATCTTGGTAATTCCTTGGAAGTTGCATATGTTAAAGATACTAACTTCGCTTCAGATATTATTGTTGTAGGTGATATTCCTTCAACAAGAATAAGTGGAAACAGTGAACAGCAGAACACCAATCAAACAACTACTTTTAACGCAACCTCATTAAGTTTCGAAGTTGCACCATCAAATAGAATTACAGTTGCTAATGTCGCTGATGGCGATATTTTTGTAATCGGTAACGATTCAGTTGGATACCAATCAATCCCAGTTTCTTCAATCACTGAAGAAGCAAGAGATTCAGCTGGCGATCCTACTGCGAATACAGTATTAACTACCGCATACCACTACACAGTTGCTTTAGATCAAGCGTTTAGGCTTCCTGAAACTGATCTGAATAAACTTTCCATTGAAAAGAAATGGGGATATTCAGGTTCTTTCGGTAAGGCACCACAAACTGGTAACTATCACATCGCCGTTATTGACGAAGATGGAGCAATCAGTGGAACAGCAGGAACATTATTAGAAACATATTCTGATGTATCAGTTTCAAGTACAGCAAAACTATCAAGTGGTAAAACAAATTACTATAAAGAAGTTATTGAGCAAGATTCGTCTTGGGTAAAAGTTGCTAATACAACGCATTTTGAATCGAAAACAAAAGAATACGAATCATTAGCACTAGGAACAGCAGGTAGAACTGAAACAGCGGCAACGTTGGCAGATCTTGCTGCAGGATACGATTTGTTTAAGAGTTCAAATGAAATTGATGTTTCTTTCGTATTACAAGGTAAAGGTGATGATGCAGGTAATCTTGCTACATACCTTATCTCTAATATTGCAGATTACAGAAAAGATACGATCGCGTTTATCTCTCCTGCTAAATCTGACGTAGTTGACGAAAGTAAAACAGAAACTAAACTCGCAAATGTAATTGCATATAAGAATGCTTTACCTAGTTCTTCATACTATGTAATGGATTCAGGTTACAAATACAGATACGACAGATACAACGATGTATATAGATACACTCCACTCAATGGTGATATAGCAGGTCTTGCTTCAAGAGTTGAACCTTTTGAATCTCCTGCCGGTTTCCGTAAGGGTGTAATCAAGAATGTTGTGAAGCTTGCCTTTAATCCTAACAAGGCTCAAAGAGATCAATTATACAGTGCTGAAGTTAACCCAGTAATGAGTCAAGTAGGTCAAGGAATTGTCCTATTCGGTGATAAGACAGGTTTAGGTCAGAACAGTGCATTTGATAGAATCAATGTTAGAAGACTGTTTATTGCAGTTGAAAAGGCAATCGCAAATGCTGCTCAATCGTTCTTATTTGAAATGAACGATGAATTCACTCAAGCTCAGTTCAAAGGAATTGTTGAACCATTCTTGAGAGATATTCAAGGAAGAAGAGGCATTGTTGATTTCAGAGTAGTTTCTGATGAAACAGTTAATACGCCAGCAATTGTAGATCAAAGTAAGTTCAGAGCTAATATCTTTATTAAGCCTGCACGTTCAATCAATGTAATTGAGTTGACCTTTGTTGCTACAAGAAGCGGGGTTGAGTTTGAAGAAATTGTTGGGTCGCTCTAACAGTATAAATATTTTTAAATAAAGGAGAATAAGAATGGCATTTAATATTAATGAGTTCAAATCGCAGCTTACTGGCGGTGGTGCTCGTTCCAATCTATTCCAAGTGCAAATCCTCAACCCAGTAGATCCGTCTGCCGACTTTAAGGCGCCGTTTATGATTAAGACTGCAGGCTTACCTGCATCTGATGTAGCATCATTTACGGTTCCATATTTTGGAAGACAGGTTAAATATGCTGGTGACAGAACATTTGCTGATTGGGAAGTAACAGTAATAAATGATGAAGATTTCTTAGTACGTAACTCATTGGAAGCGTGGTTGAATGCGTTAAATTCGCATGATTCAAATGTACGCGCATTACCGCAGGATTATAAATCCAATGCATTGATTACTCAATACAGTAAAAGCGGTGATCCAATTAGAACGTATGTTTTTGAAGGTCTGTTCCCAACTGGGGTTTCACAGATCGCAATGGATTGGTCAACTAACGACGCAATTCAGGAATTCACTTGTACCTTCTCATATGATTTATGGAAAGTTGAAGGTGCGACTGGTATTCCGACTACATAATTAAATAGGTGATATTTTGAAAATTTTTGGCTTTGATATAAAGAGGGCAGAGGAGGAGACCACAATACCGGTCTCGTTTGCCGAACCCTCTAATGAAGATGGAGCAATTACGGTTGGTAATGCTCTAGGTGGATTTTATAATACAATTTTGGATATGGAAGGTTCCGCTAAAACGGAATCTGAACTTATTACAAAATATCGTCACATGGCAATGCAACCTGAAATAAGTCAGGCTCTGGATGACATTGTGAACGAAGCAATTAGTGTTGATACAGATGATAGGGTTGTTGAGATCTCATTAGGAGAAACTGAATTACCTGATAAAGTAAAGAAGACTATTGTTAAAGAATTTGATAATATACTTGCATTATTTGATTTTACAAACAATGCATATGATATGTTTTCAAAATTTTACGTTGATGGAAGATTAAATTATCATATTATTATTGACCCTGAAGATGTAAAGAAAGGTGTAATAGAATTAAGATATGTTGATCCTCGTAAGATCAAATTAATTAGGGAAGTAGACAAGAAACAGAAAGATAAGCATTCTGGTGTACCAACTAAAAAGGTAAAGAATGAATATTATATGTATTCTGAAAATGGTTTTCAGAATGCAGGTACAGGAGCCGGTGGCTCCACAAGTACATCAGGAATAAAAATTGCGAAGGACTCTGTAGCAAGAGTAACTTCAGGCTTGATGAATGAGAATAACAGTTTAGTATTATCTCATTTACATCCAGCAACGAAAGCATTAAATCAGCTTCGTATGTTGGAAGATGCTGTTGTTATATACACATTAACGAGAGCACCAGAAAGAAGGATTTTTTATATTGATGTAGGTAATTTGCCAAAGAATAAGGCAGAGCAGTATTTAAGAGATATGATGGCTCGCCATAAAAACAAATTACAATATAATTCTGGTACAGGTGAAATCACCGATGCTAGAAAAATGTTAACAATGACTGAAGATTTTTGGTTCCCTCGTAGAGGTGGCGAAAGGTCAACAGAGGTAGATACTTTAGCTGGTGGTAATGCACCAGGTTTGAGTGGAAACGAAAACTTAGAGTATTTTCAACGTAAATTATATAAGGCGTTGAAAGTACCCTTAACTCGTTTAGAGCCAGAAGCAATGGCAACCTTTGGTAGAACGTCCGAGATTACTCGAGACGAATTAAAGTTTGGCAAATTTATTAGAAGAATTAGGACTCGTTTTTCATGGTTATTTAATGTTGTTTTGGAAAAACAGTTAGTACTCAAAGGTATATTAACACCTGAAGAGTTTAACGAAATTAGAAACGACTTAAGGTATGACTTTGTTAAAGATAATTATTTTGAAGAATTGAAAGAAGCTGAAATTTTGAGAGAAAGATTGAATACTCTCAGAGATATATCAGAATATACTGGAAAGTATTTCTCTCATCAGTGGATTACACGTAATGTTCTTCAAATGACTGACGAAGATATGCAAACAATGGAAGATGAAATTCAGCAGGAAAAGGACGCTGGAGGTCATCAAGACGATGATAATCCTTTTTAATATAAATAGGTAATATAAATTAAACATTAGGGACTAAACATGAAAAATTTTAAAGATCTAGTTTCGGAAGTTGCCCAGCCAAAGTCTCCCGAAGAAAAGCGCTTTAAGGATCAGCACACAATTGAATTAATACGTCATCCTGTTGCTCCTGACCACGTTTTTACCGGAGAGATAGTAGGCAAGGAAGATGCAAAGAGACCTGCTGATAAGGTTAACGACGAAGCTGACTACGACAAAGCGTATGCCAAGAAGAAAACGCAAACTTTACCACAAAGAGGAACAGGAGATGGTAAGGATCTTGACGACGTTAAAGAATCAAAGAAATCCATAACTGAAATCCTTGGAGTAAATAAAAAGGCTAAAGAATCAGACAAAAAGAAAGATGATTCAATGGAAGAAGAAGCAGGAATGCCTTCAAAATCCCATGTTATGGATATGTGCAAAGATGGATTAACCTTTGCAGAAATCAAAAAGATGCACCCAGAAGCAGATGAAGATGAACTTAAAGCAATGGTAGATGCATGTAATGATGAACTTGGAGAAGGTAGTTGTAGCGGAGATCGTCTTAATGCAGAAAAGAAACCTGAGAAAAAAGTTAAAAAAGAATCAGATACAGAAGCGGCGGACACATTGGAACAACAACCAAAAGTCGCAAAGCCAAAGCCAAGCCAAGTTACAATAAAAGATTCAAACGGTAAAACAATCAGTCTAACATTCAAAGAAATGTTGAATAAAGTTTCCACAGAGGAAGAATTGCTTGAAAGTCCCCAACAAGAAATTCCTATGATGATGAAACAGTTAGAATTTATATGTTATGCATCGAATGAGATTGCTGATTACCTTGGTGAAAATGTAGATCCTGAAGAGTGGTGGCAAAATAAATTAGCAGAAGTATTCTCAAATGTTAAATCATTATATGCATATGCTAAAGGCGAACAAATGGTAAGTGGCCGTCCAATGGGAGCGGCAAAGGTATTCGCCAAAGCCTTCGGAGAATCTATTGAAGCAGGAACGTTTGATTTAGAAAATGCAACTTCAGTTGAAATCACAGAAGAAGATGCAGCAATATTAAATAAAATGTTCGAAGAATTAACTGAAACAAATTCTAAAGAAATGTGGAAAGTTATGGTTGCTGATGAAGCAGGATATAGTGAAATATTGGGATTTGCCAAGAATAACTTATAAATAGGTAAAAGCTATGAATTTAATAACAGAATATACAGAGAGTTGCGAAGTAATCACCGAAGCTAAAGAAGACGGTAAAAAGAATTACTTTATTGAAGGTATCTTTATGCAAGGAGATATCAAAAATCGCAACGGAAGAATTTATCCAAGCTCGACGCTAGAAAGCGAGATGAATCGTTATCAAAATGAATTTATTGATACAAAGCGCGCTCTTGGAGAACTAGGTCACCCTGATGGTCCACAAATCAACGGGGATCGTGTTTCACATTTGATTACTGAAATGAGACGCGATAAGAACGATTTTTATGGTAAGGCTAAAATCTTATCAACACCTATGGGGGAAATCGTTAAAAGCCTATTAGACGAAGGAGTAAAGATTGGAGTTTCGACTCGAGGTCTTGGTTCGGTCAAGGCAGGTAGAGATGGAGTAATGGAAGTACAAAAGGATTTCCACCTTTCTACTGTTGATATTGTTACTGACCCTTCAGCACCAAACGCGTTCGTAAATGGTATCATGGAGAACGTAGAGTATTACTACGATATAGCTTCTGGTAACTGGAAAGCAACACAAGTTGTTGAAGAAGTACAGGAAGAAGTTGAAAAACAATATAGAAAAGTAGTAAAGACTATTGATGAAGCAACGGCAACAAGAATGTTTGAAACATTCGTTCGTTCTTTGAGAAACTAACTTTTTATAAATAAAATAGACAAGTTTATTATAATTAGATATTTGTAAATTAAAAACAAATTTAAAGGAGAAAATAATGGCAAACGTAGAAGAAAAATTCGTTGCTGATGATGGAGTCTCAAGTGTACCTGATGCTGTAACACCTGAAGGTGGAGAAGGTAAAAAGGACAAGCTGAAGAAGACAACAACTGACGAGCCAAAAGGAGCTGCTGACGCTAAGAAAGTAACACCTGACCAAGGCGATGCAGGCAAGCCTGTACCTACTGCTGAAGAAACTGAGGCTGAAGCTGAAGTTGAAACAGTAGAAGAAGTAGTTGTAGAATCTTCAATTGAGTCAATCATTGAAGGCGAAGAATTATCAGAAGAATTCAAATCTAAAATATCTTTAGTATTTGAAGCCGCATTAAACGAAGAAGTCGCAAAGCAGACTGAAACAATTCGCGAAGAGTTAACAAAATCTTTAGACGAAACATTAGAAGAAACTGTTGCTGAGAAATTAGAAGCAATTACAGAAAATGTTGATAAGTATTTAGATTACGTTGTCTCTGAATGGATGACTGAAAATGAAATTGCTATCGAATCTGGAATTAAGGTTGAGATGGCTGAATCATTAATGTCAGGTCTTAAGAACTTATTCGTTGAGCACAACGTATCAGTTGATGAAGAATCAGTTGATGTTGTAGCAAACTTAGAAACAACAGTTTCTGAATTAGAAGGTAAAGCAAACGATTTAGTAAACGAGAATATCGACTTACAAAAAGAAATTGCTACTTTTAAAGCAGGACAAAAATTTGACGAACTTGCAGAAGGTTTATCTGAGAATCAGGTAGAGCGTTTGAAAGTATTGTCTGAAAAGCTTGATATTGAAGATCTTGACGCATACGCAGAAAATCTTCAAGTAATTAAGGAATCATTCTTCAGTGATAAGCCGATTGTTGAAAAACATGACGTCCAGGAAGAGAATGATGAAATTATTCTAGAGGAACAGGAAGTAACTAAACCAGCTTCTGAGCACACCTCTATTAATGCTCTTGTTGAAGCTTTCAACACTAGAAAATAAGAATAATTGAATTTGGTTTTTTAAATTAAATTTAACTTAAAGGAGATCCAAAATGGATAACTATACAAGACTAGTGGAAAAGTGGGAGCCTATCTTAGCGCATGAATCTTTTTCACCAATCACTGATTCTCACAGGAAAGCAGTTACAGCTACTATCCTAGAGAATACAGAAAAAGCACTCATGGAATCAGGTGACTTATCTGCTAACATGACTAGCCTTCTTTCAGAGGCACCTGCTAACGACGCCGGAACTGGCGGATTTGGCGGTGGAGCTACTGCAGGCGGTCCTGTTGCTGGTTACGACCCTATCCTTATTTCATTGGTAAGACGTGCTGTACCTAACTTAATCGCATACGACATCTGTGGTGTTCAGCCTATGACAGGTCCTACAGGACTTATCTTCGCAATGCGTTCAAGATACAGCTCACAATCTGGTGCAGAAGCAATGTACAACGAAGCTGATACAGACTTCGCTGGTGCAGGTACTCATGCTAACACACTTCCTAATGCTAATACTACGTTGATTACAACTGGTACTGGTATGGGTACAACTGAAGCTGAAGCTTTAGGTGATGGCAATGGTACTAACTATGCAGAAATGGCATTCTCAATCGAGAAGGTTACTGTATCTGCTAAGACTCGTGCCCTAAAGGCTGAGTATACAACTGAGCTTGCTCAGGATCTTAAGGCTGTTCACGGCTTAGACGCTGAAACAGAACTTGCTAACATTCTTCAAACTGAAATCTTAACAGAGATCAACCGTGAAGTTGTTAGAACAATTTATACTAACGCTGTTGTTGGTGCCGCTGGTACTGCATCTGCTGGTGTATTCGACCTTGACGTTGATTCTAACGGAAGATGGTCAGTTGAGAAGTTCAAAGGCTTAATGTTCCAAATCGAGCAAGAAGCAAATGCTATTGCTAAAGACACAAGAAGAGGAAAAGGTAACGTTGTTATTTGTTCTTCTGATGTTGCTTCAGCATTACAAATGGCTGGCGTTCTCGACTATACTCCTGCTCTTAACTCTAACTCTTTAGAAGTTGATGACACAGGTAATACTTTTGCTGGTGTTCTTAACGGAAGATTCAGAGTATATGTTGATCCTTTCGCAGGCGGAAACTACTTAGTAGTTGGTTATAAGGGTTCATCTGCATTCGATGCAGGTTTATTCTATTGCCCATACGTACCATTACAAATGGTTCGTGCCGTTGGTGAAAATAGCTTCCAACCAAAAATTGGTTTCAAAACTCGTTACGGTATGGTTGCTAATCCTTTCGCAGAAGGCGATTCAGGTTCGCAAGGACTTGGTAGACTTCAGCAGGATACCAACAAGTATTACAGAAAAGTTCGTATTTCTAACTTATTCTAATACTAAGAGTTTAGGTCAACTAAACCACGCAAACGATTCTTCGGAATCATTGAGAAGGACTCCAATCGGGGTCCTTCTTTTTTTATCTTAATCTCATTTCAAATTGCTCTTCGACCCAGTTCTCTAATTCATCACCTTCAAGTCCTAACTCTTCGGCTTCTTGAACTAAAGACTCAATCATAGCATCTTTAATATCACAACTCATAATACAATTATACTCTATATGAGAGCAATTGTCAATAGTTTTATGAGAAAAAGTTTAGTTATTTTTTAGAGAAATAAGATCGAATCAGAAAGATTCTAGTGTATGCCACTATAGTCATAACTAAAGTGACCAGAGTGCCCAACATGACAGGGTCAGTAATACCAAACCGTTCTATATAGATATACAGCAAAAAGAGGTTTAGAGGGTAATTTATGGCTAGGCCGGTTGCGATTTGAAATGAAGTTTCTTTATGAATTCTTTTTGTTTCTGGTTTCATATTAATCGTGAACCAAGTTTATGTCCTAGTTCTTTGTATTCTTTGATAGGGCCATTCTCAATCGCTATCTTATCTGTTTCAAAATTCTTTGCTATCATTCTTATGTTGTCACTTTCTACATATGAAAGACATCCTATAGGAGTTTGGCAATCTCCATCTACTGCAGCCAACATATACTTTTCTGCCATAACACAATACCAAGTATCCCAATGATTTCTTGACGCAGTCATAACAGTAATGTCTGTGTCTTTTTGATTTGTAGGTTTGCGAGTCTGTAAAGCAATTACACCTTGACCAGGTGCAGGCAACATTTCAGCGGTTCCAAATACTCTTGATACTTTATGGTCGTATCCTAATTCGTCAACACCAGCTTTTGCTAATACGATTGCGTCGTACTCTCCATTCTCTTGTTTCGCGATACGAGTATCTATATTGCCACGTATTGGAATGATCTGAGAATGAGGATAGAGGTTCTGTAGCTGAGCTATTCTGCGTGGACTTGATGTACCTATTGTTCTAGGATTAACATTATTACCAATTAAACAATCTCTGAAATCGTTTCTTTCTAATACACATGATATCTCGAGCAGTTCATCGTTGTCTCTTGTAAGATCTTTAAATGCATGAACTGCAATATCTATTTCTCTATCAATAAGAGCTTGTTCTATCTCTTTACAAAAGACACCTTTACCACCCATCTCTTCAATTGATGTAGTAGGATTTAAATCTGCTTGGGAATCAATGAGAACTATATTACCTGGGACAAGCTGCTGTACTTTTTTAGTGTAGGCTCGAGCTAATTTTGATCTTCGAGTTCCTATCCATGGTATCATAATCTGTTCCTTATAAGAAAGGCTGGTTAACTTGATCTCTAAAAGAGTTTAATAGTGAGTCTTTGAGATTCGTAGTCAACCAGCCTTAAACTGAAAAATTAGTGCGGTGGTACCCAACGTCGGCCTTACATGTTATTCGTTAACTTCAGAGTCCTGGGTAACACTTAAGCATACTCTCAGGCTCAAAGAAGAAAGATCCTGCTCTGCCGAGCTGTGTCATTAGTCTTGCGGACTAATCTATCTCTTTCACATTGCGGATATCTAAATCACTACCACATATAGAGTTTCTTCATGTGCGGTTGGGGTTTAGTACCACCTATATTGATTCGTTCTATCCCACCATATTATCTCATTTCCTGAGCGGCCTTCCTCAAGCTGCCGTGTGGGTTGTCCACCTTTTGTTCCTTGGCCTCTGTCTGATAAGGACAGCCTTTACGACCTCGGGGTATCTCAACTGCTTGTAGATCGCGAATCTACTTTCTCTTGCGAGTTGGGGTGTTTCCCTCAATATACGATTATTATACTATAGTTCTTTATGAATGTCAATAGTTTTTGCGAAAAAAGTTTAATTATTTGATAATATGAAATCTGCTACGTCAGAATCCTCGGTAGCTTCAACAATACAAGGAATTCCTCTTGCATCCATTTTATCAACAAAATCTCTTGCATGCTTATATCTCATCTCACCTTGGTCAATTTTTTCCATTGTGGATGGATTAATAATAGAGACATTAAATAATGTAAAATCGGTAATCATACTTCAGCAATACTCGACTTATGAATTACAGTTGATTCCAACCTACCATACTTATCGTATGTATACACAGTTTGTTGCTGATGATCTCCATGCACTTGAGTTGTTACTTTTACAACTCGCGTATCATACTCAACTTTGTTGAAATAATTGGTTGGCCACATTGGGCTGATAGGAGTAACTTCCATTTATAGATCCTCTTCCAAATCGTCATACCTGACTAATTCTATTTCGTCGTTTTCATCTCTTCGAGTTCTAATATACTTCATATCAATTAAAGTATCAATAGTTTCTTGAGTGATTCTTTTTGTTTCTTTATACGATGTCATGGGAGCAAAAGAATAACCTACAGCAGTAAATACGGCTGCAGTAACCCAATACATCCAAACATCCATACTAATCTCCATGGCGTGCTAACACCGCGTCGATGATTCTTTCCTGCGGAGATGCATTCATATCAACTCTTTCAGCAGGTTCATCGGTTACTATGAAGCCATATTCGATTGACATCTCATATAACTGATCTTCGGACATAGTTCTTAGACAGGCGCGCAGCAAATCATCTTTACTGATGACTCGTCTGTTAGCGTCTTCGAACAATTGGTTCGACAAATTCTTTCCCATATTACACTCCTATTAATACCATAATTATAATTTAAGCAACTTCAGTTGCATTCCACCATTCAGGAATGTCACGTTTGGACCATGTCATACTAAAACGCTTTTGCTTTGTATGATAAAATGCGCGGTATGATTCTACCGCATCTTCAGATATGCATTCTGGATTTGATGCCATCGCAAGTCTGAATGGTGTTCTTTTATTTGACCTATGGATATTCACAGGAGGTGCCTTTAAGGCCTGTCTTAGTTTTCTATCGGTTGCATGTATCTTTCCATACCTATGCGTGTATTCATCACACAATGCAACAAAATGTTTATAGTGCCAATTATAGTTGGCTGAATTTTCTCTTGTCCAAATAGTACATGGATGATTGAAATGACATGCTTTATACAATGTCCTTTCTCTTTCTTTGTCTTCAAGATAAAAGTATTGTAGCATAGAACCACTCTTTGATGGTCTACGCTCCATTATGCCGTCAACCATACGATGAGTTGTTGAAAGCATTTGTGCAGATTCAATAACCATCTTAACAACATGTTTATCACATTGCTGTTGAGCAGCTTTAATTGGGTTGTCGTCTAAAATAAAAAGATTCATAATGTATATTATATCAAAAGTTAAACCAAATGTCAATAGTCAACCTTTAGTCCCATAAGCTTTCAAAATATTTACCGAATAAGCGAAAGCCATTACTTATTCGTTCTTGTTCTATACGAAACGAGTCGTTAAACAGATTGCATCGCATATACAATTCTTCTTTATTTGCCTTACAATCAAATGCATATATCATTTCGTCTAAAATCCAATTCCAACGTTGTTCGTATTGGGACCAAAATAATTCGTCTTGCTCTTTACTGCTAAAAAAATCACGCTGAATTGCTTCATTGTCAGAGATTCCTTGTTTAGGCAGATGTGGAACATCTTCATTGTCGACTATGGGTGAACCGTGTTTGGTTTCTTTCAACTGTTTGAGCATAGGCAGAATGATAGGAGCAAGTGTATGATCCATACTCCAAGTATCGTAGTCATCTATACGAACATTAATTGTCCGTTCACCATCATCTTCGTAATTAGATATTTCGACTTTCATTTAGAAGTGCTCTATTCCTAAGTGTTCACTTTCACTAAAATGATAGCCCATTGATATCATAAATTTTTCTAATACTTCAATCATATCATCTTTGCT
>CENJ01152213.1_pt1 | contig 15871 bp, 18 predicted proteins | sample 356161 | NCBI WGS metagenome assembly CENJ01 (sample SAMEA2619531, study PRJEB7988) | marine metagenome | biome: marine biome (ENVO:00000447); feature: surface water layer (ENVO:00002042); material: "saline water (ENVO:00002010), including plankton (ENVO:xxxxxxxx)" | depth 5 m
ATTCTCCATTTACCACGTTCTAATTTTTTTTTATTAAAATTTAAAATAGACACAACATCATATTTAATTACACTATAGTTAAATTTTTTAAAAAAATTTAAAATATAATTCCCCTGGATTAAGGATGTTTCGATTCCAATTATATTTTTGGGTTTATTAACAACATAATCAATTTTTCTCAACATTATTTTTTTGGATATTTTCCCCAAAATGTATTTTTTCATATTATTCATATCAATAGATGATATTTCTTTATTCAAATTCACTTGGTAGATAATTTTTATTTTGGAGGATTTTTTTCTTAATTTTTCAATTAACTGAAGGTCGTTTGAAAGAAAAACCAGACCGAGATTCGGTCTCCCTAACGAAAATAAAGTTTTTAATTTATTAGTATTTTTAATTGAAATTAGATCTGTGCACAGTCTATTTTGATTACTCTCCTTTGTTGTGGATAAATATCCTTTAGGCTTATTCAGAATTATATGGATATTTTTTTGTCCAGTAATTTCTTGACCGTTAAAATAGACCTTATCTCCACTTCTTATTTTATATCCTAATTGATTAATTATTTTATCATTCACCCTCACTTCTCCCATAGATATGTACATGTCTGCCTCTCTTCTTGAACACAAACCAGAATTAGAAATGAACTTGTTTAATCTTATTAATTCTTTCACAAAGTTTAAAATTTATAAATAATTTCTTTTTTATAACCCTTTAGATTTTCAAAAGTTCTTTCTAAGTCAAGTGTAAAACCTAATAAAAAACCTCCTCCTCCTGATCCACATAATTTAAAAAAGTAATTATCTGTTCTTATACCTTCGTCCCATAATTTTGTAAATTTTTTTGGAATCATTGGTTGAAAATTTTTTAGAGTAATTTCAGAAAGAATTTTTATGCTATTAAACATTGTATTAATATCTCCATTTAAAAATTCATTAATGCAGGTTTTTGAATACTTGATGAATTGTTTCTTCATCATATAATTAAAATTTTCATCTTCCATTTTTTTAAAAAACAAGGAAACCATTGAAGACGTATCGGAAGAGGTTCCTGAATCGAGTATAAAGATACCTCCATGACCCAAGGCATTTTCTTCTGGCATTTTTGTGACTTGAATCTCATTTTGAGACTTGATTAAAATTGGTAATCCTAAGTAACAATTTAAGGGGTCTATCCCAGATGACTCTCCGTGATAATAGGACTCCATTTCAGAAAAAATATTTTTGAGTTTTTGTAATTTATTTTTCGTTAACTTTTCTTCCGAAGATATTTTGTCTTTAACATATCGATCATAGAATGCGGCTACTAATGCTCCGCTGCTACCTAATCCATATCCTTGAGGAATATTGCTTTCAAAAAAAATATTATTTTTTTTGTCCTTATTAATGCTTAACCAATCTAAATCTGGAAGATTTTTAACTTTTTTTTTTAAATATTCTATGAATTCTAAAATTTTCTTTTGGGAATCCTTATTTTTTTTTCCTGCATTTAATTTTAATGATCCTTTATAAAAATTATATGGAATAGCAAATCCAAAAGAATTTAGTACAATGCTATATTCTCCAAAGAGTAAAATTTTAGAACTAAAAAAAGAATTATTCATATTAATTAAAGCTACAATAATTTAGTTCCCAACCCAACGCTGTCATTTATAAAAGAGTTTTTGTGACAATAATAAATCAATTTTTCTTCTATAAATTTTATTACTTTAAAACTATAGTTCTCTGGATAAAGAAGATGTACATTTGGTCCTGCATCCAATGTAAAACAAACTGGAACTTTTTCCTCTTCTCTAAATTTTTTTATTAATTCTATTACTTCTAAAGTTTTGGATTTAATTAAAACCGTTGGTGGATTAGATGACATCATTAAAGCATGAAGTGTCATTGCTTCCTCCTCAACTACTTTTATAAAAACTTCCAAATCCCCGATTGAAATTGCATTGAGTATTATTTCTAAATTTTTCTTTGCTTGATTTTTTCTGTCATTTAAAAATGGATGATCGGTCATCTTTTTATGGCCGTCTGAACTGCTCAAAGTTTTGATTTTATCATCAATAATTAAAATTGTGTTTTGGTAATTTTTAAAAACCTTGTGTGTTTTGTTATTATAATTGACAGCAAAAAAATTGGAACATCCAGAATAAAATTCATTTTCTCCCCAAATCATCAAAGGCCCAGAAATACTTCTAGACCCGCTTCCTGAACCTAATCTTGCTATAAATGAAACCTTATTCAAAAATTTTTGTTCTGTCATTCTCTTATTATAGCTTTTTTCAATACTAACAATACAAAAAGCCAATGAAGAAAACGCTGACGCAGAAGAAGCAATTCCACTACTATGAGGGAATGTGTTTTTTGAATTTATTTTTAAAAATAAATTTTTTAAAAATGGACAAAAAGTGGAAATTCTCTCAAAAAATTCTTCAATTTTATTTTCAAAAGATTTTTTAGCTTTTCCGTCATATAAAAAATCAAAGTTGTCCTGTCCTTTTAATCTTGGTGAATATTCAATTGAAGTTTCAGTTTTACAATTTGATAATGTAAAACTTAATGACGGATTTATAGGGAATTGTAGTCCATATTTACCCCAGTATTTAACTAGAGCAATATTTGAAGGGGATTCACAAGCGATTCTACCTTCTTTTGGCTTAAAATTTTTTGAAATAAAAATCGATGTGTCCATATACATAACAAAAGTAGAAGTTAGGTACTTGTAATTTTAAAAATAATTTAAAATATTTTTTAATTTGTCTGGATAATCGGTAATTATACCATCTACTCCAATGGAAATTAATTTCTTCATTTCATCTTCATCATTAACTGTATATGGAAATAATTTATAACCCTCAGCATTAACCAAATCTACATTTTTTTTATTTAGAAATTTATAATCTGAGTTTATTGACATAGCCTCAACTTCCTTAGCAAATTTTAGAGCAAATAAAGGATTTCCATCAATTAAAACCCCGATCGGTATTTTTTGGGACTTAGATCTGAGAACAAGAAGTTCATCCCAGTCAAAACTCGAAATAAGTATGTTTTCCTCATTTATTAATTTATTTTTAAAATACTTTCGTAAAATTTCAATTGTTGGAATTGCTGTTCCTTTCCCTTTAAGTTCAATATTTAAAATTAAGTCATCTAATTCTAGGGATAAAATTTCTTCTAATGTTGGGATAGTATATTTATTTTCAATTCGAAAAGACTTAATTTTTTTTAGGTCTAAATCTTCAATACATAAGTTCACATTTAGGATTTTTTTAAGATTATTATCATGAAAAACAACAATCTCTCCAGATTTACATCTAAATATGTCGATCTCAACACCGTTGGCTCCCAAATCGATTGCGTATTTAATTGATGGAATAGTGTTTTCTGCAACATGTCCTTTAGCACCTCGGTGGCCAATAATAAGAGGTTTGCTGTTTTCTTTGCAGGAAAAAGAAATAAAACAAATAAAAATTAAAAAATTAACTTTAGGAGGCATCTTAAGAGATGTAGGAATTAACATACGACGTTAAATTACTCCTCATCTATGTTTAAAACTTTTTCAATCTGTGGAGCATATTTTTTAATTGTCATCTCGACACCTGTTTTTAGTGTCATCTGATTAACCGAACATCCAACACAGTTTCCATGGAGTTTTACTTTTACAATTTTTTCGTCAAGTATTTCAACTAACGAAATATCTCCACCGTCAGCTGCAAGGAAAGGTCTAATCTCATTTAAGGCATGGATAATTTTATTTCTTAGTTCCATATTATTTTTTTTTTATTGCTGAACATCCAGCCATTGTAGTTATTTTCACAATTTTAGTCGGGGGCAGGTGATTATTTCTTTCTACTACACTTGAAACAACATTTTTAGCTATTTCTTCAAAAGATTTTGATATAACCGAATTATCTTGTAAGGATGCAGGATGACCAAAATCAGAAGCTTCTCTGATACTTTTAAAAAGCGGTACCAAACCTAAAAAAGGGACATTGCTATCATCGGCTAAATTTTTTACACCGTCTTTGCCAAATATAAAATACTTTTTTTCAGGCATATCTTCAGGTACAAAGTAAGCCATATTTTCAATTAATCCTAGAACCGGAACTTCAATATTTTTTTGGTTAAACATTGAAATTCCTCTTTTAGCGTCTGCAAGTGCAACTTTTTGTGGAGTTGAAACAACTATCGCTCCATTTAATGGGATTGATTGTACAATACTTAAATGAATATCACCCGTTCCGGGTGGTAAGTCGACCAATAAAAAATCAAGTTCTCCCCAATTCGTGTCAAAAATCATTTGATTCAATGCTTTTGATGCCATTGGACCTCTCCAAATGACAGCCTGGTTGGGTTCAGTAAAAAATCCAATAGAGAGAATTTTAACTCCATAATTCTCTATTGGTTCTATCATAGATCTATTATCAATTTTAACTGAAGCTGGTCGAGAAGACTCTACATCAAACATTGTAGGGATAGATGGTCCGTATATGTCTGAATCCAAAATTCCAACTTTAAAACCCATTTTAGATAATGATGTTGCCAAATTAGACGTTATTGTGGATTTACCAACTCCTCCTTTTCCAGATGAAATTGCAATAACGTTGTCGATTCCAACTAATTCATTTTTTTTATTGTTCGATGCTATTTCCTTTTTTTCTACATTGAAATTGACGACGATTTTATGATTTTTATCGAAAGAATTTATAATACTTTTTTCTAATTTTTTTTTTGCATGTAATGATGGGTTATCAATATTTAAATCTATAACGACTTCATTCCCAAAAATATTTATATTCCTAATTTGAGAGGGTGTTATGATTTTCTCAAGAATGCTTGTTATTTCTATTTTATTCATTTATACTTTTAGATTTGATTTTATGTTATCATTCATATCGTTTGGATCCCAAAAAACTTCTTCAAAATCAATAACTTTATCATTTTCAATATTTACACCTTCATTTTCTAATAATTGTTTCATTAAATCAGAGCCATAAAAATGGTGTTTTCCTGAAAGCAAGCCAATCCTGTTTACAACTCTATGAGAGGGCACATCAGATTTTTGATGCGAAGCATTCATGGCCCAGCCAACCATCCTAGAACTATTAGGGGAGCCAATGTGTCTAGCTATTGCACCGTAGGTGGTAACTTTTCCAACAGGAATTTTTTTAACCACATTATATACTTTTTCGAAAAACATTTACCTAAAGGTAAAGGATAAAAATTTAATTTTTTTAGACTCCTTCAAAAACATTTTCTCATAATAAGTTTGCACTTGTCTAGAAATTTCAGGTGAAGATTTGTTATTGTAAACATCGTGGTGGGCATATTTTATTTTTAAATCTTTGCCTTCAATAATCCCTAGACTATAACCAAACATAAAATCACTATCTGTTTTTAAATGAACAAGACCGTTTGGTTTCAAAATTGAATTGTAAATTTTTAAAAATTTTGAATTTGTTAGCCTATGCTTAGTCCTATTAAATTTAAATTGTGGATCTGGAAAAGTGATCCATATCTCCTCTATCTCAGAGTCAGCAAAAAATTTTTCTAAATGTTCAATTTTTATTCTTAAGAAACATATATTTTCTAAATTATTTTCTTGAGATAGCTTTGCTCCGTGCCAAAAGCGAGCACCCTTAATATCAATCCCTACAAAATTTTTATCTGGATATTTTTTTGCTAGAAATGTTGAGTATTCCCCTTTTCCACATCCCAATTCAAGATATATAGGATTATTGTTTTTAAAAAAAACCTTGCGCCAATTGCCTCTCAAAAGGTGATTTTTTCTGATAACTTCTTTTATGTTTGGCTGAATTACATTTTTAAAAGAGTTGTTCTCTTGAAACTTTTTGAGTTTATTTTTACTTCCCATCTTTAAAATAACAATTCAATAACTTTTTGTTAATGTGAATGAGAATTCAGAACCAACATTTAAAGAGCTTTCAACGTAAACTATTTCGTTGTGAGCCTCTACTATGTGCTTTACAATTGCTAATCCCAATCCAGATCCTCCTTCTTGTCTATTTCTTGTTTTATCAACTCTGTAAAACCGTTCAAAAACTCTTGGAAGATCCTCTTCCGAAATACCTTGACCATTATCAATTACCCTTACAAGAACTTTTTCTTTACTTAAGTTTTTTGTTACTATTTCTATTGTACCATTTTCAACTCCATATTTTAAGGAGTTTTCAATCAGATTTGACATAACTTGAGTAATCCTTAAATTATCAGCGTTTACAAAAATTGATTTATCATTACCAAATTCATAAGTGATTTCAAGGCCTTTTTGTTTCATTTTCATTTCAAAAGAATCGACCAGATCTCTAATTAAATCACAAAGATCAAATCTCTCAATCTTTAAATTTGTTATTCCAGTTTCAAACTGAGTAATTAAATCAACATCTTGAATTATAAAACCAAGTCTGTCGGTGGCATTAGACGCTTTTTCAAGATATTTTTGGATAAGTTTCCTGTCTTTTACCTTTCCTTCTAGAAGAGTTAGAATATATCCTTGAGCTGTAAAAAAAGGGGTTTTTAGTTCATGAGCAAGATTTCCTATAAATTCCTTTCTATAGTTTTCCTTATCCTTTAAAAGTTGAATTTCCAACTTGCTATCCTTAGCAAATTTTTGAATACTATTTGTTATTATTTGAACATCTTTTTTCAAGGAATCTTCAGCAATTGGGAGTCCTTTAGGCAATAAATCTTCATATATTGATTTTACTTTTGAATATATAAAGTTTTCCACCCTTATATGAATAATAAAAAAGCAACATGAGAAAAGTAAAATAAACACTGGTAAAATTAAATGAAACGAGTCAAAAATAATTCTCAAAGAACCAGAGTATAAATAAATTGAAGTGAAAATTAATACTGAAAAAACTAAAACAATAAATAACGATGATTTTATTGCAACATTGTATTTCTTAAACATTTTTATTTAATCATTTATGATAAATTGGTAACCTACACCTTTAATTGTTTTTAAAAGGTCCACTCCTATTTTTTCCCTTAACTTTCTTACATGAACATCTATAGTTCTGTCACCTACAACAACATCTGAACCCCAAACAGATTCCATTATTTTTTCTCTTTTAAAAACTTTACCTGGTCTGCTTGCTAAAAGAAATAACAATTCAAATTCTTTTCTTGGTAAATTAATTGTTTTACCATCTACCTCAACAATATACTTTTCACTATCTATAACAATATTTTTGTAAGATAAAATTTGGTCAAAGTCATTTTTAAAACGTCTTAAGAGGGCTTTTACTTTTGAATTGAGAATTCTAGGCTTAATGGGCTTTGTAACATAATCATCAGCTCCAGATTCAAATGCTGCTACCTGAGAATAATCTTCCCCTCTAGCACTTAAAAACATAATTAAGGTGTTATTATATTTTTTATCCATTCTTAGGCGTTCACATGCTTCAATACCGTCCATTATTGGCATCATTAAATCTAAAATAATCAAATTAGGTATGTGGTGATCAGCCAATTTTAAAGCCTCTTTACCATTTTCGGCAGATAAAACTTTATACCCTTCATTTTCCAAATTGAACCTGAGGATTTCTATTATATCTGGCTCATCGTCAACTATCAAAATTTTGATTTCTTTTTTTTTCATTTTATCAAAGTTAAAATAAAGAATACTTAATTAGTTGATAATCATGAAATTTAATAAAGTGATAACTTTAACTTAAATTATGTTTGATGAAAAAAGGTAAAAAATTTTTTGAAATTAAAACTAAAGAAGAATTCAATGATTTTGCAATAAAGACTTTTATTTTTCAATATAGAAATAATTTTATTTATAAGAAATATTGCGATTTAATTGGTTATAATTTGAATAATATTCATTATGTTGAGGAAATCCCTTATTTACCAATAATTTTTTTTAAAAATAAGAAAATAAAATCATTCAAGGGTAAATCAAAATTATTTTTTAAATCTAGCGGAACCACTTCTAAAAACCTTTCAACTCATTGTTTAAATAAAATTGAAAATTATAAAGAGAGTTTTTATAGATGTTTCGAAAGTTTTTACGGTCCATTAAAAAATTTAACAATACTTGCACTTCTTCCATCTTACTTAAAACAAAAAAATTCATCCCTTATTTTTATGATGAACGAATTGATAAATGAAACAAAAAAAAAAGAGAGTGGCTTTTATTTATATGATTATAAAAAATTATCTAAAACAATTGATTTTTTAGAAAAAAATAAGAGAAAAACTATTTTGATAGGTATAGTGCCCTCTTTATTTAGCTTTGGTAAATTATTCCCAAAAAAATTAAATCATACTATCATTATGGAAACAGGAGGCATGAAGAATCTTCCAAGTGATTTAACACGTAAAGAAATTCATCAAAAACTTAAAGATTTTTTTGGAGTAAATTCTATCCACAGTGAATATGGAATGACGGAGTTACTTTCTCAAGCATATTCTGTTAAAAATGGAGTTTTTAAAAACCCTCCCTGGATGAAAGTATTTACTTATGAATTGAATAACCCTTTTAAAAGGACAACAAAAGGTAAAGTTGGGAGATTAAATATTATTGATTTAGCAAACCAAGATTCATGTTCATTTATATCAACGGACGATATTGGAAGAAGTTTGAATGATTTTTCGTACGAGGTTCTTGGGAGGGTTAATAGTTCAGATATAAGAGGTTGTAATCTTCTATTTAATCAGTAAAATCTAAAATTAAATATCTTTTCTTACCTCTTTGAACCAGAATTACCCCCTCAATTATTAAATCATCGGTGACAAGGATTTTATTTTCATCAACTCGAGACTTATTAATATATACTGAGTTTTCTCTCAGTGCCCTTCTAGCTTCACTTAAAGAATTTAAAATAGAACCTCTCACTGAAAGTGCTTCAACTATGCTTAGTCCTTTCTTTAAAGAAGTCTTTTTAATTTTAACCTTTGGAACACCATCAAAAACCTCGTAAAACGTCTCTTTGTCTAGAGATGACAAATCTTTTTTTGTAGATTTACCAAATAAAATTTTAGAGGCAAATTTTGCATTTTCTAGATCTTTTTTTGAATGAACCATTAAAGTAACTTCGTCAGCGATTTTATTCTGTAGTATTCTTTCGTGGGGATTCTTTTTATGTTTTTCTATTAATTCTAGAATCTGATTTTTATTTTGAAGAATAAAAATTTTAATATATTTTTCTGCATCTTCATCTGACAAGTTAAACCAATATTGGTAAAATTTATAAGGAGAGGTTTTTGCTTTATCTAGCCATATGTTGCCTTCTTCGGTTTTTCCAAATTTACTCCCATCTGATTTTGTCATCAATGGACATGTTATTGAATAAACTTTTTTTGACAATTTTTTTCTAATTAGTTCTATACCAGTAGTGATATTACCCCATTGGTCACTGCCACCAATTTGAATAGTACATTTTTTACTTTTCAATAGCTCTAAAAAGTCATACCCCTGAATTAACTGATATGTAAACTCTGTAAAAGACATTCCTTCTGAAGATTCATCACTAATTCTTTTTTTTACTGATTCTTTAGACATCATGTAATTGACCGTTATATGCTTTCCGACTTCTCTAGAGAAATCTACTAAACTAAACTCTTTCATCCAATCAAAATTATTAATCATCTCTGCTGAGTTTATACGCTTTTTGGAAAAATCAAGAAATTTCAAAAATTGATTTTTCAGTGCCAAAGAATTGTTTTTTAGTTTATTTTGATCTAATAATTTTCTTTCATTGGACTTACCTGACGGATCTCCAATCATTCCTGTAGCTCCTCCAATTAGTGCAATTGGTTTGTGACCATGACGTTGAAAATGAATTAAAATCATAATCTGAACTAGATTGCCTATATGCATTGAATCTGATGTAGGGTCAAATCCAATATATCCAATTCGTGGTGATTCACTTAAATGTTTATCAACGCCAGGGGTAGATTGGTGTAACATACCCCTCCATTCCAATTCATCTATAAAACTATTCCCCATTGAGTTTAAGTTATTGACAAATATAAATTTCTATGCGGAACTGCAAAAGACATTATCAAAAAAGAGTAATTTTAAATATGATTTTAGTTACTGGAGCAACTGGTTTCGTAGGAAGAAATTTAATCTTGTCATTATCAAAAAAAAGGGACAGCATAATTGGTCAATTTAGGAGAGAAAAAAAACTTGATGAAACAAGAAGTTTTTTTATTGCAAATAATAAAGAAGAAAATTTTAATAAAATTATTTGGAGAAAAGCTGATATCACAAATTTTTCAGAAGTTCAAGATCTATTTGATAAAGTTGTTGAAGTATATCATTGTGCAGCATACGTCTCAATGGCGTTATATAAAACCAATTACTTAAATTTGGTTAACATTACAGGAACTACCTACATAGTTGATAATTGTATAAATAATAAAATTAAAAAACTTTGTTTTATTAGTTCAATAGCTGCTATTGGTGAAGGCACGAGTGAAGAGGTCACCGAAGAAACTGAATGGGATCCAGAAATTGACAAAACACCCTATTCTTACTCTAAGCATGGTTCAGAAATGGAGGTATGGAGAGCCTCTCAAGAAGGAGTTCCAGTCATAATTGTAAATCCAGGAATAATAATTGGAAATAATTTAAATAATTCTCAGATTCAAAAAATAATTAAAAATAAATTCAATTTTTATACATCAGGAGTAAGTGGTTTTGTTACAGTTGAGGACGTGGTAAAGGTAACTATGAAATTAATGGAGGAAAAGGTTATAAATGAAAGGTTTATTTTAGTTTCTGAAAATATACCATTCAAAGATTTTGTGAACTATATTTCAGCAAAAAATAAAAATTACTCCATCAGATTACATAAATCGATTTTATACCTGATTTGGTTTATTGAAAGTTTTTTGTGCCATCTTAGAGTCAGGAATAAATTTTTTAGTAGAGCTCTAATAAAAAGTCTTTGCAATAAAAATTATTATAATGGAAGTAAAATTCACAAATATTTAAAAAACTTTCATTATTCAGAGATATATCCCTACTTAGATAGGTGCTGAAATTTATGATTTACCTCTTTTTTAAATTTTTCAAACTATCAATTTTTTTTTCTATAGAGTCCTGAACCCTTCCGTAAATTAATGCTAACAATTTTGGTCTTTTAGAATAATACTTCTTGTTTGTTTCCCAATTTAAGCTGTCTACGTTATATTTCTGTAAAATAAAAAAGTCCTCCGGGGAAATAATTAATTGATTTTCCTCATAATTTAAATTATTGATTGATTTAATTATAGTTAAATCGAATAACATACTTACCATCTTATCTTGAGGAATAATACTATCTTCTTTACTATTTTGACATGATGTAAAAAAAATTAATTTAAGTAAAAAACAAAAACAGAACTTATTCATCTTGTATATTCAAGTTTTTTCGCCGGCCCACTTTCAATAATTTTGCCTTTGTCATATAATAACTTTCCATTAACCCAGGTTTTTAAAATTGAAGAATTAAAAAGATATCCCTCGAAGGGTGACCAACCACATTTATACATAATATTATTTTTTGTCACTTTTGTTTTACCTTTTAAATCAATTAAAACCATATCAGCATAAAAATTTTCTTTTAAAAAACCTCTTTTTTTAATCTTAAAAATTTTTGCTGGATTGTGAGAGGCCTTTTCTACAAATTTTTCCAAACTAATCTTACCTTTATTAACAGAATCTAACATCGCAAGTAATCCGTGCTGAACTAATGGACCGCCTGAGGGGGACTCTGTGTATGGAAGTTTTTTTTCGTTTATTGTATGAGGTGCATGATCGGTGGCGTAAACATCTATTCTATCCTCGTTAAGGGCTTCCCATAGCGCGTTTCTGTCTTCCTTCGATTTTATCGCGGGATTCCATTTTATTTTACTCCCTTTACTTTCGTAATCTTTATCTGAAAACCAAAGATGATGGGTACAGACCTCCGAAGTTATTTGTTTTTCTTCAATTGGAATTTTTGAAAATAGTTTTGTTTCATTTCCAGTTGATATATGAAAAACATGAAGCCTTGCTCCGGTTTCAAGAGCAAGGTTTACTGCCTCTGAAGATGATTTAAAACATGCTTCAGAACTTCTAATTTTTGGATGAAATCTAAACGGTATATTTTTACCATACATCCCTAAATAAATATTTAGATTTTTTCTTATGATTAATTCATCTTCACAATGGACAGATATTACCAATTTTGAACTTTTAAAAATTTCTTTGATTACTTCTTTTTTATTTACAAGCATATTACCTGTTGAAGAGCCAAGAAACAATTTTAAACCAGCCACTTTATTTTCATCTATTTTTTTTATTTCATCTAAATTTGAATTAGTTCCACCGAACATAAATCCATAATTAGCAACAGAATTTCTACTAGCTATTTCAAGTTTTTGCTCAATCTTTTTCATTGTCGTAGTCTGAGGCTTTGTATTTGGCATCTCAATAAACGAAGTAATACCTCCAGCAACTGCAGCTCTTGATTCAGAATAGATGTCACCTTTATGTGTTAATCCTGGTTCCCTAAAGTGAACTTGATCATCAATAAGTCCCGGAATAAGATATTTATTATTTCCTTCAACTAAATGTTCGTCTTGTGATATGGGTATAAAAGGAGCAATCAAAGATATTTTTTCTTGTTTTATTCTTATATCACCTTTGAATACTTTTCCTTCGTTTACAATATTTACATTTTTAATTAGAGTAGATTTTATCATTTTTTAAATAGGCTTTTAAATTTGATAATAATAACACCAAATATCGCTTCTGAAATTATGGAACTATTCATTTTGGATTCGCCATGAGTTCGATTTTTGAATGTTATTGGAATTTCTTTGAAATTATATCCTAGGTTCCAAAGTTTGAATTTCATTTCAATTTGAAAAGCATATCCAACAAACATAACTTTATTTAAATTTAGTGATAATAAAGAAGACCGATTATAACCAACAAATCCAGCAGTTGGGTCTTTTATAGGTAATCCAGTGATTAATTTCACATACCAAGATGCACCAATTGAAAGGATAATTCTATTTAGTGGCCAATTTAATACCCTTATACCATTTATGTATCTTGATCCAATCACATAATCATAAAAGTCAAGTTCATTAACTATGTTAACTAGCTTTTCTGGTGGATGTGAAAGATCTGCATCCATTTGAATTATTTTTTTATATTTTTTTTTTATTGCCCATTTAAAGCCTTCAATATAAGCTTTACCTAATCCCTGTTTTTTCTCTCTGTTAATAAGATGTAAGCGTTCTCTATATTTTTTTTTATTTTCAAGTACAATATTTTTAGTACCATCAGGAGAGTTGTCATCTAATATTAAAACATCAACAAATATTTTTAGAGAAAAAATTCCCTTTAATAAAGGATTTATATTTTCCCTTTCATTAAAAGTAGGTATTACTACTAGCGTGTTTGACATTCATTGTAAAATTTTATAAATATAGTGGTTTAGGTTATTTCTTTAAATCAGAAATTTAATTTAATTATTTTTTAATTTAGATAATGGATTGGATTATTCTTAATAAGTTTCATAATGATTGGGTTTCAATTTTGATATTTTCAAATTTGATTTTGTTGAGCTATACTAAATGGAGATATGACAGAAAATTCACATCATTTTTTAAATCAATTGATCCTTCTGTTTATTTTAACAATTACGGAAATAATTTTTTTTTTAATAGATCTTTTGGGGTTAGTATTCTTATTTTTTCTATTGTTAACGTATCTCTTTTTTTGATTTTTATTTTAGACTATTTTAATTTAATAAAGATGATTTTGTTTGAATTTTTGATTTTGTTCTCATTTTTGCTCTCGATTGGATTTATTAGTTATTTTACATGTTCCTTCTTAGGAAGCTTGTTAAGGGTTAGAAGACAAACTTTGGCTTACAGTTTCAATAATTTAAGATTTCTTTTCAGAATTTCAATTTTTATTTTTACAATTTTAACTATTCATCATTTTTATTTTTATAACACTTTTTTTTTTCTTAAAATAACTTTTTTTTGTGTCTTGGTGCTTTACTATTTATATAGTATTGTTATTATTTACAATTTTTTAAGAGACCTAAACAAAGGGAAGTTTTATTTTATTTTGTATCTTTGCACTCTCAAAAGTACCCCTTGGGTTTTTATTTATTGGTTTATAAAATATATTTAGATGAACAAAATTAAAACCATATTAGTTTCTCAACCCAAACCTAACAGTGAAAAGTCTCCCTATATAAGATTAAAAGAAAAGCATAATTTAAAAATTGATTTTAGACCATTTATACATGTCGAGGGTTTAAAAAGTAGAGATGTTAGAAAGCAAAAAATTGACTTTAATCATTTTAATTCTATAATATTTACTAGCAGAAATTCTGTCGATCACTTTTTTAGATTATCAGAAGAAATGCGTTTCAAAGTGCCTGACTCTACGAAGTATTTTTGCCAATCAGAAGCAGTTGCATATTACTTACAAAAGTATGTTGTTTATAGAAAAAGGAAGATTTACGTTGGTGAAAAAAATCTTATGGATCTTGAGCCAATGTTCAATAAATTTAAAACTGATAAATTCTTGTTGCCTTCTTCTGATATTCTAAATCCTGATACAATTGAATTTTTGAATAATATAAATATTGATTGGACACGTGCTCAACTTTTTAAAACTGTAACTAGTGATCTTTCAGATCTTAGAGACGTTTATTATGATATATTAGTTTTTTTTAGTCCTTCAGGTATAGAATCATTATTTAAAAATTTCCCTGATTTCAAGCAAAATAAAACTAAAATCGCAGTTTTTGGGAATACCACTGTAGAAGCTGCCGACAATGCAAACCTAAGAGTTGATATTAAAGCACCAACTAAAGAATCTCCATCAATGACAATGGCCATTGAGAAATATATAAAAAGACTTAATTAATTATATTTTAAAATTGGGATAATCCAAATTTATTTTAAAGTTAAATTTCCTACTTTGCAATTAAATTAAAAATAGACTACTATTTAATGGACTCAATAGACTTTAAAATTATTAATTTTTTAAGTAAAAATGCAAAAATTCCTATAGCAGAGTTGTCAGGACAAATCGGAATATCCGGTGCAGCTATTCACAAAAGAATTAAAAAACTTGAGAACAAAAAAATTTTTACTGGCTCACAAATCAACATCGATCCAAAAAAAGTAGGATTCACCACTCTTGCATTTATTGGTATATATTTAGAAAAAGCAATTGATGTAAATTTTGCAATAAAAAAACTAAAAGCAATTGAGGAAATAACGGAGTGTCACTACACTACTGGAGATTGGAGCATATTAGTCAAAATTTATTGTAAAGATAATCAACACTTGATGAAACTTTTAAATGAAAAAATTCAAGCAATAAAAGGGGTTTCAAGAACGGAAACATTTATATCACTAAATCAACAGATTTCAAGACAAATAAGGATTTAGAATACAATATTTATAATTTTGTTTTTTATTATTATAACCTTTTTAACTGATTTGTCATTCAAATATTTATCTGCTTTTTTATCTGATAGAATTTGTTTCTCAATTTCTTTTTCATTTAAATCCAAATTGAACTTTCTATTGAATCTCCTTTTGCCATTAAATGAAATAGGATAATCAAAAAAACTTTCTTCTAGATACTTATTATCATGTACGGGATAGGGCTCAGCAGATATTGATTTTTTATTCCCCATTAATTCCCACAACTCTTCAGATAAATGTGGAGCAAAAGGGGAAATTAAAATTAATAATGGTTCTAATATTTTTTTTGATTTACAGTTTTGTGATTTTAGTTCATTAACACATATCATTAATGAACTTATACAAGTGTTGAATGAAAATTTATCAATATCATTAACAACCTTTTTTACGGTTTTGTGATA
>CENJ01009203.1_pt1 | contig 15841 bp, 13 predicted proteins | sample 356161 | NCBI WGS metagenome assembly CENJ01 (sample SAMEA2619531, study PRJEB7988) | marine metagenome | biome: marine biome (ENVO:00000447); feature: surface water layer (ENVO:00002042); material: "saline water (ENVO:00002010), including plankton (ENVO:xxxxxxxx)" | depth 5 m
TCTTTGCAAGATGATATTATTAATTAAGTGTTAATAAATTTGCCTAATTCTTATAGTTTTCTAAGAATACAATTCAGATATTTATAACTTAAGAATATAATTTATGAAGTTTATAGTTTCAAGTCAAGTTTTATTAAAACAATTACAATCCATCGGAGGTGTTCTAAATAGTTCTAATACTTTACCTATTTTGGATAATTTTTTATTTGAATTAAAAGATCAGAAATTGATTTTATCTTGTTCAGATCTTGAATCTACTATGACTTCTACTATTTCAATTGATGCTAAAAGTGAAGGAAGTGTAGCAATTCCAGCTAAAATGCTTCTAGATATTTTAAAAACTTTTCCAAATCATCCACTAACTTTTTCAATTGATGAAAAGATGGGAGTCGAAATTTCATCAGACTATGGTAAATATAAGTTAAGTGGATATAATGGTGAGGAATTTCCAAAATCCCCAGTTATAGAAGCTCCTTCTGCTGTTTCAATAAGTAGTTTTATTTTTCAAAGAGCTATTGAAAAAACTATTTTCGCTACTGGAAATGATGATTTAAGACCGGTTATGAGTGGTGTTTTCATTCAATTATCTGAAAGTAATTTAACCTTCGTTGCCACGGATGCACACAAGTTAGTAAGATATTCAAGAAACGACGTTCATTCTAGTACACCATCTGCATTTATATTTCCTAAAAAGCCCATGAACTTATTAAAAGGTCTTCTTCAAAACTATGATGGAGAAGTAACTATTCAATATAACGAATCAAACGCTAGTATTTCTTTTAATGATATTTTGCTTGTTTGCAGGTTGGTTGACGGAAAATATCCTAATTACGAAGCGGTTATTCCAAAAGAAAATCCAAATAGACTAACCGTTGATAGAAACGCTTTCTATCAATCTATTAAACGTGTTAGTATTTTTGCAAATAAAACTACCCATCAAGTAAGACTCAAAATTAATGGTAGTGAATTGAATATAAGTGCTGAAGATGTCGATTTCTCTAACGAAGCAAACGAAAGATTAACTTGTTCATATCAAGGAGAATCAATGGAAATTGGTTTCAATTCAAGATTTTTAAATGAAATGCTTCAAAACATTGATTCTGACAATGTTGTTTTTGAATTAAGTGCACCTAACAGAGCTGGAATTTTAATACCAGATACTACAAATGATAATGGAGAAGATTTTCTGATGCTAGTAATGCCAGTAATGCTCAATTCTTAATTAAATCTATAATTTTTGATGGTATTAATTATTATTTCAATACAATCGTCAAGTTGATTTTTATTAATTGTAAGTGGGGGAGCAAATCTGATAATATTTCCATGAGTAGGTTTGGCTAACAAACCATTATTTTTCATTTCTAAACATAGATTCCAAGCTGTCTTACTTGTCTCTGTATCATTAATTACTATAGCATTTAATAATCCTTTTCCTCTTACTAATTTTACAATTGAAGAATTTTTAATGTATTTATTTAATTGATTTCTAAAATGAATCCCTAATTCCATTGCATTTTCAGAGAGTTTTTCTTCAATAATAACTTCTAATGCAGCCTTTGCCACTACACAAGCAAGTGGATTTCCACCAAAAGTTGAACCATGTTCTCCTGGCTTTATACACATCATAACCTCATTATTTGCTAATACTGCTGAAACAGGAAGAACCCCCCCAGAAAGAGCTTTTCCTAAGATTAAAATATCTGGCTTAGCATTTTCATAATCAGTAGCTAATAATTTGCCTGTTCTTCCTATTCCTGTTTGAACTTCATCTGCTATAAATAAAACATTGTATTTATTACAAAGATTCCTGACACCTTCTAAATAACCATCATCTGGAACAACTACTCCAGCCTCTCCCTGAATAGGTTCTACCATAAAAGCAGCTACATTTGGATCTTTAAGTTCATCTTCTAAAGCAGATAAATCATTATATGGTATTAAATCATATCCAGGCATAAATGGTCCAAAACCTTCGTAAGATAATGGGTCGTCAGAAGAAGAAATGGCAGCAAGTGTTCTTCCCCAAAAATTACCCTTTGCAAATAGAATTCTTGCTTTATTTTCTGGAATATTTTTTTTAAGGTAACCCCATTTTCTAGCTAATTTATTAGCCGTTTCTCCTCCTTCTACACCTGTATTCATGGGTAAAACCTTATCATACTTAAATAAATTACAAATGAATTCTTCATAAGGGCCTAACTGATCATTAAAAAATGCTCGACTAGTTAATGTTAATTTAGAAGATTGATTTATTAAAGCCTCGATTATTTTAGGGTGACAATGACCTTGATTAACTGCTGAATATGCTGATAAAAAATCAAAATACTTTTTTCCCTCACAATCCCAAACATGAACCCCTATTCCTTTTTCTAATACTACGGGCAATGGATGATAATTATGTGCACCGTAATTATTTTCTAATTCCATTAAAGATTTTGAATCCATAATCTATTTTTAACCAAATATAATAATACAAAATTTTTAGAGAAATTATAATTAATAAAGTATCCTATTAAGTATTATTATTTTCTTTGTAGAGTGAATAAGAAAAAAGAACTGTTAGCAGCTAAAAAAAAAATAATATCAGCTACATCAAAAGCAATTAATGACTTTTCTATGATTGAAAAGAACGACCAAATTATGATTTGTATCTCAGGAGGAAAAGATAGCTATACAATGTTAGATATGTTTATTCATTTTCAAAAATACGGTGAAACTAATTTTGATTTTGTTGTCGTTAATATGGATCAAAAACAACCTGATTTTCCAGTTGATGTCCTTCCAAAATATCTAAACAAATTAAATCTTAATTTTAAAATTATTGAAAAGGACACCTATCGAATCGTAAAAGAAAAAATACCTGCAGGAAAAACTATGTGTAGTTTATGTTCTAGACTTAGAAGAGGTAGTTTATATGATTGTGCAAGAGAATTAGGGTGTAATAAAATTGCTTTAGGTCATCACATGGATGATATAATAGAGACCTATTTCTTAAACTTATTTTTTAGTGGAAAAATGGAAGCTATGCCACCAAAATACTTAATTGATAAAGGAGATTTAATGGTTCTTAGACCCTTATCGTTTTGTAAAGAATCAGATATTGAAACCTATTCTAGATTAATGGAATTCCCGATAATACCTTGTAATTTATGTGGATCTCAAACTAACCTTCAAAGACAAAAAATTAAAAATCTGATTAAAGAATGGGAAATTAGTTACCCTAATAGAAAAGCAATCATATTCAGATCTTTACAAAATGTATCTCCCTCCCACTTGTTAGATAGAAATATTTATAATTTTCAAAACCTTGGCCCTGTAGAAGATTCTAATCTTTTGGTTTAGTTGTTTTAAAACTTTTAATTATAGTAAGATTATTTGAAATTCCTGAAAAATGGTATTTAGAATTAGAATAGTTGATCTTAAAACTTTTCACTTTTAAACCTAAACCCCATGAAATACCAGTTGTTCCAGGTCTTGATTGAGGTTGTAATTCATTTCTTGAAAGTAGATCATACCCAAATCTTAAATTAAAATTTTCAGAGAATAAAAGTTCCGTAGCAACTACGAAATGATTCAGCAATTGGTTTGAAAACTCATTTATTCTGTTAGCATCTGATGAGTTTATTTGGTTATTGGAAATTATTTTCCATTTATTTAAATGATTATAGGTAATATGAAAACGAACTGGAGCATGTTTTAACTCAGTATTTATTCCAAAAATTGAATTAAATGGCAGTCTGTTATTTTGAGAAGTCAATAAATTATAATTTGTTAGGGAAGTACCTATATTACTTAATAATAAATATCCTCCAATTCTTTTATTATTATTGTGATAAGTCATACTAATATCAGAAGCTAAGGCTACAGAAGAATATTGTTCTAGATTCGAAGTAATGATTTTGACATTAATTCCTATTTGAAGAAAATCATGCAGTTTTTTAGAATGACCGATCTGAAAGATCCAATCATTTGCTGTAAAGGTATTTCCTGTTGGAATTCCTGATGAATTATAGTATTCAAATTTTCCATAATTGTTATAAATTAATGTTGCAGAAAAATTCCCTTTTTTCTTTAAACTAAAATTGTAATTAATCATTCCAAAATCAGAGTCTGCAAAATGATTATTGTAATTAATTACCAGTTTATCTGTATTTAATTTGGAAAGATTAGAGGGCAAAAAAATTGCCAGTGATGGATCAGAATCAATTACTCCTATAGGATATCCGCCTAAAGAAGAATTCCTTGCTGTACAATTATTATTTAAAATTGTATAAGAAGGATTTTGTTGAGAAAAGTAAATAATAGAGAATGAAAATGCGAAACTTAAAAAGACTAATCTCATTGTTTTTAATTTTAAACGAATTTTTGATTTAATTATTGTTTATATATTGAACCTAAAATGCATAATGTCTCCATCATTTAAAACATACTCTTTACCATGAACCATTAGTTTACCCGCTTCTTTAACAGCATTTTCTGATCCAAGTTCGATAAAATCATTGTATTTTATTACTTCTGCTTTTATAAATCCCTTTTGAAAATCTGTATGAATAACTCCTGCTGCTTCTGGTGCTGTCATCCCTTTTTTTATTGTCCAAGCCTTCACTTCTTTTTCACCGGCGGTAAAATAGGTTTGAAGATTTAATAAAGAATATGCTTTTTTGATTAGTTTACTCACTCCTGGTTCATCTAAGCCTAAGTCGTCTAAAAACATTTTTCTTTCTTCAAAATCGCTTAATTCTGTAATATCAGCTTCTATTGCTGCACCTAATATAAGTATCTCAGAGTTTTCATTTGAAATAGAGGATTTTAAAGCTTTTACATGGTTATTTCCATCTAAAACGGATTTTTCGTCAACATTACAAACATACATTACAGGTTTTGCCGTTATTAGTTGTAATTCATCTATATATTTAGTTAATCCATCATCCAAAGAAAGTGATCTAAGAGATTTACCTTCACTTAAATGACTTTTAGCTTTTTGATATACAGATAATATTTTACCAGATTCTTTATCACCTGATTTTGCTTTTCTTTCTATTGCTCCAATTCTCTTTATAATCGTTTCTAAATCTTTTAGCTGTAGTTCTAAATCAATTATTTCCTTATCTGCAACAGGATCTACTTTTCCGTCTACATGAATAACATTATCATTATCAAAACATCTTATAACATGAATTATGGCATCAACTTCTCTAATATTTGCTAAGAATTGATTACCTAGACCCTCTCCTTTGTGAGCTCCCTTAACAAGACCTGCAATGTCTACAATTTCTATATTTGTTGGTATGACTTTTTCTGGATTAACAAGTAATTCTAATTTATTCAATCTTAAATCTGGAACAGTAATAGTACCGACATTAGGTTCAATAGTACAAAAAGGAAAGTTTGCAGATTGAGCCTTAGCATTAGATAAGCAATTAAATAGTGTTGATTTTCCAACATTGGGTAATCCCACGATACCGCATTTCAAAGCCATATTAAATTAAGTTTTTTTTAATTAGCGTTAATAATTTGAAGTATTCCTTGGTTTTTTTCTTTTCCACCATCAAAAGTAATAAAGAAGAAATAACTGCCATCAGATAGAGGTCTTCCCATTAAATCAGTTCCGTTCCAATTATTCTGATAACTAAAAGACTCATAAACAATTTTCCCCCATCTATTAAAAACAATAAAATTTACATCATTATAAATAGCTGCAAAATGAGTATAAAAAAAATCATTTTCACCATCACCATTAGGCGTTATTACATTAGGTATTTCACATCTTTCAATTACCAATTCATTGGAAGTTATTTCTTCTCCACATTCATTAGAAACTCTTAAATAGATAGGATGAGATCCAATTGTGTAGGTATTGCTATTTAAAATTAGAGAATCTCCTTCTGAAATTAAACTATCTAAATCATCTAACCATTCATAGGTAAATTCATTATTGGTATTAGAAATTACTGATAACACATCTTCACCAATACAAAAAGTATCTAAACTAAAGTCATGAGCGTCAGGTAATTCTTTGAACTCTATAGTATGTATTAAGGTATCATTACAAAATATATCGTGTAAACCCATGTAATAAATTCCTGGATCGGAAACGGTTATTATGGGATTAGCTATATTATTATTAGGATCAAAAGTTATAGTTCCATCATCGCTGTAATAAAGCCAATTTCCACCTACAGGTGGCAGATAATTCCCAGAATAATTAAAAAAATCATCACAAGTTGTAGTATCTCCAATGATTGATCCTCCTTGAAGAGTTTGAACCGTTATAACAGTATCATAAAAGCAACCGTACTCGTCTTGGGCAACAAAAGTATAATTGTTGGGACCCAACATATTAGGTTGCACTATAATATTGGTGTCTTGATTAGAAATTATGGTCGAATCTGGTAACCAATTAACAGAGCTTATTAATGGTGCGTATGTTTCACTATTTGGGTGAAGGGTGCTATTAAAATAAATACCCCATTCACATATATATCCATCGTCAATACCTATATTATCTCTGACTGTTAAAGTCCAAGTTCCATTAATTGGACAACCCTGTAAAGAGGGAGTATAATTTTGTTCAGGATTATATTGACCAGGTACAACCATTTGACCTATACTGGGACCAGTAGCAGTTGTAGTTGAATATCCGTTTACCCAAGCTGGCAAGGAAGAAGCATCGTTAGAAAAACAATATTCTTCGCAGTATCCAATATTACCTGTATTGTTATCGTATGCACCGCCTAAAAAAGTACTACTTCCTCCAAAGCCTCCAGGGAAAAGACCATTTCCTGAATAGCTATTGAATATATTTACATTTTGACCATTTGGACAAGTCAACATCATTTCTAAATCGCCCAGGTAAGAATGTTCCATTTTTACACACATTTTTTCAATATCTGTTGGATTTTGAATAGTGATTCCTGGTGTAAACCCTGAAATATTAATAGTGGTTGTATAATTAATTCCAGAACCGTCTGGTAAATATGTTTGAGCACCAAATACTCCACCAATTGGAAAGTTTGTTGGAACTGGGTCTACTCCAACAGTATCTGCTCCAGTAACCCCTCCAAAAAGCTGAGTAACTCTTCCCAAACAAATTGGAGATTGTGCAGGTCCGCACGTAGAAAAGTCAGGCTGTGTAGAGACTCTTATTTTACAAAAACTATATTGAAATTGTCCTAACGGATCTTCAATTTTTAAAGTTAAAAAATATCCATTTCTAGCAGATGGCGAAAAAAGGAAAGAATTAGTATTAAATGTTGTGCCATTACTTAATTCCCACGTTACTGTATAATTATTAGACTGCATATATCCACCGCCACTAAGAGCTGCAGAATCTCCGCCAGGTTCATATGGAAAGTAAGGCTCAGCAACAAATTCAATAATGTCACCAAAACAAATATCTACATATCCAGTATCTACCGGATTTAAATCACTTATTGTGTCATTACTTCCATTTGCATTTCCAGTTATGTAAGCACTTATGTGATTACTATAAGGTTGAATTAAATTGGCACAAGACAAATTGGCATCCCACCCAGAACCTTCAGAAATGCCGTCACTGACAAATTTAAAAGTCAAACAGCCAGAAATGTTACTCCATGATGCTGAAATATTAATCCCATTTGGAAAAGTACTATCATTAATAGCAGCCAAGATTGGGGCATTAACAGAATTTCCATCGTATACATAAAGAGTGTCAGAGGGGTCTATATTTAATGTGTATCCAGCATTAATTCCAAACGCAACAACCATTTTAGAACCACTTCCATCTGGACAAAGAGTAATTACTTCAGTCTCATTAGAATTATAAGAACCTGTCGAGCCACCAGAATCAAAAAAATTTAAAAATGAACCGTTATTAAAATCATTGGAACAATTACATGCCCCATTACTTGAATTTACAATCCAGTCTGAATCATTAATTTGTACAGTGGGTTGGCTCCAAAAAAAACAGGGACATATAGTAAATATTATAATTATATTTTTAAATAAATAATTCATTATTTATTCATCTGTTTTTTAATATGATTAATAGATTTTAATACTAAAATGACTTTTTGGTCACTAATTAAATAATATCTATAATCATTCATACTAAAATTTAAATTAATATGATTCAAATCTATTTTTGAGGTATCAATATTATTTAACGTACCTGAGAGTCTGTTTTGATAATTTTTTTCTTTTGGAATATCAATAAAATAGTAGCCATGGTTTTGAATAAAAAGCTGATTTTCTTTATTATTTAAAAATAAGGTTACCTCTTCTTCTAAATGTTGGGAAAATGAAGAAATTGACTGGAAAAAGAATACTATAATTATTGCGGACCTCATGAAAAATCGAAAATACAATTTTATTTTTAATAGTTAATTTTAAAATAGTTACTCAAAGTTTTTAACACTGCTATTCACGATGAACTATATGTTTATTTTTGTAAATAACAATAATAAAATTATGAACAATAATTTCCTAGAAGAATTTGCTACTCAAATAAGAAGAGATATTGTTAGAATGGTCCATGCTCAGAATTCTGGTCACCCTGGTGGGTCTTTGGGATGTGTAGAGTTTTTTACTGTTCTTTTCAACACAATTTTAAATCACAATACTAACTTTTCAATGGATGGTAATAATGAAGATTTATTTTTTTTATCAAACGGACATATTTCTCCAGTCTATTATGCAACTTTAGCAAGAATCGGATATTTTCCAATTAATGAACTGAATACATTTAGAAAAATTGATTCTAGACTTCAGGGGCATCCAACAACACATGAAGGATTACCTGGAGTCAGAATTGCAAGCGGATCACTCGGACAAGGTTTAAGTGTTGCAATAGGTGCTGCAACTTCTAAAAAATTAAATAAGGACTCTAGTTTAATTTATACTCTTCACGGGGATGGAGAATTACAAGAAGGTCAAATATGGGAAGCAGCTATGTACGCGTCTGCTAAAAAAATAGATAATTTAATAGCAACCATCGATTATAATGGAAGACAAATAGATGGAGATGTTGACGATGTTATTTCGTTGGGGAATTTAGAAGCTAAATGGGCAGCTTTTGGTTGGAAAACTATTGCCTGTAATGGAAATAATATCAAAGAACTATATAACACATTAGAAAAAGCTAAATCTCTATCTGGAAAAGGACAACCAATTATGATTATAATGAAAACGGAAATGGGAAATGGTGTAGATTATATGATGGGATCACATCGTTGGCATGGAATAGCTCCAAATGACGAACAATTAGAAATTGCATTAAGTCAAAATAAAGAGACACTAGGTGATTATTAATACTATAAAAGATAAAGTTCTCTGAATGATCAAATATTTAAAAATTTTATTAATAATTGGATTTGGATATCTCTTTACTGAAACCAAAGCTCAAGAAAGTGAAGGTAAAATAAGAATCCTTTTCATTTTCGATGGTTCGAATAGTATGAATGCTCAGTGGGAAAAGAGTAGTAAAATTTCTATAGCTAAAAGTTTAATGATTCAAACAATGGATAGCCTGAGATCTCTAGAAAATATTGAATTAGCTCTTAGAATTTACGGACATCAAAGTAAAATACTTCCTGGCAAACAAGATTGTTCTGACACTAAACTTGAAGTTCCTTTTGCTAGTGCTAATGATAATTATCAAAATATTATTAATGAAATAAGAAGATTACAACCTAAAGGCACTACTCCTATCGCAAGATCTCTTGAATATTCAGCTGAAGATTTTCCTTCTTGTGATGATTGTAGGAATATTATAATTTTAATTACAGATGGCATGGAGGCTTGTGATGAAGATCCCTGTGCAGTTGCTATAGCCTTAAAAGAAAAAAATATTAAGCTAAAACCATTTGTTATTGGACTGGGGTTAGATACTTCTTACTTAAGTCAATTTCAATGTATAGGTGAATTTTTGAGTGCTGAGAATGAAGATTCGTTTAAAAGTGTATTAAAATTTGTAATAAGTCAAGCATTAAATAATACAACAGCTCAAATCAATTTAAATAACCTTAATAATCTTCCAAAAGAAACTGATGTAACAATGAGCTTATATAATTCATATAATGGACAGTTGTTACATACTTATGTCCACACTTTGAACAGATATAATAATCCTGATACTTTGTCATTAGATCCACTCTACACCTATAAATTAGTAGTTCATACGGTTCCTGAAATAATTTTAGATAGTATAAAATTAATTCCTGGAAAACATACTATTATCAATGTCAGTTCTCCTTTGGGAAAGTTAAATCTTAAAATAAGTGGTTACGACAATCCATACAACGGAATTAATTGTTTAATTAAGAATAATAATGAAAACCATATTCTAAATGTTCAAAAAATGAATTCTTCAAAGAGATATTTAGTTGGAGAATATGATTTGGAAATTTTAACACTTCCTAGAATTTATTTTGATAAAATTAATATAAAGCAAAGTACAAGTACGGATATTATTATCCCACTATATGGCTCTATTCAAGTTAATAAATCAGGAGGACCAGCTGCTCTATTTATCAAAAGTAAGGGAGAGAATGTATGGGTTTATGATTTTGCGGAAGAAAGATGTATCAAAAATTTAAATATCCAACCAGGAAAATATTTCATAAGTTTTAGAAGTAATCGTTCTAATAGTACAGCACATACTATTTTAAAAGAGTTCAAAATAACTTCTGGGCAAAATATAAATCTTAAACTATGAAAATTGAAATTTTAGGAAACAGTGACACTCGATCAGGATTTGGAGCAGGTCTTTCTGAGTTAGGTAGAACTAATGAAAATGTAGTTGCTTTGTGCGCAGATTTAACAGGTTCTTTAAAAATGAATGACTTTAAAGACCAATTTCCTGAAAGATTTTTTCAAATTGGAATTGCAGAAGCTAATATGATGGGAATTGCTGCTGGAATGACCATAGGAGGGAAAATTCCATTTACCGGTACTTTTGCCAATTTTTCAACCAGTAGAGTTTATGACCAGGTTCGACAATCAATAGCCTATTCCAATAAAAATGTAAAAATTTGCGCTTCTCATGCGGGTTTAACACTAGGAGAAGACGGGGCAACACATCAAGTCTTAGAAGATATTGGAATGATGAAAATGTTACCAGGAATAACTGTTATTAATCCTTGTGATTACAACCAAACCAAAGCAGCTACTTTAGCAATAGCCAATCATATTGGACCCGTTTATTTAAGATTTGGACGTCCAAAAGTACCTATTTTTATTCCGAAAGATGCTCCTTTCGTAATTGGCAAAGCTTTACTACTTCAAGAAGGAACCGATGTTTCTATTTTTGCAACAGGTCACTTAGTTTGGGAAGCTGTGGAAGCTGCTCGAACTTTAGCTAAAGAAGGATTATCCGTTGAATTAATTAATATTCACACCATTAAACCTTTAGATAATGAAAGCATATTAAGATCTGTAGCCAAAACAAAATGTGTGGTAACTGCAGAAGAACATCAAGTAGCTGGTGGAATGGGAGAATCAATAGCTCAATTACTAGCCAATAACCATCCACTTCCAATGGAATTTGTAGCAGTTAATGATCAATTTGGAGAAAGTGGAAAACCAGCCGATCTTATGAAAAAATATGGTTTACATTCTACAGACATTATCAAAGCAACCCGTCGAGTTTTAAAGCGAAAATAATCACCTCTAAATACTTTTTAATCAATAGAATAAATTATCCTTTAAAAAAAAAATGAAAATATGAAACCTTTAATTGAACCCAGAAAAACTGTTGTCCTTGTTTTAATTTATTTAATCTCTACATTAACCTTAGCTCAAAGCGAAAACAATATTTCAAATCCAAAAAATGAAAATAGAAAGGCTCAAAAAATTGCATTTTTTAATGCGAAAATGAACTTAAATAAAGAAGAATCTAAAGCATTTTGGCCTGTTGTTAGTGATATGCAAAAAGAATTAAAAGATCTTAAAAATAAAAATAATCATTACAGAACGATGTTAAAGAATAAAAAAACAGAAGAATTATCCGATAGTGAATTAGAAGAAATTGTGGACTCTAGAATACAAATGGGTAAAGATCAGATGGATATAAAAATAAAATACCATCAGAAATTTAAAGAAGTACTTCCCATTCAAAAAGTAGCAAAGTATTATCAAGCTGTTAAAGAATTTAAAAAAATACAGTCAGAAAGAAAAAAGCAACACAACAATCCAGGAGAAAGAAAAAGTTAATACTTTTAAGTAGTGAAAATTAAATATTGGATTAAAGCCGCTAGACTAAGAACACTCCCTTTATCTTTTTCTTGTATTCTATTGTCTTCTTCATTAGTGATGATAAATCATATAGAATTATCCTACAAAATACTTTTTCTTGCCCTTACAACTACTCTACTACTTCAAATAGTATCCAATTTTGCCAATGATTATGGCGATGCAATAAAGGGAGCAGATAAAAATAGAACCGGGGAAGAAAGAATGGTACAATCAGGAAAAATTTCTAAATTCCAAATGAAAGTGGCAATTGTAATTTTAAGCATTATAACTTTAACTGTTGGACTTTACTTGATTTTTAGTGTATTTCATACAGACATTTATAAAATATCAATTTTTCTAGTTCTTGGAATTAGCTCTATTATAGCTGCTATAAAATATACCGTTGGTAAGTATGCTTACGGATATAAAGCTTATGGAGATTTATCGGTTTTTATTTTTTTTGGAATGGTAGGAGTTATAGGCAGTTATTATTTATTTACTAAAAACTTTCATTGGATAACTATTCCGGGTGCATTATTTACTGGACTTATGAGTTGTGGAGTTCTTAATTTAAATAACATGAGAGATTATGAAAATGATTTAATAAACAACAAAAATACTTTAGTTGTAAAAATGGGAATACATAAATCCAAAAAATATCATTTTCTATTACTATTTTTATCAATAAGTTCACTTCTTACAATTATTTTGTTCAGCCAAAATTATTACTACATAATTTCCATGTTTCCGCTAATTTTTGTGATTAGACACCTGATACACTTGAACAAATATCAAGACATGAAATTACTGGACAGTCAACTCAAAGTAATTGCAATTAGCTGCTTTGGATGCAGTTTTATAAGTCTAATAATTGGGCTTTTAGTTAATTGATTTTTTCTAAAGACAACCAAGAAATATACATTTTTTTATATTTTTCATGTTCTACGTTGGTTGATGAAAAATTATGATATCCAGAATAAGATGGTTTGGCACACATAAATATATAATCGTGTTTAGAATAGTTTAAAACTGCATCAATTACTCTAGGATCTACAATACATATTGGTCCCGGTGGCAAACCCTTGTATTTATAGGTATTGTAAGGCGAGTCCACTTCCAAATGTTTGTAATACAATCTTCTTAAAGTGGGCATTTTCAAAGCAAACTTAACAGTTGGATCAGCCTGTAGTTTCATGCCTTTTTGAAGTCTATTTATATATAGACCTGCAATTTTAGAATGTTCATCAAATTTAATTTGTTGTTCCATTTGAACTATGGAAGCTAAAATGGTTACTTCTGATTGACTTAATCCAATAATATTTGCTTTTTTTATTCTGTTTGAATTCCAAAATTTTTTGTATTCATTTCTAAACAATTTAAATAACCCTTTAGCATTTAAATTACCATAGACCTCATAGGTATTGGGAATAATTATTGTAGAAAAATTAAGAGTTGAAAAACCATAATTCCTAGCTAAATTCTCATCTCTAAATTTATTATAAATCGCTGATGTATCAATGGCTATTTGAGTGGCTATTTTTCTTATCACCGTTTTTAAATTTCTAGCTGATGGAACATACAAATCAATGATATTTTGATTTCTCATAATGTATAATTGATTAACTAACTTATTAGTTGACCAATTTCGATTAATGGTGTATTTCCCCTTATTTAGATATTCATTAGAATAACCTTTATATTCTATTAAAGAATTAATTGTTTTTGAATTCATTAAAATTTTATTTTCTATTAAAAAATTACCTAAATCATTGAATAATAAATTTTCATTTAAATTTAAATTGACTTTCTCTGAGTTGGATATAATTTCTTTTTTATCCTTGTTTAAGTATAAATAAATCAAGGGCGATGAATAATACCCCATCAGACCTCCAGAAACAATAAGAAATAAATAAATTAATTTCTTCAATTTTTTGAAAGTTGATTTAATTGGAAATTTTTAAGATTATAAAATTTTACAATAGTATTTTCTAAACCACTATTTGTATCAATTTTTTTGAAATTAACATCAGTTTTTAGACCCGGGTATATTTTATCATATTTATTATTAGAGAAAGCATTTAAAAAAACAGAATGAACAATGTCATATCCATCAAAAACTAATTGAGTTGGTTCTGCTGAAAAATAATTTTGATACCTTTCAATGAAATTTTTTACTTTAGATGACTCGTAATCAATTAAACCAACAGAAGAAAAATGTAAATTGAATTTATTTTTATAGTTTACATCAATTGTATTTAATCTAAATAATTCCTCAAATCCAAAAATAGTAAATTTTGAATTATAATGGTTTTGTGAATTTGAGAATTCAATAATTTGATTAAAAGCATAAGTTAAGAACGGTATTTGATTAGAACATATTACAAATAAATTATTTTTGTCTTGAGACAATAATTCATGAAGGTTTTCCCAATCTTCTCCCCTTTTAACCAAATTAGGAAATATAGAATCTTTTTGAGCCATAATTGTATCTTCAAAAAATAAGGAATCATTGTAAACGTCAGAAAATATTCTAGAATAAGTCTTACTTTTTCGATCGTCTATATCGGATATTAATAGAATATTATCTTCTAAATTATTCATTTTAAGAAGGTTAGCCATTTCTTTTGATTGGGTTGATCTAGAGGCCTTTAATTTATATAAATCTGGATAGTTAAAAAGAGCTTGGCTAGGTATATTGTAAAGAGAAATCATAGGAACTCTATGGAACTTCGAAAAAGCTCTAACTAATTTTATATTTTTAGAATATATTGGTCCGATGATTAAATCAGATTCCAACATTAGGGAATCCTTTAAAATCTCATTAACAAAGTTAGTATCATATCGTGTATCATAAAGAGTTAATTCAAGGTTATATCCTTGACTTTTAAGTTCTTCTAAAGCCATTTTAATACCATTATATATCAAGACTGATCTTTCAGTAGATCTATTAATATCACAAGTGATATTTTCTGGACAATTTTCTATTATGGAATCAGAATCGTCAATAAAAAATGGCAAAAGAACAGAAATATTTAAAATAGGATCTACGATAGCATTAGAATCAGCAAATAATTGCTGTGGAATTATATTAACAGAATCTTCTTTACAATCAAATAACCTATAAATAATTTTTAACTCTTGTCCTTTTTTTAAACCTTTATTTTCTAAAAAAACATTGCTTTCTATAATTTTATCTAATCCAATCCCATATTTTTTAGATATTGAATAAAGAGTTTCCTTTTTTTTGACCTTATGAATTATCAAAGTATCACATTTTTTAAGTAAAGGATGGTCAACATGTTTAATCATGGGGGTAATTTCGTTAATTGTGTCTGTTATTATATTAGGAATTAACAAAACTTGATTTAGAGTCAAATCATTGGATTTCAATTGATTATATGACTTAATTAAAGAAAATTGAACTCCGTACATTTTTGAAATCGACCAAAGAGTCTCCCCTTTATTTACTATGTGTTTTTTTGCTGTAGAATCTTTATCATTGCTTTTCTGAGTGATAAAAACAGGAATAGGAATTTTTACAATTTCCCCCTTACTTAAACCCTTTGAGGCTTCTGGATTGGCAGAGAAAAAATCATTTAACTTAATCTGATATTTTTTAGCTATGCCA
>CENJ01030857.1_pt1 | contig 15839 bp, 10 predicted proteins | sample 356161 | NCBI WGS metagenome assembly CENJ01 (sample SAMEA2619531, study PRJEB7988) | marine metagenome | biome: marine biome (ENVO:00000447); feature: surface water layer (ENVO:00002042); material: "saline water (ENVO:00002010), including plankton (ENVO:xxxxxxxx)" | depth 5 m
AATCGAGTGGAATAGATTCAACTGAATTGTCTTTAAATCTTAATAATCCTCTGAAGGTTGCGCCTCGGGTTGAATGGTCATTGGCATGTTTTGCGAACTCCCAATAGGCTTGCTGATCATTGGTACGAGCAGCTACCTGAAGGGAGGAAATACTTTTCGGATCCCACATGTGTGTCTCCCCGCCGCGCCTCCAATGAAAGTCTCCGGGGTTCGGAAGCACCTCAATGAGGTTGACGTCTCGCTGCGGGAAACCTAGTTCGTGCCGCTGGCACATTTCCTCATACAGTATATTAAAATTCACACCCTGAACTCTACTTGCTGTCCCCACAAAGCAGAGAGAAATGATATCGTCTGCCAGACCCACCGCCTCAAATATCTGCGCCCCTTTGTAGGATTGTAGGGTTGATATACCCATTTTGGCCATCACCTTAAGCATCCCTTTTGCGACACCCTTTTTATAAGCATTCACTATCGATTCCATATTTGGATAGCGACTCCCCTCAATAAGGCCGTCCTCTCTAGCCTGAACCAGTGCCTCGAAGGCTATGTAAGGGTTTATTGCGTCTGCTCCATATCCCGTCAAAAGACAATGGTGATGGACCTCTCGTGCCTCACCGGACTCCAGAATAATACCGATGCGCGCCCTTTCATGGTTGCTCACAAGATGGTGATGAACTGCGCCACAAGCTATGAGAGAGCTCAATGCCATCCTGTCGGCACCGAGCTCTCTATCAGATAGTATTATCAAAGAATAGCCCTTTGCTATTGCTTCAGATGCTAATTCACATATTGCATGAATACATTTCATCATACCCTGAGGACCCGATTTCTTTTCGAATGTAATATCAATGACTTTCGATTTCCATCCTCTGTGATTGATGTTCCTTAGCGCATCTAATTCTTGGTTCGACAGTATTGGCGTTTCTAACTTCAATCGGTTGGCATGTTCCTCTGAGTACTCCAAGACATTTTGCTCCGGTCCAATAAAACATTGGAGCGACATCACTACTTCTTCTCGGATTGAATCTATAGGAGGGTTAGTGATTTGAGCAAATAGCTGTTTGAAGTAATCATATGACATCCTTGACTTTTCCGATAAGCAGGCCAGAGCTGAATCGTTACCCATCGAACCGAGTGGATCTCGCGCTTCATTCACCAAGGGTATTAACATGAACTCCATGGTCTCGACGGTATACCCAAAGGCCTGCATTCGCTGTAACAGCTGCGTTGGCCGAGGGGGCTCAACAGAATTTTCCTTCACGAGTGTTTCAAGATTTAGAACTTGATTTGAAAGCCACTCTGCATAAGGATGCTTGCGGGCAAACTCGTGCTTTAATTCATCATCGGGCACCATACGACCTTCTTCGAAATCGATTAAGAACATTTTTCCAGGCTGTAAACGCCCTTTGAATTTGATGTTTGACGGCTCGACTGCTAAAACCCCCACCTCGGAGGCCATGATTACTCTGTCGTCGTAAGTAATGTAATAACGACTTGGTCGCAGGCCATTTCGGTCTAAAACCGCTCCAATATAGTCTCCATCACAAAATGCAATAGACGCAGGTCCATCCCAAGGTTCCATAAGAGCTGAGTGATACTCATAAAACGCTCTCTTTTCAGCATCCATGTTCGAATCTGATTGCCAGGCCTCGGGAACTGTCATCACGACAGCCTCTTGCAAACTACGCCCTGACATCATTAAAAATTCTAACACATTATCCAGCGACCCTGAGTCTGAGCAATCAGGCTCAATAATCGGAAATAGCTTTTTGATTTCACTGCCGAACAAGTCAGAGTGAACGTTACCTTCCCTAGCAGCCATTTGGTTTTTGTTACCACGTAACGTGTTGATCTCTCCATTGTGGCTCATATACCTATTGGGCTGAGCTCTGTCCCATGACGGGAATGTGTTCGTGCTAAAACGAGAATGCACCATAGCCAGGTGTGTAGCGTATCTTGCATCGGTTAGATCTGGATAAAAAGGGAAAACTTGCGCGGGAGTGAGCATGCCCTTATAAACAATTGTCTTGGAAGATAGAGTACAAGCATACACGAGATCACGTTGTTTAAGCATCACATTTTGTCTAAGTTCGGCGGTAAAACTTTTTCTTATAAGATATAACATTCTTTCAAATTCTTTAGAGCTCTCCTCATTCGATCCGATAAACATTTGTTCGATCTCGGGCATCGCATCGAGCGCTGCTGGACCAATATTTGCTGTTAATGGATCTGTTGGAACCTTTCTCCAAGCAATAAACTTTTGGTTATACTTACCAACAACGTTCTCTATATGTTTTTTACAGAATGCTCTTTCATTATTGTCGGTAGGTAAAAAAATATTGCCGACTGCATAACTTCCTTTTTGAGGCAAGTTAAACCCCAGTTCTTCGGATATAGACTTAAAAAAATTGTGAGGTATTGCCGTCAAGATTCCTGCGCCATCACCCGTATTTTCCTCGAAGCCACAGCCACCGCGGTGGTCCATCCGTGAATTCAGATGATAGGCGTCCAGCATCATTTGATGGCTGGATTCTCCACGAATGTTTGCAACGAAACCGACTCCGCAAGACTCTTTCTCTAGATCAGATGAATACAAGCCGGAACTTTTTGGGAACCCTCTGTGCCCGTCCAAACGCTTGTTAATAGGTACTTTACTGTTCACTTCAACCATTTAAATTTCACTGCCATAAAGTGTGATCGCTTTGTTTGCTGACTCTTGCATTATCCGTTATAACCTAAATCCTCTAACTTTGTGCTAAAAACTGGACGACGCCGTCGTCGGTTGGATAGAGGAGCTCCTTGTGCCCTATGATTACAAAAGTGATACGTAATTTGCTACAAAATCGACCTATTGCGATAAGGCATTTTGCGGGGAAACCTTCAGAAATAGGGCTTCAGTGACCGAACAATACCATTGGTTCTGGTAAAGTCAAGCTCAGATAAAACGGTCCCTTATGAAGGATGTTAGTTAATTAAGGAAGCTTTTTGTAGAGATACAGAATAAGAAAGGTAATAAGTTTCATTTTTTTTAAAAAGTTTCATGTTGCAGCCAATAACATATCAATTTTTTTACGAAAAAACTGTTTAATTAGAAGAACCTTGCTGACGCTCAAACTGATTTGGATAATGTTAATTATGATGATGGTCACAGTGATATAATGTTGTTACTAAACATTATCAGAATGTACCGCATAAAAGACTGCCAAAAGTCACAATGTACTGAGTATCAAACGGAGTATTTCTTTATGGCTGAAAATATTATCATAACAGATGTTGGTCCACGTGATGGTCTTCAAAACTTACCGAAAGCACTTTCGGTAAGCGAAAGGGCGGACTTAATAAAATCGCTCATCAAGGCTGGCATTACCTCCTTAGAGATAGGTAGCTTCGTGTCTCCTCGGGCAGTTCCCACGATGGCAGATACTGATTTGCTTTTTAATTTGCTGGGCGTCAATACTCAGGTTGATTATTTTGCATTGGTCCCGAATTTTAAGGGCTATCAATTGGCGCGTAGTGTAGGGATAAAAAATGTCGTTTTAGTTGTTTATGCAAGTGATTCAATGGCAAACAGCAATGTGGGTATGACCATGGAAGAGGCACAACAGTCTGCTATCAAGATCACAAAGCAGGCGATGTGTGACCATATCAAAACAACTGCGACTATATCTGTCGCGTTTGGGTGTCCATTTGAGGGGAATGTTAATCCTGCCGTTACGGTAGATTTAGTGGATAAATTATCAGAAGCTGGTGCAGATAGATTGGTTTTAGCAGATACGATTGGCGCCGCGAATCCCCGACAGGTTGCTTCTTTGATAAATCGCCTGACCGAAAAAAATGATCCTCAATTTTTGGGTTGCCACTTTCATGACACCCGCGCAATGGGATTAGCCAATACATACGCCGCTGTGGAGGCAGGGGTTCGATATTTCGATACCTCAATAGCGGGACTCGGGGGCTGCCCTTTCGCGCCAGGATCCTCTGGAAACGTGGCTACCGAGGATGTCGTAATGATGCTTGAGCAGATGGGGTATTGCACTGGAATTAATCTTAATGAGCTTATGTCTGCATCTAAATTTGCTGCAAAACTTACGGAGTCGAAGTCCTCGGGACGAGCTTCTGCATGGTTAAATAGCCAAGTCGGTGATCAATCTTTGTCAATGGCTTTTAAAACTAAACGGGATTAATGTATGGGTATTCAATGGTATCCGGGGCACATGCACAAAGCGACAAAAGCGATGATCAAGTTGTTGCCTCAAGTTGACATTATCATCGAACTTGTTGACGCAAGGGCTCCATACAGTAGCTCAAATCCCGTGATTGAAAAGATCGCCAAAGAAAAAGAGCACATAAAGATACTTAACAAGAACGACCTTGCAGACCCAAATATCACCGCTCTCTGGCACAAAGTTTTTAATAACACTAATGGTGTGAGGACTCTTGCTTGCGATTTGAGGACAAAAGATCAAGTTCCACAAATCTTTGATCTATGTTGCTCCCTCTCAGCTACCAAAATTGGCCGTTCTAAGTTGGTATTAGTTGTTGGTATACCCAATGTTGGTAAATCAACCCTAATAAACGCTATGGCGGGCAGGCGAGTGGCTTTGACCGGTAATGAACCAGCTGTCACGAAAGGACAACAAAGAGTTAACCTAGGAAATGGAATTATGTTAGTTGATACGCCGGGAATCCTCTGGGGAAAGGTAGAAAATGAATCCAGTAGTTTCAGGCTTGCGGTTACGGGAGCAATTAAAAATACTGCAATGACTTATGAAGAGGCAGCTGTGTTTGCGGCTAGATATCTTATGGATAATTACCCTAAATACCTTAAGAAGCGATTCATTTTGGGCGATATGCCGGTAACTGAGTTAGATCTTTTAGACCAGATTGGGGTTAGACGCGGTTGCCTTCGTGCGGGAGGTAAGATAGATCGAGAACGCACAGCAACACTTTTTATAAATGAACTACGTTCCGGTGCAGTAGGAAAAATAAGTTTCGAAACTCCAGATTTGATCGTTAAGGAATTATGCCATTTGAATACTTTTACAACTCAAGTCAGAGGAGCTTTGGAGTAAAGCGCAGTCTTCAATAAAAAAACACCATAAATATAAAAAAGGGGAGTAGTGGTTTTCTTCTCCTTTGCGCGGCTCGGGCCAAAATTTTGCTTTTGACTTGCAACTTTTTTTAAGGATGTGTACCTTTTGTTTTTTTAGGTCGTTGTTTTACCCATGAATTTTTTGATTATTGGCTTTTTGTATTGCATATATCCCTTGATCATCGTGTGTTTGGTGATTCCCCACAAAATTGGTTATTTTTTTCATAAGTATTTATATACTTATTTGATTTCGCTTGGCTTGGTGCTGCTCTCAGTAAGCGGTTATGCAGGTTACTTTCAAGTTTGGAGCAATGATGATGACATTGTGCAGTTTCAAATGTTATGCGTTGCCGCGGCGCTGTATTCCCCGCTTCACTTCGTCATCACCCAGCCCTTTGAACCTCAATTTCATGAGCTTCATAGTTGGATTTTAAATAAAACGTTGGGAGGGCCACCAAGTGATTAGCAGAAAATAAATTTTCATCTGAGCTTTATTTTTGTAGGTATGATTATTGATTTAGTGCAGAGACCGTTTCGGGTGACAAATCTTTTTTTCTTTTTCCTCACAATATTTAATCCACTTCAGAAGGTCGAGATACACCTCATTTTGGTTTATTTCGTTAAACATCTCGTGTCGACCCCCCACGTATGTCTTAGTGTAAACATCGCATAGGCCCGCACTTGAAAGTTTTTTAAATAATGCGTGTATGTCTCTCCCAAAACGACTTACAGGGTCCTGATCGCCCGCTATAAGATATATTGGTAGCTCTGATTTTAACTTTTTTAGAGCAACCGGTTTAAACAACTTCGAGGCCGCTGCAAAAAAGTCAAACCAAGATTGGGTGGTCAAAGGCTGTCCGCAAAGAGGATCACTGATGTATATATCCACAACTGAGGGGTCTCTAGATATCCAGTCGGCTTCGGTTCGTGTTGCTCCTAAAGCTCGATTAAAACTCTTAAATGAAAGGTAATTTAGTAACTTGCTTGATGATCTTCGACCTAATCTTAACTTCTCAAAGAAAGCAATCATCTCACCTAATCGATAGAGAAGAGAGGGTGAACACGTTACGCCACTGAGCACCAAGCCACTTGGTATTAATTTATCGGTGGGGTAACACTCTTGACTAAGATTTAGCGCGAGCAAGGCCCCCATGCTGTGTCCAATGATTAATGGGTGTAAACGGGTTTCTTGTTTGAGTTTTATCAGCAACTGTTTTTGATCATTTATTAATAAATCCCAGCTTTTATGATCGCCTAAATGGTTTGCGTTATTTGAATTTAAGCCTGTCTGCCCATGTCCCCGATTATCACTTGCAGACACAAAATATCCGTTTGACTGCAGATATCTTCCCAAATTTTCATAACGGGCGGCGTGTTCACTCATCCCATGGATGATATGGATCCATCCGGAGATTTTTTTTGGTCGCCACGTGTAATAACTCACGTCGCAAATATCTCCATCGGCCGAACTAAGCGTAATCTTGTGTCTTTTCAATTAGAAGTAGCCTGACTCTTTTCATGAAACGTACAGCAATTAATTCTTCTCGTAAAAGATTGGTTTGTTTTATGGTAAGTTTATTATGTCGAAATTAAAATATATCAGGAAGATTGTGCTTTGAAACAAAAAAAAATCACTAATATTGAAACACCATACGAAGGGATTTCATTGGAGCATTATCAAATTGAAAAACGTCGTCTTCAGATTGAGTTACTTCGGATACAACAGCGCCTCATAAAAAATGGTTCTGGAATGGCAGTTGTGTTCGAGGGTCGAGATGCGGCCGGTAAGGGATCCACAATAAAACGGTTTGTGGAGAACCTGATGCCTTCCCATGCTAATGTTGTAGCTTTGGGTATTCCTAGTGACTCTGAAGCAAAGTATTGGTTTAGGCGTTATGAGAGACACTTTCCAGAATCTGGTAGCATGGCGTTTTTTGATCGCTCTTGGTATTCCCGGGCTCTAATAGAACCAACGATGGGCTATTGCTCAGAAACGCGATATAAATATTTCATGAAAAACGTATTGCGTTGGGAGCATAACCACATCGAGAGAGGTTTATTACTGGTAAAGTTCTACCTATCTATCGATCGAGAAACTCAACTATTAAGGTTTGGGAGTAGGCTGAGTGATCCGCTCACCTATTGGAAGTTTTCTGAGAATGACCTGTATGCTCGAGAGAAATGGACAATATTCACTCAGTACAAGGAGCAGATGTTTAACCACACATCCTCGAAGATCTCTCCGTGGGTAGTGATTGCAGCCAATAAAAAGCGTGAAGCGAGACTCACTGCTATGTTATACTTAGTGCGGCTTTACGGACGCCCCTCATATGAACCTCTGACGGGAGAGGAAGTAAAAGAGGAATACAGTATTCGGTTAGGCGGAATTAAATTTAGCAATCTTAGCCTCCAACAGATGGCAGTCTTAAAAAGCCTAAGAGACTCCGATAAAACTTCTAATTAGCGTCACTTCGGAAGAATTAAGACGACTTGTTTGACGTCATGCGTTACTGAGTATTAGACGAAGCAAAGTAAAATGACTGCGAAAACACTCATAAATACACTTAGCCTTCCTGTAGTAGAGTCGGCGGGAGGCCTAGTTTGTAATAGACATCATCATATTCTGTTAATTTTTAAGCGGGGTAAGTGGGATATGGCGAAGGGTCGTATCGAGGATCTGAAATGTCCACAGACAAGTGCGCTGAGAGAGGTGAATGAAGAGACGGGACTTGCGATTGACAAACTTACTGTTGAGGGGAAGCTGGTTTCTACATGGCACACTACGCGACATCAGAATATAAAATACCTGAAGAAAACGCATTGGTTTCTGATGCGCTACGATGGGGATGACGATCAAACGTGTCCGCAGGTCGAAGAGGGCATCATTGAATGTCGGTGGGTTCACTTGAGTGATTTATCAGCCTATCGGCAGTTGTTGCCGGTTCGAATAGATTATGTGGTGGATTTCTGGCATCAAAACCTTGCTTACTCACCGAGACGTTAGGGCTCCTGTTGACTATCATCAGCACAAATCAGTGATATGTTTTACACCCTCAACTTTTGAAATCACGTAAGCTGGAGGATATGAAATCCTCCAGCTTTGACACTGCTTCAGTTCTTCTGCCGGCCCGCCCTAAAAGACAGATATCGACATAACCAAGAGGTGGTAAATGTTCATTTTCCTCAAGAATTTTTAGACTTTCCGGTACCGTTGATTTTGCAAGTGCCGTTATACCGAGCCCAGCTTCGATAGCCGACTTTATACCTGATAAATCAGGATTGGTATGAACAATCCGCCACGGTCGCATTATTTTATTTAAGTGGAAAAAGACTTTCTCGCGATAAATACAGCCCTCTTTTGCAAGAATCAGCGGAATTTCCCGCGACTTTTCAAACTGATGTGACTGACTGCCGACCCAGACTAGTCGGTCACTGCTGATGGCATTTTTTTTTACTTTTGACGCTTGATGATGAAGCGTTAATATAAGATCGTACTTATTCTGTTGCTGCATTTGGATTAGATTGCGACTTAGATCGCTCACTATTTCCAAGGCCACATGAGGATATGCTGCGTTGAACCGTCCGAGTATCGCGGGGATTAGTGTTATCGCAAACTCACTTGGTATCCCGAGACAGACATTTCCTTGCAATTCCGGTTTTCGGTACTCTCCAACAATCTCATCATTGATTGCAATGATCTGGCGAGCGCGAGCACATAATTTCTCTCCTTCGAGAGAGGGAATAAGCCGCTTTTTTACTCTCCGGAAAAGTGAGGTCTCGAGAATTTCTTCAAGCTTCTTTATTTGAAGGCTCACTGCCGGCTGCGAACGCCCAATTTGGTCGGCGGCGGACGTCACACTCCCAGAGTCGTAAATAGCCAGGAAGGATCTGAGTGCATCTGTCGGAAGGTTTCGCATACGCATGTATATTTAAATTACTTATTAAAACATATAAATTATTAATTTAACAAATGGATAATGGATGATTTATCTTAACAACTTGTGGATTAGAAGTTCGGAGTATTTGTTGCTTGATAACTTAAAAAAAACATCTCTTTACAGTATGCACCTTGATTTTGGGGCAAGGATGGCGCCATTTGCCGGATACATGATGCCAATACACTACCCTGGAGGTATTTTACATGAGCATCTTCACTGTAGGACTTTTGCAGCGCTTTTTGATGTTTCGCACATGGGTCAAATAACTGTCAAGGGCTTTGATGCCGCATTGCATTTGGAGAAGCTCATGCCAACTGATCTTTTGGGATTGAAGATAGGTAACGGTAGGTATTCTTTTCTGACTAATAAATCTGGTGGTGTGATTGACGACCTTATTGTTATGCGAGTTGAAGATGATACCTTTTCTTTAGTTGTAAATGCGTCTAACAAGCTCCAGAATTTAAGGCACTTGACCGAAAAGTTGCCGAGCTTAAGGATCGACTTGGATGATCGTGCGCTGTTAGCCCTGCAGGGGCCATTGGCGTCTAATGTCTTGGAGACACATACTTTGCATCTTGATTCTCTTTCTTTCATGCAGTGCAGAAGAATTCGAATCGGGAGTGTGGATTGTTCCCTGTCTCGGACTGGATACACGGGAGAGGACGGCTTTGAAATATCTTTGCCTCCAGCGAAAGCATCTGAGGTTGCACACATTCTTTTGAAAGACGAGAGAGTAGCTTGGGCTGGACTTGGTGCGAGAGACACTTTGCGTCTTGAGTCAGGCTTATGCTTGCATGGACAGGATCTTTCTTCTGATATAACACCCATTGAGGCAGGTCTGGGGTGGAGCATCAGCCCCAGTCGCCGTCGCGGTGGCCGTGCTGAAGGTGGCTATATGGGTTGGCAAAAAATAATGGAGCAACAAAATGATGGTGTTGACTCTGCTCGCGTCGGTTTGACGGTTCAGGGACGTGTTCCTGTAAGAGCTGGTGAATCATTATTAAATGGTGATGGCGAAATTGTTGGCAAGGTAACTAGTGGCAGCTTTTCTCCTATCCTGAATATGCCGATTTCGATGGCCTATGTTGATATTGATTACGCGTCAAAGGGCACCACATTATTTGCGAAGAATCGTCGTGGTCATCGGACTCTTCAGGTAGTGCCGATGCCCTGGGTAAAGAAGCGCTACAAACTAACTTAATCGTGTGCGTCTTGAAAGATCACAATTATTCGTAATATTTCTCACTGAGAGGGTAAAGCAGTATGAATGCAAAACTTCCTCCAAAAATCTCAGTAAATACTGAGTTACAAGAATTACTTAGTTCTGAGTCATTCCAATCTCGTCATATTGGTATTGATGAAGAGCAGAGCAGTATGATGCTAAAGGAGCTGGGGTTTGAAGATTTAAATAGTTTCCTCGAGGCTTTGGTTCCTCAATCTATTCGATGTGGAGAAAAGCTAAATCTTGCTGAATCTATTTCCGAGACTTCAGCAATAAAAGAGCTATCAGCTATTGCAAATAAAAATCAGCGTTTCGAATCACTTATCGGTCAAGGATACTACGGAACTGAGACACCTTCTGTTATCCAACGGAACATCCTTGAAAATCCGGCCTGGTATACGGCTTATACACCCTATCAGCCGGAGATTTCACAGGGACGGCTTGAGGCACTAATAAATTTTCAAACAATGGTGAGCGACCTTTCCGGTTTGGACATCTCGAATGCCTCGATGCTAGATGAGGGGACGGCAGCTGCAGAAGCTATGAGTATGGCAAGACGCGCCTCAAAAAGCGTGAGTAACCGCTTTTTTATTGATCATGATTGTTTTGTTCAGACTATATCTGTTGTCTCTACTCGAGCAAAAGCTGCGGGATTTGAGGTGGTCATAGGTGATCCACTAACTGATTTAGCTGACCTTGATGTCTTTGGGATTTTGTTGCAGTATCCGGGTAGCTCGGGTGAGATTAGCGACTTTTCGGAAGTGATCGAAAAAGCTCACGGGGCCTCGGCGAAGGTGATTATGGCTGCAGATATTTTGTCATTATTACTGCTTAGATCCCCCGGAGAACTTGGTTCGGATATTGCCATAGGCTCCACTCAGCGGTTCGGTGTTCCAATGGGTTTTGGTGGTCCGCATGCTGGATACCTTTCCGCTACAGCTGAGCTAAAGCGCTGTATGCCTGGTCGGCTGGTCGGTGTGTCCATTGACCGGGATGGAAAACCGGCATATAGGTTATCCTTGCAGACTCGCGAGCAGCACATTAGGCGAGAAAAAGCGACATCTAATATCTGTACCGCGCAAGTATTACTTGCGGTCATTGCATCGATGTATGCTTGTTACCATGGTCCTCAGGGGCTCAAAAACATAGCGGAGCGAGTGCATGCATTGACAGCGATTTTAGCATCTGGAATTGAGCGGTTAGGTTTCGAAAGGACTAATAAATATTTTTTTGATACTCTCACGGTAAAGACAGGAAGTCATACCGAGGCGATTCATCAGCGTGCAATGGAGCAGGGAATAAATCTGCGTACAGTAGATGGAACTACTGTGGGGCTTTCGCTCGACGAGACTGTGAATCCCTCTACTGTGGAAACTCTTTGGAAAATCTTCAAGCCGCAGGGCTCCATTAATCTCTCCGTGGTCGCCTTGAGCACGGAATTAAGGCTTCCCACCAAACTTTGCAGGTTCGATGCAGTCTTGCAACATTCAGTTTTTAGTAACTATCAAAGTGAAACCGAAATGCTACGCTATTTGCGTCGTTTGAGTGATAAAGATTTAGCTTTGGACAGAACAATGATCCCCTTGGGATCATGCACGATGAAGTTAAATGCAACTAGTGAGATGATGCCGATTACCTGGCCTGAGTTTAATAGGATGCATCCTTTTGCCCCTCTTGATCAAGTGGGCGGATATTTGGAGATGATAAAAGATGTTCAAGAGATGTTAATCGCGTGCACGGGATACGATGATATTTCTCTTCAACCTAATGCAGGTTCTCAGGGAGAGTTTGCTGGCTTACTAGCAATAATGGGTTATCACAAGAGCCGGTCTGAAGGGTATCGAAAGATTTGTCTTATTCCTAGCTCCGCTCACGGTACCAACCCTGCCTCTGCACGGATGTGTGGCATGGAGGTTGTGGTAGTCAGTTGTGATCCCAATGGGAATGTCGACTTAGATGATCTCAGAAATAAAGCACATGTGCACAGTGAGAAGTTAGCCGCAGTGATGATCACTTATCCTTCAACTCATGGAGTCTTTGAGCCTCAAATTACTGAAATCGCAGATATTATTCATAGTCATGGCGGTCAGGTGTTCATAGACGGCGCGAATTTAAATGCTATGGTAGGCCTCTGCGCGCCGGGTAAATTCGGAGGTGATGTATCTCACTTAAATTTACATAAAACTTTTTGTATTCCTCATGGTGGGGGAGGTCCTGGTGTTGGTCCGGTCGCAGTAAAAAAACATCTTGCTCCATTTCTTCCCTCTTCTCCGTTAAACAGGGCGGGCTCCGAGAATCAAATATCTAGCTCTCCATTCGGATCTGCTTCAATACTCCCCATCACATGGATGTATGTGCGTATGATGGGTCCAAATGGCCTGAGAAAAGCTACAGAAATCGCGAATCTGAGCGCTAATTATATCGCCCACAGACTCCGAGAATATTACCAAGTTTTATACACGGGAGAAAATGGATTGGTCGCTCATGAGTGTGTGCTTGACGTCAGACCAATTACCGCATTATGCGGGATCACGGTGGATGATATAGCCAAACGGTTGATTGATTACGGTTTCCATGCGCCGACCATGTCTTTTCCGGTTTCCGGTACTCTCATGATCGAGCCAACCGAGAGTGAGTCCAAAAGTGAGCTTGATCGGTTTTGTGATGCATTGATTGCTATCAGGCTTGAAATAACGAGGGTTGAGAACAATGAGTGGTCGCGAAAAGATAACCCGCTGGTGAATGCCCCGCACACCGCAGAGCAGGTGACAAATGATCATTGGCCGCATGCTTACACCCGTCGGGTGGCAGCTTATCCAACTCTTTCATCTTGCGGCAAGAAATATTGGCCACCTGTGGGACGAATTGATAGCGTTTATGGGGATCGAAACTTACAATGTTCATGTCCAGATATTGAAATGTATCAGTAAGCTTTATAGCTGGTCTTCTCGTGGGAGATGATTTTGTAGTGATTGATTGGTAGCTCGGCTATTGAATTGCTGGTCTTATACGATTTTTAAAAGATGCACTCACTGTGAATTTTTATATTAGCGCCTTTCTTTTTGCGGTAGCTACCTTGCTGCTTTTTCGATATCCGGTAACTCGCTTTCTTAAGTATTTTTTGCAACTGTCCTCCTGGGTAACGTTTGGTGTTCTCGAGTTAATGATTGCTGGAGCGTTACTTGGATACATACTTACGCTGCCTTTCTGGATGGACTATACCCGTAACATTGTATTAGTTGTCCTGGGGTGTCTTGCCGTGGTGGAGGGGTTGTTCGTGATCTTTGCTGAGAGTTTCATGCGAAGCTGGACAAAGTTGATTCTCGCAAATTACTACAAATTTGCGATTCCGGTTGCGGTATTTCTCATTGGTTTGGGGAGTTATCTGTTGCTTTGGTCTTTCGTTGGTGATATCCGAGACGTTTCGACCTGCGAGGGTGATCATCACCTCTCAGTTATTTGCGGTGTAGATTATCCCGAGGATCTTGTTTTGACTCCTGACAATGATTTCTTCATTGCGCCGCAGTTCGGAGGTGTTGGACCTCATGTTAAAATCGAAAACCGCCACACAGGGAAACTTTCTCTCGTGAGTGTTGCAGAAGAAACCGTCCAAGATCTAGAGATAAAGGTTTCAGACAATACATGGGGTGATGGGCGTTGTGAGAGACCACAGGATAAACTGATGGAACCCCACGGTCTTGATTTGATTCAGCGGAGGGATGGAACCTATCAGCTTGCGGTTGTTAATCACTACTTAGGCGACAGAATAGAGATGTTTGAACTCCTCAGTAAAGATTCGAGTTGGATACTTGTGTGGAGAGGTTGTGTGCGCGTGCCGGAGGTCTATTATTTAAATGACATAAGCTTGTCAGAGGACGGTAGTTTGTACGTTTCTCATATGTACCGTCCTGACTTTACACTTCTTGATTTGAAGCTCTTGGAGCTTTTTAAGTACAATACTGGTTATGTGATGCGTTGGGACCCGGAAAATGGTTTTGGACAGGTTCCGGGGTCGGAGGGCGCGAATCCTAGTGGACTGATCTATGATTCACAGAATCATTTGCTCTACGTAGCTCATACTTCTGGGGATCGAATAGATGTCTTAGATATGGCAAAGAGGAAAATTTTGGAAACTTTTCCTCTCAACAGTCCTGATAATCTGATTATGAAAGGTGGTTATATTTGGGCTACATCTTGGGACCACGAATTATTAGACATGACTCCTTGTGAAAAATTTGTTCCCTGCGCCTTGCCTTTCTCAGTTTATCAGCTTGAGCTGATTACCTTAGAGTTGAAAAACAAATGGAGCTTTAATCATACAAGTATGGGCATGCCGACTGTAGCTTATCCCCTAGAGGGGAGAATATGGCTTGGCGGTGCACACTCCGATCGTATAGCTTCTTTTCCTCAGTAAAAGTAAGGCAATGCGAGGGTCGCCTTACTTTTAGAGTTTAAAATTAAAAATTTCGAGAAATGGTCAATCCATAGGTTCTTGGCATATTTCGATATCCAAAAAATCCCCCAGGTGTCGCTGGGGTTGGTGCAGCAGACAGAAGATATGAGTTATCTGTTAGATTTCTTCCCCACAATCTTAGAGTCGTTTCACCAAAATTAACACCTACGCTTGCATTTATGTCATTTTGTTTTCGAGACGCGGCCTCAATCGTTAACCCGTCCGTTAAAGCATATTCACTTTCATAGTAGTACTCTAATCTCACATAACCGCCGCGATCTTCAGTTCCCCATTTGTAATTTGCATTGAGGTTCGCAGCTAATTCTGGCACGCCGGCTGGTGTAAAGCCGGAGAAATCTCCACCAGTCGCCAAGCAACTTGTCTCGGTTGTTAGAGCTTGAAAGCTCGGGACCGCGGCGAGAAACCAAGCATCAGAGCATGGACCATCAGTGTAGGTCTCATACTCTGCGTCGATTTTTGCGGCAGAGAACCCGATCATAAAGCTGTCAGATAACGCCAACATACCATCAAGCTCTATTCCGCGATGGCGCTCTTCTTCAGCATTCTCTAAGTTAAACCCTCCCCCGACAAATTGCAGAATTTGGAAATTTTCAATGAGCTGGTCAAAGATTGATATGTTTAAGAAACCTCCCTCGAAGCTAGACTTGAGACCAAATTCTACTGCTGTTGAGTCTTCTCCATCAGCTTCGGTTACTCCACCGCTCCCGCTAAAAACCATACTTAGAATTTTCGGTTTGAAGCCTGTTGAGTGGCTAGCATATAGCATAATATTCTCGGAAACATCGTATGAGAGTTTCAGAGTATGGGTAAATTCATCGTCATCTGATGTTCCGTCATGTGATGCGTTTGGAAAAGAGGTGTAGGATGGAAAGAATTGGAAAGCTGCTAACCCCCCCAACAAGGGGTTACTCGCTAAAGGAAGATCTGCGAACGGATCTATCGTCTCAACCGCACCAGAGGATTCGATATTATTATCGGTGAAGTTAAATCCCACGCCTAGATGTAAATCATCAGTGAGGTCAAATTCGAAGTTAGCAAAAAGGCTAAATGTTTCGTTTTCCTGATGGAAGTTTTCTCCCATATCACCGGTTCCGTCTGCAAAGTAACTTGCCT
>CENJ01127303.1_pt1 | contig 15834 bp, 17 predicted proteins | sample 356161 | NCBI WGS metagenome assembly CENJ01 (sample SAMEA2619531, study PRJEB7988) | marine metagenome | biome: marine biome (ENVO:00000447); feature: surface water layer (ENVO:00002042); material: "saline water (ENVO:00002010), including plankton (ENVO:xxxxxxxx)" | depth 5 m
GGTTGAGTTGTTTAATTACAGAAGTTCTAATCTCTCTTATCCAGTCAGTGATTTTAAAAAAATATGATTGCTGAACTTTTAAATACTTAGGATCTAAGAGGACCTCTTTAATTTTCTGGGTCACAGTTTTTTTCCCGTCCTTAAGAATATGTGTTGAGATCATAAGTGTTAGCATTCTCTGATCTATTGCTTTTTTAGAGCCTTGTCTTAAGTAACTCCGTACATCTTTGTGTCTTGGATAATAATGATGTGCCTGACTATCAATCAGGCCCAAGTTCGCTTTATATCCTAATTGTTGTAAAAAATAGATTGAGCGTTGTACCGAGCTCAATGTGGTCTGATCGTATGCAAAAAAAACATCATAATCATATAAGTCGTTTAGTATTAAAAAAGCCGCAATATGATAAACATCACCAGATGATCTCAATACAGGGGTATATATAGTGAGTGGTTCTTTATTCATAATAAGCACAGCATAACGTATATTTGATCTTAATGTATTGACATTTTTATCATTTTTTTTTAATCTGAACATAGGGATATTTCAAATATGACCAATAATAATACAAATAAAAATCATAACAGCTTAGCTTATAAGGTTTTAGATCATTTAATCAATGGAGAAGTTAAAATTTCTCCAGCATCAGAATCATGCAGTTTTCAGGAACTACCGTTAGTTTGGTACTTATCCTTGATAGACAAATTGAATATTTCACTTGATGAACTCATTACCAATCACTCTGGTGTCACTTTTGAGGCATTTCCACCTCGTTCTACTAACACTCCTGAGAACTCTGAATCTAATATAGCGGGTTTCAATATCGATTTAAAAACTATATATCGTCTAAATCAATCAGATACAAATGAAATACTCAACGAGTTAATTCTCAGAATTCCAGATCAATACCGTTATGAAATTCAAGCACGATTAAGTATTATTTATAAAGCTCAAGAAGATGATAAAGAGGATATCCTTGATCAATATAAACAATGGTTAAAACAACAACAACAAATTTCAGATGAACAAAGATACACTCTGAGAGAATTAAAAAAAGGCTGTGTGTTTGATCTCGATAAAGAAAAACGAATTTCTATTTACTTTTTAAATACGAATAGTTTAATCATTATACTATCACTGTGTTGTCTTCTCATTGGACTGTTTCCAGGGATGATTCCTGCTGTTATTGATTTGACTTCAGTTGTCATCATTAGTCTAGTCATTATCTATTTAAGTGGCATTTTAAGGTTTATCAATACCATCAGCCCTACTCTTAAAAGTGTTTACCACCAATTATTTTCTGATACCTCCCCTAAAGATCAAGATTTTGATTCGGCAAAAGTATGGTTACATGCATCTGTCATTATTGCCTCAATTATTGTCATTATCTTTTGTGTTATTGTACTCACCAACCCCGTTATTTTGCCTTGGGTTGTCATTTCTGACTTTATTTCTATGAGTGGCTTTCTCGCATTCGCTGCTTTAGCACCTTTATCAGGTAATAATGCCATTGAACGCCATCTGAACATTGCTCATAACGATAATATTACCTTTCCTGCACGTGTTACTGAAATGGTGTTTAATTCAACCGCCATTTCATTATTAACGCTAAATATGTTTTTACCCCTTCACTCAGGTATTTTAGCAGCCTCCAGTGCTGTATTGATTTTCAATGTCATCAGAAAATTGATTAAATTACAAACCAAGATCAATGATTATGAGTCCAGAATTTCATTACTAAAATCAGACAATGTTGAAGAAAAAAAAGCATATGGCCTTTTCAAACCTGACTCTGCAAATCCATCCACAGATCGAGCGATACTATCAATTTGACTAAAAACATAAAATGTTATAGTATAACATTTTTATTATGATAAAACTTAACATTCAGTCAGATACCCTAGGTCTTATTTGTTCCGGCATTTGCTTTGTCCATTGTCTCATTTTGCCCCTATTTTTTGGTGCATTATCAGATTACTATTTACCAGATGATCTATTCCACCCACTCATTTTGATTCCAGCTTTTTCTATTGCATTTGTAAGCTTTAAAAAAGGTTATCAAATACATAAGTACCATGCTAGTTATATTATCGGTGGTATTGGACTTAGTTGTATGTGCTTGGCCATATCACAAGATGAGTTTTATGAGACCCTATTCACTCTAGTAGGGATCTTTCTACTTGGCTCTGCACATGTTTTAAATCATAGATTATGCTGTCGATTTCACTCTTGCTCACATCAGAAAATAATAGGAGCACCTTGTGATGAATGAGGTAAATACAGCCATTAAGAAGGCTGAACAGATTTTTAAAGAGACCAAAAATTTATTTAGTCAAAAGAGAAAAGTCATTTTTAATATTCTTTTGGAGACAAATCAACCACTGTCTGCATATGAAATCACGGAACGCTACCAAAATAAGACAAATGGAAAAATTGCTCCAATGTCTGTTTATCGGATTATGGATCTTTTTATCACGCTCAATCTAGTGCATAAAATCAATTCTCTAAATAAGTTTATTGCTTGCGCACATATCCAATGTCAACATGCTCATGATTTAGTACTACTCATTTGCCAAAAATGTTCCTCCATCACAGAGTCGCATTTTAAACAAAATAATGCTGATGACGTATCAGATCAGATCATACCTAAAGGGTTCAAACTAAGTACAACACCATGGGAAATTCAAGGTATTTGTTCTGCATGCCAGGTTGAGATATCATGAGCAATTCATGTGCATCAACATGTTGTCAATCTCCGCAACAATGTCATTCTATGAAAGATTCTGGAGACCGTGATCATTTTCTGTACCTTCGTCTTCTTGCCTTATTATTTGGTTTATCCATTGCTTTAATGGAAGAATCACTCTTTGGCCTACTCGGCCCTACGGTGATTATGAGCATCAGTGGTGGGCTTATCACAACCCTTGCAGTCATTGATTTTAAAAAATATTTGATGGATATCGTCATTGTGATGACTTTCTTTATTTTATTGACATTGCTCCCTGGGTATCTTGTCTTATTTTTTCATCTATCTCCATTGCTCTCAAATATTGTCGTTTCAACAGTTGGTGGTCTTGGAATCAGTCCATATCTTTATTCACTATTTGTTAATAATCATCAATGGAGAATTCCGACTTTGTCACAACTCACTGCAATCATTTGTGCAATAACATTTTCATTATCTTATTTTAGCTTTATTGTGCCATTTATCCCAAATATGATCGATGATACCCTCATCACAGTTGCACTGTTTGGTATCAGAAATTATTTTTACCATGAATGCCACTCAGACGGAGCATTTGGAGATCACGATCCATTACCCAGTCAATATCTTCTCTCTAATCTTATGATTGCGATGATCATGGGCATCACTCTCGGTATAATCAGTCACTCTTTGATTACAGGTATAGAAGCGCTCATTCTCAATTTAATGGTCGCTTGTCCATGTATGTTTTTGCTTACAAAACCTATTTTCGATAAAAAGATCGATGACTATATAAGTCATCACAATCTAGATCAAACCTCTCGAAATGATTTACATCCATCGTTTAGATCTTTAGACTCTCAAAAAGAATCATCTCAACAAAATACTGGTTTAAATAATCAAGATACTAATGGACTATCTTTATGTTGTAATAGCTGCAACGTAGATAACATCCCTAATAATCATCACTCGGCGGCGTTAAACAATATTACAAACGCCTACTTTCATGTCATTTATCTCTCTATCCTCTACGATGTCATTTTACTCACCGGTATTAACACTTGCCTAATAGCTGGCATATTTATAAATCCAGGTCTTGTTTGCCTACTCGGTCATTGTGGATGTGTGATCACAGCAAGTTATGCCTCTACTCAGACCAACGAATCTTCCCTCCCAATCATTAGTATGTAACCAAAAAATATTTTTAATTAAAATAGAGCTAAATATTAATAAATACGCTATAATAGAGTATATAAGGGGGTACATATTATGGATATTGGTTTTCTAATTACTTTCTTTTCCTATTTAACATTGGTTAATATCGTTATTATCGTTTTAACCGTAATATTAGGAAAATTAGTTGGCCATGGTGTATCTAGTTTACATAAATCACTTTACGGCGTATCTGATAAGGAACTTAAAAGTGCATACTTAGATTATCACGTGCGTTATAAGTTATTTACTGTATTCTTCAGTATTGCACCGCTTATTACATTACTCATCATTAAATCACATTCATAACTGATTTGATAATGAGTATTTCATTCAGGGCTTTTAATAAGCCCTGAATTTTTATGAATAACATTGTTCACACTCAAGCATCCTGCTAGATATGATCCATCATCAAAAAATCAACTTGCTTCCTCAAACATCCACAGAAACGTATTGTGATGGCCTGGAATAATTTGAGTACCAGGCGGTGAAAATGAGCTCCATTTCAATACCTGATCATCTTTCACACTCACAACTTTAAGTGTGACATTGTGTTTATTTTTAAGTAATGAATAAGTCTTTGTATTATCCATTGGCCAAAACACTTTGAGATAAAAATAAGCAACATAATAATAGTTTGCCATCGCAGCATCAGCAAGTGTTGTAAACGTATTTTCCACCCTGATGTGAACTTGCTTATCCTTTAAATATTCATCTAAAACTAATGGCAACTGTAAAGCGAGAGCACCTCCCAAAGACATACCGTGGAAGAGAATGAAGTCATAATGATCTAAGTAGTTTTTATCAAGGATCATTTGCTGATATATTTTCAATAAGGTTGCATAATCTTTAGCCTGTTTTATATCAAATAATAGATGATCAAATGAACGTTGATACTCTTTTGAAAAATATTGAACTATGGCATCTGACGAGGCCTCTAAACTATCTTGAGATCCTTTTAAACGCATATTATTACCACCAAATGTGATAATCAACCCCTTTTTCTCATTCTGTCCGTGGTGGCGATTAAACACGAATATTTTGTTGTCATTACCAACACTGACAGGTGCAATCACACTTTCAATAACATAAGCTGGAATACATATTACATAATCAAAACGACTAAGGAACTGCACCCAATCAGAAAATAAAATAAAACTTAAACCATAGAGTACCATCCCATAAACGTAACTTAACAATATAGAGACAACACCCAATATGCCTACGATCACCAACATGCAGTTAATGATCATAAATAATAAGAAAGTAACCAACCCATAAAAAAATATAACCATGCTATCAAAAAGCATCATATTTTAACCCATACCATCGATTTAAACATCATCATAGTATAAACTATTTTGATACGAATACGATAGATCCTTGCATTCTATGCTGCATTGTGCGCATAATGTAGAGAAATAAATATCAACGGAACCTCTTGTGACACTATTTTCAAACTTAAAAATTGACCCATCCTTATTGTCTAAACTCGACCAACTTGAGTTTAAAACCGCAACATCCATCCAAGAAAAAGTCATTCCAGCCATGGTTGAAGGTTCTGATGTCTTAGCTACTGCACCAACGGGGACAGGGAAAACACTTGCTTTCCTTCTGCCTTTGTTAACAAAGCTCATTCAAAAAAAAGTACATAGCGCACTGATATTAACGCCTACTAGAGAGCTCGCTTTTCAAATTTCCGCTGAACTCAAAAAACTCAGTAATCAATTTAAAACTGCCCTACTCATTGGTGGTGACCCTTTTTTCAAGCAACTCAAAGCTCTAAAAACCAATCCCAAAATCATCATTGGTACACCTGGACGAGTCGCTGATCACATTGAGCGCGGTAAACTCCACGTCACTCAAACCAACTACCTTGTGTTAGACGAGACAGATCGAATGTTAGATATGGGCTTTTCTACCCAAATTAATCCAATTATCGAACTGATGCCAAAAGAAAGGCAAACTGTCCTATTCTCTGCGACATTGCCCCTTAAATTGAGACAAATTGCGAAAAAGTATCTCCAAAACCCTAAAGAGATCTCTACTGGTACACTTAATGCACCTGCTAAGAAAATCAAACAAAACACCACGCATCTTGAAGGTAAAGATAAATTCACCTACCTTTACCAATTACTAAAGGATCAAACTGGTACTAAAATTGTATTCGTTGGCACGAAACGTTCCTGTGAACAAATCACCCAAAAACTGCATAAACAATCCATTAAAGCAGAGACATTACATGGTGATCTCTCACAACACAAACGCCGAAAAGTGACACAAGCATTTCATCAGAAAAAATTTCATGTCTTGGTTGCAACGGATGTTGCTGCTAGAGGCTTAGATATTCCCCATGTAGCGCATGTAGTCAATTTTGATTTACCTTTTAATCCTGAAGATTATATTCATAGAATCGGTCGTACAGCGCGAGCTGATCAGGAAGGTTCAGCATGGAATCTTGTCAATGAACAAGATCAAGGCAAATGGAAAGCCATTGAACGATTTATCCAATCACAAGGTGAAGATCATGTTCAAGCGAAAAAAACTAAGCGTCGACCTAGTTTCAAAAAAAAGCGCCATTTTGACCAAGCACAATCAGATCAAACCAACAAAAGAAAAAAATGGACACCTAAACATCAAAATAAGAAAAGTCATGGTGAACCAACTAAACCGTTTAAAAAGAAATTTAAACCAAAGCCAAACTCTGCTAAATCAAATCGTAAAACCCATTCCGTCGCTTGATTCATCAATCTTTTTTTAGTGCCCCGAGTGAACATATTGCCCCTTTACTTCTAGGGCAACTCATCACGATGAATCAATATACAGGTCGTATATTAGACATTGAGGCTTATGGAGGTGATGATGATCCAGCATCTCATGCATTTAAAAGAAAAACACCACGCAACGAGATCATGTTTGGACCACCTGGGTATATTTACATCTATATGATTTACGGGATGTACTACTGTTTCAATATCGTTACTCACCCTATTGACATACCAGGATCTTTATTTATTCGTGCTATTGATTGTTCTAAACATGGGATCATTAATGGACCCGGTAAACTATGTCGTGCATGGGGAATTGATTTGCGTTATCACGGTCAGAAAATGTTTGATAACCCATTATGTGGCATTACCATAGATCGTCAACCAGTTGCTTACACCACATCCAAAAGAATTGGAATTACCAAAGACGATCATAGACAATGGCGATTTAAGATTGCGATATAGATAAAATCTATTAAAGGGATTGAATAATAATATTATCTTTATTATTCTCACCTAAAATAAAATAATAATTATGACAAAAAAATATATCTACCAACCAAACCCTGATTTACCAGGTGACGAAATTGATGCTGATGAAATTTATGACATTATCTCTTTTCTAATCAAACGTGATGATTTGACTTTAAATGAATGTATGGAATTTTTCACAGAACTACCAGATCACTCCACTTCATCGAGTGAGCTGAATAGTGTAACTACTTCGCCACTAAAAGAAACAGACTTTATCTTCCCTGGTCATCAAGAGGCCATGGAGCGTCTTGTACAAAACGACATTAGTGTATTCGAAAACTCTGAAAATCAAAATGAGAATTGGCTTAACCAAAGAGCAGTTACAAATGGATCTAAAGTGAACAGACAAAAACTGTTCAAAGAGGCTTCTGAACAAGAAACTCCTCCAAGCGTCGCACAAGTAGATTCTATCTTTTTTAATAATCATCGGTAAGCAAACATGGAACAAGAAAAGCAAATTCAAAACTCTGACTGGGGATTCTTTCCGATAGATCCCTCACAACCAGCACCGCTGGATTATATGGATCAAATATCCTATCATCAACGTAAAGATCGACATGATGAATTTCGTACCGAAACCTTCACTCCTGAGCGATTAGCTGAATTAGAAGACGATAATAACGTTCATAATATCACAATTAATACAAGAGATAATATGGTATCGCCGGATATGAATTGGAATATTGCTTTTTTATCAGTGATTAACCTTGCTTCACTAACAGCCTCTGAATTTCAACTGATTGCATCTTCACTCAGTGGCAGACAAGAAGTAGAATTAGAGACTTCAGAATCGATTTATCAATATTGTTCTCATACACGAAAAATTGGTGATGAGCCATTTGCTCAATATACAGTACGTTGTCTGAACCCAGATTATCAGGGTGAACCTCATCAACCGAATCACAATCAAACCATTAGACATTTGTTCCTTAAAGATGATATTTTCTACTCATTCTGGAAATTTAAGCAGGATGAAGATGGCAATCAAGTTTACCAGTGCAAAAACTTTCTTTCACAGGAAATAGTAGAATTTGACTCAATACCACAAACTAAACCTTTCTCGGTCACCAAAATCATTTCAGAAAAAATCGCTTTACCATCTTTTAGGCTGATTTATGATCAGAGTTTTTCAGCACCTATTGAAGAATATAGTTTTTGCTATATTTTAAGATCTCGTCAGAAGTTTTTAGTCGTGAATAACGATATGCTAGTCCACCAAAAACATCTTAAACCAGCAATGAATCCAAACCTCTTTGAGCCAATATCACAGAGCACACAAATGCCTGAAAACAAGAAAAGAGAGAGAGATGATAAAGAAACACCACCATCGGTCACTCAAATTGAATCGATCTTCCCATCAGAACAGATACAATTCCAAGATGAAGTGCAATCTCCCACAATAGGTCGATAGATTTTTTATATTAGATTTATTTGTAATAGTAATTAAAATGGCTGATATGATTCATATAAACAGGAAAGATAAATTACTTTCAAACTTAGTCAATCAACTATTGTATCAAAAATCACTGTACAATATTTCTGATGAACTTATTTTATTTCTTTTCAGACACTTTAATCTACTCATAAAACAATTACCAAATGAGGTCATGTCTGAGGTGTTTCAAAGTGCACACCTCTATCTTCACAAGAGCCAATATGAACAATTAAAACAGTTATATGAAACTTTTGAAGAAGAAAAAGAAATAGTCAACTTTTTTGATATTGATCTTGATGAAGATCAACTCAGTGATGATGGCGCCATTGAAGAAATTACGGTTGAAGGAATTGCACCTGACTTCAAAAAAAGGTCAGTGTCTTTATTCTCACACTATGATTCTAATTCGGAGATAAAAGCCATTGTTGGATCATCTAGAAGTGCTTTTAATACTCCCGTCCATTATATCACACCGAATATTCAAACTAAAAAACTTGATCAGAGCCCAAATCGAATCGCCGATCTTGAGGAAGAAAGAGAGATCATCACAAAACTCACCTTTTAAAATCTAATAGAATCAATTTTTAAAGCATCACCTACTAGATTGAAAAATCATTTAATACACATGGATTTAACTCTTTTTTAAATCTATGATGTCATCTATAATTAAAGTATGAGTAAATATATTGTATGGTTTAGACAAGATCTTCGATTAGATGATAACCCAGCCCTTTATTATGCAGCAAAAAAAGGACAAGTGATCCCCGTATTTATCTATGATGATATTAATACTCAATCATACACTATGGGTCAAGCAAGCCAATATTGGCTGAAAAACTTGCTCGAACATTTTCAAAAAGCATGCTTAAATCGTTTAAGAATATTCCATGGTGATCCAATTGAAATTCTCCCAAAGTTAGTACACTCGCATCAAGTAGAGGGTCTATTTTGGAATCGATGCTATGAACCATGGCGAATTCATAGAGACCGCCATCTAAAATCTATTCTAAAATGCGAAGTGCAAAGTTTTAACGGCAGCCTGTTATGGGAACCCTGGCAAATTCTTAAATCAGATGGCACTCCTTATAGGGTATTCACGCCATTTTATCGAAAAGGATGTCTTGTTTCAGAACATCAACCACGTGAACCTTTAGCATCAGTTGATCCTGACATATTTATGCCAATACAAGCTGATGAGTCTCACCCTCCTGTAGAAATCATCCCCGAAAAAAAATGGGGAGAAACGTTACTCTCACACTGGAATACAACTCAAAATGGTCCACAATCCCGTCTTAAACAGTTTATCCAATCAGGGCTATGTGGCTATAAAAAAGAACGTGACTTCCCAAGTCACGGACATACTTCTCAACTCTCTGTTGATCTTCATTGGGGTACTCTATCTCCAAATCAGGTTCGTCAATCTGTCATGTCACATCCTGTTGAGAACCCAAAAGATTTAGATCACTTCCTATCTGAACTCGGTTGGCGTGAATTTTCTTACTACCTACTTTACCATTTTCCATTTTTGCCGAAAGATAACCTACAAAAGAAATTTGATCACTTTCCTTGGATTGATGATAAAAAAGTGCTTAAAAGCTGGCAATTTGGTCAGACAGGTTATCCTATAGTTGATGCCGGTATGCGCCAAATGTATGCAACAGGTTATATGCATAATCGCCTTCGGATGATCGTGGGCTCCTTTCTTGTTAAGAATTTATTACAACATTGGCATCACGGTCAAGCTTGGTTTTGGGAGTGCCTTGTCGATGCAGACTTAGCAAGTAATAGTGCCAGTTGGCAATGGATTGCTGGATCTGGTGCCGATGCAGCACCCTACTTTAGAATTTTTAATCCAATTACTCAAGGTGAAAAATTTGATCCGTTAGGTGAATATACAAAAAAATGGGTTCCCGAACTGCAATCTCTCCCTTCACAATATCTATTCAAACCCTGGGAAGCACCTCATGACGTACTCCAAAAGGCCAATATTATCCTTGGTCAGGATTACCCAAAACCTATCGTTGATGTACGCGCATCACGAGAAAGAGCATTGGCTGCTTTTCAAAGCTTAAAAGAGACCTAATACGCGATGATCTACTGGTTATTATCCGATCATATTAATGAAGCTCATCTTGAGGGATTTAATCCTGACACAGATTGTGTTTTTATTTGTGAATGCTTAGAAGACCTTGCTCCTGTTAAACATCACCAAAAAAAATTAGTCTTGCTACTGTCTGCACTAAGACACTTTCGTCATACTCTCGAGAAAAAAAATTATCACGTATACTATGTTGCATTAGATGACCCAAAACACTCTGGTCATTTAGAGACTGAATTAAAAAAGATATTTAATGCCATACCCAATACCCCAATGATCGTATCCACTCCCAGTAGCTTCCATCTTAAAAAAAAGATTGAATCACTCGAATACCCTATCCAAATTAGAGAAAACCCACAGTTTCTTGCAACACATGATGAATTTGAACAATGGTCGACCGGATATAAAAACTTAAGAATGGAATATTTCTATCGGAAAATGAGAGTCAAATACGATATTCTCATGGACCAACAAAAACCCATTGGTGGACAATGGAATTATGATGCTGAGAATCGAAAACCACCGAAAGCTGGATTAGCACTACCATCACCATGCCAGATTGATCCTGATCAAATCACAATGGATGTGATTGATTTGGTCAACAAACAATTTAACGATCATTTTGGACATACAGATCAATTTCACTATGCAGTGACTCGTGAAGATGCTTTAAACGTCTTAGATCATTTTATTCATCATGCACTCAGTTATTTTGGCGATTATCAAGATGCCATGATCCAAAATCAAGTATGGATGTTTCATTCACATATCAGTTTTTATCTCAATTGTGGCTTACTATCACCAATCGAATGTATTCAAAAAGCTGAAGAACAATTTTTAAAAGCGCATGCACCTATAGCTGCAGTTGAAGGTTTTATTCGTCAAATTTTAGGTTGGCGTGAATTTATTCGAGGTATTTATTGGTTAAAAATGCCTGAATATGAAACACATAACGCCCTTAACGCACGTCAACCCTTACCTGAATTTTATTGGACTGCTCAATCACCCATGAACTGTATGAATGATGCCATTCATTCCACTATAGACTATGGCTATGCTCACCACATTCAACGCTTGATGATCACCGGTAACTATGCACTTTTATCTGGTATTGATCCCACACAAATCAATGAGTGGTACTGGATTGTATATCTTGACGCATACCACTGGGTTGAACTACCCAATGTACTGGGAATGGCTATTTTTGCAGACAACGGACTTCTTGGCAGTAAACCTTATGCAGCCAGTGGAGCCTACATCAACAAAATGTCTAATTACTGTCAAGATTGTCAATTTAACGTCAAAGAAAAACACGGTCCATCTGCTTGTCCTTTCAACTACCTCTACTGGTCGTTTATTCACCGCCATGAGGCTAAATTTAAAACAAATCCAAGAATGAAATTTGTATATCATCAATTACATAAAATTAAAGATTTACCCCAAATTCTAGAAAGTGCTGAGCAGCATCTTAAAACATATCACTCACGACCAACTAGAAAAGACTCATAAAGCAGACTATATTCATACTATGGATCCAATCAAATTACTCATCAAAATATTGACCTATGCAGGAACCATTCCTTTTTTTCTTTCCTATATCTTAGCAGTACAGCATACTCCAGGTTGGATCATGATCCTTTTGACTTATGGAGCAGTAATCCAATCATTTATAGCAGGTATGCATTGGGGTGTGAGTTTAGAATTGGCGCGCTCTGTCAGAGTGTTATACCTTTGTATTATCATCTGCTTATGGTCCTGGGTCAGTGTATTACTCATGTGTTTTCCAATGATCGCCATCCTGATGCAAATTGTGGGTTTCTTTGCACTATATTTGGTCGACTGTTACGTTGTGTCATCCGAGGCTTACCCTTATAAATTTATCAATCTTCGACAACATGTCACAACGATTGTGATCATTATTTTATTGGCTCACCTTTTTTTAATCTAAATATTCACTATACTTTCATCAGGAGTTATTTATGAAACCATTAAAAGGTCATGTTGCATTTATCACTGGTGCATCTAGAGGCATAGGACTTGAAACCGCCCTACGTTTAGCAAAAGCTGGCGCAAATATTGTGATTGCTGCAAAAACAGATCAACCCCACCCCAAATTACCTGGCACTATTTATACTGCCAAAGCACAAATTGAAGCATTAGGTCAAAAAGCTCTAGCATGTAAAGTAGATATTCGTCATGAAGAGGACATTGAAAAGGCCATAGCAAAAACAATTAAAACGTTTGGACGTTTGGATATTTTGATTAATAATGCGAGTGCCATTCATCTTACTTCGTTAGAAAACACAACCAAAAAAAGCTATGATCTCATGCATCAAATCAATGGACGCGGTAGTTTTTTATGTGCAAAACATGCTTTAAAATACTTAAAAGACTCAGAAAACCCTCATATACTCAATGCATCGCCACCTCTGGAGATGGTCAATGCACCTTTTGGGAAAATATGTGCTGCATATACCGCATCAAAAATCTTAATGACGCTATGGACCCTGACTCTGTCTCAAGAACTTAAAAAAGATGGTATTGCTGTCAACTCGATTTGGCCAACAGGTGCAATCGATACAGCCGCAATTCGTAACCTCATGCCACAATTTGCGTCAGTTGCAAAAAAACCATCCATGGTTGCAGATGCGAGTTATCTCATTTTGACAAAAAATGCCCGTAAAGTGACAGGACAGTGTTTTATTGTTGAAGAAGTGCTGCAATCACACGGTATTACTGATCTTAGCCAGTATGAAACTGGGGATACCTCAAATTAATTTAACAACTTGTTAATAAAACCTTAATCATTGTAATGTATCATATGAATAACCTATATTGAGAGATTTATTGGTATTATGTTAATTACTTTTTTTGCATTATTTCCTTTAATGTTAGCCCTACCCTTCGGGATGGATATCTTTGTACCTGCAGTACCTAGTATTACCCAGCAATTTCACTCTACTGATGCAATGATGCAAATGACATTGAACCTATTTATGCTCACAACAGGCGTTATACAACTATGGATTGGTCCATTTTCAGATGCCAAAGGGCGAGTTCTACCTGCTTTGGTCTGTGCCTTTGGTTTTACAGTTGGCTGCCTTGTATGCGCTTATTCGCAATCTATATCGACACTGATTTTAGGACGTATTATTCAAGCCATGGGCGCTGGTGGCTTATTGATGCTAGGAAATGCAATCGCAAGAGATTTATATTCTGGCGATGAACTTGCAAAAGTATATAGTGGATTAAACGGCGTAGTGGCCTTTTCCCCACTATTAGCGCCTTTTATTGGCGCTTATCTTGATGTCTATTTTGGCTGGCAAAGTACTTTTTTAATATTATTGTTAATTCCAGCACTCGTCATCACTGTCTACTTTCCTATCCTAGGTGAGACATTACCACATGCACGAAGAATAAATATTACTGGTCATATCCTAAATCGTTATAGCGACATTATTCGCAATAAAACATTTTTACTTTATACCCTATCTGGTTGTTTTGGGATGAGTTATTTTTATATTTTCTGTACCATCTCACCCGTAATTATCTTAAAATTACTCCATTTGCCTGAATTAGTCTATGGATACTATTTTGCGTTTATGGGTGCCTCATTCATGTTAGGGAGTATTTTATGTGCTGCAGTTGTAAGTCGGCTTGGCATTTACAAAACATGTCTTCTTGGCTTCATGATTTCGTTTACCGGAGGATTATGGGCTTTGATTTGGCACTGCCTATATGGACTATCTATTAATAACTTTGTTTATCCAATGTTACTTATGGGGATTGGTGGTGTCTTTAATATGGGTGCTGGTGGCGCTGGTGCTATGACACCATTTGGTCATCTCTCCGGCAGTGCAGCAGCATTATCACAAAGTATGCGATTTTTGTTTGCAGGATTCATTGGATTGATCATCGCACATTTTATTCAATCTGTTTTACCACTCGCCGTGCCAGCTATTGTTTTTAGCCTCTTTGGTTTGTTCTTCTTCATTTATGAAAAAAAGCACCTCATCGTGAAGCTGACCTCCAAAGATCATTCGTTTATCGTTCACTAGATTTCTTTTCGAAATATTGTCTATAATTAACGTATAGGATAGATAATATGATTAATTTAGATACATTTGATGCTCCCGTCCGAGCCGTCGTTGTTGGTAGCAGTGGTGCTATTGGACAATCGTTCGTTAAACACTTACTTTCAACACCTGAAATTGACAGTGTTCAAGGTTTTTCAAGATCAAAATGCGAAATAAAACATGAGAAATTCGAAAATTATGCCATTGATCTCACTGACGAAGAAACCATTATCAAAGCAAAAGAGTCACTTAAACCATATCATTTGATCATCATTGCAACAGGTATGTTGCATCAAGATCATGTTCAACCCGAAAAACGTTTTCAAGATCTTGATCCAAAAACACTTGAGACTTGTTATACCGTTAATACAATCGGTCCTATGTTGGTTGCAAAACACTTCCTTGAAAAAATGAACCATGACAACAAATCTGTATTTGCTTTTTTATCTGCAAAAGTTGGTAGCATTGAAGAAAATCGTCTCGGTGGCTGGTATGGATACCGTTCTTCAAAAGCTGCACTGAATATGCACATGAAAAGTCTGTCAATTGAAATTCAAAGATTTCATCCACAAAGCATCATCGTTTCCCTTCACCCTGGTACAGTCAAATCTAAATTATCTGATCCTTTCAGCCATAATTTAAATCCAGATCAACTTTTTGAACCCGATTTTGCAGCAGAGAAACTACTGAGAGTCATCAACAACCTTGAAACACAACACAATGGCGGATTCATCTCGCATGATGGAACAACCATTCCATTTTAAGCGTTAGTGACTAACACTCCCTTACTCGGTGGCACCCATTGATCATAAGCTTTCATTAAATCCTGAAACATTGGCATTGCAGTCAATGTGCTATACCAACGCATTAATGGCGTATAGATCTCATCGAGAGTCTCATTAATGATTCTTAAATATTGTCTTATGAGCGGATAAATAGCAATATCTAAGACTGTTGGTGCAGCACCTGATAGGAAAGTTTGCTGACCCAATATACCATTTAACACATT
>CENJ01330794.1_pt1 | contig 15828 bp, 13 predicted proteins | sample 356161 | NCBI WGS metagenome assembly CENJ01 (sample SAMEA2619531, study PRJEB7988) | marine metagenome | biome: marine biome (ENVO:00000447); feature: surface water layer (ENVO:00002042); material: "saline water (ENVO:00002010), including plankton (ENVO:xxxxxxxx)" | depth 5 m
CACAATTTATTCAACTGGAGGTTCCTCTGCTTGCTCGATCAAACTCTCATCTATATTCAAACTCAGTTCTTGCTTTGAAAGATATGCAAATAATAAACATGCTATAAAAAAAACTGCAACCAATCCCCAGGTTAACTTAGAAAGAAAATTGCCAGGGCCCAAAGGACCAAATAGAGAGTCAGAACTTCCACCGCCAAAAGCAGAACCTAAGTCAGAGCCTTTGCCTTGCTGAAGCATAACTAAACCCACAATAACAATCGCAAGAATAAATATTAGTATTTGAATAATCATGAGCCAGCTATCATAGCAAATTCTTCTGCCTTTAGAGAAGCCCCTCCTACTAAAAGTCCATCAAGATTTTTTATTCTGAGCAAGTCTTTTGCATTGCCTGCATTTACACTTCCGCCATATAAAACTTTTATTTTGAAACCAAAGTAAGATTTAATAAATTCAACAACTTCAAAAATTTCACTTGATTTTGGTAGAATACCAGTTCCAATCGACCAAACTGGCTCATAAGCAAATATTAGACCTGTTTCAGATTCTGCTTTATAAAAGCTTAATTGCTCTTCTAAGAACCCAAAATGCTGACCCCCATCCCTATGGTCTTTTGATTCACCCACGCAAATTATTGGGGTAATATGATTTGCTCTCAACGACACAAATTTTTGAAAAACATTTTTGTTGGTAAACCCCATTTTATCCCTTGTTTCTGAGTGACCTACAAGAGAAAACCTTACTCCCATTTCATTAAGCATTTTTGCAGAAATCTGTGAGGTAAAGGGTCCAATTTCCTCCTCTGATACGTCTTGAGACATTACTAGTAAATTCCTGTCGTCTTTTAGAAAACAATCAAAATACAAATTTGGAGGAGCAAATAACACTGTGTTTTGTTTTGGTAACTCAAATTTTTTTAACCATGAGGAGTAAAAATTTATATCTCCATGCATTTTAAAATTAGCAGCAATTATTTTGCTCATACTAGAAAATTCTCTAATTTATGCATAATTTTATTAATATTGTTATCATCATCTCCTTCAATCCTAATGCGGATCTTTCTCTCGGTTCCAGACTTTCTAACAGATAATCTAATGTCATTATTTTTTGCTTTAATTCCATTGAGACAATTCTGAAAATCTTGATTTTTCAGAACCAAAAAATTTTTTACAGGGAAACTCTTTAACACCGAAGGTCTATAATTTATTTGGGATCTTATTTTTTGTAGTGTATTTTTGGATTCGTTAAGTTCTACTATGGTTTGAATTAGAGCAATATTTGCATCACCACTTTCTGAATATTGTCTTTGTATTATGTGTCCAGACGATTCGGCTCCCAATACTAGATCTTCTTCTACCAACATTCTGGATATATGCTTGTCTCCAACATCTGCTCTTAATAGCTCTATGTCAAACTTCTTAAGTGCCTCCCCTATTCCTGAATTAGTCATTTCTGTTCCAACAACCTTATTGCTGCCTTTTGTTCCTTCTCTTATATTTTTGAGAGCAAGTAAAAATAGAATTTCATCCCCAGAAAAAATATTACCCTCGTGATCAGATAGTACTAGCCTATCTCCGTCTCCATCAATTGCAGCACAGTAATCAAAATTATATTTTGATGCATAATCCTGAAATAAATTTTGGTCTAGAACAGCACACTTTTCATTTATGTTTTTACCATCAGGCACACAATTAACTCGTATCACCTTTGCTCCAAGTTCTTCCAAAAGCATCGGTGTAATTTTATAATTAGCCCCATTAGCTGCGTCCACTAGTATTGTTTTTCCTTTTAAATCTGATTTTCCTCTTAGTGTACTTTTGCAGTATTCAATATATCTTCCAGATGCACTATCGATTCTAAAAGCTTTTCCAAGTTTTTCTGGACTTTCTGGGTCAATTTTGTCATTAAATTTTGATTCAATTCTCTTCTCAAGATCCTCAGAGATTTTCCTACCAAATCTATTAAAAAACTTAATTCCATTATCGCAATAAGGATTGTGACTTGCACTTACAACTACACCAAATTGCCCTTGATATGTTGCAGTTAAAAATGAGACAGCAGGTGTAGGTATAGGGCCTGCTAGTTTTACATTAATACCCGAGGATATGAACCCAGCCTGTAAGGCTGATTCCAACATATAGCCCGAAACCCTTGTATCCTTTCCAATAATAACGGAATCATATCCCTCTTCTAAAATTATTTTTCCTGTATGATGTGCAAGCTTTAAGCAGAATTCGGGAGTGATATCGGTTTCAACAGGCCCCCTAAACCCGTCGGTCCCAAACTTCATACTCTAAGAGTCCTGAACTGGCTTACTTCCTTGCTTTGGATTTGTTTTCTTTGGCTGAGTTTTATCATCACTACTTTTATCCCTTGGTAATGCCCCAGCCATTATATCCGAGATTTGGTCTTGATCAATCGTTTCGTACTTTAATAACGATTCAGCCATCATGTGAAGCTTATCAAGATTAGAGGCTAGGATTGTCCCTGCTTTTTCATAACAACTTTGTATAATGCCTTTAACCTCTTCATCAATTTTTTTGGCTGTTTCTTCAGAGAAAATTCTTTTCTTTTGTCCGGCCGACCTCCCAAGAAAAGGGTTTTCATCTTCATCGTCAAACTTAATTGTTCCCATTTTTTCTGAGAAACCCCATTTTGTAACCATATTTCTTGCCAATTCACTTGCTCTCTCAATATCACTTGAAGCACCTGTTGTTATGCCATCTCTACCATAGATTATCTCCTCAGCAACTCTTCCACCAAATAAGCTTGTAATTTGACTGATTATTGCTGTCCTTGAACTCATGTAAGTATCTTCCTCTGGCAAGAACATTGTCACTCCTAAAGCTCCCCCTCTAGGAATTATTGTTACTTTATACACTGGGTGATGCTCAGGCATCTTTAGGCCAACTATCGCATGGCCAGCTTCATGATAAGCAGTAAGTTTTTTTGTCTCATCATTAAGTATCATCGACTTCCTCTCAGCACCCATCATTATCTTATCTTTTGCATAATCCAACATCTCATGCGTAACTTTCTTTAAGTTTTTCCTTGCAGCTAACAATGCTGCTTCGTTTACCAGATTTGCAAGATCTGCTCCAGAAAAGCCTGGTGTACCCCTAGCAATTACTTCTGATTCAACATCTTTATCTACAGGAACTCTCTTTAAATGAACATTAAGAATATGTTCTCTGCCCTTGATGTCTGGAAGTCCTACCATCACCTGTCTATCAAACCGGCCTGGTCTTAGCAAAGCAGGATCAAGAACATCTGGTCTATTTGTTGCTGCAATAACAATCACACCCAAATTTTCTTCAAATCCATCCATCTCAACAAGAAGTTGATTCAATGTTTGCTCGCGTTCGTCATGGCCACCACCCAAACCTGCACCCCTATGTCTACCAACAGCATCTATCTCATCGATAAAAACTATGCAAGGAGAATGTTTTTTTGCTTGCTCAAACATATCTCTAACTCTCGATGCTCCTACACCAACAAACATTTCTACAAAATCAGACCCTGAAATTGTAAAAAATGGTACTTTTGCTTCGCCTGCAACAGCTCGAGCAAGCAGGGTTTTACCTGTCCCTGGAGGGCCAACCATTAGAATACCTCTAGGTATTTTTCCGCCTACCTTGATAAATTTCGCTGGGTCCCTTAAAAAATCTACTAATTCTTTGACATCATCTTTTGCCTCTTCACAGCCTGCAACATCTGAGAAGTTTGTTTTGACATGACCTCCGTCGAGCAATTTCGCTTTGCTGCGACCAAAAGTCATAGGTCCACCTTTGCCACCTACACCGCCTTGCATTTGTCTCATGAATAAGAAAAATATTCCCAATAGAAGTAGCAATGGAAATGCACCTACAAGGAGCTGCGACCAAATACTTGGCTTCTCTAATGCTTCAAATTCCACTGCAACATCTGATTCTATTAAGCTCTGCTCCAAATCGTCGTCTCTAACATAAATAGGCTTTTTTGTTGTAAATTGTGTACCGTTCAATCGTTCCCCAACAACTGTCATTTGATCACCCTTGTAAACTATTGATTTTACTTTCTTGGACTTAACTTCTTGCTTAAACTCTGAGTAAGTTAACTCTTCCTGTATTCTTGGTTCAGAAAGATTCTGCAAGAAAACAAAAGCGATTGTTCCAGCAATTAGCCAGAAAATTAAATTTTTTGGTAAATTTTTCATAGAAAACTTATTTAGGGTTCAATCCTAACAAATAAACCTCTGAAGAAGAAGTTTTTGATGCTTGTGGTTTTTCGATGAAAACATTTTGAAAATTATTCATAAATTCTTTTTTTAAACCCTTTAAATTTTCATTATTAAAAGACTTGATTAACAGCTTACCTCTGCTGGATAACAAATTTTTTGATAGCTCTAAACAAAAATAGTTCAACTGTTTATTTTCTTCAGCATCTTTTATAGATATGCCTGAAAGATTTACAGACATATCACTTAGGATTAGATCTGTTTTAGAAAAAAAATCTTTTGAAAATTCATTAAACTCATCGTCAAAAAAATTGTATTTATAGAAATTAATCCCTTCAACATCAGCCATATTTAAGCAGTCAAATGAATAACAAATACTGCATTTATCTTTCAACCTTGCAATAATTTGAGACCAGCCACCTGGCGCTGATCCTAGTTCAAAAATTATTTGTGAACCATAAAATAAATTATGTTTCTTGTTAATCTCCTCTAACTTATATGCAGCTCTACTCCTTAAACCTGCTTTTTTTGCTTTTTTTGCCCAATAATCTTGAATATTCTTCAAATTATTTTTATTTGTGTAATCTCGTATTCTTTCAAACCGCCTGGAGTGTTGACCTCAACAATGTCACCTATACTTTTTTTAATTAGCGCCCTTGCAATAGGAGTTGTAAAAGAAATGGTATTGAATTCTATATTTGCTTCACTTTCACCAACAATTTGGTAGGTAAGTTCTTTTTCAGAATCTGTGTCTCTTATTGAGACAGTAGCTCCAAAAACTACGATATTTGTAGCTTCTAAATCTTTGTATTCCACAACAGTCGCAAGAGAGAGTGCCTCTTCTAACTCACGGATTCTGGCTTCGTTAAGGCCTTGCTCTTCTCTCGCAGCATGATATTCTGCATTCTCTTTCAAATCACCATGTGCTCTCGCCTCAGAGATTGCATCAATAATTTCTTGTCGTTTTATATTTTTTAAAAACTCGACCTCTTCTCTGAGTCTTTTTTGGCCTTCAGGTGTAATAGGTTTTTTATCCATAATTATGAAGTTTGGAGGGGTATATAATTCCACTCATTCGATGGCTTTTCAAGTGATTCTGCTATAGCAAAACCCCCTGATATTGTAGTTGTAAGGAAAGTACTGTGCTCTAATGCTGACCTTCGAATCGAGAATGAGTCTTTTATTGATTGTCTTCCTTCTGTGGTGTTGATAACCATACATATTTCATTATTGAGTATTGCATCAACTATGTGTGGTCTACCTTCTAGAACTTTATTAACTTTTTCAACTCTAATGCCTTTATCAGCTAAAAATTGACAAGAGCCTTTTGTGGCTTTGATATTAAAGCCGAGTTCAATGAACTTTTGACATAGTTCAGGAAGGTACTTCTTATCTGAGTCTTTGACACTGACAAAAATATTTCCTCTTGTAGGGATCTCATCGCCTGCGGCTTTAATTGCTTTACCAAATGCCTCACCAAAAGTGCTGCCCCGTCCCATCACTTCGCCAGTTGACTTCATTTCTGGGCCAAGAATAGGATCTACTTTTAAGAACTTATTGAAAGGGAAAACTGGAGCTTTTACCGCATAACTTGTAGGGACAATTTCACTGGAAAAGCCTAAATCCCTCAAGGAATTTCCTATTAAGACTTTACTAGCAAGTTTTGCTAATGAATGTCCTAAGCATTTTGAAAGAAATGGGATAGTTCTTGATGCTCTTGGATTAACTTCAATCATGTAAAATTCATCATTTTTAATTGCAACTTGAGCATTCATTAGTCCCTTTACTTTAAGTTTCTTTGCGACTCCTTTTATTTCTTTTTTCAATTGTATAATTTTCTTTTCTGGAACGCTGTATGGAGGGAAAGAACATGAAGAATCTCCTGAATGTATTCCTGCTTCCTCTATGTGTTGTAGGATTCCACCGATAAGTACATTTTCACCATCGCTTATTAGATCAATATCAATTTCTGTTGCATCTTCAAGAAATTTTTCAATAAGTAAGGGGTTATCTGGTGATATCTCAACTCTATTATTTACATAATTTGTTAAATCACTTTCTGTATAAATTAGCTCCATTGCTCTACCACCAAGAACATAGGATGGCCTAACTATTACCGGATAGCCCAATTCTGAAACTGCGCTTTGTACCATCTCTTTCTCACTTACAGCCAAATTTCTTGGTTGCTTAAAATTAAACCCTGAAAGAAATGACTTAAATTTTTCTCTATTTTCCGCAATATCGATCGACTCTGGTGAAGTCCCTAGAATAGGTATATTGTATTTTTGCAATACACTAGTAAGCTTCAATGGAGTTTGACCTCCAAACTGTACTACAACACCTAGTGGGTTCTCATGGTGTACAATTTCCAAAACATCTTCTTCCACAATTGGTTCAAAATAAAGCTTGTCTGAAACATCAAAATCCGTGGAGACAGTCTCAGGATTTGAATTAACCATTATTGTTTCAATGCCTTCTTCTCTGAAAGCTAAAGCTGCTTGCACACAGCAATAATCAAATTCTATTCCCTGACCGATTCTGTTGGGGCCACTCCCTAAAACAATTATTTTTTTATTACTTGATAAAACAGATTCATTTTCATACTCATACGTCGAATATAGATAATTTGTTGTACTGTTAAACTCTGCAGCACATGAATCTACCCTTTTAAAGACTGGCCGAACATTCAATTCATACCTTTTTTCCCTTAGCTCTAATTCAGTTGTTTCTAGTAATTTTGCTATCCTGCTATCCGAAAAACCTTTTTTCTTTAAATTAAGTAGTTCAGATCTTGTTAAGCTTTCAATAGACTTCTCAGAAGTCTCGATTTCAAGATCAACTAATTCTTTGATCTGATATATAAACCATTTATCAATACTACAAGAATCATAGATTTCTTGAATTGGCCAATTATTTCTTAACGCTTCTGCAATGTACCAAAGACGCCTTTCACCAGGAGTTGAGAGTTCTAGCTTTAAAGCACCATTGCCTTTTCCCTCCATTGAAATTTCTTCAAGACCCATTAATCCATTTTCCATAGATCTAATTGCTTTTTGAAAAGATTCCTGAAAACTTCTGCCTATCGCCATAACTTCCCCCACTGATTTCATTTGAGTGGTAAGCCTAGAGTCCGCCTCAGGAAATTTTTCGAAATTAAACCTTGGTATTTTGGTGACGACGTAATCAATTGTTGGCTCAAAAGATGCAGGAGTTTTACCATCGGTAATATCATTTTTTAACTCGTCAAGTGTAAAACCAACTGCAAGAAGTGCAGCGACTTTTGCAATAGGAAAACCTGTTGCCTTAGAAGCTAAGGCAGACGATCTACTTACTCTGGGATTCATTTCAATTACAACTAGTCTTCCATCCTCAGGATTTTGAGCAAATTGAACATTTGAACCTCCAGTTTCAACTCCAATTTTTCTAAGCACCTTAAAAGAGGCATCTCTCATCTTTTGGAATTCTTTATCTGTTAGCGTTTGAGCAGGGGCTACTGTAATTGAATCACCAGTATGAACACCCATAGGGTCAACATTTTCTATCGAACATACAATAATACAATTATCATTCTTATCACGCACAACCTCCATTTCAAACTCTTTCCATCCAATTAATGATTCATCAATAAGCAATTCATTTGTTGGTGAAAGCTTTAATCCATTCATACAGATTTGTTCAAATTCTTTCAGGTTATAGGCAATACCTCCGCCAGTACCGCCAAGAGTGAATGAAGGCCTTATCACGCATGGCAACCCTATATCCTTATAGATCTTCCATGCATCATCCATGGAATGAGCAAATCCAGACCTTGGGGTTTCAAGTTTTAATTCCTTCATACATTTGTCAAATTTTTCACGGTCCTCAGCGTTATCAATTGCCTCTCGATTTGCCCCTATCATTTCAACAGAATACTTTTCAAGGACACCACGCTTAGCTAGCTCAAGAGAAACATTTAGTCCAGTTTGACCACCCATTGTTGGGAGGATTGCATCTGGCTTTTCTTTAGCAATTATTTTTTCAAGACTTTCCCAGTTAACTGGCTCAATGTAAGTTGCATCAGCTATCTCTGGATCAGTCATAATTGTGGCAGGATTCGAATTAACAAGAATTACACGAAAACCATGCTCACGTAAAACTTTACAAGCCTGAGTTCCTGAGTAATCGAATTCACATGCTTGACCAATAATTATTGGTCCTGAACCAACAATTAAAATAGATTTGAGATCATTTCTTTTGGGCATTTAAATCTCTAAAAAATTTTTTAAACATTATTTCAAACTCTTTTGGTCCAGGACTGGCTTCAGGGTGACACTGTATTGAATAGAAAGGAAGATCTCTGTGCATTATTCCTTGTATTGACTGATCAAAAAGAGACCTATGAGTGATAACATATTGTTCATCAATATTGGTTTCTGATACACAAAAATTATGATTCTGAGAGGTTATAAAAACAGTATTGTTTTCTAAATCATGAACAGGGTGGTTTGCGCCATGGTGACCAAACTGCATTTTTTCAATATTCAATCCGTATGCCAATGCCATTAACTGATGGCCAAGGCAAATGCCAAACATTGGTTTTTTTAACTTCATAAGTTTTTGAATTTGATCAATTTGGTGTTTTAAAATTGTGGGGTCTCCCGGTCCATTTGAAAGAAATATTCCGTCTGGATTTATTTCTAATATGCTTTCGTAAGTACTATTGGGAGGAAAAATCACTAATTTCGCACCCATATCACTCATTATTCTGAGAATATTTTCTTTAATACCAAAATCAACTACGGCAACAATGGGAGACTCTTTCATTGTTCCCTCTGAAAATAAGTAACGGTTCTTAGTTGCAACTTCAGCTGTAAGGTCACTTGAACTAATTGAACCAAAATTTTGTATTTCATACTTAGCTTCGTCATCATTAATTAGCTCAGATGGGTAAATTGCTCCGATCTTGCAGCCTTCTTCTCTAAGAATTTTTGTAAGATATCTTGTATCAAGATCAGATATACAAACCACATCATTTTTTAACAAGAAATCATTCAAACTTGCTTCGGAGCGCCAGTTACTGTGATTTAAACAAAGGTTTTTTACTATAACTCCTTTTGCTGAGACAGATTTTGATTCGTAGTCCTCATTGTTAACTCCCGTATTTCCAATATGAGGATAGGTAAAAGTTATAATTTGACCATTGTAAGAAGGATCTGTAAGTATTTCTTGGTATCCAGTCATAGCAGTATTAAAGACTACTTCACCAACACCAATTTTTTTTGAGCCAAAACCACTTCCTTCAAGGGTTACACCATTTTCTAGAAGTAGCTTTGCAGGAAAGTTCATTTTTGCTAATGAATACTATAGAAAAGTTATTACATAATTTATAGTTCATTTAGAATATCAGCCTATGCCAATTACAATAAAAACAAAAAAAGATATTGAAAACATGAGGATTGCTGGTCAAAAGGCAGCAGCAGTTTTAAATATGCTGGATCAATATGTTGTACCAGGTATTACTACTGAGGAGCTAGACAAAATAGCTTTTGATTATATTACTAGGGATTTGAAATGTATTCCTGCCAATGTCGGCTACAATGGCTATCCAAAAACACTTTGCACTTCACTAAACAGTGTGATCTGTCATGGAATACCTTCAGAGACTCAAACTTTAAAAGATGGTGATATCTTGAATATTGATGTCACAGTTATTGAAAATAAATGGCATGGAGATACATCAAAAATGTATGCGGTAGGGAAAATACAAAATTTTGCAAAACGACTAATTAATGTTACTCAGGAGTGTATGTATCAAGGCATTAAAAAAGTAAGGCCTGGCGAGAAGCTTGGTACGATTGGTTCAGCTATTCAAAAGCATGCAGAAAATAATCACTATTCAGTGGTTCGTGATTATTGTGGACATGGAATTGGAAAGGTCTATCATGAGGAGCCGCAGGTTCTTCACTATGGGAACCCGGGTGAAGGCTTGATGCTTGAAGAGGGAATGTGTTTTACTATCGAACCTATGATAAACCTAGGTTCATATCATTCAAGATTGCTTGATGATGGATGGACTGTTGTTACTAAAGACGGCAAGCTGTCAGCTCAATGGGAGCACACAATAGCAGTTACTGCTGATGGGTATGACATTTTAACCCTCAGAGAGGAAGAGGAAATATAAGGCAATTTTAGCAAGATTTGTATAGAATAAAGGGCAAATATGAATAGTCTCAAGAGAATCATAATCTTATTAAGTCTTATCGTCTTGAGTTCATGCGGAGAAGATCCAGAGCCCCTTGATGAATTGGTTGTTGAACTCAATGCAAGCAACGAGAATCCAAACTACAATACTGCTTTCACTCTTACGTGGTCATCAAATGCAAGTCAGTGCTATGCATCAGGCCCATTATGGTCAGGTGAAAAAGAACTTTCAGGATCAGAAGAGTTCACTGTAAAAAGAGGTGGTAATTATACTTTTATACTCGAATGTAGAAGAAATAATGAGTTCAAGAATCAAGCTGTTTTGATTAGTGTAAATAAAACTCTGCAAGATCATTTCATTTTTGATGCAACTGAGGCATCACTACTAACTTACCCGCTCGCCGACGATTCCTTGAACTATTCCATTACGTCATTCCAAAGAGGAGACTTTAATAATGATGTTTTTGGTGACTTGTTTATAGCATTGGAAGCAAGAAATATTAATGGCGGTTTTGAAGAGACTTTATTTTTTCAAGTTAATGGTGGAGCAGAGACACTCGCTTTTGTCGTAGGCAATGTTGTAGCTTCAGGAGAACAGTGTAAAGGTTCAAGAGTTCTACTTAGAAGCGACATCAATAGTGATGGCTATGATGATATTTTTGTTGCAACATCAGATCAAGATGACACATCTGTTGGACAAACAGCATGTTTGTTTATGGGATCAGCTACAGGATTTAGTGCAGACAACACGGCTATACAAAATGACACAGACTTCGATTTTTTCTCAACAGAAATTAAATTTGCTCAACTCGCCGACAGAAACTCAGATGGGCTCCCAGATATCTATATGCTTACTAATGATGCTGAGTATTGGATTATTAGATCTGAAGAACCAGCGCTTGAAAAAGTGGAAATTGAAAATTCAATTTTATCAGATTACACAATAACTTCTGGCATAATATTTGATTTTGAAAATACAGGAAGTGAAAGCCATGTCTTTGCAGGATATGATTCTACAAATTCGCCAGCTTATATTGTTGTTCCCGTCAGTGGAGTTGCAACAGAATGGGAAAACCTTGCAGTTTACTTGGATGTTCCTCTTACGAAACACCTTCAGATTTTAGATTTTGATTCAGATGCCACACTTGATGTTCTTGTGCTAGGGGACGAAAACATTAATTTACCGTCTACAACAGGGGCATCCTCGCTGCTACGTGTATATGAATACGTTGATACGAATTTCCTAGATAGCTATATTGAGCTTGATTTACTTTCAGAGAGAGGTATAAATTTAAGCACCGAAATTTATATACAAGATTTTGACCTTGATGCAGATGGAGGCGACTTTATAATTCCTGTGAATACCGCTTCAGGTGTAACAGATAATTTCTTTCTCGGACTCAAGCAAGCAAATTCAGACGATGATGGCATCGTCACATATTCGTTTGACAGCTATACCGATAAACTCATTGGTATCCCCAATTTTGACTTTGAAAATAAGCCAAATATTTTGAGTGATTTTAATTTTGATTTAGATCTGGATATAGTAGTTATAAGTGAATCTTTAGATACAAATGGAGATTCTGTTCTCGAGATCTTATTAAAAGAGAATCTTTCTAACTAGAAGACTTCCTGTTCAAGTAATAACTTACAACAGCAAAAAGAACTAAAACGACCCCTGCAACTAAGTAGAACTGTATCATTGAATCAAATACTGGTGTCATACTTTCGAGACCCTCTACAAGAGCATCTCCACCCAACAAACCTGCAAGCACTCCACCCAATGAGGAAGCTAAGAACCAGAGCCCAAACATCTGTCCTTGATATTTTTTTGGAGAGTATTCAGAAAATGCTGCCAGCCCAACAGGAGATAAAGCCAGTTCACCCCAAGTATGAATTAAATAAGTAATTATCAGCCACTGCATGCCCACAGGGGCTGATACTAATGCAAGCTCAACTGCAGCTATCATAATTACAAAACTTATTGCCATAAAAAACATACCTATTGCAAATTTCAATGGGTAAGATGGATTGAGATTCATTCTTGCTAAATTGGTCCAAATCCCAGCAAATATTGGTGCAAAAATTACCACAAATAATGGGTTCGCAAATTGAAGCCATCCGACAGGAATTGGATAACCAAATACAGTAAGATCTGTATAGTCTCTTGCAAAAATACTTAAAGAGCCACCAGACTGATCAAATCCTGACCAAAAGAACATTGCTGCAACAAACAACAACATTAAGAGAAGAATGTTCTTTTTTTCTTGATAAGTTAGCCCTGCTAAAAGCAAGAGGAAGGCAAAGTAAAATACTGCAACAACACCTAAAAAATACAGAAAATACTCAGCAAAAATCCTTGGATCAATTGATATAAAACCCAATAGGCCTGCAGCGATTACAATTCCCATTACAATTACAGTAAATCTTGACCACTTTATGTAGGTTTGCCTTTGTTTCTCAGGCATATTATTTGGTTTTATACCAGCATCGCCTAAAAGGCCTCTAAAATAATAGTATTGGATTACTCCAAAAAGCATCCCTATACCCGCTGCACCGAAACCCCAGTGCCAACCAATAAACTCGCCAAGATAGGAACAAATGAGAAAACCCAAGAATGAGCCAATATTTATGGACATGTAGAAAATTGTGTATCCAGAGGTTCGTCTAGGGTCTCCATCTTTGTACAACTTACCAACAATAGTTGAAATATTGCTTTTTAAAAGCCCCGTACCTAAAACCACTAGGGTTAAGCCCAAGAAGAAAGTTTGTGTGAGGGGTAGCGCGAGAGTGAAATGTCCCAATGCGATAATCACCGCCCCAATCATTACTGCTCTTTGATAACCTAGAATATTATCTGCTAACCAGCCCCCTGGAATGCACATAAAGTAGACCATGCCCACATAAATTCCATAAATAGCCTGAGCATCAATTTGCGAGAAACCTAAGCCTGGATTGAAACCAGTAACTGCTCCCGACATGTATAAGACAAGCAAGGCACGCATACCATAATATGACATTCTCTCCCACATTTCGGTAAAGAATAAAGTTATCAACCCCTTTGGATGTCCAAAAAATGCTGTATCGTTAGCAGAGCTTGAAATGTTTGTTGAGTTTGCCATAATTCGAAAACCCACATTAACATAAAATGAATCAAAATATAAAACCACCAGGAATTTTTACAAAAGTCATGTCATTTACCTATGATGCGTTCTTAGTTGTAGCTCTTTGGTTCCTGATGGGTTTTATAGCATTGGTAATATATAGATTTTTGTTTTCTGAAGACGATTACAGCAACACACTGCTTGGACCAATAGTCATTATTTTGACAACAATAATTTATTACACATACTTTTGGTCCTATGGCAGGAAAACGTTAGCAATGAGTACTTGGAGCCATGAACTACATTCAGATAATAGTTATGAGATCACTTATAAAACTGCATTTCAAAGGCTTGTATTAAATATAATATTTAACTTTGTTGGTCTGATATGGATGCTATTTGATAAAGATAAAAAAACATTGACCGATAGGATTTTAGGCTTGAGGACAGTTAAAAGAAAACGTTCCTCTTAAGATAAAAATAAGCTGGCACAAATAAAATTGGAAATGCTTGTATGTAAAATGGCAGTCCAAAAACTGTTATTGAATCAGCAACCAAAGTCTCTACAAATGAATAAAATAAACACGTTCCAAAACCGTATATAAGAATTCTATTTGTATTAAATCCTTTTTGTCCTCTGATAAGCAATTCAATCCCTATTAAAAGAATAAAAAAATACGCAACAAAATTTAATGTACGCCTGAGCATCTCTGTTTGAACTAACAAATTAAAATTTTCAAAAGACGTGTCTGCATTTTTGGCCAATTCACTCAGCTTTAGATATTTTAAATTTGAATTGTAATCTATATTTTCAAATTGGCTGAGTTCAATCTCTGAAACATTGACTGTCCCAGATTTTGAAAATTCTATCACCGTATTGTTTGAAGAAATCTGGATATTATCTTGATCAATCTCCTTAATTTCAATAAGTGTTGAGGGTAAAGCTTGACTGGTTTCCACCTTTACCTTTCTCTCAGCAAAGGTTTTTTTAGTTAAATCTGGAATTGCAAACTCGTAAGAAAATAGATTTATTAGAACAACTGGTAGAAAAAATAGTAGACCAAAATATACTCTTCGAAATCCTGCTTGTCTAAGAACATTAAATGCACGTAAAAAATCTTTATCAGCAAAAGTCATGAGAATTCCAACTACTGCTGACAAGTAAATAAATTCACGCATACGAAATGGCTCTGATGCAAGAACAAACATAGCCGCATCGTAGTAGTTGTAGTTACCACTAATATCCTCAAGTTGAGAGAAAAAATTAAAGGCTATATCAATAAAAGAAATCACAAAAAATACAGCTAAAAAAGAAAGAAAAGACTTTGTGACAATAAAACTATAAGCCTTCATAACCAAATAGTCTCCGCATTGAATTCGTAGAAATAAGAAAAATTAGCAGTAAAAAAACTCCATGTGGCAAAAAGAAGTTTAGCGCCAGCTCATTAAACTTTATAACAGATGGCTCAAACACGGATATGGTAAATACTAGATAAAGTATATTAGTAATAGCCAGCATAAAATATGTCTTCTCACGCCCAAAAAAGCTACTGTATGATGAAAATAAGATAGAAAAAATCAGGGCCAATAGACAAAAGATTGGAAAAGAGATTCTCTGAAAAAACTCTACATGGTCTGAAGCAGAGGATGATAAATACAGTGCCTTAAGGGAGACAAAATTTTTAAATTTAGGTTCATTTAAGGGAATTTTTGCAGTTTCAAACTTTGAAATAGCCTGATTAGCTTGATCGAATAAAAAACCATTTGTTACAACCAGTGCTGTATCCTCATCAGACTTATCTATGACTGCTTCTTTGCCATAAACAAATCTTGAGGTGCTCTGGGTATCAAAAAAAATAATGTCTTCAAAACCATTATCAGACTTCTCGGCAAAAGCGTTGAACCCATTTGAATGCAATGGAACAAGACCATTTGGTCTAGCCACTTTAGCAGCAAAGGTGTTGTCCTGATCAATCAATTTTTGCCCCATAGATGTGTAGTAGGGTGAGAATGTTGTGCTTAGAAAAAGTGATATTCCAAAAATACTTATCACTAAAATTTTTTGACCCCAAAACATTTTTCCCGGACTGTAGGAACAGAAATCCAAAATAGAGGATTGGCTTTTATATATATGAGTTAAAACAAATCCAACAGCCAAAAAAACACTTATTGGAAAAATGAACGAAAGTAGCTCGGGTGAGAAAAGCAGTAAGGCAAGAAAAATATTTTCAGCAGAAATTTTGCCAACTTCAGCTTGAGATAAAAAAATATTAAAACGTGAAAGTAAAACTAATCCAAAAAGAACTAGTGAAATCCAGCAAATGTTTACTA
>CENJ01064675.1_pt1 | contig 15785 bp, 13 predicted proteins | sample 356161 | NCBI WGS metagenome assembly CENJ01 (sample SAMEA2619531, study PRJEB7988) | marine metagenome | biome: marine biome (ENVO:00000447); feature: surface water layer (ENVO:00002042); material: "saline water (ENVO:00002010), including plankton (ENVO:xxxxxxxx)" | depth 5 m
ATCAATTCAACATAAACCAAATCAGGCCATACGAGCACTTTATCATTTGGCGCCTCATAATACTCATCGACAGGCTTACCCTCATCCATAAGTTTATCATTCTCATAAGCTTGACTCATACTCAACCAAGTAAAAAATATTAAAAGGACTATCATTCCAGATATTGGAACATTATCTGGTTTTAAAACAATCGATCTAAAATCGCTATCGCCTAAGCCAAAAATAAAGAATATTATTGTGACAGCCATCATAGCAAAAAGGCCTTTTTTGGTCCAAAGCTGGTCAATTTTTAACTTTTTATTAACATTATAAAACCAGTCATTTGGTGGAAAAACAAAAGGAAAGCCCACTAAAATTGCAGTGAACAATATAGTTGGATTGGAAATATAATTAATTAGTGATTTGAAGCCCTCCATAAATTAAACTGGTGTTGAGATACCACCATCCTTTCTGATTCTCCAAAAATGCACTGCCATAAAAATCATTATAATAAATGGCAGTCCAATGCAGTGCAAAACATAAAATCTTAGTAGAGTTGCCTCACCTAAAAACCTACCTCCGATTAAACCAAACCTTGCATCACTAGCTTTAGTAATAAAATTAACGTCACCTATGGCAAGAAGGGAAGCCCCTGGTCCTTCTGAACCTAGAAAGGGTGTAGCGCCAGCCATATTTGATCCTACAGCAATTGCCCATATTGCTAACTGGTCCCAAGGAAGTAAATATCCCGTAAAACTAAGAAGCAATGTTAGAATCAATAAGATAACACCAATTGACCAATTGAATTCTCTTGGCGGCTTGTATGAGCCTGTCATAAATACACGGAACATGTGTAGCCAGACAGCAATTACCATAGCATGAGCTCCCCAGCGATGAATCTCTCGCATAATACCAAAAGGAACTTGTTCAGTTAAATCGATGATATCTGTGTAAGCATACTCAATGGTAGGCCTGTAATAAAACATCAGAAGTATGCCTGAGATAGTCAAAATAAGAAAAAGAAAAAAAGACAGGCCACCCATACACCAAGTGAACTTTAACTTAACAGCATGCTTGGGGAGTCTTACAGGGTGAAGGTGTAAAAATACAGAGTTTAGAACAACCATCATTCTTTGTCTTCGAGTAGTAGGTACGCCGCCGCCTCGAAAAATAGATTTCCATACTTGACCTTCGCTAATCTTTTCTAAAATAGATTTTTTTTCTGACATAGAATTTAAACTTTCAAAAAAGCTTCAGGGTCGACCCATTGGCCTTTTTCTTCTTGATATTTTTGTGTTTTGTCAACGATGATTTCACCATTATCTGCAAGCGTTATTTTGTATCTCTCAAGTGGTCTTGGGGCTGGTCCCTCAAAATGAACACCTGTAATTCTAAAACCGCTTCCATGGCATGGGCACTTAAACTTTTGTCCAGATGGTTGCCAATTAGGTGTACAACCAAGATGAGTACATACAGTAGATAAGGCATAAATACCATCATCATTTCTAACCATCCAAACACCAAATTTTTCTTTCCATCTCAAATCAACTTCTCCTACAGAATAATCATCTGGAAAACCGGCACGAAAAGTTTGCACTGGCTCAAAAAGGACATTTGGGAAAAAAAATCTCAACATCATGGTAAAAAAACCACCTGTAGCCGCTACGAACGCTAACCAGCCTACCGCAATCCATGAAATGATACTTCTTCTAGGTGCTGAGATTTCTTCTTGGACCTTACCAAGCGCAGCTGGAGGTCTTATTCTTGCTTTGGTTTTAACTTTTTCAGACATATTAATTTATAGTAGTGAATTTTTCTAATTCTGATCGTGCAGCTTCTCTTATTTTTAAGTTTGGATCACTTGTTTTTAAACCTTCAAGAATCCTCATCAAATCTTTATTTTCAACATAGTGAGACACTTTTATGGCGACTAAAATTATCTGAACCCGCTCCTTTTCATCTAAATTTGAAAATGAATTTAAATACTCTCTATCCAATAGGTCCATTAAAATCGTACGCGAAGACAAATCTTTTTGTTTTGCCAAACCAATGGCTGCATCCCATCTAACATTAGGTTCTATATCATAGAGCATCATCCTTAACGGTTCATTGGTTGAATTTGTTCCAATTTTGCCCAAAGCCATAACGGAATGAAGTCTAGATTGAGGATCATTGCTTTTTAGAAGATCAATTAACGGTACAACAGAGCTCTCATCACCTATATTTCCAAGAGCAAACGCACAGGCTTGTACAACCCCTTCATTGGCGCCATCTAATCCGTCAATTAATGTATTTATATATCTTTTGTCTTTTGTTGCGCCCATAGCAAGTGCAAGATATTGTCTGATTCGATCATCTTTATCATTCGCATAGTATTCAAAAGTATTGATCATCTCATTTACAAATGAATCATCCTTAGGTACCATTTTGGGGTTGGATAGAAGCTTTGATAGTTCAAAAGCACCTTGCCACCTTTTAGTAACTCCTCCGATTTTTACGTCCTCTAAAAAATCTCTGGCGCTATTTGGCTCTGATGTAAGAATTCTTATCATCAAAAATACCATAACAGCAAAAATTGATATTATAAATGGTATTACAAAAAAACTGTGGATGACAACCTGAACAATGGATTTTTTTTCATCTTTTTGTTCAGTAGCATTATTATCTTGCATTGAATTTTCCGAAGTCAAGTTTATGTGCCGCGGAAAGGACTCGAACCTTCACGCCATAAGGCACTGGTTCCTAAGACCAGCGTGTCTACCAATTCCACCACCGCGGCTATTATTTATACATTAAAATTACCAACTTCTAATGCTTTTGAAAACAATTTTTAAGTAAATTTTTTAAGAAAATGAAGAATTTAGATCATCAATTAGATCGCTATAATCTTCAATTCCAATCGATAGGCGTATCAAGCTTTTAGTAATTCCCATTTCAAGCTTTGATTCTTCAGGAACTGCAGCATGAGTCATATCATATGGAACACAAACTAAACTCTCAACACCGCCCAAACTTTCAGCAAGAGAAAAAATTTCTAATCTTTCTAAAAAAACATCTCTTTTTTCTTCAGAGCCAACATCAAAGGATATCATATTGCCAAATATTCTTTTGCCGTTAGGGTTCAGTTGCTGTTTTGCGGCTAGCAAAAACTGGGGGTGTGATTTAAGGCCTGGATAAAGCAATTTTTTCGTAAGGTTTTTTTTATTTAACCATTCTGCAATTTTCATAGCATTGTCACAAGACCTTTGATAACGCAAAGAAAGAGTTTTTGTAGATCGCAATAAAATCCAATTATCAAAAGGACTCGGCACAGCACCAGTTGCTTTCAAAATAAAATGTAGTTTTTCATCCAATTCTTTATCATTTGTAGTTAATACTCCTCCCAAAAGATCAGAATGGCCTGACAAAGATTTTGTTGAGCTTTGCATAACCACATCTGCCCCATGATCTATAGGTCGCTGACCATAAGGGCTCATAAAAGTATTGTCAACACTAAAAAGAATATTTTTTTCTTTACATAGACGAGACATATTTTCAAGATCACAAATTTCCAACATGGGATTTGTTGGTGTTTCAACATGAATAAGTTTAGTATTCGGTTTTATCGCATATTCAACGTTTTCTACTTTCCTGGTGTCAACCCAATCAAACTCAATGCCATGCCTAAGAAGAACATTCATAGACATTCGATATGTTCCACCATAGGTATTTCTTGATATAATAATATGATCACCTTTATTAAAAAGCTGAAAAAGGGCAGTTGTTGCTGCCATTCCAGTGCTAAAACATGTTGCATATTTGGCATTGTCTAGAGCAGCTAGATTTTGCTCTAATCTGTCTCTAGTAGGATTTGATACTCGAGAATAATCATGGCCTCTATTTTTGTATACAGAATCTTTTAAAAAAGTTGAGGTTAAGTGAATAGGGGGAGATATTGATCCAAATTCTTTATCAGGAGTATTTCCGATATGAATAGATTTAGTTGAAAAACCTAATTTAGATTTTTTTTCAGACTTCAAATTTGTTTATATCCCTTATTTAAATAATTATTTAATTTTTTATATTTAACTTGAATCTTTTTTCCACTAGGGCTAACCAACTCAATTTTGTCGTTTCTACCCTTTTTTATATCATTCTGAATGGGTTGTTTACGCATATTTGATGACTGTTTTGCTTGCCCACTAAGAGGTTTTTCACGAAAAATCATTCCAGTTGAATCTTGATGATTCTCTTGTAAATTTCTAACAATAGTTGAATTGTCAATAGCTTGGTTAGAATTAACACTCTGAATTTGTGTTCTATATAATCTTTGAACAGTTGATTCATTAGTAGCAGATAACATTTGCTGAAACATTTGAAATCCTTCTGATTTATACTCTAATAAAGGATTTTTCTGCCCGTAAGCTCTTAGATTGATCCCTTCCCTAAGTTGATCCATCGCATAAAGGTGATCTTTCCATTTCTCATCAATTGTGCGAAGTACAACAAACTTCTCAAAACCGCGGATCAATTTTTCTCCTAAAAGTGATTCCCTATTTTTATAAACTGCTGAAGCTTCTTCAATTACCATAGATTTAATATTATCAATTGACAATGCTTCAGAGTTGCTAGGATGCAAAATTTTTTCTATATTTAAATCAACTAAAATATGGGATGCAAAATTCTGTTTTAATCTATCCCAATCCCATTCTTCCAAATTAGAGCTTTCATTTATTTCTAATTCTTCATCAATATAATCTGAGACCATTTCATTGATAGCTTCAGTTATTTCATCCTCGTTCAAAGCTTGATTTCTGATGTCATAAACTACTTTTCTTTGTTGATTCATAACATCGTCATATTCTAATAAATGCTTTCTAATGCCAAAATTCCTTTGTTCAACTTTTTTTTGAGCAGATTCAATTGCTCTGGTAACCATTTTTGCAGTTATGACCTCCCCTTCTTCAGCGCCTAATCTATCCATAACAGCTGCAATTCTTTCACTATTAAATAAACGCATCAGGTCATCTTCTAGGGAAAGATAGAAAACGCTTGAACCGGGATCTCCTTGTCTTCCCGACCTTCCTCTCAGTTGAAGGTCAATACGCCTTGATTCATGACGCTCCGTTCCAATTATGTGCAAACCGCCAAGTTCTTTTATTCCATCGCCGAGTTTAATATCAGTTCCTCTACCAGCCATATTTGTTGCTATTGTAACGGCTCCTTTGTTTCCAGCTCGAGCCACAATCTCAGCTTCGCTTTTATGCTGTTTTGCATTTAAGACATTATGCGGAACACCTTTCCTTTTTAACATTCTTGAAAGAAGCTCTGATGCTTCAACTGAAATTGTACCAACCAATGAAGGTTGACCTTTCCTGTGACAAAGCTCAATTTCATTCACAACAGCATTATATTTTTCTCTTTTGGTTTTATATATAAGATCATCTTTATCAATTCTGGATAGTGATCTATGTGTGGGTATTACAATTACATCTAAATTATATATAGTTCCAAATTCTTCTGACTCAGTTTCTGCGGTTCCTGTCATTCCAGATAACTTATCATACATTCTAAAATAATTCTGAATCGTTATTGTGGCTAAGGTTTGTGTTTCTCTTTCAACAGTTACATTTTCTTTAGCTTCCAAAGCCTGATGAAGACCATCGCTATATCTTCTTCCAGATAATATTCTTCCAGTGAATTCATCGACTATTTGAACGCGTCCATTTTGCACAACATATTCAACATCTTTGTCATACATAGTATATGCTCTCAATAATTGAGTTAGGTTGTGAATTTTTCCAGATCGATCTGCATGGAGCTGATGTGCTTTTTCTTTTTCTTTGTCTTTATCCAGCTGGCTTAAGGCCTTGTTTGTATCAACATCATTCAACAATTCTCCAAGATCTGGTATTACGAACATGTCTGGATTGTTTGGGGCGAGGGTATTTCGACCCTTATCAGTTATATCTATAACTTGTGTTTTTTCATCAACGCTAAAAAATAAGTCTTCGTCAACCTCGTATAATTTTTTATCTCGCATATACTCTGATTCTACTTGGAATGCCAATTTCTTGGGGCCGGCTTCTTGAAAAACTTTTAAAAGTTTTGGATGTTTAGGCATCCCCCTTAAAGCTTGCAAGAACTTATAACCTGCTTCTTTTTCTTTGCCAGATTCAAAAAATCTATTTGCCTCATTAATAATTTCAGTAACCAAAATATTTTGTTTCTTTACTAAATTTTGAATTGAAGGTTTAAGGTCAATGAATGAAGAGTCAACTGGTGCATCTACTGCGCCTGATATGATTAAAGGAGTTCTAGCTTCATCTATAAGCACCGAATCAACCTCATCAACTATTGCAAAGGCATGTCCTCTTTGAACTTGATCCTCTTTTTGTAAAGACATGTTATCGCGAAGATAATCGAAACCAAATTCATTATTTGTTCCGTATGTTATATCACACAAATAATTAGACCGTCTTTGATCTGGGTGCATAGAGTTCAAAATATAACCAACTGATAGACCTAATCGTCTATAGACCTCACCCATCCACTCCGCATCCCTTTGCGCTAAGTAATCGTTTACAGTAATTAAATGGACGCCTCTTCCTGCTAACGCATTAAGGTAAATAGGAAATACTGCAACCAAAGTTTTGCCTTCTCCTGTTTTCATCTCAGCAACATTTCCCCTATGAAGAATGAAGCCTCCAATTATTTGAACATCATAAGGAATCATTTCCCATTTTGTATCGCGGCCAACCACGCTCCAAGACTTGCCACATAATCTTTTACATACCTCCTTTACAAGAGCAAAGGCATCTGGCAATATTTCTTCTAGAGCTTCATGTTCTGCTAAAAGAATATGTTTTTTTTGTTGATCGACATCCGAGAATTTTTCTAAGGCCTCTTTTCTTGCTGAATCAACTTTTTTTGCAATTACGCCTCGAAATTGTTCTGATTTCTGAATAATTTCTTCATCTGTAATATTTTCTAGTTCAAGATTTAGTAAATTAATCTTTTCAACCAATGGTAAGATTTTTTTTATTTCTTTATCTGATTGAGAACCAAAAACTTTTTTTATTAAATTTTCAAGCATTTATTGACTCATTTAATGACTGATAAATTTTATCTAAAACTCCATTTACAAAACTTGAGCTCTCGCTTGTGCTATATTCTTTTGCAAGTTCAATTGCTTCGCTAATTGATACCTTTGGAGGAACTTCATCTAAAAAGCGAATTTCACAGATTGCTAGAGTCAGCAATATTCTGTCGATCAAAGCTACTCTGTCGAATTCCCAATTGTTTAAGCGTGTCTTTATCTCTTCTTCGCATTTAGCCTTATTTTTTACTGATAAATTAAATAATGATTTAATGTATTTCTTTTGATCAATATCAAAAGATCTTCTTGAAAGTATATCATTAAGAATAGAAGTAGATGAAAGTGGGCTCTTTTCAGATTTTTCATTTATATTTTCATGAATCTCAAGAGCATACAAAGCCATCATAACAGCTTCTCTGCTTTTTCTTCTGGGATGTTCAAGGCTATTTTTCATATCTAATCTGTTAGTGGATAAATCCAATCGAAAGGGTCTTCTATTTCTTCAAACTGAATTGCTAGAAGAGTTTCACGTAATTTTTTTGTAATTGGACCATAACCTTTATTATTAAAAGAGATTTTATTATCATCCTTTGCAATACTTCCAATTGGATTTACAACTACTGCAGTTCCGGTACAAAAAACTTCATCTGCAGACAAAATTTGATCTACTGATAAATCTCCTTCATCAACCTCTAAGTCAAGTAAATCCTTTGCAATTCTTATTACAGAATTTCTAGTTATGCCTGGCAAAATAGAACCGCCTAGCTTAGGTGTAATTAATTTTTTATTTTTTACAGCAAAAATATTAGCAGAGCCCATTTCTTCCACAAAGCCTTCATTGGAAGCTCTTAAATATATCATATCATTAAAACCTCTTGACTTGGCCTGTTTTCCTGGAAACAAAGAAGCAGAATAATTGCCAATTGCTTTGGCATTTCCTATGCCTTTAGGAGCAGCGCGATGAAAATCTGATGATATAAGCATACTTAAAGGCTTTGCGCCTTCTGCAAAATAAGAACCAACAGGAGATGCAAAAACTATAAATTTATATTCAATTGAAGGGCCTACACTTATGGATGGTGTAGTCCCAAAAACGATAGGTCTTAAATACATTGCCCCTTTTTCAAAAGGAGGGACAAAATCAATATTATCTAAAGTGGTGGCCTTAACGGCATTAATAAAATAGTCTTGCACCATTTTAGGGATGCACATTTTTTCAGTAGATTCTGCCATTCTATTTGCATTCATTTCAGGGCGAAATAAAACGATTCTATTTTTCTTCGTATGGTATGCTTTCATTCCTTCAAATACACCTTGAGCGTAGTTTAAAACACATGCTGCTGGAGAAATATTAATATTACCGTAAGGTTCAAGGGCTCCTCTAGACCATGCCTCATCATTAAGACAATCTCCTACCCACATACTCCTAGTCTTGGAAGCATTGAATCCTAATCTATCCCAATCAATATTCTGTTTTTTCAACATTATTAATCTCCTTTCAATAGAGATTTTGCAATGACTTTTTCCTGAATCTCAGAAGTTCCCTCATATATTTGAGTTATTTTTGCATCTCTAATTAATCTTTCAACACCTGTCTCTTTAACATATCCATAACCACCGAAAATTTGGACACACTCTAAAGCATTGCTTATTGCTGCTCCAGAAGAAAAATGCTTTGCCATAGAAGCCTCTTTCGAAAACTCTAAACCTTTATCTTTCAATATTGCAGCTTGATGAATTAATAGCCTTGATGCTTCATTTTTAATTGCCATATTAGCAATTTTAGATTGAATAATACCAAACTCTGAAATTCTTTTGCCGAATTGCTCTCTTTTTTTGGCATATTGAATTGACCTATCTAACGATTCTTGAGCTATGCCAAGGGCTTGAGTTGCAATTCCAATCCTTCCGCCATTCAAAATATCTAATGCAATTTTAAATCCTTCGCCTTCAGATGCAATTAAATTTTTAAATGGGACTTTACAATTATCAAAATAAATTTCGCAAGTATCCGAACCCCTGATACCTAATTTATTTTCTTTATTTCCAGCAGTTAAACCATCAAATGTTTTTTCCACAATGAATGCAGAAATGCCTTTATGTCCTATATTTTTCTTAGTTAGGCATAATAAAATGATAATATCTGAAGATATACCATTTGTAACCCAATTTTTTGAACCATTTATAACAAAATCAGAGCTTTCTCTTCTAGCAAATGTTTTCATATTGCTAGCATCGGAACCAGATTGAGGCTCAGATAAGGAGAAAGAACCTAAGCTCTTACCGGAAGCTAATTTTGGCAAAAATGTATTTTTTTGGTGGTCGTTGCCGTACTTGTAAAGAAGATTACAAACTAAAGAATTGTTAACGGACATTATTACTCCAACAGAAGCATCAACTTTTGAAATTTCTTCGAGCGCTAAACAATATGACAATGTGTCTAGGCCTGATCCTCCAAATTTTTCAGGAACCATCATTCCCATAAAACCAAGTTCACCCATTTGTGAAATCTCTTTCTTGGGAAAAAGACTCTTTTCATCTCTTTCGATAACGCCAGGACGCAAAATATCATTTGCAAACTCCCTTGCGGTCTTCTTAATTAACTGTTGTTGATTATCTAAAATAAAATCCATACAAAAATACAGTCAAATCAACTTTATTTTAAAAATTATCATTTTTATGTTTAATTCAACTTTCTGCTTCATAAGCATCAATAATTTCTCTAACTAATTTATGCCTAACAACATCTTTTGAGGTTAAGTGAGCAAAACCAATACCATCAATATTCTTTAATAAATCAACTACTTCAACTAGTCCAGATTTTACATTATTGGGCAAATCAATTTGAGTTATGTCTCCAGTAATAATTGCTTTAGAATTATTTCCAAGTCTAGTCAAAAACATCTTCATTTGAGTTTTTGTTGCATTTTGAGCTTCATCTAAAATCATAAAAGCATTATTAAGTGTCCTTCCTCTCATAAATGCCAGTGGGATTATCTCTATAACCTTATCTGCTATAAGTGGCTTGTATTTTGATATAGATATCATTTCTCCAAGAGAGTCGTAGAAAGGGGCTAAATAGGGATCAACTTTCTCTTTTAAATCTCCAGGTAAAAAACCCAAATTTTCACCTGCTTCAACTGCTGGTCTACATAATACGATCCTATCAACTTCTTTCGAGGTTAATGCGGAAACAGCAAAAGCTACAGCCATAAAGGTTTTTCCAGTTCCTGCTGGACCAATAGAGAACGTAACATCATTTCTTTTTACTATATTATAATAATCTTTTTGTCCTTTAGTTCTTGCACAAATAGCACCTTTAGAACTAAACATTATTTGATAATCTAGGTTTTTATTGAAGTCTATATCTCCTCTAGAAATAATATTTAACAAAGATGATACATCTTTTCTTGTTAAAGATCCTTTAGTATTTAAAGCAGAAGTAATACTATCAATTGCTGTCAAGGATAGTTGAACATTATCTTTTTTTCCTAAAACTTTTATTCTATTATCACGTACTATAATTTTTGATGAAAAAGCATCTTCAATTAATTTTATATTTTGGTCTTGAGGTCCCAAAAAGCTAGTGATATCTATACCATTTAATTCAATGATCTTTTCCATGAAACAAAAAAATATTAGTTAAGTTTAAAAGAGAATTTAACTAATTAATTCTACAAATGACCTAAAATGGCAATAAAAAAGAAAAAAATAGAAATTCATTTACTTTTATTTCTTTTTATAGGAATAAGTTGCTCAAACGGTAGTAATTACCTAAGCATAATTATTAATAAAAGTGATAGTTCGAATATAAATTTTGAAAAAGGTAAAGAGAATTGGGAAAAAAGGGCTAATAAGAACAATATTTATGAATCATTAAAATATTTGAGAAAAGCAATTAAAGAGAACGGTGAAAATTTGGAAAGATCAAAGCTAATGTCTCAGGCTTGTCACTTTACAGCTGAATACATTGAAGATGATGAAACCAAATCAGACTCTCTTTATTTGCTAGGAAAAGATATTGCATGGAACTTCCTAATTAAAACAGACTCATATATCAAAGGCTTTAATAGTTTTATTGGAGATGTTGTTGATAAAAAGATTGCTGGTATTGATAATATTTCTGAAAACGATATTGAAGTTTTGTTTTGGTGGGTAAAAAATTACGTAAGCTTTATTGCAAATAAGCCTGTTACAGAAAGATTAACTGCGCGCGAAGAAATTGAAACTGCTTTATACAGAGTATTATCACAAAAACCTGATTTTTACTTTGGAGGTTGTCATCAAATTTTCGGTATCCTATATGCAAGACTGCCAGGAGTAGAACTAAATAAATCAATTTCTCAATTTGAAACCGCTATTACAAAAGGACCAGATTTTTTTGGCAATTATGTTGCCAGAGCTAAATATCTCTATCCAAGAGTGAGTGATAAAGAAAGTTTTGAAAAGGATATAAATTATATTATAAGCTTAGATCCATCAACCGTACCAGAGATAGCTCCAGAAAATTTAATGGAACAAGAGATTGCAAAGAAACTTCTTCAAAAATCTTCCAACCTATTTAAATAACTAACTCTCTTTGATTTTTATATTTAGTTCTTCAAGTTGACTACTTGAAACATTGCTTGGAGAGTTATCCATTAATGAATTGGCAGAAGTAGTTTTAGGAAATGCAATAACATCTCTAATATTATCAGATCCTGATAATAGCATTACCAATCTGTCAAACCCAAACGCTATTCCGCCATGGGGGGGAGTTCCATATTTTAAAGCTTCAATGAAAAAACCAAATTTAGAATCAATTTCATCTTTATTCATTTTTAACAATTCAAAGATTTTAGATTGAATTTTAGGATCATAATTACGAATGGACCCTCCAGCAACCTCATTGCCATTTATTGTTAAGTCATATGCTCTCGATAAAATGTTCTTTTGATCCAAATTGAGATCATTTATTCGGTTAATTTTAGGTGCGGTAAAAGGGTGATGCATTGGTGTCAGTTGATCCATATCATCATAATCAAACATAGGAAAATCTGTTATCCAAACAGGTTTAAAAGCATCAACATCGATTAAATCTAAATGTTTTGCTATTTCAATCCTTATTGCTCCCAATGCAGAGCATGCTACTTTATGAGAATCGGCAACAATAAATAAAATGTCATTTTGAGAAAGATCTAAAGTCTTAATCATTTCTAAAGCTAAGTCATCATCAAAGAATTTTGATATTCCTCCTGATAATTCATTTTTTCCAACCTTAAACCAAGCCAATCCTTTAGCTCCATACGTTTTTGCAATATCGGTTAGATTGTCAATTTTTTTCCTTGTAAAAAGATCTGCATTGTTTACAATAATAGTCTTGATTGTATCAGCTTCAAAAAAAGTCTTAAACCTGGATTTTAAAGCATATTCCTTAAAATCAATAAGGTCAAGCTCAAATCTTAAATCTGGCTTATCCGAACCGTAGGAGTCCATTGCTTTTGACCATGTCAATTTTTCGAAAGGGGTATCTAATTCGATATTTTTTACGGTTTTGAAAACATGTTTTGTTAATTTTTCCATATAATCCATTACATGATCTTCGTTAACAAATGACATTTCAATATCGATTTGAGTAAATTCAGGCTGTCTATCGGATCTTAGATCTTCATCTCTAAAACACTTTACAATTTGAAAATATCGATCAAAACCTGAAATCATCAAAATTTGCTTGTATAGTTGTGGAGACTGAGGCAAAGCATAAAACTTTCCCTCATGTATTCTGCTCGGTACTAAATAATCCCTAGCTCCTTCAGGTGTAGATTTCATTAATACTGGAGTTTCAATTTCTAGAAAGTCATTATTAGAAAGATAACTGCGAACAGCCTGATAAGTTTTGTGACGAATAATAAGATTCTGCTGAAGCTCTTCTGTTCGTAATTCCAAATAACGATATTTTAGCCTTAAATTTTCTTCAGCGCTGTTACGATCAGAAATTATAAATGGTAGTGGTTTGGCCTCGTTAAATAGTAAGATATTGGATATTAAAATTTCTATCTGACCTGTTATAATATCTTTATTGATAGCAGATTGTGCTCTAAGCGAGACAATTCCTTGTATTGAAAGAACATCTTCTAATGATAATTTTTTGACATTTTCAAAATCACCTAGGAATGTTTTAGAATCAAATACTAATTGAGTTTTACCGTATCTGTCTCTTAAGTCAATAAAAATAATTTGCCCATGCAAACGAATACTGTTGACCCAACCATTTAGGACGACATTAAGATTATTTTCTTTTGAGGTTAGCTGGCCACAAGTATGAGTTCTGTGTTGCATAGTCAGCTCATATTATCATTTTGATAAAGTTTAGAGAAACAAAAAAAATTTAAAATTTCTATCGCTTTGATACTGACAACCTACTAAGGGCTCTAGCTAAAGAATACTCAGCTCTATGAATGTCAATATCAACATTATTTGATGACAATCTTTCTTTTGCTCTAGTGACTGCATCGCGAGCTCTTTTTTCATCTATTTCTTCTTGAGACTCAACAGAATCAACTAGCAAAAGCAGGCGATTGCTTGACATTTCTGCATAACCACCGCTAGTTGAAAAGTATGACTGTTTTGAATTGTTTAAAACTTTGATCTCACCTGCAGAAAGAGAAATTACACTATCTGTATGATTTGCCATCACTCCAAATGAGCCATCAAGGCCTGGGCACTTCACATATTCAACATCCTGAATATCGAAACTCCTTGTTGGGGTTATAAACTCAATATCAAATAGTGCCATAACTATCTATGCGGACTCTTTCTTAGCTTTTTCAAAAGCTTCATCTAACGAACCTACATAAGCAAATGCACCTTCGGGTATTTCATCTGCTTCTCCAGATAAGATAGCTTCAAAACCAGAAATAGTATCCTCAAGCTCAACATACCTACCTGGAGTTCCAGTAAATTGCTCAGCAACAAAGAATGGCTGAGAAAAGAATTTTTGAATTTTTCTAGCTCGCGCAACAGTGGATTTGTCCTCATCTGACAATTCATCCATTCCTAGAATTGCGATAATGTCTTGCAAATCTTTATATTTTTGTAATACCCCTTGAACATCTCTGGCAACATTGTAATGCCTATCACCAATTACTCTAGGATCAAGAATCCTTGAAGTAGATGCTAAAGGGTCAACTGCGGGATAAATTCCTAACTCAGCTATTTTCCTTTCTAAAACTGAAGTTGCGTCTAGATGCGCAAATGCTGTAGCAGGGGCCGGGTCAGTTAAGTCGTCAGCGGGTACATATACTGCTTGTACAGAGGTAATAGAACCTGTTTTGGTTGAGGTTATTCTTTCTTGTAAATCTCCCATTTCAGTTGATAAGGTTGGTTGATAACCAACAGCTGATGGCATTCTACCGAGTAGCGCTGAAACCTCAGATCCTGCCTGAGTAAATCTAAATATATTATCAACAAAAAGTAGAACATCTCTTCCTTCGTCATCCCTAAAAAATTCTGCCATTGCTAAACCACTAAGCGCAACTCTTAATCTTGCTCCGGGTGGTTCATTCATTTGTCCAAAAACCATGGTTGTTTTATCAATTACACCTGATTCTGTCATTTCATTATACAAATCATTTCCCTCACGTGTTCTTTCGCCAACGCCAGCAAAAACAGAATAACCTCCATGCTCTGTTGCGATATTGCGAATGAGCTCTTGGATTAGAACAGTTTTTCCGACTCCAGCACCTCCGAAAAGGCCTGTTTTACCACCTTTGGTATAAGGCTCCATGAGATCTACAACCTTAATGCCTGTGACCAAAACTTCTGTAGCTGTAGCCAAATCCTCGTGTCTGGGAGCTGAGCGATGTATCGGATTTCTTTTTTTCGTTTCTAAGATTTCTTTGCCATCAATAGTGTTGCCCAAAACATCAAACAGTCTCCCTAATGTTTCTTGACCTACTGGGACTGATATCGGTGACCCAGTATCTAAAACCTCTACCCCTCTAGTGAGACCATCGGTCGTATCCATGGCAATTGTTCTAACCAAACCATCACCTAGGTGCTGTGCCACTTCAAGCACTAAAAGATCTTCATTGTCTCTATCAACATTCAATGCATTCATTATTTCAGGAAGGTGATTATCTTCGAAAGATACATCAACCACTGCGCCCATTATTTGAGAAATTTTACCAGCCTTATTTGACATTTTATTGTTATCCTTTCAAAGCTTCAGCGCCACCAACAATTTCTAGCATCTCAGTTGTGATTGCTGCTTGGCGTGCTTTATTGAATTTTAAAGTTAAATCTTTTATCATTTCTTCGGAGTTAGATGTAGCATTTTCCATTGCAACCATCCTTGCTGCTTGTTCAGATGCAAACGACTCTAGTAAAAATCTCCAAACTTGGACTTTTACATGCTTAGGAGCTAAATGATCTATAATTTCCTCTTTGCTTGGTTCGTATAGCAAATCAGTGTTTTCTAATAGCTCGGGATCTTCTTTAAACTCTAAAGGCAGCAATTTTTTAACAAGAACTCTCTGAGTAGCCACATTTACAAATTCATTAAATATTACCCTTATTTGATCAACTTTTTTATTTAAAAAATGATCAGTGATATTTTTTGATATTGTTGTAGCGGTGCTAAAGTCAAGATGATTCCAAAATTCTGACTCATTTAAGAGTACGTTATAATTTCTTGATTTAAAAAAATCACTGGATTTTTTTCCTATACAGAAGACATCGACATCAACCT
>CENJ01041897.1_pt1 | contig 15774 bp, 9 predicted proteins | sample 356161 | NCBI WGS metagenome assembly CENJ01 (sample SAMEA2619531, study PRJEB7988) | marine metagenome | biome: marine biome (ENVO:00000447); feature: surface water layer (ENVO:00002042); material: "saline water (ENVO:00002010), including plankton (ENVO:xxxxxxxx)" | depth 5 m
AATAGGAATAGACTAGAAAGAATTCAACATATAAAAGACATTGAGTCTCTAGTAGACGATTTAACGAGCGATTCATTGATAATTAATAGAGTTAATATTTCACTGGATTCTGGAAGGGTTAAATCAGATAGATTAATTAAATTAATTGAATCAAAAGATCAAGATAAAATAAATTATAGTCAATATTATAAGGGTATTATTGATGTGGGTTTTGTGTGGACTTATCAGACTTTTTTCATGACAGATGCAACATACAAGTCACTCATTTCTAATGGTAGAATTAATTTATTTCCTCAAAGTATTCACAGCATAATGAATAAATACTACGAAGCAATCTCGAAAAGAATAAACGATCACAATAAACTTGTGGATGATATTGCTATCAGATATTATAGCTATTATCACCCTTTTTCTTTATTACTTACAAACGAGAATTTTAATAATAATTTTTATAATGATGTAAGATTAGGTGTATCAGCTAGGTCAACAAATTTCAAATACTCTAAAGAAACGTCTAGAAAATTTTCAAACTTTTTTGAAAACAAGGAGATAAAAAATAGTTATACAAGTATAAAGTTTTACTCAAATACTCTCAATCTCAGAAATAGAATAGGTAATTACACCAGGAGAATTGTTGAACTAAACACAGAGAGAGAATTATTATCAAATGCAATTAATAATTATCTAAAAACATTAAAAAATAATTAACTTAAAATTTAAATTAAAAACCATGAAACACATCTATTTTTTAATTCTTGTGATTTTATCATCTTGTATTGAGGTTAATGATAATAATCAGGAATCACTCATTAAAAAGAACTCAGAATCAGAAGAGATAACCTTTATAATTGATCTCAAAGTTAATTCCAATTCTTCTGAGGATTTAAATCAATTGGTTGAAGAGATCACGCAAAATGTAATTAACACGGAAGCCTTCTGTCTAGAGTACGGTTACTTTATTTCTGATGACGGTACATCAGTTACTCTATATGAAAAATATGAAGACAGTGACGGTGCGACTAAGCACGGACAAAATTTCATTGATGGGCCATTTTTTGATAGGTTTTTTAACTTATTCACATTAGAAAAATTTATTGTGACAGGCCCTGCATCAGATGAATTTAAAAAGTTTACTTCCGAAAATGGATTTGTGATAGAATACAGAGAGTCAGTTGACGGATTTATTAGGTAATTATGAAATATAAATTTTTTTTCACTCTACTTTTTATTTGCTTTAGTTCAGCAAATGCCCAAAATATTTTTGAGAATTTAGATGTATTTGATCTTCAGTATGTAAGAGATCCGCAGATATCTCCTGATGGAACTAAGATAGTTTACGTAAGGACGGAGATGGACATCATGAAAGACGGAAGGTCCTCATCCTTATGGATAATAAATTCAGATGGTACTCATCACCAAAAGCTAACTTCTAACTCACATAGTGAGAGTAATCCTGTCTGGAGTCCCGACGGGAATAGAATTTCATTTATTTCAAACTCTGATGATGGAAACGGCACTGAAATTTTTGTCTACTGGACTGATTCAAGACAGTACTCATCAATATCTCAGCTTGATGGTTCTCCAAGATCTCTCAAGTGGTCAAGAGATGGAAAAAATATTGCATTTATAATGTTTGTACCTGAAAAAACTTTACAGTTGGTATCTCCTCCAAGAAAACCAAAAAATGCAAAATGGGCTGAAAAACCTAGGATAACAGATAGACTAAAACACGAGGCAGATGGCTCAGGGTACATGAGGGAAGGTTTCTCTCAACTCTTCTACATTTCATCACAGGGAGGTAAACCTAAGCAAGTCACCTCAGAAAAATATAACCATTACTCTTATGACTGGATGTCGGACTCAGATGGTTTTATTTTCTCTTCTAATTACACAGAGAATTGGGAATATGACTTTAGAAATTCAGAAATATATTCTATCTCAATCGATGGATCAAATTTAAATATACTTACGGATAGGGATGGACCAGACAGGGGTGGAGTGGTTTCTCCAGATGGTGAACTCATCGCCTACCTTGGATATAACGATAAAGTTCAGACATATCAAATTTCTAAATTATCGATAATGAATATTGACGGTACGAATAAGAGAGAGTTAGAGATAGGGTTAGATAGGAGTATAAGTTCTCTTACGTGGTCCAGCGACGGAAAAAGCTTATATTTTATGTATGATGATGAGGGTAACACAAAAGTAGCTGTTACAAATCTAAGTGGGGAGACCAAAACATTATTTGGTGATCTTGGGGGAACTGCAATTGGAAGACCGTACGGTGGTGGTTCTTTTTCTATATCAAATAACGGAAAAGTATCATATACTATAACTTCTCCATATCACCCTGCAGATATTGCAGTTTATCAAGGAAAATATACCAATAAAATAACCTCCCTCAACGAGGACCTTTTCAAAGGTAAGGATCTAGGTGAAATTGAAGAGATTTGGTATAAATCTACTGTTGACGGGAGAAGAATTCAAGGGTGGATTGCTAAGCCTCCAGGTTTTAGCCCAAATAAAAAATATCCGCTTATAGTTGAAAATCATGGAGGTCCTATAAGTAATTATGGTGACAGGTTTTCTCCAGAAATCTTATTGTATTCTGCAGCAGGATATGTTGTTTTTTATCCAAATCCTAGAGGTAGTACAAGCTACGGTGAAGAATTTGGTAATTTGCTGTATAGAAATTATCCTGGAGATGACTACCACGACGTAATGGACGGAGTTGATAAGGTAATTGATTTAGGTTATGTAGACAAAGATAATTTGTTTGTTACTGGCGGTAGCGCTGGCGGAATAATGACTGCATGGATAATTGGTAAAACAAATAGGTTTAAGGCCTCTGCTGTCATTAAACCTGTAATGAACTGGATCTCTAAAACTTTAGTAGCTGATAACTATTTCGGATACGCACACTCCAGATATGAAGGCCAGCCCTGGGAAAATTTTAATCATTACTGGAGCTTCTCTCCAATATCTTTAGTTGGAAATATTGAGACACCGACCATGGTAATGGTGGGTCTAAATGATTTGAGGACACCACCTTCAGAATCCAAACAGCTATATCATGCACTTAAGCTAAGGAAGATTGAGACAGTTTATGTAGAAATACCTGGTGCTTACCATAATATATCTAATAAACCAAGTCAACTGATTACCAAAATTGATCATATATTATACTGGTTTAATAAGTATAGAGATTAGTTTTTTTAAAATATAGTACTAGATTTACTTTTTTAATTAAACCTAAATTTATATGAGAAATTTATTATTATTTCTATTTGCATTAGTAGCTTATAGTTGTAGTTCCCCTACAAACAATGTGGTAACTACTTTTGATGATGAGAAATCAAATGCAATAAGAGAGCACTATCAAAATTATTTAAAAAATGATGTTGCGGCATTACAATCTCTGTGGTCACCTGATCTAAAGATTTACTTGAATAGTGTCGATGCGTCTACTGTTGACGATATATCAGAGTTAATAACTGTTCAACATGAAGTTTTTGAAAATATAAATATGAGTTGGACTTACGAAGAAAATGAAGGTGAGGATCTTGGTGTATGGGTACAAACTACTAAGTATCCTGCGTCAGATAATAATCCTGAAACTGCAGTAACTCATAGTTGGTTCATCTGGTCTGCTACCGGAAAAGCCAGCGAAAATTCAATCACTATACCAGTCCATATTAGTTTTGAATGGGCAGACGGTAAAATTATTAGAGAGTGGCATAATTTTGATACTCAAGCTATGATGGCTGAGATTGAACTTGCTTCTCAAGGATAAAAAAGGATAAATAAAAACCCTCCTTGCGGAGGGTTTAATTTTTAATTTTGAGTTTCTAAATATCTCATGATTTCTGCACCGTACCAAGTTGGATCTAATATTCCACCGGTTGCAATCACTTTCCCATCTTTCCATTCCCAGTAACCATAATACTCTGCAGTACTAGTCTCACCAGTGATTTTTGATGTTCCAGACCAAGTAAGCCAGTGGTTTGTGAAAACCCTTCCGTTGTTATAATACATAGTAGTAATATTTAAGTCATTTTGCTGGATGTTATCGAAGACATCGTGATCTCGTTTGTATCCTGCGATCCATTCTTCCTTAGAATATACTACCCCATTAACTGTATTGACCGCATCATCTGCCAAATATTCAGCAGCAATTTCAAAGTTCCCATCAACATAGGATTTTGAAAGTTTGGTTATAATTTTACTCTCATCGCTATTTGCATTTATAGTACCTGACCAATCTCCGTTATCAATTACTGTGCCTTGGTTACAAGAAAAAAGCAGACAAGAAATAGTTATTATCATTAATTTATTCATAGTGTTTTAATTTTAATTGAAATTAAATTAATTTAATTTTAAACATATCCACAAATAATAGTATTAAATAATTATGAAATTATTAAAAATTATTTTTCTAATTTTTGTCATATCCTCAAATACTTTTTCGAAAGAAGTTAACAATAATTTTTACAGCTCGACTAATATCTTACAGATGTTAGAGAAGTTAGATGTTTTTGGAAAAGTATTATACATTGCCGCACACCCTGACGATGAGAATACAAGATTAATAGCATATTTAGCTAACGAAAAAAAATATGAGACGGCCTACTTGTCTGCTACTAGAGGTGGTGGAGGTCAAAATTTTATAGGTACTCATTTAAAAGAAAATTTAGGACTTATTAGGACTCACGAGCTTCTCCAGGCTAGAAATATAGACCGTGGTATTCAGTTCTTTACCTCAGCAGTAGATTTTGGATATTCTAAGGGACCTGACGAAACTCTTGATTTCTGGGACGAAGATAAAATACTTTATGATTTTGTCTGGATAATAAGAAAGTTCAGGCCAGACGTATTAGTAACAAGGTTTAACCAGACCCCAGGAATAACTCATGGACATCACACAGCATCTGCTATCTTAGCTCAGAGAGCATTTAATATCTCTGGAGATCCTGACGTTTATCCTGATCAACTTAAACTCGTAAAGCCATGGAAATCTAAGAGGATTTTCTGGAATACTTCATCAAGATTTTTTAACCTGGATAGTTACGATAAGGATAAAATGTTGAGGGTTGATGTTGGTCTATTTAATAATTATTTAGGTAAATCTTACAATGAGATCGCCTCAGAGAGTAGGTCTATGCACAAGAGTCAGGCATTTGGAGCTTTGAGGAGAAGAGGAAGCGAAATTGAGCTATTTATACAGACTCAGGGTGGAGTGGCTAAAAATGATATGATGGAAGGTATTGACACGTCATGGGAAAGGGTAAAACCCCATGACGCACTCAAGGAATACATACAAAAATCCAAAGACTCTTTTGATATAAGACATCCCTATAAAATCATACCCCATCTCACAGGTGCTTACAAAGAGTTAAATAGAGTCATAGATCCACACTGGAGAGAGATAAAAAAAAATGAGATAAAAAATTTGATTAAGGCATCATCTGGTCTGTTTTTTGAATCTTTATCGAATGTTGAGATAGCTCCTCCAGGTGAGGATATTAGCATTAGCTTTGAGGCCATAAACAGAAGTCCAAATAATATTAAGTTAAAAAAAATAGTACTGCTTGATGAAGAGATAATTATTGATGAGGTCCTCCAAAATAATAAATTATTTACAAAGAGTGTATCCTTTAAGGTTCCTCAAGATTTAGATTTCTCTGAAAAATACTGGCTCACTAACAGGCCCTCATTCGGAACATATTCTATCGATAATTTAAAAGACTTGGGTGCTCCGGATAATGTCTCTGAGTTTAATTCAAAATTTTATTTTAGTGTTGATGGTCAAGAGGTTGTTTTCAGTTCACCTCTAGAAAACAAAACAAATAACCCCACAAAGGGAGATGATTATAAAACATTTAGTGTAGGAAACCCTATATATATAAATCCTAGAAATGACATGGAGTTATTTGTTAACTCAAATAAAAAAGAAGTTGAGGTAGAGGTTATCTCTGGGAAGGACGACGTCTCGGCAGATATCTCTATAAAGATTCCAGATGGTATAAAATATACACCTGAATCACAAAGAGTTATCTTCAGTAAGAAAGGTGAAAAGAAAATTTTAAAATTTGAAATTGATTTATCTGGTGGAAGAGAGAGTGAATATGAGATAATTTTTGAAGCGATGCATGCAAATTCATCTTATTCTAGAGGGATAGATCTTATAAATTATGACCACATACCTCTGCAGACAAGGTTCCCATTGTCCTCTGTTTCTATAAAAAAATTTAATTTAAATTCAAATTCAAAAAAAATAGCCTATTTAATGGGTTCAGGGGATCTCGTGCCCCAGTCTCTAAATTTAGTTGGGTACAGTGTTGATGTACTAGAAAAAACAGATATTAATTACAATACCCTTAAAAATTATGATGCACTGGTTTTTGGAGTTAGGGCATTTAATATTGATAGGTCGTTAACTCAACTGAAGTCCGAGGTGATGAGATATATCGAATATGGAGGTAATGTAATTGTTCAATATAATACAAGTTCTCGTTGGAATAATCTTGATTTAAATGATTTCCTTCCACATAAATTACAAATATCAAGAAATAGAGTTTCTGAAGAGGATGCGTTGGTTTCAATTATTAATCCAAAGCATCCAGCATTAAATACTCCTAATAAAGTTTCAAAGTCTGACTTTGACGGTTGGGTACAAGAAAGAGGTTTGTACTTTCCAAATGAGTGGTCTGAGAACTATGAGACGTTAATATCATCAAATGACAGGGGAGAAGGTCCTAATGATGGTGGAATATTAATATCAGAAATTGGAAAAGGACATTTTGTTTATACATCGTACTCGTGGTTTAGACAGTTACCGGCTGGAGTTCCTGGAGCATATAAAATATTTTCTAATCTCCTCTCCCTAGGAAAATAATTACTACTTTCTATTTAAATTATAATTTTTCATATATTTAAAAAAAAATCCTATGAAAAATCTAACCTCCATTTACATAATTTTCACTCTATTTATTAGCTCAAATATTTTTGCTAATCAAGATTCTCTCATAAGTGAGATGAGTTGGAGGGGAATAGGCCCTGACAGAGGGGGTAGATCTATAGCTGCTTCTGGATCTCCTGATAGAATAAATGAGTATTATTTTGGTGCGGTAGGTGGTGGTTTGTGGAAAACTACCGATGGTGGTCAGACCTGGGGTCCGGTAACAGATGGACAAATAAATAGCTCCTCAGTAGGTGCCGTAGCTGTTTCTGAATCTAACCCAGATATTGTTTACATAGGAATGGGTGAGACAGAGTTAAGGGGTAATGTAATGCAAGGAGATGGTGTCTATAAAACTATGGACGCTGGTAAAACTTGGGAACATATTGGCCTTGAGGAGACTCAAGCAATAGCTAAAATTAGAGTTCACCCTACAAATCCTGATATCGTTTATGTAGCTGCTCTAGGCCACACATACGCTGACAATCCAGAAAGAGGAGTTTTTAAGTCTGAAGATGGTGGAATGTCGTGGAAAAAAGTATTATATAAAAGTTCTAAGACTGGGGCTATAGATCTGATATTGGACCCAAAAAACCCTGAAATTCTCTATGCTACCTTTTGGCAAGTATACAGGACTCCGTATAAGATGCTTGGGGGTGGACCTGAATGTGGAATTTATAAATCTGTTGATGGTGGAGCTACTTGGGAAGATATCTCTGAAAATAAAGGATTACCTCGCAGACCTCTAGGGAAGATTGGCATCACTGTATCAGGTGCAAATTCAAATAGATTGTGGGCGATAGTTGAGGCTAACGACGGAGGTGTTTACCTATCTGATGATGCTGGAGACTCCTGGAAGCTTGTTAATAATGAGAGGAAATTAAGACAAAGAGCTTTCTATTACAGTAGAATATATGCTGACCCTATTGATGAAGATGTTGTTTACGCATTGAATACGGGTTTTTATAAATCGACTGACGGAGGAAAAACTTTTGATAAAAGAATAATTGTACCCCATGGTGATAACCACGACTTATGGATTGATCCTAATAACCCATTGAGGATGGTTAATGCTAATGATGGAGGAGGATGTGTCTCGATTAATGGTGGAGATACCTGGACTGACTTAGATTTTCCTACGTCACAATTTTACCATATAATGGTAACTAAAGACTTCCCATATCATGTTTGTGGTGCCCAACAAGATAACTCTACAATGTGTATTCCATCAGAGGGATGGGATTTCAAGCAGGCTAGAGGCCCTCACAATCAATATTATTATCCTGTTGGAGGAGGAGAGTCTGGATATATTAGCCAACACCCAAAAAATTTAGATTGGTTTTATGCAGGTAGTCAGGGTGCGTTATTGACAAAATATGACAGAAGCAACGGTTTTAGGAGAGATATTCAGGTATATCCTAGATTTTTCTCTGGTGAACCAGCTATAGCATTACCAGAAAGGTGGCAGTGGACATTCCCAATCATCTTTTCTCCGTTAAACTCAGATAAATTGTATACGTGTTCTCAACATGTCTGGGTTTCTGAGGATGACGGACAAAGTTGGAATAAAATTAGTCCAGATTTAACTTATGCAGACCCTGAAACCCTTGGAAAAACTGGTGGGGTAATTACTAATGACATGAATGGTCCAGAAATTTATGCAACGGTATTTGCGTTAGCTCCTTCAAAACATGATGAGGAGATAATCTGGGCAGGATCAGATGACGGATTATTACATATAACAAAAGATCACGGTATAACATGGGAAAATATCACACCTATAGATATGCCCAAAGATACAAGAGTAAGTATAATAGATGAATCAAATCACACACCTGGGACAGCATATGTAGCTGCAAAAAGATATCAGATGGGCGACAGAAAACCATATATCTGGAAGACATCTGACTACGGTAAAACTTGGAAACTTATAACTGATGGAATAAGAGAAGACGATTTTATTCATGTAGTTAGAGAAGATTTACTAACTCCTGGATTGCTTTATGCTGGTGGTGAGCATGGGGTATGGGTTTCATTTGATGACGGAGATAATTGGAAATCTTTGAGTTTAAATATGCCCGATACCCAAATATCTGATCTTATTGTAACTGATAAAGATATTGTGGTAGGTACTCACGGCAGATCTATATATATATTAGACGACATCTCTCCCCTTAGAGAAATGTCTAAAATAAATTTCGATAGTAATTATCTTTTTGAGCCGTACGAAGCTGCAAGAAGAGTTCAGAGTGGTGAGATAAAATATTATTTACCTCAGGAGGTAAATTCATTAAATATAAAAATCTTTGATAAAGATGGAAGAACTGTTTTAGACAAAGATGGTTCTCTAGAAAGTCCAAATGAAGAGGTTTCTTGGTACGGGCGAGGAAATCAAGATCCAGGTATGGAACAAGGCCTAAACACTTTCTCTTGGAATTTAAGATATCAGGGAGCTACTGAGTTTGAAGGTATGATTATTTGGTCTGCAAGACCTCAGCTTGGACCAATTGCCCCACCAGGAAAATATAAAATTATTTTAACAGTAGATGGTCAAAAGTACGAAACATCAATTGATTTAATTAAAGATCCAAGAGTTGATGTCTCTGACAATGATATAGATATCCAGTTTAAATTTGCAATGGAGATTATGTCTCAGACTGATTTAGCTAATAGAAATGTTATTGAGATAAGAAATATCAAAAAAATGATGGCTAAAAGATTAAAAAGTAAAAGCTCTAACACACAAAAGAAAATAAATAAACTTATATCAAAATTAGATCAGATTGAGTCAAGTATTTACCAGGTTAAAAATCAGAGTGGTCAGGACCCTTTGAACTTTCCAATAAAAGTAAATAATCGGTTAGCATACTTAAGGAAAAGTGTAGAAAGTGGAGATGGTCTACCTACACAAGGTTCTAGACAGGTCTTTAAGGAGTTGAAGGAAGAACTATCAGGTTACGTATCTGAACTAGTTAACGTTAAACTTGAGGTTGAAAAATACTTATAATTTTTATTTATAGTTTTTCCAAACTTTTGATGATCCGTCTTTATTGACAGATAAGACATCGTAATTGGCATTTTTGTTAACTGTCTCCATTCCAGGAACATTTAACCCTGCAGGCATACCAGGTACTGATAGACCAGCGATTTCCGGACTCTCATTAATTAATCTTTTTATATCGTCAGCTGGCACATGACCTTCAATGAAATACGACCCAATTACGCCAGTATGACAAGAAATATATTCTTGAGATATATTGTACTTTGATTTAATAGCTCTCATATTATCCCTGAATACTGATTCGACTTCGAACCCGTTATCTTCTAGGTGAGAAACCCACTTTTTACAGCAACCACACGTTGGTGACATGTAAGCCTGTATTTTTATTTTTTTCTCAGTGCAGGAGAGGTTTAAAAAAGTAATTGCTAATAGGATAAATAATCTTGACATAATTTTTTTTTTACAACTCTAATATATAAAGAAAAAATGAAGACATAAATTTAATTTGATTAGATTTAAATATATATGGTAAGGTTCTGTTTTATTAATATTTTCATATTTTTAACTATTTCCTGCGGTGAGAAATTACAAGTTGGTGAGAAACCTACAGATATAAAAGGTTGGGTAGAATATCAAAAAAAAATAAAAGATCACGAGTCTGGTAATAATTACTACGCTGGTTATCAGGAAATTGAATTAGAAAAGCTTCGTAGAAATAAAAATTTAAATCGGTTCTCTAACTTATCATCAGATATAGAATTTTCATCCTCTGCAGCTGATAAATCAACTTTTACAGAAAGAGGTCCCCAAAACGCATCTGGAAGGACAAGGGCTATTATAACTGATAAATCTGATCCCTCTGGAAACACATACCTTGCAGCAAGTATAGGTGGGGGTATATGGAGAGGTGTATACAACACCTCTACTCTAAATATGGTCTGGTCAAACCTCACTCCAGATATTGAGAACCTAGATTTTGTATCAATAGCTCAGTCTGAATCTAATCCGAATGTTATTTATGCAGGAACGGGTGAAAAGTCATTATCTGGAGATGATAATGGTAGTGGAATATATAAAAGTAGCGACGGGGGTAACTCTTGGTTAAATATTACACCTAAAGTATCAGGAAAGATTGATCCAGCCTTTGCTAATGTTTACAGGATAATTGTTGATCCAAATGATTTTAATACTATTATCATAGCTACTGATTATAAATATTACTGTAACTCTTATCTCTTTAAATCTACTGATGGTGGCGCTAATTTCTCATTAGTATACAGCTCATATGAATCAAACGAAAATTCTTGCACAGCTGTGACGCAGGTAGTCTATTCTCCCTCTGATTTTAGCATACAGTATGCCGCAATGAGAGGCGGTAACGTCATAAAGTCTACTGATAGTGGCTCTTCATGGATAAAAACATCTGATTTTGATGGTTTCCAAAGTGGAGGATATTACAGTAGGAATGAGATTGCTGTATCCTCTAGTGATCCTAATATCATTTACGCAGGAATAAAATCAGGTGGATCAGGAATGCCGCCTTTTATGCTTAATGTGTCATATGATGGTGGGTTAGAATGGCACCATGTAGAAGAGAATAACAATAGAGGTAACTCAGAATATTTTGGAGATAACTGGATAGGCCAACAAGGCAGCTATAATAACTTCATAGCAATAAACCCTTTCAATGATAGGGAAGTCTATGTTGGTGACATAAATATTCACAAGTTTTCCATTTTAGAGGACACAACAAAAATATCTCAAGCTATTACGGATGTCTATAGTGAAATAAACTCTGACGGAGTACCAAAAATAAATGGTTACGTTCATCCTGATCAACACACGATGACAACTTTTTCTGATGGGGTTAGTAAGTTTAGGCTAATTGTTGGAAATGATGGTGGGCCTGCAATTTCAGATTTTAGTTCTGACCCCGGCGTTCTGGATAAGAGCTGGCAGGCAACTGAGTTCATGTGGGCATGGACACCTAGTGGTTCTTCAAAACCACCGATAGATGCCGGATACAGGACAACTCAATTCTATCACGCCACAAAAATAAAAGGTAAGAATCAGTACCTTGGCGGAACACAAGACAACGGTACATACCTAACAAGAGAACCTAACTCAAACGGACCCCAAGAAGCAACTAGGGTTGGTTCAGGTGATGGTTTTGAGTCAGTTACTCACTGGGAGGACCCACTGAGGATGATGCTAACCTGTCAACGTAATGGATGTGCAAAAATATCTTACGATGGAGGAGTCAATGGACCATGGTCTTTCCAGTATAACGATAGTTTTAAGCAAGATGACTCCGAGGGTAACCCCTTCTACACAAAACTTGAAAGTTCAAAACAAGATGCTGACATGATTTATGGGATAACTAATAACGGTGTAATCAGATCCGAGAATTTTGGTGATTCATGGGAATACATAAGACTTGGTAATGAGTATTTAGGTGGAGAAATCGAGGTCTCAGAGGCAAATCCAAGGTTTGTGTATGCTGGATCCCAGAGTTCATCTAGTCGATCCATTCACATTTCAAAGGATTGGGGAAAAACTTTTGAGCCTATTAACCAACCATTCACAGGTACGAGTGGATATGTATCTGGTATATATTCTCACCCAACCGAAGACTCCACAGTGTACTTACTTTTCTCATATTTTGAGAGATCTAAAGTTTTAGAATCAAAGGACCTTGGTAATACGTGGAAAGATTTATCAGGGTATCCAGATAATTTTGAAGTAGGTACGTCCTCTAACGGGTTCCCTAATGTTGGTGTCAATGCCCTTGTTGTCATGCCTTTTGATCCAAATATAATATGGGTTGGTACTGAAATAGGATTAGTGGAATCTACTGATGCAGGAAATTCATGGAGTTTAGTTGATTCAAACCTTCCCTACGTAATGATAAATGATTTTGAGATAGCAGATCAGGGACAAATTGTCATTGCTACTTACGGAAGGGGTATATGGACTGCCACAATCCCTGAATTAATGGACTTTAAACCTAAAGAAAGTAATATATCACTCAGACTAAGTAAAGACACAATATCTGAGAATGAAGATATAGCTTTTATTGAGTACGACTTATCTAGAGATGTTTCTCCCTACAGTCCATTGAAGATAGTTTTTTCTTTAACTGGAACAGCCTCAGAATCTGACTATGAACTCTCAAAAGATACTTTGACAGTAACTAATTCAAGGTCAGAAAACATAAGTATAAAATCTTTACAAGACGTAATAGATGAGGGCTACGAGAATCTTAAATTAAGTGTTTCTTATATTGAAAATGGTGAAATTACCGGGTCCGATGAGTTAAATTTAGTCATAGAGGACGACGACAATGCTAATTCCCCTCCAGGTGTAAGTTTCTCAGTAGATAAGTCTACAATTCAAGAAGATGAAGGATCATTTGATATAAATATTCAACTATCTAAAACTCCTAATCAAGGCGACGTAGAAATATTATTTGATTTTGATGGAAATGCATCTGAAGATGACTTTACTGTAAGTGAAAACCCAATTAAAATAAGCTCAGGGACAACAGGGAAAGTAACAATAACAGCCGTTCAAGATGAAATTGATGAGCCTAACGAGTCAATACTACTAAGAGTCTCAAGTATCTCAAATGCAGGCGGAGCCCTTGGTTCTATAGGATCTGTAACTATACTGGATGACGACGAGCCTGTGCCTTTATCTTTAGAACGATCAGGTGATGATGTTAATGTATATCCTAACCCTTTTATGGATCACATTACTATTGAGCTTGATAGGTCTTGGGATGGAGAGGTTGAGCTATCTCTATACGATATGTTTGGGAGAGTCTCTAAAACTAAAAATATAATAAACTCTTCAGTAAACTTCACTCACAGAATAGAAATTTCCGATACTAACTATGGTTTATATATTATTAAGATAAAACAGAAAAAGAAAGTCTTAATTAAGAAACTTATCAGAGAAAATTAAATATTTATTATTTAAAAAAATGAAAAAAATTAAAAGCATATCAGTACTTCTTTTTTTTTTAATAGTCTCCTCTTGTGATATAAGATCAGACACGTTAAATATTAATAACAGTGATAACTTAGATGATTATATAAATTCTTTAGAGGAGTACTCACACGAAGAGAGTCATAACTCAAGTTATATTTATGATCAGGACAAACTACATAGGTTTGATATCTACCTATCAGAAAATAATTTAAAGGTATTAGATGACGACCCTGCCGCCGAGAAATATGTTGAAGGATTTTTAGTATTTGAAGGGAAAGTGGTTAAAAGTGTCGGAGTAAGGTATAAGGGTTCAATTGGTGCTTGGGTTGGATGTCTTTCTGATCCAGACTGGACAAACCCTAACGGCTTCAAGACCTGCCCTAAACTATCGATGAAAATAAAGATAAACTGGAGAGAAGACAAGAAGTTTTATGGAATGAAAAAAATTCAATTTCATTCACAGAATTTAGATAAATCTAAGATGCATGAGAGGTTAGGCTACTACATGTTTAGGAATTTTGGTGTAAATACTCCCAGATCAAATCATGCTCTAATATATATAAATGGAGAATATACTGGATTATTTGCTAACACAGAAAATATAGACGGGCCCTACACCAACGAACATTTTGATGGGGGTGGTGGAAATTTATATAAAGAGGTATGGCCTGTAAATAGTGAAGGAAGCTCTCGTGAGGAGGAATATTTCATTGGTGGATTAAAAACAAATGAGGAGCTGTCTGATGTATCAAAAGCGATAAGGTTCTCAAACTTACTCAATGATAATGAAAATGAAGCCTTAAAAGATGTTGTAACTAAGTGGATAGATAAAGATATTTTCTTAAGGACACTTGTTGTTGATAGAAGGATTGCAAATGATGATGGTTTTATGCATTTCTATCAGGAGTACGGCAATTACTATGAGAATCATAACTATTTCTGGTACGAGTTCCCAGACCAGGATAAGTTCCAACTTATTCCATGGGATCTAGATAATGCCTTTGAAAATATTATACAAAATGTAAACCCTGTAACTCCTATAAAAGATAAGTGGTATGAGATATCAAATAATTGTAAAGGGTTTAGATTTGGTCAGTTTAACTTGAAACAAAAGTCTGCCGCATGTGATAAAATTATAGGTTCTTATACCGATTATATAGAAGATTATAATACTCTAGATCAAGCTTTTCAAAATGAGCTTTATAACATGTCAAATATTAATTCACTTATTGACAGATGGTCCTCACAGATAAGAAAGGCAGTAGATGACGCAAGTGTTCTCTATGGTGAGAATGAACCAAGTCTTCAGGAGTGGGAGTATAATATTGAAATTTTAAAAAACTCTATAGAAGAATCTTTAAATTAGTCATTAATGAAATATATTTTACTTCTAGCATTTCTCATAACACTTTACTCTTGTAACGATGACGATAGTGCTCTTGATGCAGGAAGAGGTCTTATTATAAATGAGTTTCTTGCTAGCAACGACGCATGTTGCTCTGATAATTTTGGTGATTTTGATGACTGGGTAGAGTTTTATAATGATTCAAATGAACCTATTGACATAGGCGGAATGTATTTCACTGATACCCCTGATGACGACAGTCCGTATCTAATTCCATCTACAGACCCAACTTCAACTACAATTCAGCCAGGAGGGTATCTATTATTGTGGTGCGATGATGACCAGGAGCAGGGAGCACTACACGTGAGTAAAAAACTGAGTAAGGGAGGAGAATCTATAATTCTGATAGATAAAGATGGTTCATCATTAATAACATCTTACACATATGAAACTCAGTCTACGGATGTCTCTATG
>CENJ01086897.1_pt1 | contig 15764 bp, 13 predicted proteins | sample 356161 | NCBI WGS metagenome assembly CENJ01 (sample SAMEA2619531, study PRJEB7988) | marine metagenome | biome: marine biome (ENVO:00000447); feature: surface water layer (ENVO:00002042); material: "saline water (ENVO:00002010), including plankton (ENVO:xxxxxxxx)" | depth 5 m
GTGGAGGTAGTGGGGGTGTGCCAAAATCTCCACAATCTCAACAAGCGCCGCAAGTCCCGCCTGTACCTTCAGATGGGCCGAACCCTTCGCCTCCGGCAGGAAATTCTGATGGACGTGGAGACAGAGTCTTTTCAGGCACACGTTCAGTCGTTCACCCTTTATCAGCCTATGAAAATCATCCCGAATATATAGCACAGGTCGGGTTGGAGGTAATTAATGCGGCCCGTGCCTATGTTTATGACGTCTCGGGAAAGGATGTTGTTATTGGCTTTACCGATACGGGTATTGATGAAACTCATGATGAATTCCCTGCTGGAAAAATTGTACTGAATGATAGGTCTGCCTATGGCGGCATCACGCCATCTGCTGGAAAATTACGGCATGGTACCGGCGTTGCAAGTGTTGCCGCCGGTCAACGAGGCAGTGGTAATGGGATGCATGGCGTTGCTTATGATGCCAAAATTGCCATGTGGACACTTCATCTTGATGATCAAGACTATCTCAATCTTAATGACGGTATTTTTTCCAGAGCGTTGAATACCCTTGAAAATAGTGCCGGTAGCGGGGTGATCAATCACAGTTGGGGATATGATATCCCCTTTGATCCGGCGAATGCCGGCGCACAAAAAAACCTTATTGCAGCAGATTTTCCTGAAAGTATTAAATTTATGTCGCAAAGCGATGCGGTTCATGTTTTTTCAGCCGGTAACCGGGGAGAGTCTGAAGTCACCATTACGGCTGCTTTCGCGATGTTATTTCCGGAGTTGCGAGACAAGGTTGTGATTGCCGTTGCCGTTGACAGTAACGGAGTGATTGGCGACACAAGCAATCATTGTGGGCATGCAAAGGATTTATGTCTCGCCGCACCTGGTGGTTATAATGATAGGGCAGAATATGTTGTGGCTGCCCATCCTGGGGGAAGTTATCGTCCAGTTTTGGGCACGTCTTTCGCTGCGCCACATGTATCAGGCGCGCTCGCTATTTTGATTGATTTGTTTGACGGTCAGATGACAACGGATGAGTTGATTGACCGTCTTTTGTTAACTGCAAATAAATCCGGGCGCTATGCTGATGCAGATATTTATGGACAAGGATTGCTTGATTTAGAGCGCGCTATTAATCCCGTTGGTGTGAATTACGTTCCTATTGGCGGTGGGCGGCGCATCCGTGTCGATGACAGCCGGTTTGACTTTAGTGCTTTCGGGCAGGCCGTGGATGCAAAATTACGCGAAAAAGCGGTGATTATTATTGATAGTCTCGGCGCTCCTTTTAAGGTGCCCTTGAGTGTTTTTGATAACTCGGATGACACAGATGTACTCATAAAAGAGGATCCACCATCGGAAAAATTCATCACCCATGCGGGCGGGAGAACCGTCACTGGGATGGCGCCGCTCAGTCAGGGACGGATCAATGGATTAACTTTACAGGGATGGCAGAATGAACCGCACAATGTCCTCGGGTTAGTTCCTGTGGCCGGACAAGATGGTGTGGTGCGCAGCATGTTGTCGACACCTTATTTGCAATTTGCCGGGTATGGATCAGTTGGTCAGGTTACTGGTGATAATTGGCAGGTTACAGGCTTTAATAGCTGGCAGGACGAATCCTACACAACGCTGAATAATCAGCAAAGAAATGCTGGGGGTGTGGTGTCGGCATTCCAAAAAAATCTCAATGGAACTTATCTCGGTTTTCAAGGCGGTGTAATGATTGAAGATAAGGCCCTGCTTGGCACACAAGGACAAGGTGCCTTTCAGTTAAGCGGTGATGGCCGGACCATGTTTTCCGGTGTCGGTGTAACGCGCCATATCGGGCAAGGGTGGTACGGTGCAGCGTCAGCCTATCGCGGGCATTCCGAGACTGCAAAATCAGATAAGAATTTTCTCTTTGGAGGCGTGGATAATCTTGAAACGTCAGCCTATGAAATGGTCATTTGGAAAAATTTTAAAACCAAGTTAGCGCAGCTCAGACTGACGCAACCTGTCCGTAACGAAAAAGGTGATTTGCATTTCAATCTACCTGTTCGGCGTAACCCGAACGGTGCCATCTTATTTGATCGCCAAGTGCTTCCGGTTACATCGACGGCACGTGAGATTCAAACCATGATGAGCCTAAGGTCGCAATCGGCAAAAAAATATTGGTTTATGGATATGAAGTTACGCTTTAACCCTGACCACGATGCAAATGCCGACACTCAGTGGGGCATGAATGGGGGGATGCGATTGCAGTTCTAGCTGTTTAGAATTTCTGCTGCTTCAATCGCGAAATAGGTAAGGATGCCATCGGCACCGGCGCGTTTAAAAGCCAGTAGGCTTTCAAAAATTGAAGATTGTCGGTCAATCAATCCCTGATCGGCGGCATTAGCGAGCATGCTGTATTCTCCCGAGACCTGATAGGCAAAAGTTGGAATATGAAAATTATCTTTAACACGTTGCACTATATCTAGGTACGGCATGCCGGGTTTAACCATTACCATATCTGCCCCTTCGGCGATATCGAGGGCAATCTCGCGTATGGCCTCATCTGAATTTGCCGGATTCATCTGATAGGTTCTTTTATCCCCTTTGAGGCGGTCACCTGAGCCGACGGCTTCTCGGAAAGGGCCATAAAAGGCTGAAGCATATTTGGCAGCATAGGCCATAATCAGTGTGTCTGAATGTCCGGCAAACTCAAGCGCGTCGCGAATAACCCCAATGCGGCCATCCATCATATCGGAAGGTGCGATGATATCGCATCCGGCAGCAACCTGATTGAGTGCTTGTTGGGCAAGTATTTCAACAGTTTCATCATTTAAGATTGTATCGTCTTCCAGCAGCCCGTCATGCCCGTGGTCGGTGTATGGGTCGAGAGCGACATCACATAATATGCCGATATCCGGCACTGCGGATTTAATTGCATGGGTCGTGCGGCAAACAAGGTTTTCCGGATTGCAGGCTTCACCGCCGTCTGCAGTCCTCTTATCCGCCGGTGTGTTGGGGAACAATGCTATGCAAGGAATGCCTAAATCCCCGGCTTTTTTGGCAGCCTCTACAGCAAGATCAATGCTCAAGCGATTAACGCCTGGCATCGCGTCAACAGGCTCGCTTTGATTTTCGCCATCTTGAATAAAAATCGGCCAGATCAAATCGTCAACGCAAAGGTGTGTTTCGGCAACCATGCGGCGTACCCAATCCGTCTGGCGAATACGCCTCATTCTGATAGATGGAAATTGGGCTTTGGACATTCAATAAGCTCTGTCGGGATTAAGCTGTTTCACTGAACAACTCACGCCCGATAAGCATCCGTCGGATTTCAGATGTACCTGCACCGATTTCAGCCAGCTTGGCATCGCGCAAAAAACGTCCAACAGGATTATCATTAATGTAACCATTGCCCCCCATAAGTTGGATGGCATCAAGTGCGCACTGTGTTGCATTTTCTGCCGCAAACAAAATGGCAGCAGCAGCGTCCTTACGCGTTGTTTCATCGCGGTCACAGGCTTGATTGACGGCGTATATGTATGCACGTGTCGCACTTATTTTTGTGTACATATCGGCGAGCTTGGCCTGAACCAACTGGAAAGTACCGATGGGTTTGCCGAATTGCTCTCTCTGATGCACATAGGGGATAACTGTGTCTATACAGGCCTGCATAATACCAAGTGGCCATGCGGCGAGAACAGCACGTTCATAATCAAGACCACTCATCAGAATGCTGACACCACCGTTTAGGGGGCCCATAACGTTTTCTTCAGGCACTTCGCAATCTTCAAATACAAGTTCGCCAGTGTCAGACCCACGATGGCCGAGCTTGTCGAGTTTTTGTGCGCAAGAAAAGCCCGGGAAGTCTTTTTCAATCAGGAAAGTCGTGATGCCATGGGAGCCTGCCTCTGGCTCGGTTTTGGCATAAACAACAAGAACATCTGCTGTTGGACCATTGGTTATCCAGAATTTTGTGCCGTTCAGGATGTATTTGTCGCCTTTTTTCTCGGCTTTGAGTTTCATGGATACCACATCGGAACCCGACCCGGCTTCACTCATTGCCAAAGCGCCGAGATGTTCGCCAGATAATAATTTAGGAAGATATTTTTCCTTCTGCGCTTCACTTGCCCATCGGTTGATTTGGTTGACGCACAAATTTGCATGTGAGCCATATGAAAGACCTACAGAAGCCGACCCACGGCAAAGCTCTTCTACAATGATAGCTTGAGCCATATAGCCTAAATTTGATCCGCCATGATCTTCAGATACGGTAACACCAAACAGGCCCAAGTCTCCCATTAATGGCCATAAATCCCTTGGGAAAATATCTGTGCTGTCAATTTCAGCAGCGCGTGGGGCAACTTTATCATCTACAAAGTTTCGAACTGATGTACGCATCATTTCGACTTCTTCTCCGAGATTAAACTGAAGTGTTGGATAAGTATTTGTAAGCATTATGTCCCCCGTCTTTAAATTTTATATCAGCATAAAAAATATCAATATTAAAGCGCGTATCGTTTTGGCTTTTGATAATATGCTCTAAAACAGCTTTGGGATAAAACGATTTGTCTGCGCCATATAGTCCTGATAACCGGGTCGGGTTTTTACAAGGCTTTTTTCCAGCAAATCGGCTCCCGATATTTTTACTATTAAAAATGTCATCAAAGCGGGTGCAAATATAATAAAAAGTGCCTTCAATGAAATTGTCAGAGAGACACACCAGATTCCCCACCAGAATAATGCATCACCAAAATAATTTGGATGCCGTGAGACAGACCAAAGGCCGGTATTAAGAACCTTACCTTTATTTTCAGGGTTTTTCCTAAAAGCAGTAAGTTGTATGTCAGCAAATGTTTCAATCAGTAAGCCGGAAACAGATATAAGTGCTGCAGGATATATCCATAGATTTGCTGAAACAGCCGGAACACTCAGAGCAATTTGAACCGGAAGCGCAATCACCCACATCAGAACACCTTGGAGACCAAAAACGATATAAAGGCTGCGCCACCAAAAACCCGGATTATTTCGTCGCATTGCTTGATAACGATGGTCTTCCTCAGGCTCTGCCAACCATCTAATAAATAGATGCAACCCTAAACGAAGTGACCATAGGCTGACCAGAAGAGTTAAAATTGCCTGAGCTTTGCCGCCGCCGTTTACAAAATATAAAGCAATGGCAATTGCCCCAAAGCCAAATCCCCAAAAACTGTCGACAATACTGACATCTTTAAGAAATAAGGATGCAGTCCATACTCCGCTCATCATGATAAGAATCACACATGCGGCAATTTTCAAACTTTCAAAATCTATCATGAGGTATATATAGTTTCAGGGAACACAGTTGTAAAAATTTATATCAATTATATGGCTTACTCTCGCTATCTTGATAGCCGCTAGTTTAAATTCACCGGTTAATGTGCTAAACAGCTTTAACGAATTAATTGCAAATAATTTTGAGAAAAATGCCCATGTCTGCATCTGAAAATACCATTCAAACACTTGAAAACAGTAATTTTTTCAATCGTTCTCTAAGCGAGACTGACCCTGCGCTTGCTCGGTCAATTGATCAAGAAATGTCTCGTCAGAAGAATCAGATTGAACTTATTGCTTCTGAAAACATTGTTTCTAAGGCAGTTCTTGAAGCTCAAGGCTCGATTATGACCAATAAATACGCCGAAGGTTATTCCGGTCGGCGGTATTATGGTGGGTGTGAGTTTGTCGATGTTGCCGAAGATCTGGCGATTGAACGCGCCTGTAAACTATATGACTGCGCCTACGCCAATGTTCAGCCAAATTCCGGTTCTCAAGCCAATCAGGCAGTTATGCAGGCACTTATTAAACCCGGTGACACAATACTGGGTATGAGTTTGGCCGCCGGGGGGCACCTGACGCATGGCGCTGCGCCAAACCAGTCCGGCAAATGGTTTAATGCCGTGCAATATGGTGTGAAGCAAGAGGATCACCTGATTGATTATGATGAGGTTGAAGCATTGGCTGCAGAATATAAGCCACAATTGATTATTGCCGGTGGTTCCGCTTATCCGCGTGTTATCGATTTTGCCCGGTTTCGTGAAATTGCTGACAAGCATGGTGCCTATCTGTTGGTTGATATGGCTCATATCTCCGGTCTGGTTGCAGGGGGGGCACATCCAAGCCCTATTCCTCATGCGCATGCTGTTACGACCACAACGCATAAAACCTTGCGAGGGCCGAGGGGTGGTCTCATCCTGTCGAATGACCTTGATCTGGGCAAAAAGTTTAATTCCGCAATTTTTCCCGGTATTCAGGGCGGCCCACTGATGCATGTAATTGCTGCGAAGGCCGTGGCTTTTGGCGAAGCGTTACAGCCAGATTTCAAACTTTATATCCAACAGGTCGTTAATAATGCACGTGCTTTAGCGGATACGTTAAAAGGGCATGGTTTTGATATTGTTTCCGGCGGCACGGACAATCACCTTGTCTTGGTTGATCTGCGTCCAAAAGGGCTAACCGGCAAAGTTGCAGAAATTGCCCTTGAGCGAGCTTCAATCACTTGCAACAAAAATGGGGTGCCGTTTGACCCGGAAAAGCCAATGATTACATCGGGCATTCGCCTTGGTACACCTGCAGCAACGACTCGGGGTTTTGGGGTTAATGAATTCCAAAAAGTCGGTGATTTGATTGCGGAAGTGCTTGATGCTGTGGCGCAATCAGGTGCTGATGAAGCCCCGGAAGCTGAGGCTAAGGTTAGAGCTGAAGTTACTGAGCTCTGCGGTAATTTTCCAATCTATTAAAATCGGGAAATGGGCTGATGCGCTGTCCTTACTGCAATAATAATGAGACACAGGTTAAGGATAGCCGACCCACGGAAGATAATGCTGTCATCCGGCGGCGGCGCCATTGCGCCGACTGCGGTGGGCGCTTCACAACTTTTGAGCGTATCCAACTAAGGGAACTTACGATTGTTAAAAATACAGGTCGTAAAGTTCCTTTTGATAGGGATAAGCTTATGCGCTCAGTGCAAATCGCTCTGCGTAAAAGGCCTGTTGAGCAGGAGCGCGTCGAGCGTATGGTAAGTGGTATTGTGCGCCGATTGGAAAATTTGGGTGAGGGAGAAATCCCTGCCAAAACAATCGGGGAAATGGTTATGGAAGGTCTTTTTGCTCTTGATCAGGTTGCTTATGTCAGATTTGCATCTGTTTATCGTGACTTCAGAGAAGCCAAAGACTTTGAGGAGTTTCTCGGTGATATGCCTGTTGTTGAAGGGTTTGGGGATTAGATCCACTCATTCGGTACAAGCTTTTAATGCTAGGGCGGGCTGATGACCGGTAAGCCACCACTTCTGCATTCTTTAACAAAATCAGATAGAGATTTCATGTCGCTTGCCCTTCATCTCGGGCGTCGGGGGCTTGGTCGTGTTGCACCTAATCCGGCTGTTGGCTGTGTGATTACCAAACAGGGTAAAATTATTGGCAGAGGTTGGACGCAACCCGGCGGCAGACCGCATGCGGAAACTGAGGCGCTATTGCAGGCCGGCACTGAGGCTGAAGGCGCTAAAGTTTATGTAACGCTGGAGCCATGTGCGCATCACGGGCAAACAGGTCCGTGCGCAGAAGCCCTCATCAAAGCCGGGGTCTCTGAGGTGCATGTTGCGCTGAAAGATCCGGATGCTCGTGTCGCGGGGCGAGGTATTGAAATGCTTGAGGCGGCAAGCATTGTTGTCGCGCTTTATGAGGATGACATAAACATTCTTGCGGCAGAGTTAAATTCGGGCTTTTTGACTTTACAGCATCTCAAACGCCCAATGGTGACACTTAAAATTGCCACTGACCAAAATGGTATGATGCGAACCCCGCCCGGCCAAGATCGCCAGATTACCGGCACATTGGCTCAGCGGCGTATGCATCTGATGCGCGCGGAACATGATGTTATTCTTGTTGGTCGCGGCACAGTGGAGGCTGACAATCCCTCATTGAATTGTCGTTTGCCGGGTTTGGGGTCACAAAGCCCGATGCCGGCAGTTGCCACCAGTCAGAAAACCCTCCCTGATGATTATGTGTTGTCAGGTCATCCAGACCTGATACTCCTCAATGATATATCCCCTCTGAATATGTTGAAGAAGCTGGGTCAAAAAGGTTTTACGCGTGTTTTACTGGAAGGTGGACCTCGGCTTGCCAAAGCTTTTTTAAATGATAACTGTGTTGATGAGATAGTGCATTTTCAGTCACCTAATGACTTTAAGGATACTTCATGGCCGCCCGAGCAAAGTGATTTGCAATTAATGGGTATTGAAAATATGTCGTCGCAAACGAAGTATTCATTATCACGGCTTGAAATCTGGTCGACTGATATAGCTAATACTGTGGCTGCTAAAGAAGATGCAAAGGATAATGTGTTTTTCTACCGCAGAGTGAAGCCGCATTTTGATTAAAGTGGTTTAAGTAGATTATCTAATTGGAAGGGCGCTTATGTTTACCGGAATAATTTCAGATGTCGGCACAATCCTTGAAGTCACCCAAATGGGGGATACACGATACGTCATAGAAACATCCTATGACACACAAGGCATTGATATTGGCGCCTCGATAGCTTGTTCAGGCGTTTGCTTGACAGTGATTGAGAAGATGGAAACCCCTTCGCCAAGATTTGCAGTGGAAGCCTCGGCAGAAACACTGAATGTAACGACCGCGAAGAAATGGGCGGTTGGAACAAAGCTTAATCTTGAACGTGCATTAAAAATGGGTGATGAGCTTGGCGGACATATTGTGTCGGGCCATGTAGACGGGATTGCCGAGATTAAATCAATTGAGCCGGATGGTGACAGTCTGCGGTTTGTATTCGCTGCACCGGAAGAACTCGCCATGTTCATTGCTTCAAAAGGCTCTGTTACTTTGGATGGAACATCTTTGACGGTGAATGAAGTGCGTGGAAATAATTTTGGGGTCAATATGATTCCTCATACGCAAGCGGTCACAACTTGGGGGCAATCCAAGTCCGGCGATTTGATTAATATTGAAATTGATGTGCTGGCCAGATATGTCGCCAGATTAAAAGAAGTAAACGATTAATCCGCAAATGGGTGTATGTTCACCCGCAAGAGAAAAAGGAAAGCCATATGTCAGAATTTGGACAATATCTCTCCACGACCGAAGAAATCATTGAAGATGTGCGTAACGGCAAGATGATTGTTCTCGTAGATGCGGAAGACCGTGAGAATGAGGGAGACCTTGTTGTGCCTGCGCAGATGGTCACACCTGAGACGATTAATTTCATGGCGAAATATGGGCGCGGGCTGATATGTCTAACCCTTACCGAGGAACGTTCGCAGCAACTTGAGCTATCACTCATGTCTTCTCAAAACCAGTCACGTCACCAGACTGCTTTTACTGTTTCAATAGAAGCACGCGAAGGTATCTCCACAGGTATTTCAGCTCACGACCGGGCGCATACTGTATCGGTTGCGATTGATCCAACAAAAAATGCCACAGACATAGTATCTCCGGGGCATGTGTTTCCTCTAGTGTCAAAACCGGGAGGTGTATTGGTGCGTGCCGGACATACTGAAGCGGCCGTTGATATTGCGCGTCTTGCAGGACTTTATCCGGCAGGGGTGATATGTGAAATTATGAATGATGATGGCAGCATGGCACGCTTGCCGGATTTGGTGCAGTTTGCACAACTCCATGGCCTCAAATTGGGCACAATTTCTGATTTGATTGCCTATCGCCGAAGACATGACACGCTGGTTGAACGAATTTTTGAAGAAGATGTCAAACTGCTGGGGGATATTGACTTTCAAGCAGTGGTTTTCAAAAACATCATCGAAAATGAAGAGCATATTGCCCTCATTAAAGGTGATATTTCGACAGATGAGCCCGTGCTGGTTCGGATGCATGCAGAAAATATCCTGTTAGATTTATTCGGTCACAAAGTTGGAAACGCTGCAAATAGAGGGCGTATTTTGCAGCGGTCACTTGAGTTGATTGCAGAGGAAGAAAGAGGCGTTGTTGTCCTGATTAGAAACACTTCACCAACACCTTTCTCGGATGCTATGCATCCGCCGGAAAATTCTAAAGAGCCGCTTCGCCTTAGGGAGTATGGTATTGGTGCGCAAATTCTCCTCAATTTAAATTTGAAGGAAATTGAGCTATTGTCCGATACGCCTCGTATGATTGTTGGTCTTGAGGGATATGATATTGAAGTTGTCGGACAGCGCGCTGTATTTGGGGAAAAGGACTAATTTTGACCAAAAAGAAAATCCTTATTGTGGAGGCGCGATTTTATGAGGCGCTTACGGATGCTCTAGTTGAGGGTGCCGTTGCTGAAATTGACGCGGCAGGACATGAGTATGAACGTATTGCCGTTCCCGGTGTTCTTGAAATTCCTCCAGCTATAGGGTTTGCTGTGGATACCGGAAATTATGATGCTTTCGTTGCGCTTGGTGTGGTGATTAGAGGTGAGACGACGCATTATGATACAGTTTGTGCAGAAAGTGCCAGAGGTTTGATGGATATTGGTATTCAGCATCGCCTTGCCATTGGTAATGGAATTCAAACAGTTGAAAATGAAGCGCAGGCTTGGGCGCGCTGTGACAAGAATGACAAAAATAAAGGTGGTGGTGCCGCTTTGGCGGCCCTTTCGCTAATGACCATTCGTGACAATTTTAAAGGTGACAAATGAACGTCGCCGCAAGTGCGCATGGTGGAAGAGAAGCCGCGCGTCTGATGGCTGTCCAAGCCCTCTATCAAATGGACGTTGCCAAGGCACCGCTTGAAAAAGTGATTGAGGAGTTCAATACCTATCGTCTTGCCTTTCCGGTTGAGACTGATGATGGGAATGTTTCTTTTCCTGATGCCGACCGCAATCATTTCGAGTCTCTTTTACGCGGTGTTATTGATGAGCAACGTCAAATTGATAAAGCCATTAATGATTTGTTGCGTGAAGGTTGGGTGCTTAAGCGTCTGGATATCACATTGCGCGCCATTATGCGGGCAGGGACTTTTGAGTTGATGTTTTGTAAAGATATTCCGACCAAAGTCTGTATTTCAGAATATACCTCAATGGCCAATGCCTATTTCAATGCGCCTGAAGCAGGGATGGCAAATGCAATATTTGAAAAAATTGCAAAAGCTTCCAGATCTTAAGAAATCATGTCTCAGAAAAACGAGTTTGATCTGATACGACATTATTTTGCTCCCCTCGCTTATGATAAGGGGGCTTTGAATTTACAGGATGATGCCGCGCTCTATATCCCGACACCCGGAACTGAGTTGGTGCTGACCACTGACACTATAATTGAGGGTGTTCATTATCTTCCTGATACACCGCCGGAAAAGATTGCTGCCAAACTTTTTGGGGTCAATGTCTCTGACTTGGCGGCTAAGGGTGCGACCCCGAAAGCTTGTTTGATTAACTTTGCACCGCATAAAAATGTTTCTGAGGTTTGGATTGCGGCTTTTGCCGAGCAAGTCGGTGCAGCATTAAAAGCATATAATATCAAATTGCTGGGCGGGGATACGGTCGCGGCGCCTGACCAAGCCATGTTCAGTCTCACACTCATTGGTGAAGTGGCCTCAGGTGGGATGGTACAACGTGCTGGGGCTAAAATCGGGGATGATATATTTGTGACAGGAACGATTGGTCATGGCTTTATTGGTCTTGAAGATGCCAAAGCCGAGCGTTTGTCCCCCTGTAGAGACTTGTTTGAATACCCGCAACCGCCTCTGGCCTTTGCATTGGCAGCGGCTTCATATATGTCTGCGGCGGTGGATATTTCCGATGGTCTCGCTGCGGATTTGGGGCATATTTGTAAGGCATCGGTTTGTGGAATGCAGATTGATTTGCCGGCAATCCCTTTTGCTGACCCCGCGTCAAATGATTTGTTGGCTCAACTCAATGGAGGAGATGATTATCAGTTGGCTTTTACTGCCGCATTTGAAAATCATGACACGTTAAAACAATTAGCGGCAGACCAAAGTATCCAACTAACTAAAATTGGACAAATAACGAATGGCAATGGGCTTATTCTCCTTGATTCAGACGGTTCAGCGCTTGATTATTCATCAAAAGATTCTTCGACAGGATTGCCTTCGGGTTTTTCACATTTTGGCATGAAAAAATAACAACACCTTTTTATCTTAGCCTGTTGCCTTTTTCGGCGGAATTTGCGATTTTCCTGAAACTTTAACGGGATGATTTCAATTCCCACAAATAAATGAAATGAGGATGATACCCATGAGCACAGACATGATGCTTATTATTGGAGCAGGGGTTCTGGCACTACTTTACGGCGTTTATGCGATTAGAAGCATTATGGCCGCAGATGCCGGTAATGAAAGAATGCAAGAAATTGCATTCGCCATTCAGCAGGGTGCTGCTGCTTACCTGAACCGTCAATACACAACCATTGCCATTGTTGGCGCCATTATCGCAGTTCTGGTGGGCTGGCTTCTCGGCATTAAAGTCGCTATCGGCTTTCTTGTCGGCGCGACACTCTCGGGTGTTGCCGGTTATATTGGTATGCTTGTATCTGTGCGCGCCAATGTGCGGACCACGCAAGCGGCCAGCGAAAGTCTTGGCGCAGGTCTATCGATTGCGTTCCGGTCAGGTGCTGTTACAGGTATGCTGGTTGCAGGTTTGGCGCTTCTCTCTGTTTCCGTTTACTTTGTGGTGCTGACACAGTTTATGGGTCTTGACCCCTCTGACCGTGAGGTCATTGATGCGCTTGTAGCCCTCGGATTTGGTGCCTCGCTTATCTCAATCTTTGCTAGATTGGGCGGTGGTATCTTTACTAAAGGCGCTGATGTTGGTGGCGATCTTGTAGGTAAAGTTGAAGCAGGTATCCCAGAGGATGACCCTAGAAACCCCGCGACAATCGCAGATAATGTCGGTGATAATGTTGGTGACTGTGCGGGTATGGCTGCAGATTTGTTTGAGACCTATGCTGTCACGATTGTGGCAACAATGGTTCTGGCCTCTATTTTCTTTAATGATCTGGCGATGATGGTGTACCCGCTTACAATTGGAGCAACATGTATTGTTACCTCCATTATCGGTACATTCTTTGTCCGTCTTGGAAGTAACAACTCTATTATGGGTGCCTTGTATAAAGGCTTTATCGCTTCTGCAGTTCTTTCCTTGATTGCTCTGTATTTTGTCACAGACAATTATATCGGCCTTGGCGAGATCGAAAATTCAGGCATCACGGGTATGGATCTTTACATTTGTGGTGTTCTTGGCCTTGTGATTACAGGTCTGATTATCTGGATTACCGAATATTATACTGGTGTTAATTATCGTCCGGTTAAATCTGTTGCGGCGGCTTCGGTCACCGGACACGGCACGAACGTCATTCAGGGTCTGGCTGTTTCAATGGAAGCAACGGCACTACCTGCATTGGTAATTGTTGCAGGTATCATTTCGACATACAGCCTTGCAGGTCTGTTCGGTATTGCGATCGCCGTTTCAACAATGCTGGCACTTGCCGGCATGGTTGTCGCGCTCGACGCTTTTGGCCCCGTCACAGACAATGCTGGTGGTATTGCTGAAATGGCTGATTTGCCGGAAGACGTGCGTAACACAACTGATGCGCTAGATGCAGTCGGTAACACCACCAAAGCGGTTACTAAAGGCTATGCTATCGGGTCTGCCGGGCTTGGTGCTTTGGTTCTGTTCGCTGCATACACGGAAGACTTAAAGTACTTCTCCGCTAATCCGGAAAAGTTTACTTACTTCGCTAATGTGACAGTCGACTTTTCACTTTCAAACCCTTACGTGGTTGCCGGTCTCTTTCTTGGTGGCTTGTTGCCATATCTATTTGGTGCGATGGGCATGATGGCTGTTGGCCGTGCCGGTGGCGCAATTGTTGAGGAAGTTCGTCGTCAGTTCCGTGAAAAGCCGGGTATTATGACCGGTGAAGAAAAGCCGGATTATACGGCTGCAGTTGACTTGCTGACTCGTTCAGCGATTAAGGAAATGATTATTCCGTCATTGCTGCCGGTTCTGTCACCAATTGCTGTATATTTCATTGTCGAGCAAATTGCTGACCGTGGCGCTGCATTCTCTGCATTGGGTGCGATGCTTCTTGGTGTGATTGTTACTGGTCTCTTTGTGGCTCTTTCCATGACTGCCGGTGGCGGGGCATGGGACAATGCCAAGAAATATATTGAGGACGGTAATCACGGCGGTAAGGGCTCTGAGGCTCATAAGGCTGCGGTTACGGGTGACACAGTCGGTGATCCTTATAAGGATACAGCCGGCCCTGCGATTAACCCAATGATTAAAATCACCAATATTGTAGCACTCTTGCTACTGGCTGTTTTGGCTCATTAGAGTTTAACGGCAACAAAAATTAATCCCGGCATCTTAAAGATGTCGGGGTTTTTTTATGGGTAAATTATTTGATTAATTGCTGGGAAGCGCGTTCGGGTTGTCGGAATTAAAGCGTCCGAGGTTGCCGAAGAGTTGAGCAAGAAGGCTTAATTCTTTACCTCTGGTTGTGGTTACACGCTCCACAAATGCAACAATGTTGCCATCCTCAAGCCCGTAACCACCAATATCACTGACAATATCATTATCGTCAAAATAGATGGCAACAATCTTGCGGTCTGTTACTTCAGGTTTTTTGTATGAGTTGGTTTCAATGCGGCTGGAAATATAATAATAAGACGCGCCGTCAACTGAGGCGATGGTCGATGGCGAACCCATTATGCTTCTTACCATCTCCTTACTTGAAGACCCGACAGTGACCTGATTAAGGGTTTCCTCATCAAATACATAGCCGACATTGGAAACAATCGGAGCACAGGAGATTTGACCGACTGTCAAAGAGGTGGCAATGGTCAAAGCACTCAAGCGCAAAGATTTGCTTAAATATTTTGTAAAGGCGTTCTTTTTATCCGTGATTATTCCGGTCATTGGTCAGCTTTCATTATGCAAATTCGTCTTGAGAAACTTATAAACTCATATTTAAAAGTTTCCTAGTGATACAGCTATCTTGACCTTTTGCGCAAGAGGGCTATTTTCGCTGTCAGTCATTCCGGCTCAAGGTGCAGTATGCGACATTTAATTTTATCTCTTGTTAATTCTTTCAAATCTTTACTCGGCATGAATAAAGAGATGGATATGTATCTACCTGTTTACACGGCAATCATGAATCAAGCGAGAAAACCTGTGCTCTATGGGGAGCAGGGTGCAAATGATGATTTTGACGGCCGGTTTGAAATTCTTGTTATGCATATTTATCTTGTTTTGCGCCGTCTGAAAGCCGACGGGCAGGGGCGGCATGGTGCAGGTCAGGTAATCTTTGATTTATTTTTCCGAGATATGGATCAAGCGATGCGGGAAATGGGTGTCGGGGATTTGAGTGTCAGCAAAAAGATTAAGAAAATGGCTGAAGCCTTTTATGGGCGTGTTGCTGCCTATGATGAGGTGATAGATGCCGGGAAAGACCAACTTACATCCGTTATTCATAGAAACCTGTTTGCTGAGTCTGAAGGTGATGACAATCAAACCAGAGCCGAGGGATTGGCCACTTATATGACTGAAATGGATGTATCGTTAGGTAAGATACCTTTGAACCGACTCTTGTCACGTGACATTTTTTCGTTTGATAATAAGACAGGCTAAGTCACACTTTTAAAGTCAGAGGGTGCCGCCATGAATAATGAGTTCAGTCGCGTCATTGATATTGTCAAAATTAAGCCATCAGGCACACGTTTGGAGACAACCGGGTCAGATGATGAGTGTCATGCATTAAAAACTAGGCTTGGGGTTGAGGGGTTCAGTAACTTGCGTTTGGATATTGACATTACCCCTTGGCGAAAGCAG
>CENJ01168424.1_pt1 | contig 15754 bp, 13 predicted proteins | sample 356161 | NCBI WGS metagenome assembly CENJ01 (sample SAMEA2619531, study PRJEB7988) | marine metagenome | biome: marine biome (ENVO:00000447); feature: surface water layer (ENVO:00002042); material: "saline water (ENVO:00002010), including plankton (ENVO:xxxxxxxx)" | depth 5 m
CTCCGCCATTTTTTAATATAATGTAGTAATTGAAATTATATACGGTATTTAAAAAAAACTAATAGTAGAAATATAAAAATAGAGTCTGCCTAATGATAAAATTGCATGTTAAATTTTACAATCTGATTAGGACACAGGAGAAAATAAATGTACAACTCGATTGAAGATTTTATGAATAAAGTCAAGCATAAAGATCCCAATGAAACTGAATTCCATCAAGCTGTTCATGAGGTTGTTGAATCACTTTGGGATTTTTTGGCCTCTAATAGAGAATATATGCATTCTGGAGTTTTGGATAGAATAGTCGAGCCAGAGAGAGTAATTACTTTTAGAGTTCCTTGGAGAGATGATAGAGGGCAGGTTAATGTAAACCGTGGCTATCGAGTAGAATTTAATTCAGCTATTGGTCCTTATAAAGGTGGATTACGTTTTCACCCATCAGTTAATCTAAGTATTTTAAAATTTTTGGGATTTGAACAAGTATTTAAGAATAGTTTGACTACCCTTCCAATGGGAGGGGGAAAAGGTGGGTCTGATTTTGATCCAAAAGGAAAAACTGATAATGAGGTAATGAGTTTTTGTCAGAGCTTCATGTTAGAATTATCTAAGCACATAGGCCCGGATACCGATGTGCCAGCAGGAGACATCGGTGTAGGAAGTAGAGAAATTGGATATATGTTTGGTCAATACAAAAGAATAAGAAATGAATTCACAGGTGTTTTAACTGGTAAAGGTATTAATTGGGGAGGTAGTTTAATTAGACCAGAGGCAACCGGATATGGTTGTGTTTATTTTGTAGAGGAAATGCTAAAACACATTGGAAATTCAATAGAGAGCAAAGATGTTTTAGTGTCAGGGTCTGGGAATGTTGCCCAATATGCTACTGAGAAAGTTCTTCATCTTGGGGGGAAAGTAGTTACTTTATCCGATTCTTCAGGTTTCATATATGATCCAGAAGGAATTTCAAAAGATAAACTTGATTGGGTGATTGATTTAAAAAATAATAAAAGAGGAAGAATTAAAGAATATGCTGAAGAATTTGGTTGTGAGTATTTTGAGGGCTTACGTCCATGGGGCATTAGCTGCGATATAGCCTTGCCATGTGCTACCCAAAATGAGATAAATGAATCAAATGCAAAAGACTTGGTTAAAAACGGAATAATTGCTATAAGTGAAGGTGCAAATATGCCATCTGACCCCGATGCAATTAATATTTTTCAAGGTTCAAAGGTATTGTTTGGACCTGGGAAGGCTGCCAATGCCGGCGGTGTAGCGGTATCAGGACTTGAGATGAGTCAAAACAGTATGCGAATTAGATGGGAAAGAGAAGAGGTTGATCAAAAACTTTTGACAATCATGAAAAGCATTCACTCTGCATGCGTAGTTCATGGTGATAATAAGAAGCATATTGATTATGTTAAAGGCGCAAATGTTTCTGGATTTATTAAGGTGGCTGATGCAATGATGGATCAGGGAATCGTATAAAGGCTAAATACCTGTAGAGTCTTCTTCATCCATTAACTCAATTTCACTAGGTTTGGGTATCAAAATTTTTCCCACACCACTAAGGCCATCAATAATTGTTTTAAAAGAATCATCAAATTTAAACCATTTAATATATTCTTTTTCTTCTTTGGGTTTTAGTGTAGTTAACCAATTAAAATTTAATGAATCATTTATATTTTTATGGTCAATTGTAAGGTATCCTATATGGAGGCTGGTTATATTTTGAAAAAAATGACTTCCAAACGATGGATCTACGGGAAAATCTTCATGCCCAAGCTCAATAATAATCTTTGTATTTGATATTTGTTGCCAAGTAATTGGAACTCCAAGCCAGGGATCAGCTGAACCCCATCTTCCAGGACCAGATAAAATATATGGATTATCTCTTCCTATTTTTTCATTAAAATAGCCAATTTCTTTTGCAATTTCCTTTGACTTTGAGGGATCATATTTTTCTGGTGGCAGGTACAATAAATCTTTCATTTGATTTGTTGTACCATTACCAAGAGTAATATGGCTTGATGCAAATACATCCTTTTGTTTATAAATGTCTAGATCAATAGATTTGTTATTTGAAATGAGCATAGGTTTTATTTGGAGTAAATAAAACTCTGATGGGCCATTATCATTCATGTTTACTGCGAATTCTATTTCTACAGGGCATCCTAATGCTTGTTTACCTAACAATAAAAGTTCATTAAGTATATCACATAGAGGTATGACATTCCAGTCAAGTATCTGAGAAAAATTAACTACTCTAGTACCCTGATAAGAAAGTGAATTTCTCAAGATGTTATCTTCTGATGTAATTACACCACCCATCCATTTTAAAGATTCATCTCCCTCTGCACTAGAAAGATCGTGCAACCTTAAGTCCTTTTTAAGACTAAAATTTTTATCTTTGAGCTCTAAAGCAAAAAAGTTCGATTGGGAATTTTGAATAGTTGATTTAATGGTAGCAAATTGAGGTTTTATGGCTGGATATTTTGGTGATATACCAAGACACTTACCACCATCAACAATAGTTTTACCAAAACCTAATGCAAGATAACAAACTCCTTCGTCTCTTTTCATATATGATACTGGATAGAAATTTATACTTTTTAATACTCCGCTGAATGTGGGATAGAATCTTCCACTGCTATATTTTTTTCCTGCAATTTCCATTAAAATGACAGCCATTTTTTCTTCCTCTGTTCTATGAGCAGTATGGCTAAAATGAGATTTTGATTCCTGAAAAAATATAGAAGCAAAAACTAATTTTATGGCATTTGTAACTTCATTTATTCGATCTCTAAATATTTCCTGATCATTAGAAAGCATAAATGTTGAATAAGCTCCAGATAAAGCTTGATATTGTGAATCTTCAAGTAGGCTTGATGATCTTACAGCTAGAGGTTTCTTACATTTTTTTAAAAAAGCTTCAACCTTCAGAGTAATATCCATGGATAATCTGCTTTTCAAGAACATTTCCTCTAGTTTATCATTTGATTCTACTTTTAAGGCATCGTCCCACAGATTATTATCTTTCATGAACCGATCAAATTCTTCAGTTCCAATTATTGCGGTTCTGGGTATTTTAATAACAATATTTTCATAATTATCATTTATACCTGATTGAACTATCATGTCTTTAGCAAAGGCAAGACCGCGAGCTTTTCCTCCCAAGGATCCGCCACACATTTTATAAAATCTAGAGTTGTTATCTTTTTTAGAGGAAAAATCTGTTACTTCTCCAAATCTGTGCTTTGCATCCGGACTTTTAATTTCTTTGATGATAGCATTTCTAATATCATTTTTATCTTTGAATTTTTCTACATTTATTTTTCTTAATTTAGTTGCAACCTCAAAATTAGATCTTGCAGCTAGCCAATTTGAGAAATGGTTGCTTTTACCATGATAAATCAACGTATCGATTGGAACAGTTTCAATGCCTTTGATAAGCTCTTCCGTATTGGTTGCTTTGATTAATTCATTACCATCAATGTCTTTAAAAATGAAATCCCCGAACCCAAAGTTAATAAGCATAAAATTTCTCAAATCTTTTAATAAAGTATTAGACCCCTTATGAAGAAAATCTGCGCCAATTTTCCTCGCTAACTCTCTATTTGAACTATCAGTAGATTGAAGCATTATTGGCATGGCCGGATGCTTATGTCTAATTGATTCTGCAATTTTTACTCCAGCCTTTGGGTCCTTTTTTCCTTTATTTAAGAATTTAACATCTGAAATCACACCTACAATGTTTTCACCATATTTTTTTGAAAATTTCAAAGCTGTTTCATAGTTTGGTGTTAGTAAAACTTTAATACGTCCTCTAAGGTGCATTGATTTGTAGGTAGAATTAAATGTCTTTTTCATTAGACTTTTGGTTAGAGAAACAATTTCTCTATATATAAGTGGTAAAAGTACAGAATACATTCTAGGAGAATCTTCAATTAAAATAATGGCACGCACATTTCCTTTAATAATGTCTTTTTCTGCATTTTTTCTATCTTCTACGTATTTGATTATCGCAGGGAAAACTGAAGCATCTCCAGACCAAATAAAAACTCGATTAATGGAACTTGGAGAAATTTTTTGACTGAGCTGTTTTACTTCAGTTTCATCAAAAGCTAGTAAAATAACTGGCATGCGAGGATAATGTTTTTTTATAGACTTACCCAATGATATAGGGTCTGTGTCTTCAATTCTTAGCATTACTATAACAAGATCAAATTTATTTTTTGATAAATGTTTCATTGCAGATACAGAAGTAGAGGATCGTGTAACTCGAGGAGCATAATTAAAGTTCATGCCAATATATTCTGTCATAATCTGCTCTGTTAGACCACCTTCTTCTTCAAGGATGAAAGCATCGTATGGACTTGCAACTAATAATATTTCATGAACTCTATGCGTCATGAGCTCATTGAAATTGTTATTGTCTCTTATATTAAATGGGTTTTTTTTCATTTGAATAATGATTCAAATTATAGAATTAATTTATTAAGTTTATAAGCTGTAATGTATTTTTATTTAACATTTTAAAATAAGTAATAAAAAATTGTTTCCTTCAATACACCAATTATCCTCTTTTGGTTGTAGTTTCATAAATCAGCCAAAGTATTAAATGAACTATGCTTAGAACTTTAAAATCTTTTGACATCAAAGGGCAAACTATATTAATCAGACTTGATCTAAATGTACCTATTCATGATGAGGTGATCCAGGACGATTTCAGGATAAAATCTTGCCTGCCCACAATTAATTATTGTTTGGAGGAAGGTGCGGCGGTAGTCTTAATGTCCCATCTTGGCAGACCAAAAGGTGAATACAGTGAAGATTTTAGTTTAATGCTTGTTGGTGAGCATCTAGCTTCTCTTCTAGAAATTCCTATTAAATTTTCTTCAGATTGTATTTCACAGGATGCTATTGATACTTCGCTATCTTTAAAGCCAGGAGAAGTTCATCTGCTAGAAAATTTAAGGTTCCATAAAGAAGAATCTGATAATGATTCACTCTTTTCTAATAAGCTATCAAAACACGGCCGTATTTACATTAATGATGCTTTTGGAACAGCGCACAGAGCACATGCATCAAATCATGGTGTGATTAATAATTTTAAAAATTATGGTATTGGCTTTCTGTTTGAAAAAGAAATGAAATACTTAAGAGAGGTCGTTAATAAACCAGAAAGACCTTTGGTCTTAATTCTAGGTGGTTCAAAGGTTTCTACTAAACTTGAACTAATAAATAAATACTTAAGTCAAGCTGATAAGATAATAATTGGGGGAGGAATGGTATTTACTTTTTTCAAAGCAATGGGTTATAACATTGGCAAATCTTTAGTTGAAACTAAAATGATTGATCAAGCAAGAAACATTCTTGACGCAGCTAGGCTCAATGGAAATAAGATAATCTTACCTAGTGATGTTGTATGCGCTGAAGACATAAATTCAACTTTGAGAGCTAATTCCGTTGGTGTAAGAGACATTCCTGAGAATTCAATGGGTCTGGACATAGGTTCAAAAACAATTGAGAAATATTTATCAGTTTTAGATGAGGCAAAGACAGTCCTCTGGAATGGGCCGATGGGAGTTTTTGAAAATGAAGTTTTTTCTTATGGAACAAAAGCAGTTGCCGATAAATTGGTAGAAATTGTTGAAAAAGATTCTGTTGTCATTGCTGGAGGTGGAGACACGGCATCTGCATTAAGAAATTTTAAATTAGTTGATAATGTTTCCCACGTATCAACAGGTGGGGGTGCATCACTTGAACTGATGTCAGGCAATCAACTTGACGCGATTAATAAACTGGAGATATAAATATTATGATTAATTCTATTGTAGCTGGCAACTGGAAAATGAATAAAACACCAAAGGAAGGAAAAACTTTCATTGAGAAGATGATTAGTGATTTAGATTCTCTTAGAGATACTAATGTAATTATCTGCCCTCCATTTACAGGATTAACGAGTTTGTCGAAATCTTCTAAATATAATTTAGGGGCGCAAAATTGTTATTTTGAAGATTCCGGTGCATATACAGGAGAAATTTCTGTGCAAATGCTTATTGATTGTGGTGTTAAATACGTGATCCTTGGTCATTCCGAAAGAAGATCAATTTTTAGTGAAGATGATATATTCATTGGAAAGAAAGTAAAAAAGGTACTAGATGTAGGAGTTACTCCCATTTTGTGTGTTGGTGAGACAATAGAGGAATTGAATGATGGATTGGCAAAAGAAACTGTATCTGCGCAATTAAATGAAGGTCTTAGTGGATTAAGCAGCCTTGAAAATATTGTGATTGCCTATGAGCCTGTGTGGGCTATAGGCACAGGATTAACTGCTTCAGTTGATAAAGTGGCAGAAATACATTTTTTCATTAGAAATATGCTTTCAGATATTTCAAAAAAAGAAGATAGCAATCTCATTCCTATTTTATATGGAGGTTCAGTTAATTCTGATAATGCAGAAGAGTTGATTGGTGTGAATGATGTGAATGGTTTTCTAATTGGCGGTGCTAGTTTAGATGTTGAAAAATTCGTAGATATTATTAATATAGTCGATCAAAAATAGGAGATTTTTACTTAAATGATTGGATTTTTAATTATTGCTCATACTATCGTTAGCATATTGCTAATATCTGTTGTCTTGATGCAGGCTAGCCAAGGTGGTGGGTTATCTGGTACCTTTGGAGGTCAAGCCGCTAGTAGTATACTAGGCGGGCAAGGCGCAGGAAATGTTTTAAGTAAAATTACAGGATGGCTTGCAGCAATTTTCATTGGTCTTGCAGTTTTAATAAGTATTTTAAGTGGGCCAAGTGATGAATCTAGCTCCTCACTTGTTAAAAAAGCTTCCGAAGAAAATCCTATTCCAATTGAACAGCAAACTATTCAGGAAGACGATAGTCAGCCTGTTTTAGATTTGGAATAATTAGGTAAAATTTTAATTAGGTTTCTCTTTTTATTGCCGAAGTGGTGGAACTGGTAGACACGCAGTCTTGAGGGGGCTGTGAGGGTAACCTCGTGCCGGTTCGATTCCGGCCTTCGGCACATGCTTAACATATTTAATAAATATTTATTTGTAATTCTTCCTCTTTGCCCTTTTCCTTAGTTAAGAGTAGATTTTAATTCTAATCTTTATAGTTTTAAATATGAAAATGAATAAAATTATTATAATTATTGCAATGTTCGTGTTTTCGGTTTCTTTAGCCCAAAATACAACTATTTTATTCCTTAGAGATGGTTCAATCATACAGGGCACAATTACTCACGAAAAGCCAAATAAGATATTTTTAAAAACTGAAATGGGGTTTGTGCAAATAAAGCCTGAAGACATCATAGGCAGAGAAGATTTAGCTAAAAAAGGTGATTTAACATATATGTCGGATCAAATTGAGTTTGTAAGAAGATATGTTGAAAATTTATCAGGTAAAACTGTTTCATGGAAAGACTCTCTACAAAATAAGATTGATAATTTGTATCAAGTCTATAAAGGCTTTGAAATTCTTCAACAAGAATTTGAAGCTGATCTACTTAGATTGCATACAAAAGATCAGGAGAAGTCAAAACAGTTGTTGGAAATTACTCATGATATTGTAGAACATGAGGTAGATATTTCTTTAAATAGACAAAATATAGGGCTTGTTGGAGATACGATAGGCTATATTAACAATGGATTAAGCGTTGCCGAAGATAATTTAGCAAAAAATATAAACCAGACTTATGTATTATCTGGATCAACAGCAAACATGATGGATGATATTGATGCTGTCTCAAATGAGATTACAAATAATAAAAGTCAAATCGACATTATGTCTGGCTCTGTTGCAAATTTGTACAGAGAGGTCCAAAGAGTAGAAAAATCATTTGAGTTTATTAACAGATCTATCAAGGAGAATAGAGGGTCAATTGGTCTTAATCAAGAATCAATTAATGCAAACCACAATGCAATTATTGAACTAGGTAATTCTTTAGATAAAAAAATTGATGCACTTCATGACTCATTGAAAGTTTCGCAAAATGAATTAGTTAGCACGATGGAACTACTTTGGAAGCAGAATAAAAAATCAGTAAATGATATAAATGATACTTTTAATGATAGCTTGTATAGTGTTAATCGTAAAGTAAAGACAATTGATACGAAAGTAGGCGATTTTAGCGGAGATTTAGAAGTTTACATAACAGAACTTAAAGCTTCAATTGAAAATATTAACAAAGCCATCGCCACTATTAATGGCAATATAGGTGGCATAGAGAGAAATGTTGAGGGTGTAAGCTCAAAATTGGAAGCTTTATCTACTCAAGTATCTAAGATTAAGAAAAAATAGGCAACATTTAACAAAAGGATTACTATTATACATTTGGCCAATCTAATTGAGCCTTATATATGTTTTCAGATTATTTAAAAGTCAAAGCGCTTTGGTAAACGTTCAAAAGTGTATAAAATAATAAATTTTTTAATTAAAGGGATATAAAGATGATATACAAGATTCTGGTTTTATTTTTAATTATTCAGCACTCGATTTATGCTCAAGATCCTGAGCAACTTTTGAATGAAGCTAATGAACAAATGTCTAAAGGTGATTTAGTTATTGCCGACTCTTTGCTAAATGAATCTTTGAAAGTAGATCCCTCATTTGCACCTGCACATATTGGATTTTCTGAACTATGGTTACGCAAAGGGGATCTAAATAAGGCTAATGCATCTGCTACTAAAGCGGTGCAGATGGATGAAGAATTTAGGTCATGGTGGAATGGTTTAAATGACATAAGAAATAAAATACAAAATGGTAAACGAAATGTGCAGCAAGGTCAGTTTGATGCGGCAATGACAGAGTATGAGTCAATTTTAGAAAAACATCCATATTTTCCTGAGGCACATTTTTATATGGGTTTAACAAAATTTAGGCAAAAAGATATTGAGGGGGCAGCGTATTATTTTAGTGAAGCATTAAAGTTATATCCTGATCATATGAAAGCAAGAAAAGGTTTAAATAATGTTACTAAACAATTACTTAATAATGGTAATAAGGCCTACAAAAGAGGTGATTTTGATAAAGCTACTGATTTTTATAAAAAGGCTACCAAGTATGACGATACTTTCTATTTAGCATTCTATCAACTTGGTGTATTGGAAAAAAAAATTGGTAATTCTGAAGATGCAATATCCTACTTCAATAAGGCCATTTCAATAAAGCCTGATTTTTATAAGGCTTGGTTTACCTTAGGTGCATCATATGAAGTTGATAATAACTTGGATTCTGCAATTGTAAAATATGAGAAAGCTATTGAGCTTAATCCAGGATACACAAAAGCATATAGTAATCTTGGCAATATTCATTTGATTCGAAAAGATTATGACATCGCTAGAGATATTTTATTGACTGCGATTCAAATAGACCCAGAGTATGCTGATGCTTATTTACGTTTAGGGGTAGTTTTTTCTGAACAAGAATTATTTGAGGAGGCTTCTGAGCAGTTTAAAAAGTCGACCGAATATGATTTAAAAAATCATGATGCATGGTTTAGATATGCATCCTCTTTGAATGCTATAGATAATTTTAGCGAAGCATCCATTGCAGCTCAGAAATGTATTGATTTGAAATCTAATTTTGGCGGTGGTTGGTACGAAAAAGGTATCGCTGAAATGAAAAGTGGAAAAAAAACAAGAGCATTAAAGTATTTTGAAGAGGCCAATAAAGATAGGGACTGGAGAAAATTAGCACAAAGAAAAATTGATGAAATCAATAATCCCACGAAGTATGAAAAATGAGATTCGATAAAGGAAACCTCATAAAAGGGGTCGTATTTGATTTAGATAATACGTTACTTGATTTTATGAAGATGAAGCAGGTAGCAGTGAGATCTGCGATTAGAGGCATGATTGAAGCTGGTCTTGGAATAGATGAAGATAAATCTTTCGATAACATAATCTCTTTGTACGAAAAAATTGGATGGGAAAATCAAAAGGTTTTTGATGTTTTTCTTGAAAATTCTATTGGTCATGTTGATAATAAATTTTTAGCCGCTGGAGTTGTAGCATATAGACGAGCTAGAGAAGCAAACTTATTAGCTTATCCAAATGTAAATAAAACATTAATTGATTTAACAAAGTTAGGAATGAAATTAGCTGTTGTTTCAGATGCGCCTAGTAGGGAAGCATGGATGAGGATATATTATTTAAATCTTTATCATTTTTTTGATGCTGTGGTTACTTTTGATGATTCTGGTGAGCGGAAACCGTCGTCTGTACCTTTTGAAATGGCTCTTAAAAAATTAGGACTAGGACCTGAATCTAGTCTTATGATAGGAGATTGGCCAGAAAGGGATGTTGTAGGAGCAAAAAAAATTGGAATGAAAACTGCATTTGCTGTATATGGAGATACATTTGGCACGAAGAATTCAGGCGCAGACTGGGATGTAGAGGATATATCAGAGCTAGTAACAATAATTAAAAAAAATAATAATATTGAATAATTTTTATCCTGGAGTTGATATTGTTGATGTTGATCGTATAAAAAGTTCAATAGGAAAATATCAAGATAAATTTTTAAGTAAAGTTTTCAATAAAGAAGAACAAGATTATTGTAACTCTAAATCCAATCCTTTTATACATTTTTCAGGAAAATTTGCAGCAAAGGAAGCAGTCATGAAGGCGGTTTATTCCTCTAAAAAGCTAAATTCAATTAGTTTTAAAGATATTTCAATTATAAATGATAAGAATGGAGTTCCAATAGTCTTTATCAATGGTAATTCTGAAAAAAGCATTAATATTTCTATTTCACATACGAATGATCAAGCTATTGCTTTTGCGATATTAAAAGAAAAATAAAAATTGTTAACTCTATTTATGTGATAAGATTATTATATACCAGCATATATTGATAAATACTTTTAAAAATCACAAAATAATAAATCTCCTGACAATCTCGTTTGTATCATTAATGATTATAGGCTCATCTTTAAAAGGAACTAGTATACCAAAATCTTATATTTTTACATTAGATAAAATTATTCACATTGTTGAATATTTCACATTAGGTGTACTGCTATATTTTTCAATGGTTTGTATTACAAAATATTCAATTATTTTAAGTTTAATATTGGGAATATTTTATAGTTTTATAGATGAGCTTTATCAATCTACCGTTTTTTCAAGAGATGCCAGTGGTTTTGATGTAATTGCAGATATAATTGGATTAATTTTAAGTGCATTTTTTGTGAAGTTATATTTCAATTCAATAGAAAATGATAAAGAAAATTAATATTAAAGATTTTGCTATAATTGATGAAATTAACATTGATTTAAATCCTGGATTAACTGTAATTACAGGAGAGACTGGGTCAGGTAAATCGATAATACTTGAGGCAATTGCATCTTTAGTTAACGGAAAGTTCTCAAAATCTGCCATAAAGCATGGTGCATCACGTTGTGTTGTGGACCTTGAATTCGATAAAAGATCTTACAGAAAAATTTACAATAAAACAGGTAGGTCAAAATCATACATAGATGAGGTTCCAATGACTCAAAATGATTTTTTAAAATCATTTGAATCTAAAATCGAGTTTCATGGCCAAAACGATCAGCAAATCATTTTAAAAACTGAAAATCAAATTGATTTTTTAGATTACTTTTGTGGTAATCAGAAAGATATAGCTAAAATAAAAATAATCTTTGATAATCTTGAAAAATGTAGAAAAGATTTAATTGATTTACGTCAGAACATCGCTCTTCATAAAGAGAAAAAAGAACTTTTAGAATTCCAATTAAATGAAATTCAAATGGCGGACATAAAAGAAGATGAAGAAGAAAAACTATATTCAGATTATAAAAAATTAAATAACCAAGAAGATTTAATTAAGAAGCTTAACAATGTAAAACAATCATTAAATGATTATGAAAATGGGGTTGTGTCAAGTTTAACTAATTTGTCAACAGAGTTAAACCAAGCAATGAAGTATGATAATTCTGTTGAGGACTTATCAGAAATAATCAGCTCAATGATAATGCAATTACAAGAGATAGAGATAGATATTGAAGCTAGATTATCAACTGATGATTTTGATATTTCCAGATTACCAAATATCGAAGACAGAATAAACTTATTTGAGCAATTAAAAAGAAAATATGGTGGTTCTATTGAATCTATATTTGAAAATGAAAAGCAAATTAGATATGAATTAAATAAAATATCTAATTATGCAAAATCGGATTCTGAATTAAAAAAACAAATTACCAAATTAGAAAGAAAGTATACTGAAATTGCGTTTAAACTTTCTGAAAATAGAAGATCTAATGCTGATACTCTTTCATCGATGATAGAGAAATCGCTAGCGGTGCTCAACATGAATCATGCGAAATTTGATGTAAGACTATCAAACAATGAAACTGACACAAGTTTTATCAAAAATAATGGAATTCCTGTTAAGCCTTACGCAAAAGGAATTGATCAAGTGGAATTTTATCTTTCTGCAAATCCAGGTGAGCCATTGAAACCAATGTCCAAAGTTGCATCGGGAGGAGAAATGTCAAGAATTATGTTGGCGATTAAAACTGTTTTTCAGGATAAAAATCCTGTGTCAACTTTAATTTTTGATGAAATTGATACCGGTATATCTGGCGGAACAGCACAAAAAGTATCTAAGCATTTAAAAAAATTATCAAAATACAAACAAGTTATTTGTATTACTCACCTCCCTCAAATTGCAATTAGTGCCGATAATCATTTACATGTAACAAAGTCTGTAATAAATTCAAATTCAACTTATGTCAAAGCTGAATACTTAATTGGTGATTTCAGTAGAAGTGTAATAAAAAATTTATTTGTAGGAGAAGAGGTGGGAACGTAAAAATGGCTAAAATCATAATTAAAGGTGGCAAAACTCTTAATGGTGAAGTGAAGATAAGCGGAGCTAAAAATGCAGTTTTACCAATAATGTCAGCCACTTTATTATGCCCAGGAAAATTTACCATTTATAATGTTCCAGATTTACGCGATACACGTACTATGATGCAATTACTTGAAATCACCGGTGCCAAAACCTCTTTTGAAAATGGCACTGTTTGGGTTGATACAAATAATGTAAATAATCCTGAGGCGCCATATGATCTAGTAAAAACTATGAGAGCCTCTTTTTATGTCTTAGGTCCTCTAATATCAAGATTTGGCAAAGTTCAAGTTTCTTTGCCTGGTGGGTGTGCATGGGGCCCAAGGCCAGTTGATTATCATCTAAAAGGTTTAGAGAAACTTGGAGCAAATCTAGATTTGGAAGGTGGTAATATTTTAGCTGAGGCTGACGAACTAATTGGTTGTGATATTCATTTTGAGTTTCCTTCAGTTGGGGCAACAGGTAATCTAGCCATGGCAGCAGTCAGAGCTAAAGGTATAACAAGATTATTTAATTGCGCTAAAGAACCAGAAATAACTCAATTATGTGAGTTTTTAAACATTATGGGAGCAAATATAAAGGGTATTGGAACGGATTCTTTAGTTATTGAAGGCGTTAAGGAACTAAACCATGCAGATATAACAGTAATTCCAGATAGGATAGAGGCTGGTACTTTTTTAATGGCCGGTGCTTTAAATGGTGAAATAAAGATTAATAATGTTATCCCACTGCATTTAGAAAAGGTCACTAACAAATTAATTGAGACTGGATGTCAAATAACTATAAATGATGATTCCATATCAATTACGCCCCCAGAAAATTTAAAATCAGTAGATATGACAACTGCTGTTTTTCCAGGGTTTCCAACAGATTTACAAGCTCAGTGGGTAGCTTTAATGTCTTTATCAGATAGTTCATCCATTGTTACAGATATTGTTTACCATGACAGATTTAGCCACATTCCTGAATTGGCAAGGTTAGGCGCTAATATTAAAGTAGAGAAAAATACTGCATTCATTCGAGGTGTTGATCAACTTGTTGGCGCACCGGTAATGTCAACAGATATAAGAGCTAGCGCTGCTTTATTTATTGCTGCATTAGCTGCCAAAGGTGAGACAGAGATAAGCAGAATATATCATATTGACCGTGGTTATGAAAAAATCGAGCAAAAATTCTTAGGGCTAGGTGCAGATATTCGAAGGGTGTCATAAAAGAGAAAAACGCCTTTTATTATGGAAAAAATAATGTATTTTCTAATTGCAAGTATTTAAGGTTGATAGATAATGAAAGTAGTGATCATTGGAGCGGGTGAAGTTGGTTTTCATGTGGCTAAAGCGCTTAGTGAAGAAAATTATGATATCACAATTATTGATATTGATATAAAAAAATGTCAAAGAGTAACTGAGAACCTTGATGTCATCGTTGTAGAGGGTAATGGGGCCAGTCCAAAAGTACTTCTAGAGGCAAATGTTGGAGAGGCAGATTATGTTCTATGCCTCACAAAAGTTGACGAAATTAATTTAATTGCATCACAACAATCTCATGAACTTGGGGCAAATAAAGTAATTGCAAGGTTAAGAGACCAGCAGTATTCATCAAGAGAAAGTATTATAAAACCAGAGAAATTTGGTGTAGACATGGTAATACATCCAGAAAAAGAAGCTTGTAAAGAAATCGTCCAGCTTATGAAGTATCCATATGCGGTCCAAGCAAGAAGTTTTGAAGGTGGCAGATTAACTATGGTTGGTATAAGAATTGATAGATGGAAAAATATATTACTATATAACAAAACATTATCTGAGATATGTAAATCATCTGATAGGTTTAGATTTACAGTAGTTGCTGTGCTTCGAGATGATGAGTCAATTGTACCAACATCTGATTTCAAATTTCGCGAAGGAGACATCGCTCATTTTGTTCTTAAGTCTAAGCATATAGATAAATTATTAGATTTGTTAAATATTAAAAGTTCTGAAGCTAATAATATTATGATTGTCGGAGGTTCTAAGATAGGAAGAACATTAGCTGATCAAATATCTCAAGACTATAATGTTAGGCTAATTGATTATAATAGACCTAAAGCGGGTCATATATCCACAAAACTTGAGGATACTATGGTAGTTTATGGAGATGGTACAGATGTCGAGTTTTTGAAAGCAGAAAACATAGAAGAAATTGATTCTTTTATTGCGGTTACTGAAAATGAAAAGACCAATCTGATTTCTGGTATGCTAGCTAATCATTTAGGGGCAAAACAAAGTATAATACATGTTGTAAATACAGACTACATGCCGACAATAAAGGAGATTGGATTTGGTGCAGTTATAAGCAAAAATCTTTCTACAGCAAATTCGATTTTAAGGAAATTGCATAGCGATATATCTGAAACGTCTGTTGAAACTTTTTATGAGATAGGATTAGATGCATTTGAGTTGCAACCGGAAGAAGGAAGTGAGATCACTTCTAAACCTTTGAATAAACTTAATATTCCAAAGGATAGTATAATCACAATGATTAATCATCATGGTAAAATTGGAGTAGCTCATGGTAATAGTCAATTAACTGAAGAAGATATAGCATTAGTTTTTGCAAGACCGGAAGGTAGGGATAAGATCAATAAAATGTTTGTTTCATGAGGGTGAAACCTATTTTAAATGTTCTTGGTGCTTTGCTAGCCTTGCTAGGAATCACCATGATAGTACCTATTTTAATTTCCTATTTTTCAGGAGGAAGCGACTTAATAGGGTTAATTAAATCTTCAGGAGTTTGTATCTTCGCTGGCACTCCATTATGGTTTTTTACAAGACATAAAAAATCTTTAAATAACAAAATAGGTTTTGCTATTGTAACCTTGTCGTGGGTCACAGCAGCATTT
>CENJ01024992.1_pt1 | contig 15747 bp, 14 predicted proteins | sample 356161 | NCBI WGS metagenome assembly CENJ01 (sample SAMEA2619531, study PRJEB7988) | marine metagenome | biome: marine biome (ENVO:00000447); feature: surface water layer (ENVO:00002042); material: "saline water (ENVO:00002010), including plankton (ENVO:xxxxxxxx)" | depth 5 m
AGACCCTGGATTTAAAAACACAGGATCTTGCCAGAGTGATATTACATTTCTAGATGGGGAAAATGGAATTCTTCGTTACCGAGGCTATGATATAGAAGACTTGGCAGACAATGCGAGTTTTATAGAAGTAGCCTATCTATTGATTTTTGGAGATTTGCCCTCTAAAAAAGTACTAAAAGTTCTCGAGCATAAGATTCATGATGATTCCTATGTTGACGAGGATTTAAAATCTATTTTGAAAAGTTTTCCTAAATCGGCCCACCCCATGGGTATATTGGCCTCTCTAACATCGGGTCTGATCGCATTCAACCCCACTTCTGTTGATGTGAATTCCGAGGAGGATATGTTAGAAGCAATTGTTATTCTTCTTGCTAAGTTTCCGATTCTATGTGCTTGGACACACAGGAAAGTAAGAGGATTACCATTGAATTACGCCAATACATCATTATCCTATATAGAGAATGTAGCGCATATGATGTTTAAGAAGCCGCATCAAGATTATACTCCCAATCCCATTGTTATTAATGCGTTGAATAAACTCTTGATTTTACATGCGGATCACGAACAAAACTGTTCTACCTCTACGGTTCGAATTGTAGGGTCATCACATGCTGGTTTGTTTGCTTCTATATCGGCAGGCATTTCAGCTCTTTGGGGGCCTTTGCATGGAGGTGCCAATCAGGCTGTTATTGAAATGTTGGAGGCCATTAAAGCTGATGGAGGGAATACGGCGAAGTATATGGAAAAGGCCAAGGACAAGAACGATCCCTTTCGTTTGATGGGCTTTGGACACCGGGTCTATAAAAACTTTGATCCAAGGGCGCGTATTATTAAAAAAGCAGCAGACGAAGTCCTCAACGATCTAGGCATTCACGATCCAGTACTAGACATCGCTAAAAAACTAGAAGAACAAGCCCTGACCGATCCCTACTTTGTCGATCGAAAATTATATCCTAATGTAGATTTCTACTCGGGGATTATATATCGAGCCATGGGAATTCCCACTGAGATGTTTACCGTAATGTTTGCATTGGGTCGATTGCCAGGATGGATTGCACAATGGCTTGAAATGCGTTTGCAAAGTGAACCCATTGGACGTCCTAGACAGATATATTCCGGCGCCACAAAACGCGTGATCACGAAAAAATAATTTACAACTCGTCTACTGAAGGGGGTGTATTTTTACTTTTTTCCTCCCGTAGCTTACGAAAAAAATTGTGCACGCTGTCGTTAGCATGAACTTTGACGAAGTAGTGATCCATATAAACAGAATATTCACTTGCCTTCCCTTTATACAACTGCAATTTATAATAGGGGATAACAAGAGCATAGGTTTCTAAAAGGCTTCGAAAACGTAGGATGATTCCCTCTGGACGCAATTCAATGTTACAGCTATTGGTGTTGTGGTCTAGAACCAACAAACTGTGAATTTCGGCACTGCTTTGTGAAATAAATAACTTAGGGGATCCTACACCGCCTAGCTTCCATCGCGCTGACAATTTGAAAGGAGGCCCTACTAAGGCTTCGATAGCCGTGGTTACCTTAGGTTCGTTATAGGAATTGTTGACAAGCATTTTTTATTTTAAAGATACTCCAATCTAGTTCAGACTATGCTCACTCCAACAATATATTTATCTTTGCCCCGCCTATGAATACCTTAGATACACATCTCGCTAGAACGGTTAACGCGTTTTTAGCAACATCCTATTCTTTGTCCATTCAACATTTAGAATTTCAAGCAACACGTCCAGAATTTGAGGGTGATCGAACGATGGTGTTATTCTCGTTGTTAAGAGATACGAAAAGCAATCCACAGACTCTGGGTGATCAAATTGGAACCTATTTGGTGGGGCATTCCTCTTGGGTTACTTCCTATAATGTAGTTAAAGGCTTTTTGAATTTGAGTATTTCTGATCTGTACTATCTCGATTTTTTAAATCAAATTCGGGAAGAAAAAAACTTTGGACATCAGCATATTACGAAGGATAGTGAAACTGTTATGGTTGAATTTTCTTCACCCAATACCAATAAACCTCTTCATTTGGGTCATATTCGAAACAATCTTTTGGGCTATTCGATATCAAAAATTATTGAAGCCACAGGGAAAAAAGTCATTAAGACACAAATAATCAATGATCGAGGGATTCATATTTGTAAGTCCATGCTGGCATGGCAACGATTTGGCAACGGAGAGACACCAGAAGATTCTTCATTGAAAGGAGACCAGTTAGTGGGTAAGTACTACGTCCTTTTTGACCAAAAATATAAAGCTCAAATTCAAGAGTTGATAGATCAAGGGATGACAGAAAAGGAAGCCGCTCAAAAGGCTCCAATATTACTAGAGGCGCAGGAACTTCTTCGTCTATGGGAGTCCAATGATTCAGAAGTACGCCAATTGTGGAAAACAATGAATAACTGGGTCTATAAAGGCTTTAAAAAAACCTATGCGGACTTAGGGGTATCCTTTGATTCCTATTATTATGAAAGCAATACATACCTGCTTGGAAAATCAATAATTAAGGAAGGGCTTTCCAAAGGGGTTTTTTATCAAAAAGAGGATGGATCTCTTTGGGTAGATTTGACTGCAGAAGGACTTGATGAAAAATTACTATTGCGTTCCGATGGTACAGCAGTCTATATGACTCAAGATTTGGGAACTGCCCAGCAGCGCGTAGAAGATCATCCAGAAATACAAGGTATGGTTTATACGGTGGGGAACGAACAAGACTATCATTTTAAAGTTCTTTTTTTAATCTTAAAAAAATTAGGGTATTCTTGGGCAGACTCACTTTTCCATTTGAGTTACGGGATGGTAGATTTACCCTCTGGTAAAATGAAAAGCAGGGAAGGTACTGTTGTCGATGCTGACGATTTGATGTTGCAAATGGAAAAAACAGCGAAAAATATTTCAGAGGAATACGGAAAACTTGACGCCCTTTCAGAAGAAGAGAAAAATAAACTATATCACGACATTGGATTGGGTGCCCTCAAATATTTTATTTTAAAGGTGGATCCAAAAAAAAGAATCCTTTTTGACCCCGATGCCTCTGTAGATTTCAATGGTAATACAGGACCTTTTATCCAGTATACTTATGCCAGAATTCAATCCATACTCAGAAAATCGTCGATTAAAGGAAAAAAGAATTTGGCTATGGACCTGTCTTTAGACGATAGGGAAAAAGAAATTGTAAAACAATTGGTAGAATACCCCGAAGTTGTCCAGCAAGCCGCACAACAACACAGTCCTGCTTTAATTGCCAACTATGTATACGAGTTGGTTAAACGGTTCAATTCTTTCTATCAGAATATATCAATTTTAGGAGAAATGCATGAAGAACGACAGTATATGCGAATCTTATTATCTAGAAAAGTTGCAGATACAATAAGGGCAAGTTGTACTCTTTTAGGAATAAATGTTCCCAATAGGATGTAAAAAAAAATCGCTCCGAAGAGCGATTTTTTTCTTTTTCATGCAAATTTTTTCCCATCTAGGGAATAAGGAACTATTTAGAGTTAACCGCAAGGTTATAAACTACTAATCCAAACCCAATCTTATTGATTGCATCGCCAACGTTATAAATAACGTCCATTGGAAGACCACCGAAAATACCTGAGTACCATCCTTCAGTTCCAGCCATATATCCGATAGGATAGATCGCCCAACCAATAAATACAAACTTAACAAGTGTTTGATGTGCGCTTTGAACAGCTCCACCAGCGGCGGCAGCTAGCTTAGCAGCACCTCCAGCCCATACTTCATACAAAATGTAGAAGTAAGCAGCACCAGAAAGAGCTCCCCAAGCAGCAGGACCTGCACCAGTTGTGTAAACAGCTTCACCAAAATATCCAGTTACAAGCATAACGACAGAAGCGAAAATCATTTTCCACATCAATCCTTTTGTTGCACCAGCAGCTTTTAAGATTAAATAAAACTCAACGCACATCAAAGGTACTGTCAACACCCAGTCTACATAACGGAAGAATGTTGGAGACTCGGCATTAGTAGCCCAGTAATCTCTCATGTACCAATAGTGTACGGCTGCTATGAACGTAATTAGTCCAGACACCAATATGGAGGTTCTCCACTTGGAATCAAAAGAGTTCATAGATAAAAAGAAGAATGCAGAAGCAGCCATCATGGCCATACATCCTACGAAGAAGGTAAAACCTACATAATCGTCAGTAGCCATTGCTGGAGCTACTGCCATTAAACTAAGTAATTTTTCCATAATAAAATCTATTATTTGTTTTTGTTTAGGTAAATTTAGAAAAAATTAAACTTATTGACTATATATTTCGTAAAAAAAGTAAACAAAATATATAAATATCTCATAATCAGTGATAAAGTGTTTTAAAATTGAAATTATAACGACAGGCATTTTGCTCCTAATCGGATTATTGCTCCCCATAAAGTATCAAAACCTTCTCGGAGGTCTGTTGATTCTAAGTTTGGGAATACTTCACGGGGCTAATGATATTCAAATAATTACAAAAAAAAACATCCATAATAACAAAGGTATCACGACCTTATATTATCTTGGGATTGTCCTGATTGGTGGTCTTGCATTTTTCTTTTTTCCTACCCTAGCATTGCTCTGCTTTGTTCTTTTTAGTGCCTATCATTTTGGAGAGCAACATTGGGAGTTTCGACTCAAGAAATCATATTTAAGTCTTCTCTTTTATTTTGTGTATGGGGCGTGCATTTTTTCTGTTTTATTTTTCTTCCATCGAGCAGAAGTGCAACAAGTAGTGGAGGCCATTACAAGTTATCGCCTTCCATCAGATTGGTTTTATTGGGCGCTTACAGGAAGTACAACACTATTCATAATATTACTTATTGGTTTATCAGAAAATCGTAAATACTTTCTATTTGAATGTCTCCTTCTATTGGCATTTGCTCTTTTCTTTTCCTATACGAGTCTCATACTCGCTTTTGGTTTTTATTTTGTGGTTTGGCATAGTTTTCCTTCTCTGAAAAGTCAATTTGAATTTCTTTATCGTTCAACCAATAAAGTTCAACAGATTCTTTCCTATATTGAGGAATCCATAATTTATTGGGTGGCAGCAATTATGGGTCTTGCTGGAGTTTATTTGTGGATTGATTTTTCTGCAGATTATTTTCTTCCTTTATTTTTTACTTTTCTTGCAGCGATAACCTTCCCACACGTACTGGTTATGCATTGGATGTTCAGAGATAAAAAGTAGGGTTGGCTCACACAAACAAAAAACGGAAACAGTACCTTTGTAATATATTCATTTGTTATGTTCGAATCTCTTTCTAACAAACTAGACAAAGCATTTCAGGTCCTGAAAGGGCATGGTAAAATCACTGAAATAAATGTAGCTGAAACACTTAAAGAAGTAAGAAGAGCTCTATTAGACGCGGATGTTAACTATAAAATTGCGAAGGACTTCACCACTAGGGTAAAAGAAAAAGCCCTAGGCCAAAAAGTATTGACCAGTCTTCAACCAGGGCAATTATTAGTGAAGATCGTTCAAGATGAACTTACTGCTTTAATGGGAAGTGAACAGTCAGATCTTGAACTGAACACTTCTCCTTCAGTCATTCTTATGGCCGGTTTACAAGGATCTGGTAAAACTACCTTTAGCGGCAAGTTGGCCTTGTATCTAAAAGCAAAAAAAGCTAAAAATCCCCTATTGGTTGCTTGCGATGTCTACCGTCCTGCTGCAATAGATCAGCTTGAAATTGTTGCAAAAGAGATCGATGTTCCTGTATATGCCAACAGAGAGTCACAAGACCCTGTCCAAATTGCAAAAGAGGGATTGGCCGAAGCCAAAGCCAAAAAATGTGATGTGGTTCTAATCGATACTGCAGGTCGATTGGCAGTAGATGAAATGCTAATGGCAGAAATTGAAGCGATTTATAATGCCCTTGCCCCACAAGAAACACTTTTTGTTGTTGATGCCATGACCGGGCAAGATGCTGTGAATACAGCCAAGGCTTTTAATGATCGATTGGATTTTGACGGAGTAGTGCTTACCAAACTCGATGGTGATACCCGAGGAGGAGCAGCTCTTTCTATTCGTGAGGTGGTTCAAAAGCCAATTAAGTTTATTGGTACTGGTGAAAAAATGGAAGCTTTGGATGTATTCTATCCCAATCGAATGGCCGATCGAATTTTGGGAATGGGGGACGTTGTTTCTTTGGTGGAGCGAGCTCAGCAACAGTTTGACGAAGAAAAAGCAAGACAACTCAATAAAAAAATAGCCAAAAATCAATTTGGCTTTGATGATTTCTTGGTTCAGATTCAGCAGGTCAAGAAAATGGGGAATATGAAAGATTTGATGGGGATGATTCCTGGGATGGGAAAAATGATGAAGGATGTCGACATTGATGATGACGCATTTAAATATATAGAAGCTATGATCGGTTCCATGACACCGAGGGAGCGATCGAATCCTAAACTGATGAATCATTCGCGAAAAATGCGAATAGCTAAAGGGTCAGGAACGGATATGCAGCAAGTAAATCAATTGCTCAAGCAATTTGCTCAAATGAGTAAAATGATGAGAATGGTACAAGGCGGTAAGGGTCGTCATATCATGCAACAATTACAAGGTCTTAAATAGATAAAAAAATGCAGCTACTAGACGGAAAAAAAACAGCTCAAGACATTAAAGATGAAATACAGGCAGAAGTGGCCCAAATGAAGCTAGAAGGGAAAAAAGTTCCCCACTTAGCAGCAGTTCTCGTGGGTAATGATGGCGCCAGTCTTACCTATGTAGGCAGTAAAGTTCGCTCCTGTGAACAAGTAGGTATCCAATCTACCTTGGTGCGTTTGGAGGATAGTATATCTGAGGAAGCCCTTCTGGAGGAAATTGACAAGTTGAATGCGGACTCTAGTGTCGATGGCTATATTGTTCAGCTACCACTGCCCAATCATATTAATGAAGAGCGAATCTTGATGGCTGTTGACCCTATTAAAGATGTTGATGGATTTCACCCTAGCAATTTTGGTAAAATGGCGTTGGAAATGCAAGCATTTATTCCAGCTACCCCCTTTGGTATTGTGGAGCTTTTAAAGCGTTACCATATAGATATACAAGGTAAGGAGTGTGTCGTTATAGGCCGCAGCCATATCGTTGGCCGACCCATCAGCATACTGCTGAGTCAGAAAGGCAGTGTTGGAAATGCTACGGTAATACTCACGCACAGCCGAACACAAAATATCGAACAGCTAACCCGTCGCGCTGATATTGTTATCTCTGCTTTAGGGATTCCCAATTTTCTAAATGCTGATATGGTAAAGGATGGCGCCATTGTAATCGATGTAGGAATCACAAGAGTACCCGACGAATCACACCCCAAGGGATATCGAATAAAAGGAGATGTTGATTATGCAGCGGTAGCTCCAAAATCCAGTTACATCACACCAGTTCCCGGAGGGGTTGGCCCTATGACGATTGCGATGCTTCTGAAGAATACTCTCTTGGCAAGGCAGTGGCGTCAGGATTCTTAGGGTTTTCCATCGCATTATAGATAGTTAATATCAATAAGGCAAACCCCACTGCGGTTAGAATCAGAATAATATTGAGGTAATCGGTTGCAGAAAAAGATAAGCGCAAAAGGATGGTTGCGATAATGAATCCCGTATTTCGAATTAATTTGCTGTATTCTTCGGTATAGCGAAAAGAAATCAATAAAATTATAACATCTGCTAAAATCAAAATGGTAAAGAATTGATTGAAAAACAAGCCGTCAATTTTCTTTGCATTAAATACAGGAACTCCCAAAAATAAATCCTGAAGCCAAACTCCAAAAGAATAAATAGACATAATGGTCAGAACTACCAATAGAGATAGGCTAACAATTTTTTTAGAATTGATAAAACGACCTAACTTTGGAGAAATCTTTTTAATCGGAAGGCGTTTCTTTCCACTGTAGAACCAGTAAATTAATAAGAATAAGACTAAGAAACCAATCAAATCAGTAAGGAGTTGCAAGTTTTGTTCGCTTCGATACCAATTTACATCCAAGTTAATGGTGGGAATATCTTTAAAAATTTTGCGAATTACGATTAGAGAAATGATTTCAAATTGTTTGACAACACAGGAAGTGAATGACCTGGGCAGGTAGAATAACAATAGATAGACCTCATAGATTAAGATCAATGAAAAGGGAGTATAGATCGCAGAAATAGGATCATTTAGAAGACTTCCTTGAAAAATTGATTGATCCAAAAGCCCGTTTGATTTCATGAAAACCAGGCTCAAGTGGATAACAAATCCAATCCCAGCTAGAAGCAAGATACTGTCTTCAATAGTTTTCCTCACCGGGGCGTCAAAAACCAGGGCAAAGATTTGATCGGCTTGTGTTCTAAAATAGCTCAAGTAGCAAAAAGTTGATGAGTGTTTTTAAAAGCTTTGAATTCAAGGGCATTTCCCGCAGGATCGTAAAAAAACATGGTCATTTGTTCCCCAGGCAACCCTTCAAATCGGAGATAGGGTGCGATTACAAAATCCACGCCTTGTTGCTGCAAATGGTCTGTGAAATGAGTAAAAACCTCCCAAGGGAGAACCACGCCAAAGTGGGGCACTGGAACTGATTTACCGTCTACTTCATTATGGTGTTTGGGTGCTATGTGTTGCGGATCATGATGCAATACCAATTGATGGCCAAACAAATCATAATCGGCCCATTGTTCACTACTTCTTCCAGGTTTGCATCCCAATACTACTTCATAAAAGTGTTTGTTCTTCGACAAATCATCGACGGGTATAGCAAGGTGGAAGGGTGCTACTTGTTTCATATTTTAAAGATATTCATTTTTAAGGAATGCGATACTTATCTAACCTTTATCTTTGCAAACATGGAAATGCTCTCACAAGAACTATTGGAACAAGGCTTGGAACTGCCACTAATGGAAGCATTTTATACGCTTCAAGGAGAAGGTTACCACAAAGGGAGTGCTGCTTATTTCATCCGAGTAGGAGGTTGTGATGTCGGCTGTCATTGGTGTGATGTAAAGGCCAGTTGGGATGCAGGGAACCATCCAGCCACTTCTGTAGAGACAATTGTATCAAATGCTAAAAAATATTCAGACACAGTGGTTGTGACTGGGGGAGAACCGCTAATGTGGCCCATGAACCCTCTAACAGACCGCCTAAAAGCTTTGGAGATGAAAACGCATTTGGAAACCTCAGGGGCCTATGAGCTTACAGGTCAATGGGATTGGTTCTGTCTTTCACCAAAAAAAAATAAACTCCCTATAGCAGCGGCTTATTCCGCAGCGGATGAGCTAAAAGTGATTATTTATAATAAATCCGATTTTGAATTTGCTGAAGGTCAAGCCAAAAAGGTTGGACCCAACTGCAAGTTATTTTTACAACCCGAGTGGAGCGTCCGCGATAAAATGATTCCTTTGATGGTTGATTATGCTTTAGCGCATCCCCAATGGAAAGTCTCTTTGCAAACCCACAAATATCTCAATATTCCCTAGTCAAACAAGCCAGATAATCATAGTGGTCTCCTTCTAAAATTAATTTACAATGATATCCAAGCGAAGATGCAATCCGATGAAGCGTTTCAAAATCAATATAGAGCCATGGAAAAATTTGTTCTTCTCCCAAATACCGAATTCCGAAATCAACCTCACCGTAATAACTTCCCAGAGTATGCGTTGGGAATCCCTCTCTTTGACCAAAAAGATAAATCAGGTCAGAAGAATCCATAAGCACCTGTCCGCCAAGGTTGAGAAGTCCTTTGAAATGGATGAGCAATTCTTTAAGTCCCATTAAATTTTCACACATACCGATTCCGTTCATAAGCAATAATAGGGTGTCGTATTTTTCTTCATAATCGTAAATATCTATACAAAGAGTATTTAGTACTCCCCTAGCTGAAGCGGTAGCTACGGCTGCAGGATCGATATCAGCGGCTGTAACATGTAATTGTAAATCGTTCTGTAAATACAAGCTATGGCTACCCGCACCACAACCTATATCCAATACTTTTCCCTGTGCCAATGCTAAAGCTTTTTGTTCTATTGCGGGCATTTCATCATGGATACGAAAAAAGTAGGATATGAGCATAGGATCTTCCTCAGTCAAGTGTGTCCAAGTAATCAGCTCTTGCTCACCTGGGGATTTATAAAAATCCCAAAGGGCACGCCCCAACAGATTTTTATTCATCGGGATACAATAAATACTGTTTGCGCTTCTTTTTGAATTGCGATAATTTGGGTTCCCATGAAGCCCTTATTTGGTTTGAATTCCAGCCTTGCTTAATTTGTTTTCGAAGGAGCCCATTACCTGCAATTCGTTCGAATGAATCTAGAAAAAAACCATCTTTATCTTTACTAGAAGCATAGGCTTCGAGTAAGTATTTCAAACGGATTTGCTGGGGTTTGGTTTCTCGTCTAAGATCTACTCCCTTGCAAACTTTTCCGTTCCATTTGGGGTATTTTGACCCTGGATTGGGTTTTGGTGTGAATTGAAAATTAGAATCAAACTCAGGGTGGCCATATAGTTGGAACTGCATATCGGTTCCCCGACCAATACTAACTGTGGTAGGTTCCAAAAGACAAAGACTCGGATAAAGGGCAATGGATTGAGCGTTAGGAAGATTGGGAGATGGAGGGAAGGGTAACTCAATGCCTTTTTGATGCCTGTAGTTTTGTAAGGGAATAATTTTTATACTGAGAGACTCAGGGGCTTTGATCCATCCTTCTCCTCGAATCATTTGAGCCATTTCTCCCAAAGTCATTCCATAAACAATGGGGATGGGGTGCATGCCCACAAAAGTTTTGTATTTAAGATCGAGTACAGGGCCGTCTACATAATGGCCATTTGGATTAGGACGATCTAAGATAATGAGAGCGATATTGTTTTCAGCACAAGCTTCCATAACCAGCTGAAGCGTTGAGAGATAGGTATAGAACCGGACGCCAACGCTTTGCATGTCAAACAAGACTATATCAATATCTTTTAGTTGCTGGGGGCTGGGTTTTTTGTTTTTCCCATATAAGGAAACAATGGGTATTCCTGTTTTTGGATCTTTGGTGTCGGATATTATTTCTCCATCAGGAGCTTCTCCTCGAAACCCGTGTTCAGGCCCGTATACTTTTTTGAGCCGTACTCCTAGATTAATCAAATGATCAACAAGATGAATGGGATTATTATCATTCCAAATAAGGCTGTTGTGATTTCCAACGAGTCCAATATTTTTATTCTGTAATAGAGGGAGATAAAGCTCTATTTGCTGTGCACCCGTTACAATCTTACTAGTGGATTGAGGGGAGCATACAAAAGGGTATGCCAAAAGGACAAGAAATAATACTGTATTTTTGATAAAATTCATTCTAGTGAATCCCTTGCGATTAAGTTTGTTTCTTGCTCAACGACTGCAGAACAGCCATTATTACAAACATAGCGTTTCAGCTCGGATAATAAAAATCGCCACAGTGGCAGTAGCTCTTGGTATTGCAATGATACTCATTGCGTTGGCAACTGGATTTGGACTTCAAAAGGAAATTGCATCTAAAACAGCAATTTTTAATGGACATTTATCTCTTTCATCTTTTGAAAATAACAGTGCTACTATTTCCATTGAACCCCTTTTTATTGAGGATTCATTACGAAAAACAATTACCTCTCTTTCTAACCTAAGCAAGTTGGATGGGGTAACTTATAAAGCTGGACTCTTCAAATCCAAATCAACTTTTGAAGGAGGGGTATTTAAGGGGGTTGGTTCTAATTACCCTTGGGGAAGACTTCAAAATTATTTGAAAGAAGGTGAATTCCCCAATTCTAGAAAGAGTTCCCAAGAAGTTTTAATTTCTCAAACACTTGCATCTCGTCTTGAACTTGAGGTAGGAGATCGGTTTCGTATTTTTTTTCAAAACAATACAAATCAAAAGGTTCCCAACCAACGAACAGTTAAGGTTGTAGGAATATATCAGTCAGGCTTCCCTGAGTTTGATGAATCTTTAATCTTTGGTTCAATTGATTTGGTGAATAGAGTGAATCAATGGGATAATAATCAAGTAGGGAGTTATGAAGTTGTTTTAAACGATTTTGAAGGTATCTCGAATACTGCAGAAATCATTTATAATATGCTCCCTTCAGAATGGGATGTTATTACAATCCAAGAAAAATACCCCAACATCTTTCAATGGATAGCTCTTTTTGATTATAATATTTTAATCATTTTGACGATAATGATCATTGTCGGGGTAATCAATATGGCAACTGCTTTACTAGTATTGATATTAGAACGAACTCGAATGATTGGAGTTTTGCAAACGATGGGTGCCACTTCTCAATGGATACAATCTATTTTTTTATGGAGTGGAGCAAGAATTTTTAGCGTTGGTTTGTTTTGGGGAAACCTCTTGGGCTTATCCTTTTATTGGAGTCAGCTCCACTGGAAATGGATTCGATTGGATCCGCAAACCTATTTTGTTGAGACAGCACCTGTATTTCTTACAATTTCACATATAGTAACACTTAATATATTTGTTTTGCTCATCAGTATGTTTTTTCTCTGGTTTCCAATTCGATTGGTGATCCGTAAACAGTCTCGAAAAAATTTATTGAAAGATTAATTTTTTATAAAGGAGGAGGTGAAGCCTCAATTGATGTATTTTTGAATAATGAATTTCGCTGAAAATATTCTAGAGACTATTGGCAACACACCTTTGGTAAAATTACATTCCATTATTGGAGATATCCCTGCAACTGTTTTGGCAAAAGTTGAAAGTTTTAACCCCGGAAATTCGGTTAAAGATCGAATGGCAATTCGGATGATTGAAGCTGCAGAAGCTGCAGGAAAATTGAAGCCAGGAGGAACTATAGTGGAAGGTACTTCTGGAAATACAGGAATGGGTCTAGCACTTGGAGCGATTGTAAAAGGGTACAAGCTCATTTGTGTATCTACCGACAAGCAATCGAAAGAAAAATTTGATGTTTTACGAGCCGTTGGAGCGGAGGTGATTGTCTGTCCAACCAATGTGGCACCAGACCACCCCGATTCGTATTATAGCGTTGCAAAACGTTTGGGAGAAGAAACACCCAATTCTTGGTATGTGAACCAATACGATAACCCTTATAATTCCTTAGCTCATTACGAACAAACTGGACCTGAAATATGGAAGCAAACAGAGGGTAAGATTACACACTTTGTTGTTGGAGTTGGAACAGGAGGAACCATTTCTGGGGTAGGGAAGTATCTGAAGGAACAAAATCCCAAAGTAAAAGTATATGGAATTGACACCTATGGCTCTGTATTTAAAAAATATCATGAAACAGGCATCTTTGATCCTGCTGAGATTTATCCCTATTCTACAGAAGGGATCGGAGAGGACATCCTTCCCAAAAATGTCGACTTCTCTGTGATTGATCATTTTGAAAAAGTAACTGACAAGGATGCGGCAGTATACACAAGAAAGTTGGCAAGGGAGGAAGGCATTTTTGCAGGTAATTCTTGTGGTGCTGCAATTCGAGGGTTGGTTCAGTTGCAGGATCGCTTCGAATCAAATGATGTAGTGGTCGTTTTGTTGCATGATTCTGGAAGTCGATATATTGGCAAAATATATAATGATGATTGGATGCGTGAAAAAGGGTTTTTGGGGAATTAGTAAGAAAATTCCTTCAACTAAGTGATTAGTTGTACGAAATTGAATCCGAAATAGTTCCATCAATCTTATATTTTTTCCAAACACCTATTTTTCGCCCAAAAGAGTCAAATTGAGCCACCCGCTGCAATCTTCCATTAGGATAATAGATTTTGAAGGTGCCTACCAAGCGATCATTCCAAAAGAAATTTTCTTGAAATATGCCACCCTCCTCATAAAAAGTTGTTTTTTTGCCATTGAGTCTATTTTTATGATAATGTTCTATAAGTAAGGGTTGTTGGTTTAAACTTAGCTTTTCTAAAGGCCCTTCCAAACTGCCATTTTCAATGTGCATGGTCGTAATTCCTGAAGAATCTTTTTTTACACTAACCCCCGTGAATCTTTTTTTTCCATAAAGATAAATATCTCCTTGATTACTATTGATAACACTAAGTTCATCAAAATTGATTTTTTCAAAGTGACACCCTGTTAATAAAATAATTTGAAATAAAAGCACTATTTTTGTAAGAGTGACTATTATTAATTTACGTCCTGTATAATATGAGGTCAAAATTTACGTTTTATTGAAAAGCTTTTTTTTGAAGAAACTTAGTGTAAAGATACTATTTGCTATATTTTTTGGCCTTTTTGTGAATTTTAGTTATTCACAAGACAAAAACGATCTTTATATTATAGATGTTGATGTAAGTGGCGACACTTCAGCACCATTTGAGTTCTGCCAAGGGGTTGTGCCACAGTTTGAAATAGATTTTAAACAATATGCGGGGTCAACAACACTTACTTTATCGGCCACAAAGACAATTATTTTAAATGTTCAGATAATTGATCCTATCATTTCAAGAATATCGTCTGTTACAATTACTTCTTTTGATGGGGCGAAAACATCCCTCGGCGTTGGGGGTGATACAGGTAGTTTTAATTGGTCTCCACTTGGACTGGTTAATCCAGGCACAAATAATGTAATTCTTTCATATTCAATTTCTTCAACTACTCCTGTAGCTGCATTAACCTCTAGTACTTTAGACACATTTTCTATAAATGTTATAGAGGAGCCTGATGTGAATGACCCCATAACAAATTCCTATGGAACTTATGATGTTAGCCGGGAAATTGACGTCTGTGAGGGAACAGATGTAACATATTTTGCTACAATAAGTGATTATACAAGTTGGCAATTTGAAAGACGTTATGGGACAGGTGGTGCTTGGCAGTTTATAACCCCTAGTCCTACCAATGTATCAAGCTTTACATCAACAGGTATTCCTGCAGCCACCGGTGAACAGATTAGAGTTACTTATTACAGAGGAGATTGTTTTGCAACTTCCACAGTTTACACAACCAACATAATACCTTTTAGTGGATCTATTGCACTGAATACTTCCTCCCAAACAATTTGTGTTGGTGAAAATGTTGAGTTTAATGTAGTTTCAGCGGGTTCTACTTGGTTCCATTTTATAAAAGAAACTTCCGGTGGTGTAACATCTACAGTTCAGTCGAGCACTTCCTCGACTTATTCTTCCACAACATTAAATGATGGTGATAAAATTATCGTTCGTTCCTATCAAGTATCCAATTCAACATGTTTTGCTACTGCTTCACAAACGATAAGAGTTTTAGATCTTACAGGAGCGAATGTAATTGGTACCTCTAAATCTATATGTTACCCTGATCCTGTAGGGACGATAACTAGTACAGATAGTTCAACACTGTCAGCTTCGTTGTTTTCCGCTGGCGCTACAGTAACTTTTGAATGGGAATATAATGTAGGTGGTGGATGGCTAGATTATGGAGCAACTACAGAAGAGTTGACTATAAGCGGTTCTCTTACCGAAACAACTGCTTTTAGAAGAAAAACTTTAGCAAGTTTAGGAGGATATTTATGCGAAGATTCAAATCTATCGAATACCGTAACAATAACAATTAACAATAATGCGATAAATAGTTTTATAATATCATCTGCGAATACATCAAATACTATTTGTGAAGGTGATATCCCATCCTTCCTAGTAAATGTTGACAGTGGGTCCACTTCTCCTTCTTATACTTTTACTAGAGCTATTTCGGGAACAAATACTTTTTCACCTATTGCTGGACCCTTTACCTCAACTAATTCATACACATACACGGCATCAGGAATTACTTTCAATGATGG
>CENJ01106881.1_pt1 | contig 15747 bp, 28 predicted proteins | sample 356161 | NCBI WGS metagenome assembly CENJ01 (sample SAMEA2619531, study PRJEB7988) | marine metagenome | biome: marine biome (ENVO:00000447); feature: surface water layer (ENVO:00002042); material: "saline water (ENVO:00002010), including plankton (ENVO:xxxxxxxx)" | depth 5 m
TCATCTACCTTTTCTGAAGATTTTTTATCGGTATTCAAATTTTTATCTATTTTGGATTTTGATTTACTTCTACCTCTTCTAGTAGACTTTTTAGGAGTATCTGATTTTGTATACAACTCATTGAAATCAACAAATTCAATCATTGCCATATTAGCATTATCTCCCAATCTATTTCCTAGCTTAATAATTCTTGTGTAACCACCAGGTCTATCACCAATTTTATTTGATATTGTTCTAAATAACTCGCTTACAGCATTATTATTTCTTAAATATCTAAAAACAACTCTCCTGTTATGAGTTGAATCGTCCTTAGTCTTTGTTATTAGTGGTTCAATAAATCTTTTAAGAACTTTTGCTTTTGTTACAGTAGTATTTATTCGTTTATGCTCAATTAATGAGCACGCTAAATTTGCAAGCAGAGAGCTTCTATGAGCTGTTTTTCTACCTAACTTTATCTTTTTGTTTCTGTGCCTCATAAAGAGAATTTTTAATCCTTATCTAATTTATATTTTGACAAATTCATACCAAAAGACAATCCTTTAAGAACAACTAGTTCTTCTAATTCTGTCAATGATTTTTTACCAAAGTTTCTAAATTTCATTAAATCATTTTTATTATAAGAAACTAAATCCCCAAGAGTTTCAACTTCTGCAGCCTTGAGACAATTTAGAGCTCTGACTGACAAATCCATATCAATCAATTTTGTTTTTAGAAGTTGTCTCATATGCAAAGATTCTTCATCGTAACTTTCAGCTTGGGCTATCTCGTCTGCTTCTAAAGTAATTCTTTCATCTGAAAATAATAGAAAATGGTGAATTAGAGTTTTAGCTGCCTCTGTTAAAGCATCTTTAGGATGAATTGAACCATCAGTATTAATTTCAAAAACTAATTTTTCATAGTCAGTTTTTTGTTCAACACGATAATTTTCTATACTATATTTTACATTCTTTACGGGGGTAAAGACTGAGTCTATTGATATTACACCTAATTCTGAATCAATTTTTTTATTTTCTTCAGCAGTTACGTATCCACGACCTTTTTCAATCGTAAACTCCATGTTAACCTGAAAACCTTTTTCCAAATTACAAATAACTAAGTCTGAATTTAAAACTTGAAATCCAGATATAAATTTTTGAATATCACCTGCCTTGAATTGATCTTGCCCTCCTAAAGAAATTTTTATAGTTTCATTTTCAAGATCCTCAATTTGCCTTTTAAATCTGATTTGTTTAATATTTAAAATTATTTCCGTGACGTCTTCAACAATCCCTGGAATAGTTGAAAATTCGTGATCTATGTTTTCAATTTTAACGGAGGTTATTGCAAATCCTTCTAGTGAAGAAAGAAGCACCCTTCTCAATGCGTTTCCAACTGTCAAACCATAACCAGGTTCTAAAGGACGAAACTCAAACTTACCTTCAAACTCTGAAGAATCGATCATAATTACTTTGTCTGGTTTTTGAAAATTTAATATTGCCATGTTTGTGATATTATATTATGTATTTGTTATTTATTTAGAATATAGCTCAACTATTAGTTGTTCTTTTATATTTTCTGGAATTTGAAATCGATCTGGAACACTAACAAATGTTCCAGTTAAATTGTTTTCATCCCAAGTAAGCCATTCGTAGATTGAAGAATTTTTTTGGATAGATTCTTGTATTGAACTAATGGACTTAGACTTTTCTCGGACTCCAACCTTATCTCCCGGTTTAATATTACATGAAGGAATATTTACCGTTTTATCATTTACTATTATGTGTCCATGTGAAACAAGTTGTCTTGCACCACTTCTTGATGGTGAAATTCCTAATCTATAAACTATATTATCAAGTCTAGACTCACATAATTGAAGTAAAACTTCGCCTGTTACCCCTTTACTCCTTGAGGCTCTATTAAAAATTACCCTAAATTGTTTTTCTAATATACCATATGTGTATTTTGCCTTTTGCTTTTCCATCAATTGAATTGCATACTCTGATTTTTTTCCTCTACGTTTATTGTTACCATGTTGTCCAGGAGGATAATTTCTCTTTTCAAAGGATTTATCTGAACCAAAAACTGGTTCTCCAAATTTTCTAGCGATTTTTGATTTAGGACCTATATATCTAGCCATTTTATATTTTTTAAGTTATACTCTTCTTCTTTTAGGAGGGCGACATCCATTGTGAGGAAGAGGCGTTACATCAATAATTTCAGTTACTTCAATTCCACTATTATGAATAGTTCTAATAGCTGATTCTCTTCCGTTTCCAGGCCCTTTCACATAAACTTTAACTTGTCTTAAACCTAGATCTTGAGCTATTTTTGAACAATCTTCAGCCGCAACCTGTGCAGCATAGGGAGTATTTTTTTTAGAACCTCTAAATCCCATTTTTCCCGCAGATGACCAAGAAATAACCTCACCTTTAAGATTAGTAATTGAAATAATAATATTGTTAAATGAAGCATTAATATATGCTTCACCAACAGGTTCTACAGATACTTTTCTTTTTTTATTCGCAGATTTAGCCATATTTAATTATTTAGTAGCTTTCTTTTTATTAGCAATTGTTTTTCTCTTTCCTTTTCTTGTTCTAGAATTATTTTTAGTTTTCTGGCCTCGAAGAGGTAGTCCGGTCCTATGCCTAATACCTCTATAGGAGCCAATATCCATAAGTCTTTTTATATTAAGTTGGGTTTCTGAACGCAATTCTCCTTCCACTTTATATTTAGAAATAGCTTGAATGATAGATTTTATCTCAGAATCTGTCCAATCTGACACTTTCTTATTTAAATCTACTTTTGCTATATTTAAAATTCTTGAGGCTCGACTTCTTCCAACTCCATAAATGTAAGTTAATGCAATCTCACCCCTTTTCGATTTCGGTATGTCTATACCTGATATTCTAGCCATATTATCCTTGTCTTTGTTTAAATCTTGGGTTTTTCTTATTAATTATATATAATCTACCCTTTCTTCTAACGATTTTACAATCTGAACTCCTTTTTTTTATCGATGTTTTTACTTTCATAATTATAAATTAAAATCTAAAAGTTATTCTTGCCTTAGTTAAATCATAGGGACTCATTTCAAGCTTTACTTTATCACCGGGTAAAAGCTTAATATAATGGAGTCTCATTTTGCCCGAAATATGAGCAGTTACAACGTGTCCGTTCTCAAGCTCAACTCTAAACATTGCGTTTGAGAGAGCCTCAATTATTTTTCCTTCTTGTTCAATAGCTTCTTGTTTAGGCATTTTATATTGAAATTTTTCGGTTACTACTGGTTTTCATAAGTCCATCATAGTGACGATTTAATAAATATGAGTTTACTTGTTGAATTGTATCAATAGCTACCCCAACCATGATTAATAACGATGTTCCACCATAAAATAGAGCCCATCCTTGTTGCATACCCATTAATTTTACAACTATCGCGGGAAAAACAGCTAAAGCAGCTAAAAACAGTGATCCAGGAAAAGTGATTTGAGACATAACATTATCTAAAAATTCACTAGTTTCATTGCCTGGCCTAATACCAGGTACAAAACCTCCACTTCTTTTTAAATCATCTGACATTTTGTTTGTTGGTACTGTTATAGCTGTGTAAAAAAAAGTAAAAATAATTATAAGTAAGCCAAAAACAACATTATACCAAAGACCAAAAATATCTGAAAAGTTAACTTGAATCCACTGACCAACTTCGTTATTTCCAATTAATCTCCCAATGTAACTCGGAGCAAACATTATAGCTTGAGCAAAAATAATTGGCATCACTCCTGAGGCATTTAATTTGAGCGGTATATATTGTCTTCTTCCAAAAAGATTAGAATTGTTCGCCCCCATTTGTGCTCTTCTTGCATATTGAACAGGTATTTGCCTCACGGCCAAAACAAGAAGAATTGACAATAAAATTATAATAATCCATAATATCATTTCAATTAAAATTAGGATTAACCCCCCGTTGTTTTCTGATACTCTTGAGATGACCTCCTGAGTAAAGGACATTGGCAATGTGGCAATTATTCCCACCATTATCAGCAAGGATATACCGTTTCCTATTCCTTTATCAGTAATTTTTTCTCCAAGCCACATTGCAAATATTGTTCCTGTAACTAAAATAATTACAGATGGTATCATGAAAGAAAAACTTTTGCCCAAAATAAATGCTGAATCTGGAACCCCAAGTGCGCTAAGACCGTAAAGATAAGCAGGTGCCTGAACAACACATATAGCAATTGTCAACCACCTTGTTATTTGATTTAATGTTTTTCTACCGCTTTCTCCTTCCTTTTGAAGCTTTTGTAAATATGGAAGAGCTACCCCCATAAGTTGAACAACAATTGAAGCAGAAATGTAAGGCATTATGCCTAAAGCAAAAACTGAAGCATTGGCAAATGCCCCTCCAGTAAACATATTTAGTACACCAAGAAGACCTCCACCACCTGTTCTATCACCTAGTTCAGCAAGTTGAAGTGCATCTATTCCTGGGAGTGTAATTTGTGCACCTACTCGATAAACTAACAAAATAGACAAGGTAACACCTATCCTAATTCTTAGTTCTTCAATCTTGTAAATATTAATAAGTGCTTGAATAAATTTACCCATTTAGCGAAATTAAATTTACTTCTCCTCCAGCCGACTCGATTTCTTTTTGTGCCTTCTTTGAAAACTTGTGAGCCGTTATTTTCACTGGGGAAGATATTTTTCCATTAGCCAAAATCTTCACTAAACTTTTCTTTCTAGCTAAACCCAAAGAATAAATTTTCTCAATATCCAATTTGTCTTTAATTTTCTTATTTAAAATTAATTGCTGAATACTTTCAAGATTTAAAACTTGATATTCTAATCTGTTGACATTTTTAAACCCAAATTTAGGAACCCTTCTTTGCAGAGGCATTTGACCTCCTTCAAATCCAATTTTTTTTGAATATCCAGATCTAGATTTTGCACCTTTATGACCCCTTGTAGATGTTCCCCCTTTTCCAGAACCCTGTCCTCTACCTAGCCTCTTGGATGCTTTTTTGTTTGAACCTTTAATTGGTGTTATATTTTCTAAATTCATTAAATTAAATTTTAGTGATTTCTACCAGATGATTAACTTTTTCGACCATACCCTTTATATTTGGAGTGTTTTCATGTATTACTTCTTTACCAATTCCTCTTAAACCAAGGGCAATAAGTGTAAGTTTCTGTTTTTTTAAATTTTTTATACTACTTCTTATTTGTTTTATTTTAATTTTCTCCATGGAATTAATCATTAAATAGTTTATCTAAAGAGATACCTCTTTGATTAGCAATTTTTTCTGGACTTCTCAAATTTAATAAAGCATCAAAGGTAGCCTTCACAACATTATGTGGATTCGACGAACCTTGAGATTTGGAAAGTACATTTTGAACACCTACTGATTCAAGCACAGCCCTAACAGCACCTCCAGCGATAACTCCGGTACCTTCAGAAGCAGGTTTAATGAATACTCTAGCTCCACCAAATTTACCGTTCTGTTCGTGCGGTATAGTTCCTTTTTTTAAAGAAATTCGAATTAAATTTTTTTTAGCTTCTTCCACCGCTTTTGATATGGCCCCCGAAACCTCCTTGGATTTACCTAAACCATGACCAACAATACCGTCCTCATCTCCCACAACAACTATGGCTGAAAAACCAAAAGCTCTTCCCCCTTTAGTTACTTTTGTTACTCTTTGAACACCAACCAATCTATCTTTGAGGTCTAGCCCACCAGGTTTAACTAATTCAATACTTTTATAATTTTTATACATATTTTAAAATTTAAGACCGCCCTCTCTAGCACCATCAGCAAGGGATTTTACTCTACCATGATAGAGATATCCCCCACGATCAAATTTCACTAAACTTATTCCTTTTTTGACGGCTTTTTGAGCAATAGTTTTACCTACTTCCTGAGCTACTTTGTTTTTATTTTCAAACTTATCAAAATCTTTACTAACAGAGGAGGCTGATGCTAAAGTGTTTCCTTTAATATCATCTATAATTTGAGCATAGATATTTTTATTACTCCTAAATACCGATAAACGAGGCATAGCACTGTTGCCCCTAATTGTCTTTTTTAACTTAAGTCTAATTTTTGCTCTTCTTTTATTTTTTATAGTTTCCATATTCAAGATTTATGCTGATTTACCTGCTTTTCTTCTTACTTGCTCTCCTACAAACCTTATACCTTTACCTTTATAAGGTTCTGGTTTTCTAAAAGATCTAATTTTTGCTGCAACAAATCCTAATAGTTGCTTGTCATGGGAAGTTAATTTTATAATCGGATTTTTACCTTTTTCAGAAACTGTCTCAATTTTAACTTCAGGTGCAATTTCAAATAAAATGTTGTGAGAAAAACCGAGTGATAAATCTAATCTTTGACCTTGAACAGAGGCTCGATAACCAACGCCTACCAACTCGAGTTCTTTGGTAAAACCAGAACTTACACCAATAACCATGTTATTAATTAAAGATCTGTATAAACCGTGTTTAGATTTGGCATCACTAGTCTCAGAATTTCTACTTAAAAAAATTGAGTTGTTTTCAAGATTGACATTTATGTCATGAAAATCTTGTTCTAGTGATCCCAGTTTTCCACTTACAATTATCTTTTGATTTTGCAAGTTTATGTTCACACCTTCAGGTACTCTAATTGGATTATTTCCTACTCTAGACATATTCAAATTTTAATATAAATAACAAACAACTTCCCCACCAATATTTTTTTTCTTTGCTTCTTTTCCAGTCATTAAACCCATTGAGGTTGAAATAATTGATATACCTAATCCATTTAAAATCCTTGGTATTCTCTTAGCATTGGAATATTTTCTCAATCCTGGAGTGGAAATACGATTTATCTTCTTTATTGTAGATTCTCCTGTTTGCTGATCATACTTTAATGCAATTTTTATTTTACCTTGTTTATTTGGGGTTTCCATAAACTTATAACTTAAAATAAATCCTTGGTCATATAAAATTTTTGTGATTTCTTTTTTTGTATTAGAAGCTGGAATTTCAACAATCTTATGTTTTGCAAGACAAGCATTCCTGATTCTAGTAAGATAATCTGCTATCGTATCTGTATTCATAATATATTTTTTTTACCAGCTTGCTTTTGTTAAACCAGGAATTAAACCTTTATTAGCCATTTCTCTGAAAGTAACTCTTGATAACCCAAATTGTCTTATGTAGCCCTTGGGTCTTCCAGTTATTTTACAACGATTATGTAATCTAACTGGAGAAGCATTTCTAGGTAACTTTTGAAGAGCTACGTAATCCTTTTCGTCTTTCAAAGCTTTTCTCCTAGCTTCGTATTTTTTAACAATTTTTGCACGTTTTATTTCTCGTGCTTTCATTGATTCTTTTGCCATATCATTTCTTTTTAAATGGTAATCCTATTAAACTTAATAAAGACTTTGCCTCATTATCAGTTGATGCAGAGGTTACAAAAGTGATGTCCATCCCTGATATTTTGTTTACTTTGTCTATATCAATTTCTGGAAAAATTATCTGTTCAGTTATTCCTAAAGTGTAATTGCCCCTACCATCAAAACCACTAGGTTTGATTCCATGAAAATCTCTAACTCTAGGTAATGCTATCGATATAAGTCTATCCAAAAATTCAAACATCTTATTCCCTCTCAACGTAACTTTCGCACCTATCGGCATTCCTTTTCTTAACTTGAAAGAAGCAACATCCTTTTTTGAAAGAGTTGGTACAGCTTTTTGTCCTGAAATAAGAGTTAGCTCGTCAACAGCTTGATCAACAAGTTTTTTGTCAGCAACTGCTGCTCCAACACCCCTGCTTAATATAATTTTAATAATTCTAGGTACCTGCATTGTACTTTTGTAATTAAATTCGTTCATTAACGAATTAGATACAGAGTCATCATACTCATTTTTTAGCCTAGGAATATAATTTGTTGTCATGCTTTTGTCTTACTATTTAAAACTTCTGATTTTTTTGAATTTTTAGGTTTTTCATTGGTAGCATTATTATCTATGAGAGAAACATTTGAAATATGTATTGGGGATTCTTTTTCTTCAATTCCTCCTTGAGGATTTTTAGAATTTGGTTTTATATGTTTTTTGACCAAATTTAGACCCTCGATAACAACTTTTTCTCTTTTTTTAATAATGCTAACTACTTTGCCCTCAGAACCCTTACTAGAACCAGCAATTACCTTAACATTATCTCCAACTTTAATTTTAAACTTTCTCATAACTTATAAAACCTCAGGGGCTAATGAAATAATTTTCATAAATTTTTTATCTCTTAATTCTCGTGCCACTGGCCCAAAAACTCTTGTCCCAATCATTTCGCCAGATGGGTTAAGTAAAACGCAAGCATTATCATCAAAACGTATATAGGATCCATCTTGTCTTCTAATTTCTTTACTCGTTCTAACAACAACCGCTTTTGTCACCTGTCCCTTCTTCATAGTCCCAGAAGGAGTTGATTCTTTAATTGTTACAACAATTTTATCACCAATGGATGCATATCTTTTTTTTGTACCCCCTAAAACTCTTATTGTTAGTACTTCTTTTGCGCCAGTATTGTCGGCAACCTTTAATTTTGATTCTTGATGTAACATTTATTTAGCTCTTTCAATAATTTTCATTAATCTCCATGACTTTGTTTTGCTCATTGGCTTAACTTCCATTATACGGACTTTGTCACCTACTCCACAATCATTTTTTTCATCGTGAGCTACATATTTTTTTGTTTTAAGGACAAATTTTCCATATTTAGGATGTTTTACTCGTTTAACTTCAGAAACAACAATAGAATTTTGCATTTTGTTGCTAGTTACAACGCCAATTCTCTCTTTTCTTAATTTTCTATCTCCCATATTAATTAATCAAATCTTTTGTCAATTTTGTTTTTGCAGTTTTAAGTCTTGCAATTATTCTTCTAGTATTTCTAATTTGGATTGGATTTTCCAATTCTGAAACATAACTAGACATCCTTAAGTCAAATAGTTTTTTCTTCAATTCACTGATTTTAACTTCCAAATCATTTAAATTTAATTTTGATATTTCTGTTTGCTTCATCTTAATTTTATTTGCTGTAATCGTTAGCTATTATAAATTTAGTTTTCACAGGAAGCTTTTGAGCAGCTAATCTTAGGGCTTCTTTGGCAATAATATGGCTAACACCTGCAACCTCAAAAAGAATTCTTCCAGGTCTAACAACGGCAACAAAATATTCAGGTGCACCTTTACCCTTACCCATCCTTACTTCCAAAGGTTTTTTTGTAATAGGTTTGTCTGGAAAAATTTTAATCCACAGCTGCCCTTCACGTTTCATATATCGAGTAGCTGCAATCCTTGCAGCCTCGATTTGTCTTGATGTAATAAACTTAGAATCCAATGATTTAATACCAAACATTCCATCAGAAAGCCTATGCCCTCTTTGAGAAAGACCTTTCATTCGTCCCTTTTGAGCCTTACGGAATTTTGTTTTTTTTGGTTGTAGCATTTCTTAATTTCTAACTTTTTTTCTTTGATTTAAACCTTTATTTAATTGGTTATTTTTCTTATTCATTCCAACTAACGGAGAAAGCTCACGTTTGCCATAAACTTCGCCTTTCATAATCCAAACTTTTATTCCTATTCTTCCATAAGTTGTATGCGCTTCTTGTATTGAATAATCTATGTCAGCCCTAAATGTTGACAGTGGAATTCTTCCTTCTTTATATGATTCTGATCTAGCCATCTCAGCACCGTTTAATCTTCCTGATATTTGAACCTTGATCCCCTCTGAGTTCATCCTCATTGCAGCAGCAATAGCCATTTTAATAGCTCTCCTATATGAAATTCTGGCTTCAATTTGTCTTGCTATACTAGCACCAACAAGCTTAGCATCTAATTCTGGTCTTTTTATTTCAAAAATGTTAATTTGTACCTCTTTACTTGTTATTTTTTTAAGTTCCTCCTTTAATTTATCTACTTCTTGCCCTGCTTTTCCGATAATTATACCTGGTCTTGCCGTTGTTATCGTAACAGTAATAATTTTCAAAGTTCTTTCAATTATCACATTAGAAACGCTTGCCTTGTTTAGTCTAACAAAAATATACTTTCTTATCTTTTCGTCTTCTGCCAATTTATCACCATAGTCTTTTCCACCATACCAATTAGAGTCCCAGCCTCTAATTATACCTAAACGGTTACCTATTGGATTTGTTTTTTGTCCCATTTTATTTCATTTCTTTTTTAGATTCAAGAACTACTGTCACATGGTTAGATCTCTTCCTTATTCTATGAGCACGTCCTTGAGGAGCAGGTCTAAGCCTTTTGAGCATTCTCCCACCATCTACTTTAATTTCATTGATAAAAATATTCGTGTTTTCAATACTTTTATCCTCATTCTTTGATTGCCAGTTGGATACTGCAGAAAGTAAAAGTTTTTCTAAATATTTTGCTGCATGTCTAGGATTAAATTTTAAAATATTCAAGGCACGACTTACCTCCTTACCTCGAAGTAAATCAGCAACCAATCTCATTTTTCTTGGGGATATGGGACAATTCCTCAGTTTAGCTATAGCCAACTTCTTTTTTTGAGCTTTTAAAATTTTTGCGTTATTTCGTTTTCTAATTCCCATTTCTTTTATTTCTTTCCTCCTGAATGACCCCTAAAAGATCGTGTAGGAGAAAATTCTCCAAGTTTATGTCCAACCATATTTTCAGTAATATATACTGGAATAAATTGTCTACCATTGTGGACACCAATAGTTTGTCCAACAAAATCAGGTGTAATTAATGATGCTCTAGACCATGTTTTAATTACTTCTTTTTTACCAGACTCAATATTGTTTGAAACTTTTTTTTCCAAACTATGTCTAACAAATGGTCCCTTTTTTAATGATCTTGGCATGACTTATTTCTTTTTTCTATCTATAATAAACTTATTACTTTTTTTAGTCCTAGAACGAGTTTTAAAACCTTTTGCTGGAACACCGTTTTTATTTCTAGGATGCCCACCGGAGGCTCTACCTTCTCCGCCACCCATCGGATGGTCAACAGGGTTCATAGCTACTGGTCTTGTTCTAGGTCTTCTTCCTAACCATCTTGATCTTCCTGCTTTACCAGAAACAACCAACTGATGGTCAGAATTGGACACAGCACCGATGGTAGCAAAACATTTTGATAAAATCATACGAGTTTCACCAGATGGCAATTTTATAGTTGCATACTTATCTTCTCTAGCCATAAGTTGGGCGAAAGACCCAGCACTTCTGGCAATATTAGCTCCCTTTCCAGGCACAAGTTCCACGCAAGAAATTATAGATCCAAGTGGAATCAATGACAATGGCATAGCATTTCCTAAATCAGGACTAACATTATTGATTCCAGAAGTCACTTTTTGCCCAATTTTGATGCCATTTTGCGCAACTATATATCTTTTTTCTCCGTCAGGATATTTAATCAAAGCTATAAACGAAGTACGATTGGGGTCATATTCAATTGATATTATTTCTCCTGGTGTATCATATTTATCTCTTTTGAAATCAATAATTCTATATTGTCTTTTATGACCTCCTCCAATGTGTCTTACAGTCATTCTCCCCTTACTATTTCTTCCACCAGTCCTTTTCTTAGGATACAGTAATGACTTTTCAGGTCTAGAAGCAGTAATCATATCAAAATCGTTTACGACTCTAAATCTTTGTGCGTTTGATATGGGTTTAAGTTTTTTGACTGGCATAATAAATTATTAAATATTTGAATAAAAATCTATATTACTTTCATCTGCTAATTGAACAATGGCTTTTTTAAATGATGAGCTCTTACTTTTTTGCATGCCAGTTTTGGTGTATTTATTTTTCCTTTCAGGAGCGTATGTCATAGTTCGCACTTTTTTTACTACTACATTATATGAATCCTCGACAGCCTTTTTAATTTGGATCTTGTTTGCTCTTTTGTCGACAATAAATGAGACGCAATTATCTAATTCATTCATATTAGTTGCTTTTTCAGAAACAATTGGTTTTTTTATAATATTCATACTAAATCAAACTAAATGCTTTTCCAATTCGGTCAACGAAGATTCAAAAAAAACTAGATTATGAGCTTGTGAGATTAAATAAGTATTTAATTCACAAGCAATTACAGTTTCTGATTTTTTTAAATTTCGCGAGGACAAATATACGTTTTTATTTTCCTCAGCAAATACTAAGAGCGAGTTTTTTGAATCAATTTTTAATAGTTTTAAAAAATCATTCAAGCCCTTTGTGTTAGGCTTATCAAAGGAAAAATCTTCAACTACATTAATAGAATTCGATTTAGCTTTAATGCTGAGTGCTGATTTCCTAGCAATGCTTTTTGTTTTTTTGTTTGTTTTTTGAGAATAATCCCTTACTCTAGGGCCAAAAATTCTACCACCTCCTCTAAAAATGGGGTTTTTAATTGAACCTGCTCGAGCTGAACCAGTACCCTTTTGCTTTTTAATTTTTCTATTACTTCCGGTAATTTCTGACCTTTCCTTTGATTTGTGAGAACCTTGTCTTTTGTTTGCCATTTGAGCTTTTATATCCAAATAAATTGCTTGATTATTTGGTTCTATGTCAAATATCTTATTCGGAAGTGAAATTTTTCTTCCTGTGTCTTTCCCTTTTATATCAATAACTTTTAATTTCATTATTTTTCAATTTTTAAAAAAGAATTGTTATGACCAGGAACTGCACCCTTAACAATTATAATGTTTTTGTCTGGCAAAATTTTGAATATTTTAAGATTTAAAACTTTTACCTTTTTTCCTCCCATCCTACCTGCCATTTTCATTCCTTTGAAAACTCTTGCAGGATATGAAGCAGCCCCTATGGATCCTGGAGCCCTTAACCTATTGTGTTGACCATGAGTGGCTTGTCCTACACCACTAAATCCGTGACGTTTAACTACTCCTTGGAAACCTTTACCCTTGGAAATACTTGATATATCCACAAACTCTCCCTCTTGAAATAACTCTACATTAATTATGTCTCCCAAATTGAAATCCTGACCAAAACCCTTGAATTCCATAGACTTTTTCTTAGGTGTTGTTTTGGCTTTTTCAAAATGGCCTGTGAGAGATTTATTAGTCAATTTTTTCTTTTTTTCTTCAAACGATAATTGCAAAGATTCATACCCATCTTTGGTATTATTTTTTATCTGGGTAACAATACATGGTCCTGCCTCAATGATCGTGCAAGGAACGTTTTTTCCTTTATCGTCAAAAAGACTAGTCATACCTATTTTTTTTCCAACTAAACCAGACATACTTTATACTTTTATTTCTACTTCAACACCGCTTGGCAATTCTAACTTCATTAGGGCATCAATAGTTTTTGAAGAAGAACTATAAATGTCCAATAATCTTTTGTAAGAACTTAATTTAAATTGCTCTCTAGATTTTTTATTTACATGAGGGGATCTTAGAACAGTGAATATTTTTTTATGAGTTGGTAATGGGATTGGTCCAGTTACCATAGCTCCAGTTGTCTTCACAGTTTTAACAATTTTTTCTGCAGACTTGTCAACTAAGTTGTAATCATAAGATTTTAATTTGATTCTGATTTTCTGACTCATTTTTTTTATTTATTCACTTTGACCTTTGATTTCTGAAATTACTGTTTCTGAAACATTTGAAGGAGTTTCAGAATAATGCGAAAATTCCATCGTTGATGTAGCTCTTCCAGAAGATAAAGTTCTTAAAGAAGTAACGTATCCAAACATTTCTGACAAGGGGACTTCTGCCTTAACAACTTTGGAACCTGCTCTGTCGTCCATAGAATTTACCTGTCCCCTTCTCCTATTTAAATCACCGACTATGTCTCCCATATTCTCTTCTGGGGTAAGAACTTCTAGCTTCATTATAGGCTCCATAATAACTGCTTTAGCTGATTTTGAAGCCTCTTTGAAACCTATCTTTGCAGCTAATTCAAAGGATAGAGAATCAGAATCTACTGGATGAAAAGATCCGTCTTTGAGAGTGATTTTCATAGAATCAATTTCGAACCCAGCAAGTGGTCCATTTAACATAGAATCTTTAAATCCCTTTTCAACTGAAGGAATATACTCTTTAGGAACATTACCACCTTTAATTTCATTAATAAATTCCAAACCAGTTTTAGATTCATCTCCTGGCTCAATTGTAAATATTATGTCAGCAAACTTTCCCCTACCACCAGTTTGTTTTTTGTAAACTTCTCTGTGGTTAGCAGTAGCAGTCAAAGCTTCTTTATACTGAACTTGAGGTTTACCCTGATTTACTTCAACTTTAAACTCACGCTTTAGTCGATCAACTATAATATCCAAATGTAATTCTCCCATTCCCGAAATAACAGTTTGTCCTGAAGCATCGTCGGTTTTTACTTGAAATGTTGGGTCTTCTTCAGCAAGTTTAGCTAATGACATTCCAAGTTTATCTACATCTGCCTTAGTCTTGGGTTCTACGGCAATCCCTATTACAGGATCAGGGAAATCCATGCTCTCAAGAATTATCGGGGATTTTTCGTCAGAGAGAGTATCACCAGTTTTGATATCTTTAAATCCCACTGCAGCTCCAATATCACCGGCTTCGATGTAATCGATTGAATTTTGTTTGTTAGAGTGCATTTGGTAAATTCTAGAAATTCTCTCTTTGTTGCCAGTTCTGTTATTCAAAATATATGAACCAGCGTCTAATCTTCCTGAATAGGCTCTGAAAAAGGCAAGCCTACCAACATATGGATCAGTTGCAATTTTAAATGCTAAGGCTGCGAAAGGTTCGCTTTTAGATGGCTCTCTTAAAGATTCGTTATCTGTATTAGGATCTATTCCAGAAATTGCTTTTTTGTCCTCCGGGGATGGTAAGTATCTACAAACCGCATCCAAAAGAAATTGAACTCCTTTATTTTTGAATGATGAACCGCAAATCATTGGGATAATTTTCATTTCCTGGGTTGCAGCTCTGAGGGCATTATGAACTTCATCTTCTGAAATAGAATTTGGATCTTCAAAATATTTTTCTAACAAATTCTCATCATATTCGGCAACTGCTTCAATCAATTCTCCTCTTAATTTTTCTGCCTCATCTTTCAAATTGTCAGGAATGTCAACTACATCAAAAGTAGAACCAAAATTTTCTTCGTGCCAAACAATCGCTCTATTCTTGACCAAATCAATAATTCCTTTAAAATCCTCTTCATCTCCAATATTTAAAACAATTGGAACAGCATTAGATTTAAGCATATCTTTAACTTGTTGACATACACCTAAAAAGTTTGAACCCTGCCTATCCATTTTATTAACAAATCCAATTCTAGGGACTTTATAATTATCAGCTAGTCTCCAATTAGTTTCTGATTGAGGTTCAACCCCATCAACTGCAGAGAAAAGAAAAACAAGTCCATCTAAAACTCTAAGTGATCTATTAACCTCAACCGTAAAATCAACATGTCCAGGAGTATCAATTATATTGAAATGGTAATCCTTTGAATCAGGTAAAGTTTTTCCCTGTTCAGTAGGAAAATTCCATTTACAAGTTGTTGCAGCTGATGTAATAGTAATACCTCTCTCTTGTTCCTGCTCCATCCAATCCATGGTTGCAGCACCATCATGGACTTCTCCAATTTTGTGGCTCACACCAGTGTAAAAAAGAATCCTTTCAGTAGTGGTTGTTTTACCAGCATCAATATGTGCTGCAATTCCAATGTTTCTGGTATATTTTAGGTCTCTTGCCATTTTAATTTAAAATCTAAAGTGTGAAAAAGCTTTATTTGCCTCAGCCATTTTAT
>CENJ01006518.1_pt1 | contig 15743 bp, 9 predicted proteins | sample 356161 | NCBI WGS metagenome assembly CENJ01 (sample SAMEA2619531, study PRJEB7988) | marine metagenome | biome: marine biome (ENVO:00000447); feature: surface water layer (ENVO:00002042); material: "saline water (ENVO:00002010), including plankton (ENVO:xxxxxxxx)" | depth 5 m
CCAACTTTTTCAACCATTTCATAATGACCTCTTTTTTCATAAGTCCCAATTATCACATTGAAAAATATAATTATGTTAATTACTACGCCAGAGAATACATGAAATCCATGAAAGCCGGTGATAAAAAAGAAAAAATTGGCAAATAATCTATTCCCATATTCATTGTGAATTAGATTTGCTCCCTCAACAACATTAACAGCATCTTCGATTTTTAAAACTGACTCTTCTCTTGACAAAACTATTTTTTCACCTTTCTCATTAATTTTTTCACCACGAATTAAAAGATATGAATTTTTTAAAAATCCATCTTTAACTTCTTTTAGGGAAAACGTGGGTAGAGATGACTCATTTTGAAACCAAATTCCAGTATTTTTTTGATGTGTTGTTCTTTGTGAATTTATGCTCGAAGCAAAGGAAGCTAAAGAAACTCTTTTGCCTGATGATTGGTCTACAAACTGCAATATTTGTCCTCCTTTTGTTTCTAATGCTCCATATTCTCCTTTAATGAAATTTTTCCATTCCCAGGCTTGAGAACCAACAAAAACAGCACCTCCAATTATAGTTAAAAACATATAAAATGCAACCTTATTTTTTTTCATATGATGACCAGCATCGACAGCTAAAACCATCGTGACAGAAGAAAAAATAAGTATAAAAGTCATTAAAGCAACATAATACATGGGTGCATCAATTCCATGCAAAAAAGGGAAATGAGTAAAAACCTCGTCGGCAATTGGCCAAGAATCAATATTTTTAAATCGCGAAAAACCATAGGAGACAATAAAACCAGAAAAAGTTAAAGCATCTGAAACGAGGAAGAACCACATCATTAACTTGCCATAACTTGCATTTATGGGCTTATTCCCACCTTCCCAAATTTCAGAACTAAGTTCAGAGTCAGAACTCGTTATATCCATCTTCAATAATCAATATTCTTGTAATGCAAATTTAATTTATTTTAATAATTAAATATTAAAAAAGAGAACAAAAATAACCACAAAAATCCAAGAAAATGCCAAAACATTTCAGCTAGATCAAATCCGAGAGTTTTGTTTTCTGCATATTTTTTGTTTAAGGAATTAAATAATACCACCGTCAAAACAATTATACCTGAAAGAAGGTGAGCTAGGTGAAGCATCACAAGCACATAAATAAATGAAGTTGATATTGAGCTTTCAGGACCAGTAAAATAGTATCCCTGATTTATAATTTGTTTGAACCCTTTGAATTGAAGAATTATAAAAATTACAGCTAAAATTAGTGTTGAGGATAACATTAAATTAGCATTTTTTATTTCACCTTTCCTTAGCATTTTTCTTGAAATCCAAAATGTAAGGCTGCTTAAAATTATCGCTAAAGTACTCCAATAAAACAATGAAGGGAAATTAAATTCAATTTTCCAATCAGATCTTTGACTACTAACAACGTAAGCACTTGTTAAACCAGCAAATGTCATAGTCATACTAATCATCCCTGCCCATAACATCATTTTCTTTGATTTATTATTTATAGAATCATTTTCTCTCATGCTAAAAAATATTTATCAAATATGAATACCAATTGAACTGTACTTAAATAAAATATACTTGCAATTATGAGTTTACTTGCAGCTTTGTTTGATTTTTTTACCATTAAATCGATTGAAAAATATAACATTATAATTCCTAAAATTAAGACTAATAAAGCAGAATTTTGAGTTAAACTTAGACTTCCAGAGTAATGAGTGTATGGAATTAGTGAAATTAATATCATCCAAAGTGTGTAAAATGTAATTTGAAAAGCCGTTTTACGATCTTTCCTACCAGTAGGTAACATTTTAAATCCAGCTTTTTGATAATCTTCATGCATTACCCAACTAATTGCCCAAAAATGGGGAAATTGCCAAAAAAACTGGAGCATAAAAAGTATACCTGGTTCTATTCCAAATTTATTTGTAACTGAAACCCATCCAAGCATAAATGGAATTGCTCCTGGAAATGCTCCAATAAAAACCGATAGAGGAGTAATTGTTTTCAAAGGAGTATAAATGGAGACATAAACTAAGATTGAAAAAAAACTAAAAAATGCTGTTTTGAAGTTTAATTTATTCAAAAGAAAAAAACCTATAATTATCATCAAGATAGAAATAATCAATGCACTTGAAATGCTTATTCGTCTTTTAGGAATCGGTCGATTTTGTGTTCTTTTCATAACTGCGTCGTAATCCCTTTCGATAACCTGATTAAGGGTATTAGATGCACCTACCATACAAAAACCACCAAGAAATAAATAAAGAATGTGTAGAGTGTCAACCGTTTCTGCAGCAAGGAGATAACCCGTTATTGAGGAAAAAACCACACTTATCGACAAACGAGCTTTAGTTATTTCAAAAAAATCTTTGAAAATGTTTGTTTTTAAGTACTCTACTTTACTAACTAGCATATTAAGACTAGTAATTTTAAAAATTATTTAAAAATTTTTACTCTTATTGTAATCGGAATGTTATCGGTATACTAAATGGTACTCTTACTGCTCGACCCCTTTGTTTTCCAGGAGTCATACGAGGAAGTTTAGATATTATCCTTTGTGCCTCTTTCTCTAAATTTTTGTCAGGACCTCTCATTCTAATAGAAGTAATACTTCCATCTTTATCAATGACAAAATTAACATAAACTCTACCTTGAATTCCCATTTCTTGAGCAATTTCTGGATACCGGAAATTTTTTCTTATGTGCTTATTTATTTGTTCTTGAAAACAATCTCTTCTTTTTGACTTCGCGACTCTCTCACATCCAGGGTAAATTGGAACATCTTCAATAACAGCGAAAGGTACATCAACATCTTCAAATTCTTCTTCAACTTCGACTATCTCAACGATTTCTTCTTGATCAGTTTCAGTTGATTCAATAATTGTCTCTTCAATTTCTTCCTCATCTTCGACCACTTCAATAATTTCTGGAGCAGGTGGTGGTGGTGGTGGTGGTGGTGGGGTCTTTATCTGTTCAGTGATGGGGACTTCTTCATCATCATCATCATCGATATTTAGGGCTTCATAGCCATATCCTGATTTGTCATATGTCTTCCATTCAATGGCTCTCCATGATATAAAAAGTATAACAGCAAGACCTATAGCAAAGTATAAATTGCTGTTCTTAGTTAGGTCAGCTTTAGGGTTCTTTTTAATCTGCATATTTTAATTTGATGCTAATTTAAAAAATTACATGATTAAGCTATAACTTTTTTTATAGTTTTTGTCACTAAAACAAAAGTTAAAATTCCAGCACAATTTGAAAATAAATCTAAAATTTCAAATGACCTATGAATTAAAAAAAAACCTTGAATCAGTTCTAGTGAAAAACCAATAAAAAAAGCAATGAACATTGATTTTAATTTCGGATTCTTAACATCTATCTCCTTTAACAGAGATAAGTAAATGGAAAAAGTATATGCGAGGTAAGTTAAAAAATGTAATAATTTATCAGGGCTAAAAAAATTATAACTCTCAACTACACTAATTTGTAATGGTATGACCGAAAAAAAAATTATTAATAATGAAAATAAAAAAGTAAAGTAGGTAAACTTATATTTAAGCACCTACTAATTTTTTATATTGCTCAGAATTCAGAAGATCAGATATGTCAGAGCTGTTTACTTTAATTTTAATCATCCATCCTTGACCATAAGGATCTTCATTTACTAGCTCAGGTTTTTCATTCAATTCCTCGTTAATATCAATAATTTCTCCTGTGAGTGGCATAAACAAATCTGAAACTGTTTTTACAGCCTCGACGGTTCCAAAAACTTCCTCTTTTGAAAAATTTTCCCCAATTTTTTCAATTTCAACATAAACAATGTCGCCAAGTTCTCCTTGAGCGAAATCTGTTATTCCAACAGTAGCCACATCACCTTCAATTGATATCCACTCATGGTCCTTAGTGTACTTTAAATTTTCCGGTATATTCATCTTTTTAAATAAAAAACAAATATAAATTTAACTTAAAATAAAAAAAATTTAATTTCCAAAATTGTATTGTATTGAAATACCAGAACGAATACTAGTTTGAGGGAAAGCGGTAGATATTGCAAATTTTGAAAAATTGTGATCATAGAAAAAAAGCGCGGTGAGATTTCTTGACAACATATAATCAGCAGTCACTTTGATTGACCAAAGTGTTTGTCCTGCCGTGACTTGTTTATTATCAACATTTAGACTTCTTAAGATTGTTATGTTATCTCTATATGACAAGTCTGCCTTAATATTTAAATCTCCCTTCATGGTTCTTCTTCTACCACCAATATTGGAGGTAAATGGAATGTCTTTTAATCTATACCCCAGACCAAAAATATATTCGTCGCCTCTTGTTTCAGTCAAAATGTTATTATCTAGACTTAATGATAATGCTCTATCTGTCTTCAATTCGGTTAGGATTTTTAGAGAATTTTTTAATTCTATGTCTAGTCTAATTAGAGGGTTAAATTGTTCTACCAAATTAATATTTCCAAAAAGTATATCAGACAAGTAATCCCCATATTGGTTTTTTTGTTCAAGCTGACTTGGATTGTAGTCTAAATTTGACTGAAATTGGTTTATAGTATAACTTGACCTGTAACCGTGAGAGAGAGAAAATCTATTGAATAATTTTCTAATTGATTTATTATTCATTAAGCCTGTATATCTTATATTCCAATTCGGTATTGGTATATTTTTTATTGGGTTTAAAGACACATTGCTGGGATCACTCCCAGTATATGCCGAGTAAAACGAAGCAATTATTACATCTTGTTGATTTTTAGAATATCCGGAAGGAAAAGTATTTATGTTATCAGAAGTAGGGATACCTCTTGACTTGGCTAGCCTATTTGCGATAATTATTCTATTTTGTCTAAATCTACTAAAATCAGAACCACCACGCCTAGATCTTCTAAATGCTGTTCTTATCATGACTGTAGAAGTCCCATAATTTCCATAAATATTACTATTAAAAGGTATGTATGTGTTATCGCTTACATTGAAATTTTCGGTTATATTTTCAGAATAATCTCGTTCTGCATTCAAGTCAATTAAAAAACTTTTGCCAAACCTCAACTGTCCATTTATACTTAATTGGTTATTTCGAACTTGTGAGAAGGGTTGATTAAATCCATCAAAATCTGTCAACATCCCTCTTTTAGCAATTTCATATCTTATATCTGACTGGCTTCCAAAAGTAAATGCTAAATTAGGATTAAAAGACCCTAAAAAGCCAATAGATGGTAAATATCCGGGTATAACTTTTCCATTATTTTCTGAATAAGAAAATCGTAATCTTTTAAAAGAATTTAAAAGATCTACAGTTGTTTTAAGCAAAACATTCTTCCTTTTTTTCTTTGAAATAGAATCATTAGGCTTGAACAGATTGTTATTTAGTGGTCTTTTACTTTTATTTTTTAATCTAAAGATTTCGTAAAGTTTGTTTGTATCTATAGAGCCATTTATTGTTTTTGTATTTGCATTTTGAATTGTATTTACTATACCTAATTTTTGTCCAAGGTCATTTTCTACTTGAGATAAAATTTCAGACCCACGTACCCAACTAAAATCTCCAGAATAATTTAAATCAGAATCAATAAAACTTAATAGTTTAAAATATCTAAAAGGTAATTTGTAGGTTAAATTAAATTTTTGAAAATGTCTATTTGGATCTCCTTGGTCAAAAATATTATACCATATATTTTGTGTTTTTTTATAATCTTCATTTTGATCATTCAAACGGTTCCTAATTATTCTACTAGTCGAAGAAGTAAAATTGACTCTTGCAGACCTTGTTAAATTATATTGCAAATTGTATGTGTTATCAAATAAATAATTTCTTTGCACAAGAACTGGTAGAGCTAAAAATAATTTTTCAGTTTCATCATCCATATAAACATCTCTGAATTGTTGCGAATTTAGCGTTCTATTTATGTTTGCTGAAAAAGAAAAACTTGACGGCAAAGGATTGAAATTAATATTCCTTAACCATTCTAAGTATTTTTTATTTTTTAAAATTTTTATTTCTGAAAAGGGAGATATTTCTATACTTTGAAAAGTATAACCATAATTCCCCTGTAGCCTTATATTTTTGTTTTTTTGATTTTCAATTTCATAATCGTGATGATATATTTCATTATATGAATAAGAAAAATCAAAGTTTTCAATATTATAAAATTTTTTCTCCTCCAAATTGCTTGTTTTTTTAACACCAACAATACTTATGTTTTTCCTTTTTGTGTAGTCAATGGCTTGCTGCCTTATTATATTTTTTTCTTTATTTGAGTCCGAAGAGTCCATTCTATCTTTTAGTTTTATATCCTGATAAAAAGGATCAAATTCGGGTGAAATTGTCACCTCACCAACACTATAGTTAAGAGGTATTTGAATTCCAAAACTAGCTGGCAAAAGTTTAGCGACGTCTCCAGCCGTAGTAAAGTCATATTGAAATAATTCTTCTCTTGACCTTTGATTTGGAGATTGGTCAATACTCCCAAAACCAATAGAGGAATATCTGGTATTCCCCGAAAAGTTTAAAAAGTCTGCCATATTCCCATCAATTGATCCTATTGAGGCCCACCCTCCTTTGTTGTCAATTCCAGCTATTCTCAGTTCATTAAACCAAACCTCACCACATAAATTATCACCTATTATTGTCGATGGGTTTTTTACTCCAATCATCATCGTCCTAATTGATCCCAAAGATGGATTTCCTTTAACTGAGATCCTGTAATGTTTACTGCCCGATAAATTAGAAATTGTAGTAAATTCATCTACCTCATTCATTTCCTCATCATAAAAAGAGGCATCTGTTAAAGAGTTTTTGCTTAAATATTTAGACTTAATTTTGGATAACAACTCGACAGGAAAATCAATTGAATTAGAATCTGGATTCCAAACATCTTCTGCACTTATTCTATTTGACGAATTTTCACCAAATTTTGTCGGTTTTAATGGAACTTCAATTTGATAATAATTGTCTTGATAGTCTGTTCCTAGTCTTAGGAAAGCAACCAATCTTCTATCATACTCATCAAAATTACCCTCTCCAGGAAGAGGATTATTACCTTGAATTGATTCGGCATGTATATACATCTTTAACTTTTTATACTGTCTTAAATCAACATCAACATTTTTGAAAACCCCTCTGTAATCCATGGGTTTAAGATTACAAACTCTAAATGATAGTGATTGTTCATTTTGTCTAACTATAGTGTTGTTATTGTTTATTTGTTCTCTTTGAATATCTGGAGGTAAAACATAATTAACTGGTATTCTATTTTCATTTTCTAAAATATTTACAGTGCTTATATCAACAGTTGTATTGGAAGAATAAATTAAATTTTCATTAAGGGACTTATTATATCTTCTCCAGTCACCCCTTACTAAATCAAGTGTTCCAAATCTGAATATAACTGGAATTTCAAAATCTTTAAGGATCATCCTCATAAATCGAATTGATCTCAAATCTTCTATTCCATTTATATTTTGGTAATAGTCTTTAAAACTAGTTTCAATATAATAACTCTTGTCGATGGGTATCTTGAACTGAATCCATCTTGTAGTTATTGATCTTCCATTAGGTAATGTCACATTAATATTTTCCCTCACATCTGTTACAAACGGGTGATTTCCAACATTCATTTCCTTTCTAATAGGCACTCTGTATTCAAAATAACTATCTATTGTATTCATAGTCTGATCCCTATTTATGTCCTCAGTGTCTGGCTCAGTGGTACTTCCCCTATTTTCATCAGAAAAAGATATGGGTGAATTTCCCTCAGTACCATTATAATTTTTATATCTATCAATTATACTGCCTTGAGCTTGAAGAAAAAATTGATAGTTGTCTCCTGCTGGATCATCATCCGGTCCATTCGAATAGAAAATCTTTTCCTCTTCATCATTTAAACCATCCAATCCGACATCTTGAATATTTCTATCACTTTCCACTGAATTAAATGCATACAAAAGGGATTGAGAAGAGGGTGTTCTACCCCAATTAGTTGTTTTTACTGATGTTTGCTCAGAGCTCGGCAGTCCATTTTCAAATTGCTTCCTTCCATCCGGTAGGATATCTTCAGAAATATTTCCAAGATGAAAAATTAAGTTACCCAAATCTTTATTTTCCCCATCAATTTCATTAAAAGTGTCCAATAGCCAAAATTCAATAAATTCAACATTTGCTTGTTCAAAATTTGTTGAATTAATTGCTCTCATGATTCCTCCCCAATTTGATTTTGTGGTTTCTTCAAATAAAGATTTTTCTTGGTTGTTATATGGTCCCTTTTCACTTGGAAAAAAAGATAAATCCAAAGTATTTTGAACAGTAGACTGACCCTGAACTAAATCCTGCTCTGGAAAAATTTCATTTATAAAGATTCTCCTAGTTGTATTGAGGGAAATGTCCGTATTAGAAATATTGTCTGGTCTAAACTGTCCTGAATAAAACACGGGATCAATAGTGTACCATGCCAATTTAGCTCTTTTATAACCAGCCTTGATATTATCTTTACCATAGTCATTGTCATAATTTTTTTGTCTTGGTATACTTGCCAGCCTCCAAGCAAAAGGCCCTTTAACATCAATATTTGTTTGAGCTCCTTCAAAATCATCTAAATAAACATTTGCTTCTCCCTGCAATTGAGTGTTCCTAGGATTTCTAGCTAATAAACTAGCAACTTCAGCTCTTACCGATATTTTTGATTTTTCATTTGTCTTTATTGTTGGAATGTAATTAACCAGCTTTGTAAAAAAAGGAACTTCTGTTGAAAAATTGGTGTTCAAACCGACCATTGTATTGTTTACAGGCTCTGTCCCATAATTTGCTTTTTGAGTAAGAGGATTTTCACTTAAGTTAATTAAAGTAGCTCCAATGGTGGTATTTTCATTAAGTTGATGAATTAAATCGAATCCTGAAAACCTCTTGTTTTGCTGTCCAAAAAATGTATTGTTTTCGACAGATATTTTAATCGGAATATTTGAAGCTTTTAATCCTGGATCAAGAATTTTAACCCTCCCTATTTGATAATTAACAGTATAATCAACACCTTCTCTTAAGACCCTTCCACCAGCTGTAACTTGAACCGACCCTCTAGGAATATTAAATGCTCCTATTGAGATTCCATCAGAATTAGCGGTTTTATATCTTCCTTTTATTTGAAATTTATTTTTTTCTGTTGACTGAAGAGCAGCAGCTTGAGTAAGTGCATACATTTCCCAAAAAACATATTTTTTTTGATTTAAGTTATAGGTTTCCTTATTTTCATATTTTTCGGATTTCGTTTTATTAGCTGAAAGTAAATCAAATAGAGTTTCACCAAATGGCTCTATGGTAGGGAAAATTATCCTTCCGTATTTCTGATCAACGGTTATACCAGGAATAAAATCAAAAAATCCATCCCCTTTAGGTTCGGGATCATTATATATATTTAATTTATCCAAACCAAGTGTTTTTAACAAAACATTGTTGCTCAAATGTTGGGGCCATATTTCATCATCTACTGATGATAAATAATTAATTGGTGACGGATCAGAGTAAAGAATATTTAATCTAAAATCTTCTTTTTCAAGTTGAAAAGCACTCGTGTTGTAAATATTTTTCATCATCAAGTTCCAAACTGGTTGATCTACATTTGTTAGACTACTTTTTAATAATTTTATAATTAGATTTTCCGTATCGTCTTTTTCAGTGGTAACTGTTACTGAATTAGTTCTAACTTGTCCACCATTGGCAAATTCTCCCACTTGAAAAACTTTCCCTCTGTATGTATATTGAAATGAAACACCAAGAATCTCATCATTGCCTAATCTTTGATTTAAGGAGATATAGCCCAGTTGTGGATGAAAGGTATATTCGGATGGGTCAAGTTTTCTTGCACTTTCTAGGATAGCATAGTCAATACCCTCTTGGACTATTGAATTTAGCTGACCAAAGGCTTGAGAAATGGTTCCTTTGTCTCTTATGTTTGATTCAATGTATGCACCTGAACCTATATTTTCTGGATCGAATTTATTTGAACCATTCGACGGTAAAAAATCTAAACTATTTGAATTGATAAAGTTATCATCCAATTCAGCTAATCTTGTGTTTGATGGATTACTCTCACCTATATCTTGAAGAGCTACTAAATTTCTTATGTTATTAGTTTGGGCTTGACGATTAGTTATCCAAACCTCAATCCTTGTAATTTGAATTGGTGAGTTTATAAAAGGATATGTCTTTAAGAATTTATTATAATTATCTCTGAAATAATGCGACAAAAAAAAGTGTCTATCTGCTTCGTAGTCTAAAGCAAAAATTGAAAATTCTTGGAGTGTGCCACCTCCTTGAGAAACAATAGATTGAGATTGTGATCTTTGTTCTGCAAAAACACCAGTAATACTTGTTCGTCCAAATTTAAGTTGTGCCTTAACTCCCATCAAGCTCTGAGCACCATTGATTAGTGTACTATTTATGGGCATATTTATATTTCCAATGTCAATGTTTTGGAGGATTGCGTCTTCTGTGACATTTTTATTTAAAAAATTATTCAATCTGTTTTGGTATGCTCCAGAAAAACTTTCCAAGCTGTTTGTATTACTCCTTAAAGTATTAAGTTCACCTCTTACTTTGTCAATAGAGTTTTTTGAATCTGAAACTAGATTATCAACTCTCTCCATTTTATCTTGGATATCTTTTGGCACATAACTTGATAATTCTCTTGTTTTAGGGGGGTTGAACTCTAACTTAACTAAATTTTGAAAATCAAATGTTGACTCAGTATCATAGTTTGCCGTTATTTGTAATCTTTCACCAATATTTCCTATCAAGCTAAGATTAATTCTTTGGTCGAAATCAAATCCAAAGTTTCTTCTATTTCTCGGAGAAAAACTAGGATTATCTGTTTTTTGATATCTGAACCCGAGGTCAACCCCAATAGAACCCTGTGGTTTAACATCAAGTTTATTGCTTCCAAAAATTGAGGAAAAGAAATTAGAATTAACATACAAGTCAGGTAAAAGGTCTTTTTGAATTTCTTGTAATTCTTTGCTATTTGATCCTATTGCGCGAACCTTATTTTTAAAATAATACCCTATTTCTTGTTTTAAAATTAGTTGTGAGTATTCTTTGGGAGAGAGCACCAAGGGCAAATCTAATCTTATAGGCTGTTTTTGTAAATCAAGAATGAAAATATTTTTTATGGAATCATAAATATAAATTTCTGACAATTTTAGTTTTTTAGGATTAATAATGGAATAGTCAGAAATCCCTGAATTTAAATTTTGAGCATAAATTTTTATGTCATAAAAAAAAGAAAATATGACTATATAAAATATAAAGCCATAATTAGCAATAAAATACCTTAATTTTTCAATCAAAGATGTACTATAATTTATTCAAAGCTTGTTTGATAAGCTCTTCTACGGAACTTTCTGGATAACTTTGAATTATGTTATCAACTAATTTTTCAACTTGACGTTTTGGATAACCAAGAACCTCTAATGCTGATAACGTTTCATCTTTAATTGTATTGTTTTTTGGTAACTCAATTTGATCTTCTGTTTCAATTATTTTTAAAATTTTATCTTTCAATTCAATTAATAGCCTCTGAGCTGTTTTTAAACCAATCCCTTTAACACTTTTAATTGCTTCAAGATTTTGATTAAAAATCGCATCCTTGACTTGAATAGGGGTCATTGATGACAACATTGTCCTTGCTATATTTGGACCTATTCCTGAAACAGAAATTAGGAGTCTGAAAATCGATCTTTCAACTGGTTTAAAAAAACCATATAGAATATGTGCATCCTCCCTTATTTGAAGGTGGGTGTAAAGCATGATCGCTTCTTCATCTTTTATTTGAGAGAAAGTGTTAAGAGAGATGTTAACTTCATATCCTACTCCGTTACATTCAATGACAACAGATGTTGGATTTTTTTCAATTAATCTTCCTTTTAATTGAGTAATCATTTTTTTTTCTTTTTTCTTAACTTTTCCTTGTGCTGCGCATCAACAACAGCTACAGCTGACATGTTTACAATCTCGTCGACTGTAGCACCTAATTGCAAAATATGAACAGATTGTTCAAGTCCAAGCAAAATAGGTCCAACAGATTGGGCGCCATTTAGCTCCTTCAAAATTTTATAAGTAATGTTTGCTGATTCAAGATTAGGAAAAATTAAAGTATTTACCTTCTTTTTTATTAATTCAGAAAAAGGGAATTTTTCTTTTAACATTTTTCTGTTTAAGGCAAAGTCTGATTGCAAAGGTCCGTCTACATCAATTTCAGGGTGTTTTTTATGCAAATATGAAACAGCTTTACAGACCTTCTTCGCATTTGGATGATCTGAAGTTCCAAAGTTACTAAATGAAAGAAGGGCTATAACACTTTTGAACCCTAGGAGTTTGACTAATTCAGCGTTTAAAATGGTGATTTTTGCTAATTCAGTATCAGAGGGATCAATATTTAGAGTAGTATCTGATAGAAAAAGTGGTCCCGAATCTGTAAGCATCATATTTGTTGCTGCTATTCGATTTCCTCTTTTGCTTTTGTTTATTATTTTTAAAACTGGTTTAATAACAGCTGCGTAATTTCTAGAATATCCAGATATCATTGCATCAGCATCATTATTTTTTACCATCATACAAGCAAAATAGTTTCTCTCCCTTAAAAGCGATGAGGCTTCATACTGATTTACACCTTTTCTCTTTTGAAGTTTCCAATATAATTTTGCATACTTGTTCTTTATTTCTAAGTTTTGTCTACTCTTGGGATCTATTATTTCAACTGGCTCGTCAAAATCAATAGATTTCATTAAATCTACAATTACATCCTTTCTCCCTAGGAGTATTGGCTCAGCAATTCTTTCTTCTTTAACAATTTGAGCAGCTTTCAAAACAGATAGTTGATCTGCTTCTGCAAAAACAATCTTCTTAGGGTTTTGTTTTGCCCTATGGTGAAGTGCTCTTAAAACTTTTCTTCCACTACCGGTCCTATCCATTAAATTATCAGAATACTTCTTCCAATTAGAAATTGGTTCTCTTGCTACACCAGAATCCATAGCAGCCTTTGCCACAGCAATGGGTACCTCAACTATCAATCTTGGATCAAATGGCTTTGGAATTATGTAATCTTTTCCAAACGTTAGTTTTCTTTTATTATAGGCTAAGTTGACCTGTTCAGGGACAGGTTTTTTTGCTAAATCTGCTAGAGCTATAACTGCTGCCTTTTTCATTTCCTCATTTATTTTTGATGCCCTAACATCAAGAGCTCCTCTGAAAATAAATGGAAATCCAAGAACATTATTTACTTGATTAGGATGATCTGATCTACCGGTTGCCATTATAACGTCATCTCTAGCTTCAAGAGCATCTGCATAAGGAATTTCAGGATCAGGATTAGCCATTGCAAAAACAATTGGATTCTTGTTCATTTGTTTTAACATTGATTTGGAAACAATATTCCCTTTGGATAAACCTATAAAAACATCTGAACCAGAAATTTCTTTTTCTAAAGTTGATTCTGATTCGTGAATTGCAAAATATTTTTTTTCCTCAGAAAGATCCTTTCTCTTCTTACAAATAAGCCCCTTGCTGTCAAACATTTTAATATTTTTAAGTTTTGCTCCGAATGAAATATACAGTTTGGTGCAAGAAATTGCTGAAGCTCCAGCTCCAGATACAACAATTTTTACTTTTTCAATCTTTTTTTCTGCTAATTCAAGAGCATTTAATAGCGCAGCACAAGAAATAATCGCAGTGCCGTGCTGGTCGTCATGCATAACTGGAATGTCTAACTCATTTACCAATCTCTTTTCAATTTCAAAGGCCTCAGGTGCTTTAATGTCTTCAAGGTTAATTCCTCCAAAAGTTGGAGATATTGACTTGACTGAAGAAATAAAATCATCTATGTTTTTAGCATCTATTTCTATATCAAATACATCAATTCCGGCGAAAATTTTAAATAAAAGACCTTTCCCTTCCATCACTGGCTTAGATGCTTCTGGGCCAATGTCACCTAATCCTAATACTGCTGTGCCGTTTGAAATAACCGCTACAAGGTTTCCTTTATTAGTGTATTTATAAATATTATTAATATCATTATAAATCTCCAGACATGGGGAGGCAACACCAGGAGAGTAAGCTAGGGCCAAATATCTTTGTGTGCTATATTTTTTAGTAGGAACAACTTCTATTTTCCCAGGTTTGGGTTTAGCATGATATATTAATGATTCTCTTATGGTTTTTTTTTCACTCATTCCCTTTATAATTTAAAAATAAAAATAGTCTAAGTATTTTTATTCACTATTTAATTATTAAAAAATTATTCAATTTTTGATTTATCACTAGTTTTTATAAGTAAAGAAAAGATCCCCCCAATAATTAAAAAAATCCCGGCTAATTGAACAACGCTGACTGGATTTTTACCAAGTAAATCATAAACAAAAAACTGCATCGAAAAAATTTGAATAATCATTGGGACAACTATGAACATATTAAAAATACCCATGTAAATTCCCGTTTTATTACTTGGTATCGAATTTGCTAGTATTTGGTAAGGCATTGACATCATAGAAGCCCACGTTATTCCTAATGAAAATGATATTAAGTATACATTGGATATAATTATTCCATCATTAATAGGAATTGAAAATAGAACAGAATTATCACTCAGAAATGGTAAGCTCATAAGCCCTATACCACCAAAGCAGAGAGAAAAAAAATGAAGCTTTTTGGGTCCAAATTTCTTTGCAAATGGAAGTAATAAAAATGCAATTGAAAAACAAATAATATTATAGGTTCCGTTGATATTACCAGTTAAAAGTTGAGCTTTATTAAAAAAAATACTAGACTGATCCAAAGTATCAAAAAGTGATAGAGATAAAGCTGAAGTAAGATATTGCCAATAACAAAACATTGCATACCACGGGAAAAACATTACGGGGAATAGTTGTTTCATTGTGGATGGCATTTCTTTGAAAGCATCAATAATTTCTTTGATAGTATTTGATAAAATTCCAACTTTTTTCGATTTTTTAATTTTTACTATTTCCTCATCAGTTGGAGGATATTCAGATGTTGTAAAAACAGTTATCAAAATTGTTAAAGTAGATGCTACAGCCCCAATCAAAAAAGCCCAAAGTGTAGTTAACGGAATACCATTTTCCATTTTATCGCTTAATGCTAAAAATCCAAAAGACACTAAAATTACAGGTGTGAAATTTGCCATAGTTGTTCCTAAACCTGTGAAAAAACTTTGCATCAAAAAACCCAATGAAAATTGTTTTTCGGGTAATTTATCTGAGATAAAAGCTCTATATGGTTCCAAAGCAATATTATTTGCAGCATCTAAAATCCAGAGTAAACTAGCGGCCATCCATAATGAATTTGAATAAGGCATTAAAATCAAAGCAATACTCGCTATAATGGCTCCCATTAAAAAAAAAGGTTTTCTTCTACCAAAAGTGGGAGACCAAGTATTATCACTAATAGCACCAATAATAGGTTGGACCACAAGTCCTGTTACTGGCCCAGCAAGCCACAGCATGGGTAACTCAGACTCATTTGCACCTAAATACTTATATATGGCACTAAGATTACTTTGCTGTAATCCAAAACTAAATTGAACACCAAAAAAACCAAAATTCATGGTCATTATTTGAAAAAAATTGAGAGATTTTTTGGCTATCATAACTACTTTTCCTCAGAAAATGCAAAATTGAGGTTCCTCTTTATACCACTATATCCAGTTCTTTTAATAGGGCTATCTTT
>CENJ01067038.1_pt1 | contig 15741 bp, 16 predicted proteins | sample 356161 | NCBI WGS metagenome assembly CENJ01 (sample SAMEA2619531, study PRJEB7988) | marine metagenome | biome: marine biome (ENVO:00000447); feature: surface water layer (ENVO:00002042); material: "saline water (ENVO:00002010), including plankton (ENVO:xxxxxxxx)" | depth 5 m
GGATAGGTTAGAAATATGGCGACAACAACAGCAGAGATGCAGGACCTTCAAGAAGTCAATCGAGGACCAGATAACGGTCTGGCAACACAAGGTCCCTCCGAGCAAGGTGGAGCTCTCGGTTTGACCAAGGGAGGCTCGTTGCCGAGTCTCAAGGAAATTCTTGCCCAGCCTGCAGTCAAAAAGGCGACACCAGGCATCATGATTGCCATCTTAATGGTATTCTTCGTTGCTAGCTATTTAGCCATGCAAGATCCCGTCTATCGTCCAATTTTTCCTGGAATGACAGATGCTGACCGTCAAGTGGCTTCAGAGGCCTTGAAGGAGGGCGGATTTTCACCACGAGTGAATCGCTCCAGTGGCCAATTGGAAGTTGACGCGGCGAATTATCACGAGGCACGGATTTATCTGGCTTCGAAAGGATTGCCGTCTGAGGGAGCGGCTTCAGGCTTTGAGGCTTTGTCAGGCTCTGCATCGATCACGACATCACAATTTATGGAACAAGCTAACTATGCGGCTGCGGTCGAGCAAGAGCTGGCGAAATCCATCATTCGAATTTCCAGCATCAAGCATGCGCGTGTCCACTTAGCTCTCCCGAAACAATCTGTGTTTGTGCGAGATCGAACGCCACCGAAAGCTTCGGTGGTAGTGACTCGATTTGCCGGTCGAAATATTGATCGTGACCAAGTCAATGCCATCATCAATTTGGTCGCTGCGAGCATTCCTTATTTGAATGCCACCGACGTCGTCGTGGTCGATTCCTTGGGCAATCTATTGAGTGATGAAACGCGTGAGAGCCCACTTGGGTTGACCAGCGCTCAGCTTGCACACAAACAACGATTTGAGAGTACCTATCGAAACCGCATCTATGAGCTATTGGGTCCAATTTACGGTGAAAATAACGTCCGGGCTCAAGTCGATGTTGACCTTGATTTTACTGAAGTCGAAAGTACCTTTGAAACCTATGATCCGAATTCAACCGGTGAAAAGACGCGTTCAGAGGTGTTGTCACTGGATCGGACGGCCACGGCAGACGCCGAGGGTGTTCCTGGTGCAACCACCAACCAACCACCAGCCGAATCGGAGTTTGAGCTAGACGGCACAGCGACAGCAGAATCCTTCTCAAATGTCGGTGAAACGGTCAGTTCTCGAACCACCAGAAACTACGAATTGGATCGAATTGTTCGCACGGTCAAAGATGCTAATGGCAAAATATTACGAGTATCTGTAGCTGTTGCGGTCAATCGCTATGCCCCAGGTGAGTATCCACAGCCTCCCGAAGGGACGGTACCGGAAGACTTTGAGGGTCCAGAGTTGGCTGAGATTTCAGAAGGCGATCTGACACGTATCAATAACTTGGTGCGAGGCGTTGTGAATTTTGATCCGGAACGTGGGGATCAAGTCACAGTAGTTGCGACTCCTTTTGACCCGCCAGCTGCCTTGGAGGACCTTATGCCCTGGTATGAAAATGTGTTGTTGCTCAATGCAATTAAAGGCATCTTTGCGATGACAGTGTTCTTGCTGATCGCCTATATTTTGATTCGTCCCGTTGCTTATAAACTGCTAGGTATTCCTCTTCCTCATGAGCGGAAAGCGGCTGAGGCTGCCGCACAGGCTGCCATTGCGGAACAGTTGGCATCACAGCCTGTGTTGGGGCCAGATGGTGCGCCCTTGCCGCCTGGCGCTGTGGGTGTGAATGAAGATGGGCTTCCTGTTGACGCAAACGGAGAAGTTGTAGTTGCTGAGAGTGAAATTGAGATTGCTGAGGGTGAAAGTCTTGAAGAGATTCGAGCGAAGTTGAAGCCGAAGAAGTCTGCAATTTCAGCGGACTTACTAGATACTGCCAATACTTATGAAGACAAAGTGGCGTTGATTCGGATGCTTGTCCAAGAAGATTCAGGTCGCGTCGCGAATGTTCTCAAAAGTATGGTAAGGCAACGATAGGAGTTGGGGATGGCGCAAGAAGCTGATTTATCAAATTTGTCTGAGGAACTTCGCGAAGAAATCCAAAGATTAACGCAAGCCGACCGTGCAGCAGTCCTGTTACTGCTGTTAGGAGAGGATGAAGCCGCCAACATCTTGAAATACATGAATCCAGCCGAGGTTCAGCGGTTGGGCGCTGCCATGGTGAGCGCAGCCGACTTGTCTCAAGACGCGATCAACTATGTGTTAGATGATTTCGTTTCAACGCTCAAGGGCCAAAGTAGTCTTGGATTGGGTGCGCCTGATTATGTTGAATCAGTACTGGTTAAGGCGCTCGGTGATGATAAAGCAGCCTCAGTGATGGGACGTATTCTTCCTGGTCAAAGTTCCAAAGGACTTGAGATCCTTCGCTGGATGGATGCACGTGCCATTGCAGATATGGTGTCTAACGAGCACCCACAGGTAATCGCGATCATTCTTTCTGTATTAGAGCAAGCGGTCGCGGCCGATGTCTTATCTTATTTACCATCAGAAATCCGGCCAGAAATCATTCAACGTGTCGGCGCCCTAGAGACGGTTCAGCCCGCAGCGATGCAAGAACTTGAATCGATTATGAAGAAACAATTCAGTAATAACTCCTCGGCACGGTCTTCCAACGTGGGCGGCGTTCAGGCTGCGGCCAAGATTATGAACTTCGCCAAAGTCGAAATGGAAACGCAGGTGATGGCTGGGCTGATGGGTCTGGATGAAGAGATGGCTCTGCAAATTCAGGATCAGATGTTTACTTTCGATAACTTACTCGAGGTCGATAACAAGGCGATTCAGGTCATCATGCGGAACGTTGACCAGGATCTCTTGATGACAGGGTTGAAAGGTGCGAGTGACGCTGTGAAAGAGAAATTCTTTGACAATATGTCGTCTCGAGCTCGAGTCATGTTTATTGATGACATGGAAGCGAAAGGTCCGATGCGAGTGACCGATGTCGAAGAGGCACAAAAAAATATCATGCGGACGGCTCGTAAATTGTCTGACGCGGGTGAGCTTGTATTAGCTGGTGGTGGTGGCGATGGCTTCGTCTAAGACAGCCTGCGTCGCTTTTGGAACTGACGCATCCATTGGCTTTTCGGGTGATGATGTGTTGAATCGACCGAGTAGTCGAGCGTTTAACGACCCTCCTTGGAGGGTCTTTGATTCAGATGTTCAGTTCGAGCCAATGTTTGTTGAGGGCTATGCGCCTGTTGCTGAGGACGACTCATCGTCCATTGAGGCGACTAACCCGGAGCATGTCGAAGATTCTGATCATCAGATCACAGACGATTCAGTTGAGATATCAGAAACGCTCGATTCAAATGACTCCGAATGGGCCGAAGTTGCCGATAGCGTTCCTGAAGTTATTGGTATTCCCGAGGACGAGGTTCTTACTCGGATTGAAGAGGCGGTTGCGACTGCAAAAGCAGATCTTACGATCACCCATGCGCAACAAGTCGTTGATCTTGAGAATACGATCACCGCCTTGAAAGAGGCGCATCAAACCGAATGCATACAAATCAGAGAGCAAATCGCAGCCGAGCTTGAGGAACAGGTTAAAGCGACGGTTACACAATATCGTGAGCTGATTCAGCAAATCCAGAATGCATCCAATCGCGTTTCCGAGTTTTTTGAACCCCTGTCTAAGCTGTCGGTTCATATTGCCGAGGAATTGGTCCGTGGAGAATTGACCATCGGGCCTGTTGCCATCACACGATTGGTTCAAGGCTGTCTCGATTCGATTGAAGATCGACTGTCGACCAAGGAGCCTGTGTTGAAAATGCACCCGGTAGACCTTGAGATGTTTTTAACAGGTTTTGATGAGAAGCCAGGCGGCGTCCGATTCGTCGCTGACGACGGATTGGCGCGTGGCGATGTGTCCTTACAAATGGATCACTCGGTGATCGATGATTTATTAGCACATCGGATGGAACAAATTACTCAGTACGTGTTCGGCCGCTCAGAGGATCGCGATGATGTGTTGTTTGACGTTGATGTGACTGATGTCAGCACGCTTGACTCTGAGGTTGAGGAGATCATTGATGGCGAGCTGAGTGACACTCAACTGGGTGCACTCGATGCTGATGCCGAGATCAAGGGTGATCAGGAAACTACCGAAGCCTCCGATTTGGTAGATGTGGCAATAGAGGCGGACTCATCGATCAAGGATCTGGAGACTACTCAGGAAGTTGCTGTCGAGACCGTCGATGGGCACGATCAGGATGGAAATATTGCATTAGACACCGAGGCAGAGGCAGAGGCAGAAGCAGAAGCAGAAGCAGAAGCAGAAGCAGAAGCAGAAGCAGGTGTTGCTGCAGAGGCCGTGAGTGAGCCAAGTTTAGACGCTACCGAGACCGAGACCGAGGCTGATGAAGAGCCGCCTGTGAATTCCGATCAGATGAGCGATTCTTAATCATGGGTTTGTCACTGAACTTTGACGCTTTTGCCAATACATTGGTGTCGGGCATCAAAGTTACCGCACCACAGCGTGTTGGTACGTTGGTTCGGGTTGTTGGGATGACTCTTGAGGCTAAAGGACTCATTGCGCCGGTTGGCTCACTGTGTAGTGTCGAGAGCCAAAAGCATGGTGATGTCTTTACGGAAGTGATTGGATTCGATGACGATATTTTATACCTCATGCCTTTTTCTGAACCTGTGGGAGTGCATCCGGGTTCTCATGTCAGACTTATTAGTACAACAGCTCAAGCAGAGGTCGGGCACGCCCAATTAGGCCGAGTTTTGGATGGCCTTGGGCGCCCGTTAGATGGGAAACCCAAACCGCTGGCTGATCGATTACTCGGTCTTCAGGGACTGATTATCAATCCAATGGAGCGAGGTTCGATCACTGAAACGCTCGACGTTGGAATAAAAACGATCAACGGATTGCTTACGCTCGGTCAAGGTCAGCGTATTGGTTTGATGGCAGGTTCTGGCGTCGGCAAGAGTGTGCTACTCGGCATGATGTCGAAGTACACCGAAGCCGATGTGGTCGTGATTGGGCTAATTGGAGAGCGTGGTCGCGAAGTTCGTGAATTCATTGCAAACAGTTTGGGCAATCAAGGACTGGAAAAATCGATTGTTGTGGCCTCACCAGCCAATGAATCGCCGGTTCTCAGATTGCGCGCGACCTTACTTGCACACTTAATCGCTGAATACTGGCGAGATCAGGGGAAAAACGTCTTATTACTTTGTGATTCGATTACTCGTGTAGCACACGCGCAGCGTGAGATTGGTTTAGCTGTGGGCGAGCCTCCCACATCCAAAGGCTATCCGCCCTCGGTATTCGCCTTACTCCCTCGACTGATTGAACGGGCGGGCGTGGGTAAAAACGGCTATGGGTCTATTACTGCAATTTATACGGTCTTAGCGGAAGGTGATGATCGTTCTGATCCAATTGTTGATATCGCACGAGCATCCTTGGATGGTCAGGTTATGTTATCGCGGAAGCTCGCAGATGCTGCGATGTATCCGGCGATCGACCTTGAGGGTTCGGTCAGTCGCGTGGCGGATCAGATTGTCTCGAGTGATTGGGTCAAGCGGGCTAACCGGTTTCGGCGGCTATGGACTCTGTATCAACAGAATAAAGATCTTATTCAGATCGGTGCTTACGAGCCAGGCTCTAATCCTGAGATTGACGAAGCGATTCAGAAGCGTTCTGCGCTGGAGTCATTTATGAGCCAACATTCAGATGAGCGTGTGACAGTCGAAGAGACTGGAAAAATACTCGCAAGGATCATGTGATGACCAATTGGAACGTTTTAGTCCAGCGCGAACAAATTGCCCGAGATCGAGAAGGGAAGAAACTTGGCGAGTTGATGGGTCGTCGTTCGGAATACTGTGAATTAAGAACAAAAACCCAGGCGATCTTGACGCAATACGAAGAACAGCTCAAACAAACACATAGTCAGTCACGGTCGATTGCCGACACGCATCTTTATCGAGTATCCATCGCTCAAATGCGAAATGCGCTCGCGCAGCTCGATGGGCAAATCTACCAACTCAATGGTCAGATCAATCGTGTCCGATCAGTTTTAGGTCAAATTGAACGAGAACGGCAGAAGTATCAGCTACTTGTCGAGCAAGATGAAGAAGCTCAGCGAATCGAGGTAGCACGGGACGATGCGCGAATCCTCGATGATTTTTCCATTCAGCGATTCAACCAGCCTCATTGATCTTGGCTCAAACTTTGCTGTAACTCTTGTTGAATGAGACTTGACGAGGACCACAGCTCATGCCGGGGGTATTGAATCTTCCAACGAATATCAGCTTAGAACCCAAGTCTTCTGGCGATAAAGCCAGTATGCAAGGGCAGTCCGAGGCGGACAGTGCTAATCGACCGAATACAGCATTTTCCAGCGTGATGAATGAGGTTACTCCCGATGCGAACAAAGAGACCGGCAAACAGTTGCCAGAGGATGGGGTGGAGATGGCCGAGTATGAGCAATTGCCCAAACAAACAGATGAGTTTCTCGAGTCGATTGACGCGACAACACAGCAATCCGTAGGGGATATCAAATTGATTGTTGGGCAGGGTGACGTTTCTGAAAGTTCGCTCTTGGATTTTATGAACGAGCAAGGCCTTTCACGGTCTGAGATGTTAGCTTTGTTATCTGAATCAAGTGTTGAAAAGACAACACCGCATGACACTTTAGCAACGGCCGGGATGGGAACTACAGATCTTTGGTTACGATCGAAAAGGTCCGAGACCAACGCTTCAAGCGATGCCCTTAGTAAAAGTATTGAATTGCTGGCAGATGCTACCGATGGGCTTCTATTAAAGAATACGCTGGCCGCGCAGTTACAGACCCAGATGTCTCAAGCGCAGCCCTCGGCAATTGTCGAGCTGATTGCGACTCGATCTGCTGTTCAGCAATTGACCTCGGGTGCGCTCATAGACGTTCAGGTGCCTGAATCTCAGGCAAATCTTTTTGATCTATTGGATTTGAATGCACGCCAAGGTGGGTCTGATTCTTCAGCATCTAACTCGAATGATTCGCCCTCACTATTTTCCAGTGGAGGCCGTTTGGGTGGTGAGTCGCTGATGAGCCAGAACGAAGTCAAAGACTTTCGTGCGTTTCTAGCCGACCATCTGCGACGTGCAGATACCCTTCAACAGTTAACTGATCGGTTGGGGAGTTTTGTCGCTCGCCAAGTGACGGCCCAATTGAGTCAAGGTCGGTGGAGCCTGGACTTGACCTTGCATCCGTCTGAACTAGGCAGTATTAAAGTGGATATGGAAATGACCGAGCGCGGGCTCGAAGCAACATTTCGAGCTTCCCAGGCAGTCACACGTGATTTACTGATGGAATCTATGCCGCGACTGAAGCAATGGTTTGAAGAAGGTGGCATTAATGTTGCTTATTCAGGATTATCACAAGATTCCGAGATGGATCAGTCGACGAATCAGGATCAAGCGCAAGATTCAGCCAGTTCGGACAGTCGGTCATTGGCGGATACTGAGCAAGAGCTGCAAACTGAAGAGGTTGAGTCTGCGGTGCCGGATCCAGGACGATTAGATATTCGAGTATAAAGAGGTTTAAAAATGGCAGACGAACAGGTTGATGGTCAGGAAGAGGGCAAGAAAGGCGGTCTTATGAAGATCGTGTTGCTCGTTGTTGGTATTGTCTTTGTGGTGATGCTAACGATTGGACTGACTCTGTATTTTACGGGATTTTTTGACCCAGGCCCTCAAGAAGCAGCGGAAGAGCAGATCCAAGCACTCGAATCAGAGGCCTCGCAGGCAGCTGAGCAAGCTGCTCAGCAACCTGCGAAGATTCAATTGGAGGCTCCTGCGGTCGAAAAATTTGAGACGGTCTACTATGAGCTGGATCGTGAGTTTCTCGCCAATGTGGCGGAGTCTCGAAAGGTCATGCAAATTAAGTTAGCCATCATGACGCATTATGACGAACAGGTGATTGCGAATATCGAGAAACACGTGTTTGCCGTGAGATCTGAAGTTTTGGATATTATGCGGCAAGTGACAGAAGTCGATTTGACGAATGCTGATTTTCGGTTGGACTTGGCAGAAGATATTCGGATTGCGATGAATGCAACACTTGAAGAAGCCGAAGCTTTTGGTGGAATTGAGAAAGTGTATTTTGTCGAATTCATTGTTCAGTAAAGGACCAGTTTGTGGCTGATACAACATTGACCCCTGAAGAACTCGATGCGCTTAGTGCAGGAGTTGATTCAGGTGAAATTGAAGTGGATACCGGGCTGAATGTGCACACTAATGTCGTGAAGCACGATTTGACCGCCGAAGACTCGACACTGGGAATTAATCTGTCAGCGATTGACATGGTTAATGAACGATTTGTCAGAATGTTTCGTTTGGGTTTACTTGAAGTATTACGGACTAGTCCGCGGGTCAACCTGACAAAAGCGAAGATTATGAAGTTCGGTGAGTATTTGCCAGATCTGAAGCCGCCACTGTCGGTGACAACGATTCGGGCCAACCCGCTCCGCGGATCCTCAATGGTGCTCATTGAGCCAAATATTATTTTTTCTGCACTCGACAATTTCTTTGGTGGCTTTGGGCGAGGTATTGGTACTTTGCCTCCAGGACGACTGTTTACGCCAACTGAGAGCCGCATTATCAAACTCATGCTTGATCAGCTTTTTATGTCGCTTCAAGAAGCTTGGAGTCCGTTATTACCGGTCGAAATTGAGGCTGTGGGTTCTGAGATTAATCCGCAATTTGCCCAGATCGTTGATGAAAATGAACTAGTGATTCTTACAAGATGTGAGATCGAAATTGGTCAAAATGTGAATGGCTTCATTGATATCGTTTACCCCTACGCAGCCGTCAAACCTTATCGCGAAATGTTAAAGAGTCGATTACGGACCGGTGAAAGTGACGAAGAAAAGGATCGTACATGGATTCACAATATGGAGCTTGCTGCGGGTGACGCGACTCTAGGGGCTAAAGTAGAGTTAGCTAAAGTGAAAATTTCCGTAGGCGCTTTTGAGAAATTGGAAGAAGGTCAGGTGTTATACTTTAAGAAACCCGATTTTGCGCGGTTTCTTATTAATGAAGTGCCAGTCTATGAAGTTGCTGTGGGTACACACGGTACTCAGGTCGGGATCCGAATTGAAAATTCGATTAAGCCGGATGATTCGAACGAATGATCGGTATGTTCAAGGAGTATAAACGATGAGTGAATTGGAAACAGAAGAGAACACGGAAGGTAGTGGAGTAGAAGCGGGAGCCACTCAAGAGCAAGCGCCAGAGGGGACTGAACCTAAGAAATCTATGAATCGTGAAGTTATTGAGAATATCCCCATTACTTTGTCAATTGAAGTTGGGCGCGCCACTTTGAAGATTCGAGATTTGATGCGACTTACTCAAGGAAGTGTTGTTGAGCTGGACCGCTTGGCTGGTGAACCTTTAGACATTGTCGTTAATGATACGGTAGTCGCTCAAGGTGAGGTGGTGTTGGTGAACGATCGATATGGCGTGCGTCTGACCAAAGTAGTGTCGGCTGCCGACCGCATTAAGAATTTGTAGCGGTCGGTCTTGTGGAATACGTTGACTGGGCTTCATTTGCCGCGAGCTTTTTATTAGTCATAGGGCTGATTCTAGTCACACTGTGGGGATTTAAACGTTATGGACAAATGCAATTCCCTAAAAAGCATGGCGATGCGGCGATTCAAATTATCGAGTCACACGCCATGGGTCCGAGACAACGGATTGTGCTCGTGCACTGCGAAAACCAGCGTATTTTGATTGGTGTGGCGCCCCAAAGTTTTGCCCATCTGGGTCAATGGACTTCCGATGGCAAGTCTCCTGACGCCTCTTTCATCAAGACACTTCGTGCGTTGGAACAGCCTTCCGAGTAACGCCTGACAAAGTAGAGATGATGGCGTTTTGAATACACTTCAATCGAGCTGGCATCTTAATTGCAATTCCTTAAAGACGAACTTAGAAATCAGTGATTTTTGATTCTAAGTATCTGATTTAAAGGAACTTATTCTTATGTCAAATTGTCGTCACGTGATGCTGGATCAACATCCGAAGTGTGGACGCTCGACTTGGTGGGTGATTTTTCTCGCTCTTGGGATGATCGGTTTTGCTGATCTTGCCATGGCTGACGCTCTGCCCGTGATTACCGTCGTCGAGCAAGAGGGTTCGACACAGTACAGTTTGACGTTGCAGTTATTGGCGTTGATGACTCTGTTGTCGTTGTTACCTGCGCTGTTACTGGGAATGACGTCCTTTATTCGCATTATTATCGTATTGTCGTTGCTTCGGCAGGCATTAGGCACCATGCAGACCCCACCGAATCAGGTGTTGTTGGGCATTGCTCTCTTTCTGACCTTCTTTGTGATGGGTCCGGTATTCACATCGGTCTATGACACGGCGATAGCACCTTACTTGAATGAGGAAATTTCGATCGAGGCGGCTGTCGCTGCAGCTGAAATCCCAGTCAGGGGGTTCATGTTGAATCAGACGCGCCAAGAAGATATTGCGATGTTTGTGCAAATCGCAGGTGGCGATACGATTGCGAGTCCTGAGGAAATTCCGTTTTCCATCTTGGCTCCAGCCTTTATCACCTCTGAGCTGAAAAGTGCGTTCATGATCGGGTTTATGATTTATATCCCCTTTGTGGTACTTGATTTAATTGTCGCCAGTGTGCTGATGTCTATGGGAATGATGATGCTGTCGCCCATGATGATCTCAATGCCGTTTAAATTAATGTTATTCGTATTGGTGGATGGGTGGACTCTAATCATGGGTTCATTAGCAGCAAGCTTTGCGATGCCTTAGGAGAAAATGATGGATTCTTTATCGATTACAGAGATAGGCAGCGAGGCGTTAATTGTCGCAGTTATGGTCGCCTCACCGATGCTTTTGGTAGCGTTGATTGTTGGACTGGTGATTGGTGTTGTGCAAGCAGCTACATCAATTAATGAGATGACTTTGTCATTTATCCCAAAAATTGGCGCTATGGTGTTGGTCATGATTGGCATCGGATCTTGGCAGATTTCGGTGCTCGTTGATTTTACGCGCCGTATCTTTGAACGCATTCCTACATTTTTTATGTAAGAGGATTCTGTGGAGCTTTTCGTCGCAGATTTGGTTGAACGGTTTTATGCTGCAATGTGGCCATTTTTAAGGATTGGCGCCATGTTGATTGCTGTTCCCGTTCTGTCGATTGATGCAGTCACTGTAAGGATTCGGGTCTTCCTGACCTTACTCTTAACTCTTCTGATCTATCCATTGGTTGATTGGCCAATTATTGATCCCGTCTCTGCCGAAGGCTTGAGTGAAATTTTCAATCAAATCCTGATTGGTTTGGTTATGGGATTTTTGTTGCAGATCGTGTCTGCGGCTGTCGTTCTTGGTGGTCAGGCTATTTCGAATTCCATGGGTCTTGCGATGGCTACCATGGTCGATCCAGGCATGGGGAACGTCCCTTTGATCTCTCAATTTCTGCTGCTACTAGCAACTCTAATTTTTTTGGGTGTCGGTGGTCACATGTTGGTCATTGGTATTTTGTTGCGAAGCTTTGAAACCTTCCCTGTGGGGATTGCTTTCGTTGGACAGAGTAACTTCGCCACTTTGATTGAATGGACTGCGATGATTTTTATCGGTGGAGTCCTGTTGGCATTACCGATTATGGTGGCCCTGTTACTCGTCAATATTGGTGTTGGGGTGATCACCCGAGCAGCGCCAAGTTTGAATATTTTCGCTGTTGGTTTCCCTGTATTTTTTCTAACCGGGTATGCGGTCTTGATCCTTTCGTTGGCAGGTATTGGCTCACGGATGCAGTGGCTGTGGATGGAGGGAATTGAGCAGGTGAAAAGTTTTGTCATGGTACCGGGAGTACTCTACTAATGGCTGAAGATGCACCAGATCAACAAGAAAAAACCGAAGAGCCCACCGCCCGACGTCTAGAAAAGGCCCGCGAAGATGGGCAAGTGCCGCGATCTCAGGAATTGGGGATTGCCGCGGTGATGATTTCATCAATGGTATTTTTATATTTGTCAGGCGGCTGGCTGATTGGTCATCTCTCAAAACTCTTTGCTTCGGGATTCATCATTGAACGGCGTGATATTTTTTCGCCTTATGTCGGGCTTAAACAATTTGCGGATATTGGACGTGACAGCTTTTTGGTCATTGTTCCACTGTTATTGCTGACCTTTGCTGTTGCGATTCTCGCTTCATCCGCAATGGGGGGGCTGAATTTTGCGTGGAAAGCTGCCGCACCTAAAGCCAGTAAGTTGAATCCACTCACTGGGTTGAAGCGTATGTTTGGATTGCGTTCTGTGATTGAGCTTGTGAAATCCATCTTAAAATTTTGCTTAGTTGCCGCTGTACTGGCCTACATGGTTTATGACTTTGCCGACGATTTAATTGTATTGTCGGCAATGAGCTTTGAGCCTGCGATAGCGGCGGCGGGTCACATGGTTGGCCTGACTTCAGTTTTGGTCACGATCACTTTGGTGGTGATTGCCATGATTGATGTGCCCTTCCAAAGTTTTGAATTCACGAAGCGGATGCGCATGACCAAGCAGGAAGTGAAAGATGAGTTCAAGGATGTTGAGGGTCGTCCTGAAGTCAAAGCTCAGATTCGTCGTAAACAGCGAGAAATGGCAGAAGCGCGAATGATGGATGCTGTTAAAGATGCCGATGTGGTGATCACGAACCCGGAACACTTCGCGGTTGCCCTTGTTTACGATCCTGAGTCTGATGGTGCGCCGATTGTCGTCGCAAAGGGACTCGATCACGTGGCATTACGAATTCGGAATGAGGCCAAAGATCATGGCGTCGTTCAGGTTGAGATTCCGCCACTTGCGCGTGCATTGTATTTCACCACAGAACTCGCGCATCCGATCCCAGAAGAGCTGTATTATGCAGTAGCGCAGGTGATTGCTTATGTCTTCAGCCTCGCCAGTGTGAGAAGAGACGGTCAAACAAGTCGAGTGCCAGATCCAGAGATTCCGAAGCAATACCGCTTCGATACCGATGGTAACCTGGGCGACTGAGAGGGAATGTAATGCAGGAATCTCAACCGATGCCAAATCAATTGTTATTTGGAGAGAGCGGAGAAATTTTCTTTCGAGAAAGTGATCAGGCTCGCATGGCGAGGCTGTTTGAAACGGTAGTCAATGACGGATTGCATTTTGTCATGACGAGCTCCCTTCATGGACCTGTGGATCATTATGGCAAACTTTTCCTGAATCGCTTGAAGATGCGCTCGGGTCTAGCGGTTGAGACCTTTATGCCGGTCAGTACCGATGCCTTAATCGCTCGTTTTAATTCTATGCTGGCCGATGTATCAGTCGATGAGGCTCGAGATCAATCAGTTGAGATGCAAGGACGTGTGATCGTCATCAATGACTTGCATGCCATTGACAGCGAGAGTCTCTCGTTGTTGCTCCGGCTGATTTCTGATTTTCCAGGTTTGAACGTGCGATTGGTATTTTTAGCTGATCAAATCCCGAAGAACATGGAGCGTATCCTTGAGCGCTTGGGGTCTCGCTTGATCCGTTGGGATGTCACTCCTCCCTCGCCAGAAGAGCAAATGACCTTACGTCGAGAGGCGATGCAAGTCGGTCTTGAATTTCAAGTCGAGCGTGTATTGTCACGAATTAATCAGTCAGTTGCTGATCAACTCGAACCCAGTTTCGACCTCGATGACGAGCAACCGACTCTTCAATTGGATGCCAATCGTGCCCTTGACTCAGGGACTGAAGCTGGTGAACGCGAAGCTGAAGATATGAAGGCATTATTTGAGGAAGACGAAGAGCCAGTCCATTCCAAAGGACGTTTTCGGTTGTTCTTCATGCTGTTGATTATCCTCCTCGTGGGCGCTTTTGGTGCGGCGACGGTAAATCCGGAGGTTGGTCGTCTCCTCAATCAGACTCTCGCAATGGTAGGTGTGGATGTCTCATTTTTTGATCGAGGAGATCAAGGACTTAGTGTTGTTGATGCGGCTTACGATCGTACGTTGACGCAAACACCTCCGGCCATTGATATGGAGCAGCCGAAAACTGAGGTTGTCGAGCCTGCCTCTGCTGTAAACAATGCCGAGGTCAATGAACGTTTAATCGCTGCAAGGGAAATCGCCACGGCGAATACGACAGAGGTACAAGCGGCCCAATCTGACGAGTCTACTATTGCTGAAGAGGCCACTGAGCCCACTCAAGCCGCGCTTGTTAATGATTCAGTTGAACAAGAGGTGTTTGAGCAAGCGCCTGAACCGGTAAGCCCTCCAGCAGAAGCATCGACTGAGACCGCAGCGGTTGCGACTGCGCCTCCCGTGGCGGAGCCTGAACCAGTAGAGACCTCGGCGGTTCCAGCGGAGAGAGTTGTTGACCCAGTTGCCGAGAAAATTCGTGCAGCAGATCCCGGTAGTCAGTTTGTTCAGCACATTGTTTTAGCGTCTGCTGCACGGGCTGAAGAGTGGCTTGGTGCGCAATCTGGGCTTGACCGCGCTGTCGTTGTAGCGGTGTCCATCAATAACGCAACGCGATTCGCTGTAGTCAGCGGACCCTTTGAAACTCGGGCTGAGGTCAGAGAATACATTCAAGGAATGGACCAAACAGCCGATTATTGGGTGAGAACGGCAAGATCTTTACAACGAATTGCGGTTGATGGGGACGAGTGATGAGTGATGATGAGTTATTCCGCCAAGACAGTGGTGGTCACAAAGAGCGCGCGGTCGTTGATCAAAAACTATTACCGGATCATCCATCATCGAAGAAAGGTGGGCCGAGCTTTGACGTCGATCATCTGAAAGATCGTAACGTGAAGGTGAGTCATCAGAATGTGTCACTTCAGGATCCTCAACTGGCAGGCCAACGAACGCGCAGTACGTCTGATCTGAAGGCTGAACTCGAAGCGATCTCGGAACTAACGCCGGTGGGCTGGAATCTGAAGCCATGGAAACCCCGGTCGCTGAGTCGTGAGATTCAAGTTCGGATTCAGGATGCGGAGGCAGCTGTGACGAGGGTTCATGGGACGATTGAAACGCTTTCGGAGCGGGTTTCTGTGTTATGTGAGGAAGTCGATTTGACAACTTCAGATGATGAGACAATAGAAGATTAAGAGGCAGGATAAATGAGCGGCGACGATTCAGAAGATAAGACGGTTGACAGTCAGGCCCCAGGAGATGATTCGATTGATGATGATTCACTCGATGATGTGTTTGAAGTGGATGAAACTTTTGAAGTTGATGGCGATTTCGAAGTCGACCCTAATGCCGCTCAAGCTATCGAAAATATGGCAGCTACCGACGGTGCAGTCCCCCAACGGCAGACCAGTGCGCCTCCATTGGACGCGACATTGACGGATTCCATTCGGCTGGCGGATGAGTTGGTAAAAACTCGAATTGAGAAAATTCACGAAGCTGGAGAAAAGTCAGTATCACAAGCTGTGGAATCCATGGAGACACTGATTGGGTCGGTATTGGATGCGACAGAGGCGGCTACCCGAGCCTCGGCGTCGGCGAGCAGTTCGACTTCAAACTTGGTCAAGTCAGCGGGTCGGTTGACGCAAACAGCTGATCGAAGTTCTAGAATCTCGACCATTGTGCTGTCTGTCGGTGGAGCAATGCTGTTTATTTCAGTGGCGGTCTTTGGGTTTATGGCTGCGCAATTGTCACAGCGGACCGGTGAACTTGAGTCAATGGTCATGGCTGTTGGTAAGCGTGTGGTTGAGATGAATGTGTCATTAGAGCAATTCACAACCATCAATGACTCGATCGAACAGTTACGGTTAACTCAAGAAGCATTTCGTGATAGTACCTTTCGTTTAACCGAGCGAGTCGGTGGAATGACCGAGAGTTT
>CENJ01111026.1_pt1 | contig 15731 bp, 20 predicted proteins | sample 356161 | NCBI WGS metagenome assembly CENJ01 (sample SAMEA2619531, study PRJEB7988) | marine metagenome | biome: marine biome (ENVO:00000447); feature: surface water layer (ENVO:00002042); material: "saline water (ENVO:00002010), including plankton (ENVO:xxxxxxxx)" | depth 5 m
ATGTTTTTTGCACGCTATGAAGGTGGCAAGTGCAAATTTTGGAAAGTCCATGGTAGTTGAAACTCTTTTCAATCAGTTTGCGGTTTAATTAAAACCCATGCAGACCATCTTAGTAATCATATTTTGACTGTTTAAATTTGTAGGATGCAAACTTCTGTGGGGAAACACTGGGGAAACGTTTTGATGGTGTGCTCTTCGGTACAGGATCTATACTTGCTCGATTAATAATTATCCATATTACTCTAAAATTAGGATGCATGACTGTTTTGATAGTCTGCGTTCTAAATTTTATTTGATTAAACGGAAATTTAATTAGCTCTACGAAATAATTACACTATTAAAGCAACTTAAGAGAGAAAGGAAAAACTATGGCTATAGCATCCATAAGAGAAGTAAAAATTAATCCGGGCAATACCGAAATTGTCTCCTCCAGAGTTAGAAAAGGAGCGGGCATATTGGCAAGGCATGGGGCACATACCAGAATTTATCGCGTTGTAGGCGGGCAAGGTGCGGGTAACATCCAACTGCAAGCACATTACCCATCAGTATCTCAAGGAGCAGAAACTTTTGAAGCTTTTTCAAAAGATGCTTCATATAAAGAATTAATGGCAGAAATAGAAAGTGCTCCTGCCGGAGAAGTAATGGGCCCACAACTTGTAAGATATGCTTACGGTAACGCTGGCAAAGAAGCTGCACCCGTTATTGTTTTGCGCTCGTATCATATGCCGCGTGCTGGCCTACCAAAAGCTCTCGAACTGGCACCCAAGCTAGAGAAATTAATGAAACCAATGGATATAACGGTGGCAGCCGCAGTTCCTCTTCTAGGAGAAGATCACGAAATGATGGGAGTTATCTACCGTTTCAAATCCATGTCTCATTGGGGAAAAAGTGTGGACGAAATGCTTGCAAATGAAACGTTATCTGGCATCATTAATTCAGCAAATGAAGTTGGTACGCTTAAAAGCTCTCGTTTAATGGCTTTAATGTAAGAAGTAACTCTGGTTTAATGTTTTTAGAGCAAAGATTATTTATCAAATATTAGTTGAGCCAGAGTTTAATTAAAAAGATCAGCAGATTTAGGGTAGGATGTGAACTTATCTGGGAAACTCAGGGGGAACATTTTACCGCTAACTTTGTGATCAAAGGGTTGGGGGTTAAAACCTAGACCGCTTGAGTTGCTAGTTATCTCGCTTTCACATTTAAGCGTAGTAAGAGATCGATATAAACTCAACTTGTGGTATCATACTAAAAATCCTAATAAATTATTAATGAATAAATTCATAAAATATATCATCTTTTTAACAAGCATCCTGCCATGCAATATAGTATTAAGTAGTGAAGCGATGATCGGTTGGGGTGGGGTTTTCTGTCAAGAGTTGAGCTATAACAGCCAGACCTTTTTCTTTAGCGGGTACAAATAGAATTATACAAGTCGACTCAAAACATCAGAGATTAATTTCATTGCTCTCTCATTATCTTCTATTTCATTCGGATCAAAGGTTAATGATAAACCTGGAATTGATTTAACCAATTTTGACGAATATGAACTACTGCTGGAAGTAAATCCTGATACCTCGTAAGTTTGTATTGGATAAGAAATTCCCTTGACTGAGATTTCTTGCTTTTTAATACATTTTATTTCTTCTTTCACCAAGAGATAGGTGTCTTCCGAAACTAGAATTTTATTTGAATCCGAATTAGCCTCCAGCCTTGCGGCTAAGTTCACTCCATTACCAATAACTGTATAGTCCAATCTGTCTTCAGATCCAAAATTCCCAACTGTACAGACACCCGAGTGAACACCCATCCGAGCATTAAGTGATCTGGCTAATCCTCTTTCACGCCATGCCTCACGAAGTAGCTCTAGCTTTTCCAACATCTCTAGAGCCATTGAAACACATGCCATCGCGTCTTCTTTATTGCCTCTGCTTTCAGGATCACCAAAAAATACGAGAATTGCATCACCAATAAATTTGTCGATAGTCCCGCCCCAGCGAATTGCAATCTTTGACATTTCTGTAAGGTACTGAGTTAAAAGCTCAGTTAATATTTCAGGTTCAAGTCTTTCAGTTAGTTGTGTAAAACCCTGCAAGTCGCAAAAGAAGACAGTCAGTGGCTTACGCTGTGTCTGAATTTTTACATCAAGTTCTCCAGAAAAAATAGAGTCGTATACTTGTGGAGAAAAATACTTTGCTAACTTTTCTGAAAGGTCTACCAACTCCTTGGTTCGGTCGGCAACTTTCCTTTCTAAATTTGTATTTAAATCAGCAAGCTCCGCATGTGCTTTATCTAATTCTTGTAAACGTTGCTGCTCTAGTTGATACAGTTTTGCATTTTGCAAAGCGTTAGCCGTTTGGTTCGCAAGAATTTTGATTATTAATTCATCAGATTTATCAAAAATATTAACCTGATCACTCTCAACCGAAAATACCCCAATCAATTCGTCTTCCATCAACATTGGTATTGCAACCTGACTTTCAGCATTTTTCAAGCCAGGGAGGCTTGTTACATCCACAATTACTGTTTCATCTGATGGTTGAATTTGTTGTTTTATAGCCTGCATGTACTGCTTTTGTGCGCCAAGATTTGCCATACGCATAAGCTTCTTTTTTTTGGCAACCATCCCTATAACCCCAACGCCAATCTTCACCTCAGCGCCGATACCTTCTTCTTTATATCCATGGGTTGCTATAACTTTAAGAACACTTTCAGAACCATCGAGCAATAGTATCATTGAATGTTTGAAACCGAAGTATTCTTCCATGCTAATAAGCATAGTTTTGGCAATAGCATCTAAGTTTAAAGTTTTACTAATCTGTGATGCTACTCTCTCGATGATTTCAATTTCTTTATTGCGGCGTTCCAGCTGCTCAGCTAGCGTTTTGGCATCACTTTCAATCACTTGATCCCACCTCAAATTTTGCTCGTGCATGCTTTGCCGTGCAGAAAACTTTTCTTACCCTATAAATTATTCTTAGAAATTGACATCACCGTGTAAATGTCGGCTCCTCGAAGTTCAAAAATACCTGACATTCCACTCATAGATGCAATCGCCTCAAGTTTCATATCCATTTCGTCAAACAGGTCGCCATCACTCTCAGTTCTATTATATTCCAATTCTAAAGTATAGGTATCAAAAGAGGTAGGGTTAGTTATTGTGGCAAAAGCAAATGGGTTCTGACTAATGTTTTTTTTAGTTTTATTAAAAAACTGAAAAGACAGAGCAACCTCCGTGTCGTTAACATGCCAGATTTGTGATATCACTGTTGTATTGGGCTCTCCATCACTTGAAACGGTAGTAATCCAACTAGGAAACATGCCTTGCAGTGCAGGAAGGTGTTCATCAGTAATCATGAAATTTCTCCAACATATTAAATCTCTTTTCCTGCATCAGGACCAGGCGTCTGAACAAAAACCTTATCGACTGAAAAAACGAGTGAAAGGTCTATTGGCTTTAACCAATATCTATCCGCTAAATTTTTGGGAATTCCCAGTTCATCATAAAAACTATACATTTTTTTTCTTAGGTCATCACAGACTTGACTTTCATCATCATTAACATCACGCAGGTCAGTCACGGCACCCTTTAAATTGTAAGCTTCATGGCTGATAACACCCACAAAAAGACTGACACGTGAGCCTATCTCTAAATTTTCTAGAAATAGCTTGTTCGTCTCTTTGTTTAGACAACAAACTATAGTGTTTGTATCTTGATCGCAGCAAATGCCCAATGCATCCGCATGGAATGGCTTAAACGAAGAAGACGCACATCCTATGTGACCTACACCATTAGTTAGAACATTATAAACTTGATCTGAGATCATCTATACTACCTCAATAGATTTACTTGGTAAAAACATACCAATTTGGATACTAAATTACTATTAGATAATTCTGTAGTGCGACAAAATCTCTGGACAAAAAATAGTGTGAAAATTGCTTCGGTTTGCGACATCAATGTCGGAATAGTGTGTGAATGATCTAGTTTGCTGTTCTATAGATTGTTAGGCTCTACTTACACATTTTAATAGTGCTTGAATTGCACCGTTAGGAGTAAATTTTCTTGAATATCCGTGGCAATATTATTGGCGCGACAGCCATTTTCTTTTTCGCTTCAGGCTTTCCAGCCGCGGACCAACTTTTGCAAACATGGGGAATAATAACACTGATTACTTTGCGTAATTTACTAGCTTTAATTGTAATGATCTTTTTACTTTTCTTGTTAGAACCGAGCACTGTTCTTCAAAAACTTCCTTGGATAAAAGGTTTCTGGATTGGAGGAATGGGCTTTGGCTTTGGTTCTTTACTTCTTTTGATCGCACAGGCAATGACAGATGCAACTACAGCCGCCCTTGCTGCTGCTGCTATGCCATTATTTGGTGTGGGTTTAGAGGTAGCTCTTGACGGAAGGCGGATTAGTAGCCGCTTTTTATTAGCTGTAGTCTTAGTTTTGTTTGGAGGCGCATTAGCTGCTGGTGTAATCCCTGGAGAATCCTCAATTGGAGCAGGCTTTGCATTGGGTCTCTTCGCCTCGGGAATTTTTGCCTGGGGGTCGCGGAAAACTGTAAAATCATTTCCTGCATTATCTCCTTTGGCGCGCACTACAATTACTACGTCCGGTATGTTTGGGTTCATGGCAGTTCCTTGCCTTGCCGCCCTATTTTTTGAACACGCATGGTCAACTGTTGGATTATTAGATATCTCAAACGTAGGCCTTTTATTTGTTTATGCCTTTCTTGGGTTGGGCCTTTCACAATTTTTGTGGATTAAAGCAGTTGAAGATATCGGAATTGCGATCGCCTCATTTCATCTAAATGCTGCTCCTTTTTATGTAATGATTATCGTATTTGTATTGGGATCAGAGTGGAATTGGATGCAGGCATTAGGTGCAGCCATTTTAACAGTTGGAACTTTATTAGCTCAGCAGCCTGAGAAGCGTCCAAGCCATGAAAATGTCCTCTAATATAAAAGTATGAATTAATGATAAGAGTTATTCTGTATCGGCGTTTTATCTTGTACAAATCGAGATTTTATAGAAAAGTTTACCTGTATAATTAAATTTGAGTATACTGGCAAGGTTACTAGTTTGTATGACTAGCTTTTAGACATTCCGACGTTTAGAACTCATTACGCAATATCTTATAATAGTCTTCATCAATTACTTTTTCTAACCAATTCGCAACTGTTCCATTCATAGCTTCTTGTAATGCTATATGAGACATAGAATTAGTTGGTGTTGCACCATGCCAATGCTCCTCATTTGGCTGTATCCAGACAGTATCACCCGCATTTACAATTTTAGGCTGTGCATTTCTCAATCCCACGAGGCCCGTTCCATTTATTATATGTAGTGTCTGACCAAGGGGGTGCGTATGCCATGCAGTACGCGCTCCTGGCTCAAATGAAACTTTTAATGCGCGAACCCTGGCTGGTTCCGGCGCCTCAATTATAGGATCTTGCCATACCGTACCCGTAAACCATTCGGAGGAAGACTTTCTAGTTGGTTTTGAGCCAGCTCTAAATATATCCAATTTTTATCCCTCTCAGAGATGAATTCTTTATTTCAAATTTTGCATGAGTTTACTAAAAACTCTATCTGATTTTTAGTCCATCAAGGCCGCAACATATTTTAATTCATTAATAATGCGCCATAGCCATTGACGATTAAAACTATCTTTTTCTTTCTTTCTATCTTCTAAAAGTTGCTCAATACGCATTTCAATATAATATTTCGGATCTTTTTTACGTCCTCTTTTCATCGTCATTAAACTTTCTAAAATCTTTACTCACACATTTTTATCGTTGCAAGCTTAACCAAAGAGACAAATGATACAACAATAGACGCTGTATAAATACTAAAATTTAAAGATTGAGGTTTTGACTATCAAAACTTTATTGAGCTAATTGGAGCGCTTATTCAAAATATTTTCGATATTAAACCTCTGAGCCAACGTCTTCTGTAAGAAGTACCGGATTGTTTTGTCCAATGAGAAGCAGACCGTAAGCTCCCGGCTCATCTATACTTAAGGATGAGTTTTCCTCGTACAATTCTAGTGGCATTTGATGGCATGGACTTTTTAATATTGCGCATGGTTTGCCTCCGGAGGCCCCAATAATCGTCCGATGAACATGACCAGCAATAACCATATAAACAGCAGAGTTATTTTTAGTGATCTGGTTGAAATGATTTCTATTATGCAATCCAATATTATCCATTCCGGGGAAGCCCGTGATCAAAGGTGGGTGGTGCATGGCTATTATCACGGATTGAGTGGGCTTATTTTTTAACTCCGCTTCCAGCCAATTTAAGCGATGCTCGCAAAGGTTACCGCCGTGATAAGGTTCAATTGTTGTGTCATTAGTGTCCATCAATATGATTGTATTATCACCAACAACAACGCTTTGTTGGATAAATCCTTTTTTATCAGTAGGTTCTTCGGGAAAAACTTTTTGAAAATTTTTGCGAAGGTCATGATTTCCGATAGTCATATGTACAGGCCAAGGCAAATTGAATAGAGCACTTTTGAGAATTTTATACTGCTCTTGCGTTCCATCGTGTGTAAGGTCACCGACTAAAATTAGACCTACGGCATCTGGATGGTTTTTTGCTGCATGAGCCAAGCAAAGACTGAATCGTTTTATAGGATCAAGTCCTATAATTTTATTTCCTCGACTGGTAATGTGGATATCCGTCATAAATATGACTTTATGTTCGAAATCTCTCATGATTAGGCTTTCAAGAACAAAGTTATATCGCGTACAAATCTACCATCATTATAAACGGCAGTTATGGAGTTATGAAAGCTGTTTAGTATTAGTTTAAGTAACTCGTTGGGTATTTTTAAGGTTATAGTTATGAATGCTCGTTTTTTCGATGCATTCTTACATGGCGAAAAGATTGAACGCAGATGTATGTGTGGAAACCACCACATATCAATAATAGTATTTTTGACAAATCTGCCCAAAGACTTTCCGCCAGAAAAGTATCGCTCATAAACGATCTAAAAACGTCTGCACCTCCTAAAAAAGTAATAAGTCCAAATATAACCGCTATGTGCATAAATAGGGATCTCTTATTCATAAATAATAAAGCCAATAGTCCACATAAAAGTAATGGTAGGCCAAGGAAAGAGGGTATATATGATGTAAAAGATTGGCTGTCGCTAATTCCGCTTACAAATATGCCCCAAATAACTAAAATTACCCCAATTACTGCAGTAATTTTTTCGGCACTCTGTCCTAAAAATGTGAATTCACTGTCTGTCATATCTGCCTACCTTATTTAAAACTCATTGTCTTTTAGAGATATTATAATTTAAGACAAAGACAATATAAAGTCTCAGGGAGTGATATTCAGCTCAAATACAGCATAAGGACAAAAAGTGAAAAAACGTAAAAGCCCATGTATCGATATTTGTGACTTTTCAGGGCAGAATGGATGGTGTTTGGGTTGTGGTCGCACCAGACCAGAATGTCAGAGATGGAAAAAAATGAAACCCTATGAAACAAAAATTCTTGAGAAGGAACTAATTAAAAGAATGTCTCATCTGAGGGAAATTAAAAGATGACAGTATCCTACTTCTAGAGGCCTTACGCGAATCATTATTAAACAAATTTTTTTGAGAATTTATCCTCAAATTTGTACTTTTGTGAATTGTTTTGTGGATAAGGATAATATCTTTGGGGATAAACCTGTGAGGAGGTTTTTTTTGTTTGAAACCCAGAAATTTATATCAGATATTGATCCCAAGCTAGTTGGGGGGAACGTAATTCATTTTACTGCCACCATCGAGACAAAAGTTGGTAAGGACTTGAAAGTTTACTTTCATTTTCCGCTAAGGCTTTGGCAAATTAGGTAGCTTAGGCTAACTGGTTTGCAGATTATAGGGCAACCTATATTGAGGTTTTGATATTCCCGATTGGTTTGCATAGGCGTCTCTAGATTTATCTAGAGGCGCTTATGTATTTAAAGAATATGATATACGGACCTTAAAGGTAACTTATAAAGCTATAAGAAAAACTGGAAGCTGCAACTAGTTTGTTTTGCTTCAAGTATCGGCACCTATTTTGATCCTTGGTCCCCAAGTAGTTCCTAATATCATTAGTAGAATTACTAGAGTTAATAGCACTGAAGGTATATCTGCAAACATTGGTGGATCCATTAAGAAATCGCTACTTGTTACTCCAGAATTTTGCAGCCAGGCTTGACCTTGTATAGACAGCTCTACCCCAGATTCTTGTATTTCAGCTAACCTTGCAGCAGTATTTGTATCAAATAGTACTCTCCATCCTGCAAGCTGAAGGCTAAAAAAAGCAACAAAGACACCAAAAATAGAGGTTAATATCTTTGCTGCCATATTCCCACCTGACTCATTTGTTACTCTAGCTGCCCGTAGAGCGATGAATATTAATATAGCTAAAGCAACCATATACATTCCATTATTAATGTAACTCTGGCTGTTAAGTTCTAATATTTCAAATTCGGTCATTTTGATTTCCTTTTTCTATGAATTTGGAGGAGCGTATGAAACTTCTGCTATTTTGTTTGACGAAATTACTAACTCTGGACCCGTCCAGCAGGTTACAGTCTTAATTTCACTTACGGCGCCTCCTAGGTATGCAGACATAACGAGGGCCATATAATCTGTTTGTTTCTCAAAGTCGCTTATTACGACGACCTCATAATCCTGACCAATTAATCCGTAAAACCCAAGAAACTTTCCTCCAGCACTTTCAACGGCCGCTTTTAAACTAGCCGTTCTATCTTCGCCATTTCTCATCATACTCATGGCGGCATCTTCTTTATAATTTACATATGTTATTCTAACCGTCATTTTAATTCTCCGATCTTTTGATGAACCAAGTGAGAATAAAAATACAAATTTGAACAAGTACAATAACTGTACTTTTCATTATTCAAATTATTTTAAGAGCTCTTAATTTCTATTTGCGTACGCTTGATGGAAAAAAAATAAACTAAAGCTAAAATTACGATAGCGCCACCAATAATTGTTATAAATTTGGGGCTTTCTCTTATAAAAACCCATACCCACAGAGGACCCAATATTGTTTCTAAAAGCATAATAATACTGACGTTCGATGCAGGCGTCATTCTTGCGGCTCTAGATAGTAATATGAATGATATGGGTAGAATTATTAAACCCGTTATTGATATATAGAATAAACTATTAGAACTAATGTCCACGGCACTTGGCCAAAAAGAAAATGCTAAAACTCCGCAAATTATTCCTCCCATTCCTAGGGCGAGGGGGAATGCTACCTCTTTATCTTTTCTAATAATTACGAAATTACAGGCTAAACTAAAGGCAACTACAAGGCCACATAGACCACCAAGCGCTGTTGAACGATTATATAAATTATTTGAGTTTACATCACCGATAACTGATAATGCTACGCCAAAAAATACCACAATTACAATTAGCCAAGTTTTAAAATCTACGACTTCCTTTAGTACCAAATATCCCAAGATAATAGAGAATACCGGTACAGTTGCCACTGCAATTAAAACAATCGCCACGGGAGCCAAGAAAATACCATATGCAAAACAAAAAACATTTGCCATTTGAACGAAAATAAGGGCCAAAAAGCTTTTACGCCATACTTTCGGTTTCACCTCACTTCCAGGCCAAATAAATTGTAAAAGTCCTATCAGAAAGAAAATACTGCCGCCCTGAGTTGCCCGCCAAGCTACCATTTCGCCACCACTGAGTTCAGATAACCGCATAAATAGTGCATCAGGTGTTAAAATTAACGTACCCAAAAGCGCCAGAAATATCCCGGGGTTCAATTTTCTTTGTCCAATTCAGAAGTATTTTATATTGATCGTATACCTTTGTTACTGGATACATCGTATTTCGCACTTATTCTAGCGCGTTGTTGAACAAATAAATTTGTTACATTAACTTACGCTAAAATATAAACAAAAACTAAAAAGAGTGTTCACTATGTCTGATAATATATCTGGAATTATTTTTAATGACGGTGAGACCTACGAACGTTATATGGGAGTATGGTCTCGCAAAGTGGGTGCACAATTTATTGACTGGGTCAAGTTCCCAAACTCATTAGATTTTTTAGATGTCGGATGTGGAAATGGCGCTTTTTCAGTCCAGATTGATGAGCTTTGTAGTCCATCGAGCATATCGGGAATTGATCCTTCACCTGCTCAAATTGAGTTTGCTCGTAGCCGAAAAATTAATGTCTCATCCAGTTTTGAAGTCGGAGACTCGATGGACTTACCTTATCAAAACGAAAAATTTGATGTTTCATTAATGGCATTGGTTATATTTTTCGTACCAGACCCTAAAAAAGGGGTTGTTGAAATGGCAAGGGTCACAAAATCAGGTGGCATCTTAGCAGCTTACGCTTGGGACGTGAATTCTGGTGGTTTACCTATGGAGCCCATGCATAAAATAATGAGGGAGATGGGTATTAAGTATCCATTACCACCAAGTACGGAGGCATCAGAAATATCAGAAATGAAAAAGCTTTGGGAAAGTATTGGAATGACTGACGTAGAAACCTCAACATTTCATGTAGAACGCTCGTTCAAAAGTTTTGAGGAGTATTGGGCTATTAGTTCATTAGGGCCATCGGTCATTGGTGCTCTGAATGAATTAAGTTCTCAGGTTGTAGATGATATTAAATCAAAACTTAAGGAAACACTGGAACGAGATAAGGATAACAAAATAGTTTCTCGTGCATTTGCTAACGCAGTAAAAGGTATAAAAACAGATGAGTTTGCTTAAATTTAAATTGCTTGAATTTAATCATTAGATTGTATTCTGAGCATATCTAAACTTCGCTGCAACTGAAATTGGGATAGATTTCGTGCAATAACAACAATTCGAGATTGGCGATCTTTTTTAGGCCAGTTTTTTAATTGAACGGGGGGATCAAAAACATGTTGTACTCCGTGAAAAACAAACGGTGCTTCGATATTTTCTAAGAAGACAATACCTTTTATTCTTAAAATGTCAGAGCCCTTTACCCCAATTAATGTGTCTAACCAATTATCAAAAGTAGTATTGGAAATGGGATTATCTAAAATAATTGAGCAGGATTCAATTTTACTATCATGATTAAAGGCAGGTTTTGAAATTGATTTAGCCGGAGCCAGTCCACTAAGATTTTTTAATTCAGTAACTTTGGGTTCAAGACCTGTCGTCCAGCTAAGAACTTCATTATAGTTTGATTTTTCTCTCAGAGCATTTAAGCCCCATATTTCATCTTGGAGTCCCATCCCATTTATCGAGCTAATAATTTTTGAGGTTGGGTTAATTTTTTCCAACTGATTTTTTAAATTCTGAATTTGTTCTGGCGACGCAATATCTGTTTTACTTAAGATAATTAAGTCAGCAAGAGCGGCTTGCGAGACGGCCTCAAACTGCTTTTCAAGAGTAGAAGTCCCATTTATTGCATCGGCAACTGTTACCACCCCGTCCAAACGTATATTACTTGCCAGAACGTTATCCATGAGCAATGTTTGCATAATTGGACCCGGATCAGCCAAACCTGTCGTCTCGATAACAATACGTTCAAAATTTATTTCATTTCGAATATTTTTACGTAGGAGTCTATCAATTGTTTTAGGTAAGTCTCCGCGGATCGAGCAGCATAAACATCCAGATTGCATAAGAACAACATCATCAGTACTCTTTTCGATCAAGTGATGATCCAATCCCGCTTCGCCAAATTCATTTACAATTACAGCAACGCGCCCATTTTTGCTGTCAGATAAAATAGCATTAAGTAATGTTGTTTTTCCTGCGCCAAGGAAGCCAGTAAGTATAGTGAGTGGAATTTTAGTATCGCTCAAGGTACTAGTCTCGTTCTTTATATAGTCTATTATTTTGCCCTTATACGGGAACTTAGGAACAAAATTAACCCAACTTAATTAAATTTTTACTACTAAGAATAAGAAAACAAACCAAGCTTACACAAACGATAGATGGGCCAGGAGGGCTATTAAAGAAATATGAAAACTGGAGACCTGATACAGCCGAAATAACTCCAATTATAGCCGTTGTAATAACCATCGTTTCCGGTGTTTGAGAAATATTTCGCGCAGCAGCCGCCGGAATGATTAAGAGTGCCGAAATAAGTAGTAAGCCGACAACCTTTATTGAAACAGCTACGGTAATTGCAAGTGCTAAAGTTAAAAATAGCTTTTCTCTCTTTGGATTTATGCCTTTAGAATATGCGATTTCTTCATTTAATGTTGCAATCAACATTGGGGTCCAACGCCAATAAATTAAAGCCAGCCCAAGTATAACTCCAAACCATATTATAAAGAGGTCGATAAGGTTCACTGCTAAAATGTCACCAAATAAATAAGCCATCAAATCAATACGAACACCAGATAAAAATGATGCTACAACTAAGCCCACAGCCAGTCCCGCATGAGCACTTACTCCCAGCAAAGTATCAGATGCTAATTCACGTCCTGAAAGCTGACTTACAACCCAAGCCATAAGCATAGCCGCTAAAAGAGTCCCCGTAAATATTGGTATTTCGAACGCTAATGACAGGGCAATGCCTAGTAACGCAGCGTGAGCAGTCGCCTCGCCAAAGTAAGCCATTCGACGCCAAACCACGAAGCATCCTAACGGCGCTGCAATTAAGGCCACACCTAAGCCAGCAACTGTTGCCCGAACCATAAAATCATATAAAATCATAAAATTGTCTTAACTTCATTATTGATCTCATGCTCGTGGTCGTGGCTGTGACGATAAAGTGCTAATACTCCATGAGTATTAGCTCCGAATAGGTCATGATACTCCGGCATTTCTGCAACTGCTTCAGGAGCACCAGAGCAACAAATATGACCATTCATACAAATAACTTTATCAGATGCACTCATAACTACATGTAATTCATGACTAATCAAAAGCACCGAACAGCCTCTTTCATTTCTGACCATTTCTATTTGTTTATAAAAATCTGCTGACCCGGCCTGATCAAGACCCTGTGTTGGCTCGTCAAGAATTAAAATGTCAGGGGAACCCTGAAGTGCTCTGGCAAGTAATACTCTTTGAAATTGACCACCAGAAAGATTAGCCATTTGCATTTTAAGAAGCCCAGACACACCTGCCGTATCTAATGAGGCCTGACAATCCTCAATAGAAACTTTTTGCGTTAAATTTAAGAACCGCTGCACTGTCATAGGAAGTGTTCGATCAATATTAAGACGTTGCGGAATATAACCAATACGAAGATCTTTCTTGAGGCTCAACGATCCACTACTGGGTTCTATTGCTCCGATAATAGTTTTGACCAAAGCTGTTTTGCCGGACCCGTTGGGACCGACAATAGTAACGATTTCTCCAGCTTTGACAGTTATAGACACATCACGCAGAACAACGTGAGAACCATATTTTACTGATATTTTTTTTGTAGAAACTAAGTTCACTGAGATTATTTATCTGCGCAAGTGCTACAAACACCCTCGGCTTCTATAATTGTTTGCTCAACCTGAAAGCCAGTAGCTGACAATGCCTCTGAAAGTTCTGAGGTAGATGCAGACGACGGTGCTTCAGAAACACTATCGCACTTTTTGCATATCATAAAAATTGGCGAATGATGTGCTCCAGGTTCCCTACATGCTACAAAAGAGTTTTGGCTTTCTATTTTGTGAACAAAGCCATGCTCAACCAGAAAGTCTAGCGCACGATAAGCAACTGGGGGTTGGGAATTAAAGCCCGATTCTCGAAGCAAATCTAGTATGCGGTAGGCTCCCAAGCCACTTTTTTCAAGTTCCAATAACTCAAGGACTTTGCGACGAACGGGTGTCAATTTTAAGTTCTTATCTTTACAATATTTTTCAATATATTCCATAAGCAATTTTCTTATTTATTGATGCCCAAGTCGACGCTATCATTTACAGATAGATTTTTTACAGTCAACAATCATTTCCTTATTGCAATTTAAACTTAACATCTCTATTGCAATGTAATGTTATATTATATCATGAGGAAAAAAATGTCCAGATTACTTACAACTGTTTCGACAATTACATTTTTGGCTGCTTCGTCTGCAGCTGCAGACGTTCCAAAAGTTGTTGCAGATATTGCCCCCGTGCATTCTTTGGTGGCTAAAGTCATGGAAGGGATAGGGAGTCCAGACCTTATCGTTCCAAATGAAACTTCACCTCATGATTATAGATTAAGACCAGCAGATGCAGAAGCACTCGAGAACGCTAAGCTAGTTTTTTGGATGGGTGAAGGCCTTACACCTTGGATGGAGCGCGCGCTCACTGCTCTCGGTAACGACGCTAATGTAGTCGAATTACTTGCGCTTAACGAAACAGAGGTACTTCCTTTTAGAGAGGGTGCATTATTTGAAGCTCATGCCGACCATGATGATCATGATGACCATGATGATCATGACGATCACGATAAAGAGCACGATGACCATGATGACCATGATGATCATGCTGGACATGATCACGGCGAATTTGATCCTCATGCCTGGTTATCAACAAACAATGCAAAAACATGGCTTAACGTGATTGCAGCAAAACTTTCAGCGCTAGATCCAGAAAACGCAGGAACCTATTTTGCAAATGCAAATGAAGCGAGAGGTGAAATTGACGCTCTAAATGATGAAGTTAACAAAATGCTAAATCCTTTAAGAGGCGGAAAGTTTGTTGTTTTCCACGACGCATATCAGTATTTTGAAACGGTTTATGATTTTCCAGCTTCAGGTGCGATTTCCCTTGGTGATTCATCTGATCCAAGTGCAGCACGAATTGCTGAGATTGCAGCTAGAATTAAGAATGAAAATATAAAATGTGTTTTATCTGAGCCGCAATTCAATGCGGGCTTGGTAAAAGTAGTGATGGATGGAACTGACGCGAATACGCAAGTTCTTGATCCTCTTGGCTTTGGTATTGAGCCTGGTTCCTCATTATACCCAAAACTAATACGAGCTATGGCACAATCATTAGTTAATTGCTTAAAATAATACACATTTTAGCTCTTTTCGTATATTATTTTTAAGTTGATTAGCGATGAACCGTAACTTGGGCAGCATATCACTGAAAAAGACGGTGTCTAAAGGCGATCGAATGGAAGAATTTGATCGCCTTCCTCCACAATTACGAAGCTGGCTGCGTGATGCTTGCCTTCCCTGGAGCCCCTCATCAGTTAAAAGGGTATATTTAAAAGCATTGAAAAGTACTGGCGATTATAGTAGCGCTTTATTAACCCTTGACACAATGCAGAGCAGGCAACTTACCAAGGAGAGGCTCAATGGAAGACAAAGCAGTTCTCGAGAGAATATCAGGTCTTAAAGGTCGCTTAGGTTACGAGGAAAAGAAAGCAAAGAAACTTGGTTTTGCATCTATTTATGAATATATGGAAGACAAAATAAATAATGAAACCAATATGATAAACTCTGTAAATGAAGTTAGTATTAAACCAAAAAAATCGATAAAAAAGAAGAAAAAAGCCGAAGCAAAAACGTGCGGCTGTTGTTAAGCTTTAATAATTAAGATTAGTTGATTTCCCTACCCATTTTATAAAACTCTGGATTTGGTCTCATTGAAGTAAAGTTAGCCATGCGGTTTGAGAGGCCAAAAAATGCAGTTATACCCGCGATGTCCCATATATCGTCATCACTAAACCCATGTTCTGATAAATATTCGAAATCTTCATCTGAGATAGATTTTGAGTCATCTGTTACTTTTAATGCAAACCATAGCATAGCTT
>CENJ01028216.1_pt1 | contig 15724 bp, 29 predicted proteins | sample 356161 | NCBI WGS metagenome assembly CENJ01 (sample SAMEA2619531, study PRJEB7988) | marine metagenome | biome: marine biome (ENVO:00000447); feature: surface water layer (ENVO:00002042); material: "saline water (ENVO:00002010), including plankton (ENVO:xxxxxxxx)" | depth 5 m
AAAACTTAATGCCTGCTTGTATTTGTTGTGTAGTATATTTTTTCATTACAGTACCTCTCTGTTTGTTATAGTTTTATATTAACACAGTTACCAATGTTGTCAACCATTACTTTTGCACAATATTATCTATTAATGCGTCCAAAAACTTTGCTTTTTCTGTGCGTGTGTCTGCTGTTGCTACAGCATCGCATTTCCAACACTTGTGCTTTTCTTCAATGTGTGCATCGTTTTCTTCTGCCATCACATTGTACCACCAATCACAAGCACCATAGCCAGTTTCGCCTTCTGCAACACTGTCAGCATTGTCCTCTTCCCAATCTTTAATGTATTCTTCTGCTTCTGCTTCTGTTACACCATAAGCATTTTCTTCACCGCATTTAGCACAGTTCCACCAATAGCCATATTCAATTTGTTTCATCATTCTCTCTTCCTTTGTTATATTATAATTTTATCATGTATACTCGTTTTGTCAACCTCTTTGTGCCATTTTTGTGTCTTTTTTTATCTAAGTAAAACAACAGTTTACAGCAAGAATGACAGTGTTTGGACAAAAGGTAACAAAATATTACCCAGACTAAATCTAGTGCCGGGGTTGAGGTCATGGCACTAGAGCCTTCGCACCAAAATATTCCGGAATTTTTCTCGACCTTAAAACCTCAAACCAACCTCACCTCGTCGTGAGAGCCGTCGTGAGAGCCCTTCGTGAGCCCTTCATGAGGCCGTCGTGACCGGGGTCGTGAGCCTTAGTGACACGCTGTCGTGACCCGAACACACGCTGACCTGGCATAAATATCTTTATGAAGCTACAAGAAATCATAGGCACCCAAGAGAATATAGGTCCTGCACCCCGTGATGTGTGTAAGTCAGGCAAACCTGACAGTGAATTACCGGCATCATGGCTGGCATCATGCCGAGCACAAGGCCTACGCAGTCGCGACTCAGAGAAAAAGCACACCATCAAAGGCAAAAGAATCCCTATAGATGGTAAGAAGATCAAAGGTCGCAAGTATGGTTCAAGCACTTCAACCACACCCGACTATAGTGATTAAGATCAATTAGGTCCCTTGCGGGCCGGGGGCGATTAGATACTACACCCCCGATTAACCCAAAACCTAATAGCGAGCCCTACGAGTTAATAGCGAGCTCTTTCTGAGATTACTGGCCTGCCGCATATATGGTAGCACTTGCGTAACTACCTCCAGTAGCAAACGAGCCTCTCACCCTGGAACACGCCTGGGTTAAGCAACAGCTTGTGAAGGTTCCGCCGTTTCCTGATCGGAAGCAGGGAGGTTCATCACTTGAGCTTTTGTCATTGGTTGCTCTAGTGCGATCCACCTCACAGAATCCATATTAACACCATTCTTTAACAGTGTTTTGGTTCTGCTTACTGTATCGTTAGTAAACAAGTGTCTAACTTTCCCAGATTCAAGTGTCACATGTGCATGATACTTGTATAATGTTTCTTTAGTTGCCATTGTCCCTCCTTTGTTTTTAGGTTTGGCCCTAATTTTTTATTATTATAGTATTACTATAGCACGTTATATCCATATGTCAACCACTTTTTTACTGAATATGAACACTACATATAGTGGTGATCTGGCCTTGTCAGGCCTTAGATATATGGTTTTAATCACCTTTTCTTGTATGAAGAGAGATAACCCTGTAAGTTTTGACCACCCATATCTTCAGTCTCAAAACCATGGGTTCGTATGACTCGTATGACCCTATCAAACCAGCTCGTATGAATCGTACGAGCCCAAAAAAAATCTATCTTTTCACAGATTTCACCACTGTGTACTAGATTGATCTACTCTGTTGCTGTTGTTGATCCACTGCCTTGATAGCCTCTATAACTGTGTTGTCCACACATGATATAGTTCCTGTAAGCATGTCATTATAACGTTCATGCAGTTGTGCCATTAAAGTGTGTTGATGTCGCATCACATAGTCAGTACATTGTGCTTCTGATGTAAATGCATAGTCTTTGACTGTGGGTATTGTTGCATTGTTTGTTATTACCAATGCTAATATAAACCATTTCATTGTGTGTCTCCTATACCTTTGGTGATAATGCTATTAGTATCGCTACCACTACTGCCAGTATCTGTATTGAATTCATTGTCTAGTCCCTTGTTGTTGTCGAATTACTGTTGTTATCATGCTTTGTGGCCACTGTATGCACCGCCTTCAACACACGTATTTCATCTTTTATTGCTTTGTAGGTCACGACTTGACTGCAATTTGTGAGAGCAATCATGCATGATATCGCAATAAAGATCTTTATTTTGCCGAACATAATACAATTATAGTACTACGATTTTGTTGATTTGTCAATAAGATCTTTTTGTTCTTGTTGCTTTTTCAGTTCAAATTCCCGGCCGGAAATCTCACGAATGTTCTGCCAGAATGTTCTGCCGTTGTTCCAGTCCATGACAGCAATCACAGACAAAATGGGCATCATGGTTGCAAAGAATACCCATTCCACTGCTTTTGAAAAGTACTTGCCCATGCAAGTATTTAACTGATTAACCCAAGTCTGCCAACAGAGCTTTCAATACTTTTTTGGATTTGCCCAGTGTTTTCACTTTGGTGACTGCATCTATGTTGGATGTGTCTCCGTCCACTACCACAAGACCAATCATGCCCATGCCTTTGTGTGGTGTGCACCAATAGTAGTACACGCCTGGCTGTTCAAATGTGTATGAATACTCTTTGTTGATTTTGCTTTTTTTAGGTATGTCCCAACCTTCTGGACCTGCTTTGAATTCCACATTGTGTCCTTTGGAAGTGGGTAACCATGTTATTGTGTCTCCGGAATTGATGTATGCAATGTCATCTGAATACACCATTTTGGCTCCGTCTTCTCTTTTGTTCAACATGTCTATGATCATGTCATCTGCTGACACTGTGCCTGCTGTGAAAGTCAGACCAAGTACTGCAACTATAACTGCGGTTAATTTTTTCATTTTAGATTATGCCTCCATATCTTAGTGCCTGTAGTACAAATACTCCTGCTATGATTCCCAACAGACCTGTTATAAACAGTGCTGGTACCACAGCTTCCTGTACCCAATATTTGATGTTTTGTTTTGTTACGTTAAAGTTTTCCATTTTTTTCCTCATATTATTACAGCATTTGGTGGCAAAAGTCAAGAGTTTTATAGCTTGGCTTTGCCTTTCCAGAATGCAACGTTCTTGCCTCGCATGTAATGATCACCTGGCTCATAGTTTCTTTTGGCTGTGTGTATTCTTGCCAATCTGATTTTGGCCATGGTTTTCAGTTTTATTCTGTCCTGTAGCTTGGCGCGATCCAGTATCAATTGTTTTGCTTCTTGATGTAGACCCTGTCTTGTGAGTTCAGCCGCGGCTCTTGAATAGCCCAACAGCTCAAACCACTCTGTGATGTTTTCAAAAAATCTTTGTTTCATGCTCATTGAATCTTCCTTTACTGTCTATTATAAATCGCTTTTCCGCCAGGGATAATCTTGACCGTGCCATTAGTGAGCTGTCGCTGACGACGTTCCAAGTCAAAACAGTCAGCAGAACGAGACAACCAAATTTCTTCCCATTCTCCTGTACGGTCTCTGAACATGTTTTTAATGTATTTCCAAATACCCATTTAGGACAACTCCTTCTTGTTCATTGAATAAGTCGGTGCTTGTCCATTGTGTGTAAGCATATAATTGTAAGCAAAGAACCAATCCTTGCCGTATTCTGTTGTTGCCCATCTCTTTAATTCTTCACGTCCAACCTTAGCAGTATTTCTACTAGTCACAACATGTGTTATCCAAGACATGAGCCCACTGATGATGTGTCTCATAACTTCTCCTTAATTATTATGTGTGTTGGATACAAAATTGTATCCTTCCAGTCTTTTCCGGTGTCAGTCTGTTGTATGGCGTAGGCACGCCCTGGTCTTTGCCAAGTGTCAACTCGTTTTTTCTGAGCTGAGAAGTCGCTCTGTTACAGGCAGGACGAATGTCTTTGTTGCACTGTAACAATCTTATTTATATTAATATAAAATAAAATCATTCAAAAAGCAAATGTTTTTTTTGCAAGGGTGTCTTGCAAAATTGTAACGACTCATTTTATATCAATTTCAGTCAAACCTTTTTCTCGATCTAAAAATTTGTACTCAAGTTTAACTGGATCAAATTGTTTAAGTTCATCAAATATAATCTCTGTTGGTAAGTTGCCACAAGTGTATACATCAAGTTGTAGCAATCCTGGATTTGTTTCATCCCAACAATGAAGTGCTATATGAGATGTTTCAATTATTACTAAACCAGTTAAGCCTTTGTTGCCAAGTGTGTCAACATAAGTTGTAATTGGTCCTTGACATATTTCCATTCCAATTTTGGATACTAATTCTGTTAACCAAGTGTGTGCCCATTTTTGACTAGAAGGTGTTTTTTTAACTTCTGCCCTCACTATCAGATGTTTGTGTTGTACTGTCATCACTTTTCTCTCTGTTGTTTACTCGGCCTTCAATCACATCTATTAATTTTTTGCCAGGTGATTTGTTGAGTCGTTCTTGTTTATTTCTTCTTGAAACTTCCAAACTCATTTTCAATACAGCGTCTTCTTCTGCCCAATACTCATCAAATGATTTTGATTCTTTTACCATACATACACTCCTAGATAAAAACATAATATGGCAACTGTGATCCAAAAAATTATACTAAATTTTGTCATTTTTTATTTTCTTATTGTATATATCACTTTGCTCTAACAAAGTCATTGATTTGCCAGATAATTGTGATGATTTTATTGTTGCAAGTACATCTTTTGGAAAACAATGTCCACCATAGCCTCTATCATCTGTTACCAAAGAATGACTTTCACCAATACGTGGATCAGCTGTTACAACTGCACGTACAGAATCAAAGTCAACGTTTTGTGCTTTACAAAAATCATAGGCTTGATTAAAATAAGTCACTTTCAGTGCTAAAAAACTGTTTCTTAGCTGTTTAGCAATAATAAGTTCTTCTGGTTCTGCATAATTTACATTTATGTTTTGCAAACTATATTTGAATATTTCTGCCCAAACAGTTGAACCATTTCCACCAAAGTACCAATCTTTATTGTTTAAAATATCAGTACTCCAATGTCTAGCACGTAAAAATTCTGGAGAATATGTAATGTTTTTGTTTTTGCATTCTTTAATCAATCTCCAACCTTCACAAGTCATTGTGCTTTTAATCAGATAAGGCACATTAGGCCCATTATCAATAACGTCCTTTATGTTGTTAACATCACAATAACCTCTATCATCTGATGGTGTACTCACGCAAACAATAATTGCGTTTGCATCATTAAGATTTTCATTGTGACCTTTTGCCGGATCACTTATAACTATCTTGTGATTTTCTTTTAGAATAAGTTCGTGAGCCATACCCACATAACCATATCCTGCTATTCCTATTTTCATTTAATGATTCCGTTTGCCATCAAACACACAAACAAAGTAACAACCTTGTTCGTTAGAATGAACACGATGAAATACTCCATCTTCAATTAATACCACGTCGCCTGGACCAACATTAATAGTTTTATCATTCAGTTCCATTGTTCCATTGCCTTTTAAAAAATAATAAACTTCTTCTTGCCCTTCATGTTTATGTCCTCTAGTACTCATATTGGGTTTCATATCTGTACTGCTCAACACAAGATTTTTTAATGTTTTATTATCTTTAAGCAAATAAGTTTCATTGTCTTTGACAATGTCACCGCCTATGTCATTTATGTTTAATTTCATCAATTACAAAAAATCCTTTTAATAACTCCCAAGTGTGTTGCCAACCTTCAACGTGAAAGTTTTCTCCTTGTTTGTTTGCGTCGGCTAATGGTTTGTCATTTCCATTTGTATTCATTTTGTCACCAAAGAAGAAAATGTGATCTGTTTCCAAATTAAAATCTTTGAGTATTTGGCGTTTATCTTTTCCTACAGGCATGATATCAAGTCCTGTTTCACCTGCCACTTGAGCTACAATTTCATATTCTTTTGAAAACTTACGATTAAATTCTTTTGCTAGGTGTCTTCTATCATTAAACTTTTTATCCCAATCAACATACTGATTTCTTTGTTCTCTTGTAGCATTTCTTCCTACTATGCTAAAATTACAAAGTCCTGGTCTTTCATCAAAGTGCCAACCTGTTCTTGGTCTGAAGTGATGCTTCCTTAATTTTTCTTGTAACCAATTGTGTGGATAAATTTCAAGTTTCCATTTGCTTTTGTAAATTTCTTTATCTTGTTCCCATACACTGTTGCCACTGCAATTATAAACACGTTTTGCAAGATTGTATATGTCTTCACCTATTTGCTCTATTGTTTTTATTCTGTCACTGCCAGTAACTAGATATGTATCGTGTGTTTTTTGAAAAGACATAAACCATTTTTTAAAGTTGGAGTCTATAGTTCTCCGACTTTCAGTTAATGTTCCATCTACATCAAAAACAAATTTATTGATCACTTAATCTTTTCCTTAAATCGCTTGAACTAAATCTGTGTTCTCTTTTATTAAAATATAATTGTATGCCTCTTTTTTTACAAATATCTTTGCCAGTGAAGTCTTTTTCTTTGTACTCTTCTCCTAACACTCTAACATCTATATCATACATACTCAATATATCTTCTAAGTCAGCTTCGGTTTGATAAGGAATAATTTCATCAACATATTTCACTGCGTTGAGCTGTGTGTATCTTTCAACAACTGTTTGTATTGGTTTGTTTTTCTCTGGGCGGTCCATACTAGGATCAAATTGTAATCCTACAATAAGATAATCACATTGTTCTTTTGCTTCTCTTAACATTTGAATATGTCCAGCATGTAATAAATCAAATGTGCTACAAGTAAATCCTATTTTCATATGAGTTCACTTCCTAAAGGTTTACAAATATATTCAACTGTGTCCCAATCTCCATCAGCAGGTATTTCTGAATACTTTTTTAACATTTGATTACATTCTTCTTTTGTATCAAACCGTTGTATGTCTTGATCTATACATGTTGAGCCTAAACAAACTGTCAGTAAAATGTGCCATATTATTTCCATTTTTAAGTTTTCCTTTAGCTTGTCTTTTAATATTACACGAAATAATAGCAAAAATCAACCAAAAATATAAATACTTTTAACGGGAGCCACTGCCGTATTAACAATTAAAAATCAGGTAGTTCATCTCTATATCTCATTATCATATGTGTTAATGAACAGTGGCAATCTCATTAAATACTATTGCAACGATATACAACACCCAGGGACTACGATGAGAAGCAATGAATATACTCGTCGTCGGCTACGAAACAAGTTCACACAACCAAAAAACAGGAACAATGAGGGACAAGACAAAGTAGCCATCGACACAGACCATATGAAAAAGTATCATGAACTGTTAAGACAAGCAGAACGTGAACAAGACCCAATTGAAAAAGTATCTTTAGAACAAAGGGCGGAATACTTTCGTAAACTGGCAGAGCAACCAGAAAATGAGACAAGTTAGACCTGTATTCAGGTTTAAAAAAATAGTATGGTGGTCTACAACCACTTGTGATTATGATTGCGTTTACTGTTCACCAAGAGATAAAGACGGAAAGTATCGATGGCCAACAGCAGAGCAAAAAAGTAAGCTAATTGATTTTATCAAACACAATTCTAAAGAAGTAAACAAAAATCGTACCCAACTTGATATAATGGGAGGTGAGCCAACGCTTTGGCCAGACTTTATGAATTTTTGTGAAGAAGCATCAAAATATACAAGTGTGTTTTTAAGTTCAAATGCAAGTAGAACTGAAAAATATTATAAAAATATCAAACCTGGTGTCATTAATGAATTATTTTTATCTTTCCATCCTGAAAGAGCAGACCCGGAACATTTCATAAAGATAGCAAAGATAATGCAAAATAAAACAACATTAAGAATATTAATATTATTTTTTCAACCTTATTTTGACATGTGTTTAAAATTTTATAATCAAGTTAAAGAAATGATTGATAATAGAGAATTGGATATAAGATTAACTGTACAAAGAGTAGATGTATCTGGAACTGATGTTAGAAGAACATCTTTAAAAGATTTAAGCAAAGAACAAGAAAAAATTTTTTTAGCATTAGAAGATGTACGTTCAAAATTTAGTTTAGATCAAAGATCAGACGAATATAATAAAATTAAAGAAAAATATTCTTTATTAGAAATTCCAGCTTTTTTAGTTGATAACCAAGAAGTTAATGGACAACATTTTCAGAACAGTAAATTAAATAATTTTATAGGTTGGGATTGTTATGTTAACGAAGGTAATGTAATACGTATTAGTGCTGACGGAAGTGTTCATCCTAGTGTTTGTGGTATAACAAAATTAAAATACAATGCATATAATGATGATATTTCTAATTTTGTAGATGAGTTTAAAACACTATCACCAGTTACGTGTGATAGATTATGTAACTGTGGAACAGACATAAAACTAATAAAAAAAGTAAATTCTTTAGCTAAATAGTTATAGAGGTTATAGAGAGATGTTTAAATATCACAAAAGACAAATAGATTGGTGGAAAGATAAACTTGGCATAGACTGGTACGGTATTGCCTGGATATCATTCTTCAAAGGGATTACATTAGGATTTTTATTAGCATACTTTCTTTTTTAAAATATGAACTACATAGGTAAACCTACCTGGAAAAAAATAAAAGCGAAAGCTCCTAAAATACCCAAACTGACTTGTCCTTCCATAGACCACGTACTTCAAAAAATTGAAAAAATAAAAAACAGCAACGGACCAATAACTCAGTTTCAACATGATGTATTAATGAAAAGAATGGAAGAGTTAAGAGTTGCAAATGACAGTCTCAGAGAGTGTGGAATATACTGGTACGAAGTTAGTAAGAAATTACATAAGAAAATAAAATAAAACAAAACACACCAGTTAACTAATAAACTATACGTTTAAATATTATTATGAGTAGAAAAAATCGTAGCAGACGCTACAAACAAACTACACATCTAACACCAGACGAGATTCATGCACATGGCCTTATATCAGATAAGTTTAATCCAGACAAAAAGAAAGTGCTTCACCCAAGAGGAGATGCACAAAGAGATTACGATCGTCTGTTAAGTGACTGGTCAAAGTCGTTGGTGTTTGCTATGGGACCTGCAGGTACAGGTAAAACTTTATTTGCGGTACATCATGCTATTCAAGCCTTTAACTCAAAAGAAATTAGAAAGATAGTAATTACAAGACCAGCTGTCTCTGTTCATGAAGAACATGGTTTCTTACCAGGTGGGCTAGTTGATAAAATGATGCCATGGGTCAGACCTATTTTTGATATCATGACAGACTACTGGTCACCTCAACATGTAAAATGGTTAATGGAAAGTGAACTTATTGAAATAGCACCATTGGCTTATATGAGAGGTAGAACTTTTAAAGAGTCTTGGATTATTGCTGATGAGATGCAGAACGCAACTGTTGAACAAATGAAAATGATTTTAACTAGGATTGGACAAAATTCTAGAATGGTTATTACTGGCGATCTTGCTCAGCATGATAGAGGCTATGAAGACAACGGCTTACAACACATTGTTAGAAAATTGGAAAGGCGTTCTAGCAAAAATATGGCAACTGTTTTCTTTGGTAAAAAAGATGTTGAAAGACATCCAGTAGTTACTGAAGTGCTTGATATCTATGATGGTAACCCAGCTGAAAAGAAGTTTACTTTAATTCGATAGCAAATTTGTTAGATAATTATTTTAGGAGGCGACCTTCTAATTCACCTTCAACCTGATAGACTTTGTTCTTTGGAATCCAAGCTCTTGGAGGATCTTCCATGTCTGCTAAATCAATCATGTTCCAGAAGTGTACGAATAATTCGTCTTGATCAATGTCAATAAGATCTCTTTCATCAGTAACAAGTTCATTATTATATTCATCAAGATCTTGTATAATATGTTGCAATTTGTCTTTTAATTGTTCTTTATTAAACTCAATCTTTCGTTGATAATCCCAGTAAGGCTTTAATTCAGTGTAATCCTTAAAAGAAATCATTTCTCTCAACTCCCTTGTGCTTTTATTTAATGAATGCATATTACTAATATAGTATATGTTTGTAAAATGTCAAGAGTCTTTTTAAGTTTTTAAGAATTTAAAATATTCACCAAGGTATTTTTCTAAAGAATAGTTTTTTCTTTTTGACTCAAAAAACTTTTGATCTTCCCAAAAACGATTAATATGTTTTTGATCTAGATTGTTGTTTAATATTGCATCGTCTATTTTTTTGCCTAAATCATTTGCATTTTGAAGAACATGTGTCTTATTTCCGTACAAATATGGTTTCATTTCACCGTATATAGTGTGCAAAGCCTTTGGTTCAAACATTTTAATTTGTTGTGATTGTGGCCAAGTTACAAGTTCAGCATAAGCTGTTAAATCATGATTATCTAACCATTTACACAGGTTTACAGCGTCTACAATGGTGTATATACTAAAAGTTGGCACTACTGAAAGCCTAATTTTATCAGGGTATAATTCACGTAATTTGAGATACTTATTAACATTATTTTGTATGGTTTTCCAGTTACTTCTGTGTCTAGCATATTCAATATGCTTTCCTGTTGCATCTAAACTAAAGTTTATCTGTACTTCATTAAATTTTAAAAGTTCTTCAACTATACCACGATCATATTTTGATACGTTTGTTATAACTTTGATATTAATTTTAGATTTGTTTCTTATTGTATCTAATAATTGAAAGAAGTCAGTTAAGTTATAAAATGGTTCTCCACCAGCAACATTAAGATATTTCAAGTTTGAATATCTTCCTATATTATCAAATATTTGATGTTTGTTTTCAAACCAATTGTTTAAAACTGTTTTTCCTTGTTCTTTTGCAATAGTGTGACTGTTGTTTGCATTGCAAAAATTACAAGCAAAATTGCATACATTACCTAATCTAATATCAACTTTTTCTATTGTACGATCTTGTACAGTACTATTAGTTGCTTCTATGTTATCTATGCTAGGATCTTTTGTGTTACTATTGTATCTATAAGATCTCTCTATGCCATTATCTTCTTCTTCCTTACATAACTTACATCCACTTAAATGATTTAATTCACCTGCTAATACTTTTTTTCTTGCTGTAATTAATTCTACTGAATTGTGTATGTTATTAAGATTTGGTTTAACTTTATTCCTATCAGTATAAACGCAACATGGTAGTACCTCACCTCCTGTGGTAAGGTACACCGTTTTCCAAATATTGGAACAATAGTATTTGTCTACTAGTTGCTTTCGTTGATTATCTGATATATCTGTTTCCATGTATCTACTACTTTAACTTCATCTCTTTTGTAATGTATGTTATAATCATGTTTCATTAATAAAGGCTTTAAGCCAATATTATATGCAGTATTTACATTAATTATTCTGTCATCAATATACCATAAGTTAGTATCTTTGAACTTTTGTAATACTTGTTCTTTTCCTTCACCAGGAGTTAGGAAAATCATAGTGCCAAAGCAGTCTGTTTCAAAGTAGTCTTCAAGGTTAAGATATCTGTAATATTGACCAATTGGCTTGTCACTAAAACTAGTAATACCAATAAATCTCCATCCTTCATTGTAGAACTTTTTAATATATTCAACAGAATCTCTCCACGGCTCAAGGGTACTTGCAATCATTGAAGTGTTGAATTCTTCTTTTTTAATTTGGCACTCATTGAGAGAAATACCAAACTCGAGATGTATATCTGCATCGTGATGTGGAATACCTGTAGAACGATATCCTTGCATTTCCATCCAATCAACAAACTGTTTATGCCAATTGAAAACCACACCATCGATGTCAGTCAGTATTATTTTATGTGTCATCGCAGTTCCCTCTTTATGTGTAGTATTTAAGGAAATTGCAATTGACTTAAAGTGCTAGTTGTTGATTTTTATTTCTTGCCTACAGCTTCTAAAATAGCTTCTAATTCTTCAAATGCATGTTCTTCATCTTGGAATGATTGTTTGTATGCTACACGAATTGCTTTTGATAAAATAGTTGGTTTTATATCAAGTTCTTGTGCTATGTGTTTCACTGTATCATTTAGTCCAGTTTTTAAGTCATCCATTTCTTGCATAACTTTTGCACCTTCATTGATAAGTGTAACTAGTTTTGTTTTTTGTTCTGGTCCTATTGTAATGGCCATATTATTCTCCTATCCAAAAAAGTTTCTTATTGACTCTGGTAGTTTTTCTTTCAAAGGGTTCCATATTGCTTGTTCAATTGGTCCCAGATATTTAGGTCTTGGTGTTAACCAGCCTATGAATATACCTATTAATATATACGTCATATTATCTCCCTAATTTTTTAGATCTACCTAAAGGTAAAACTAATTTTTTTTCGTATAGTCCGCCTTTTTTGGCTTTCCATTCAACAGTTACTTGTTTTGCCTTTGTACCTGACTGAAATGACTTTACTGCTTTTTTATAACTCACTGCATCAACAGTTTTTGTTTCTTTACCATCATTAAAGGTAAAGGTTCGCATTTTTGCCATAACCCTCCTAGGTTAATATTTTACTCTTTGCTCCAAATTTCTTAGTTCCCAACCTGTACCTTTTTCTTTTCTTTGCAAGTTTACCCAGACGTTGTGTGCATCTAATTTTTGATGAATTGAATTTATTTGTTTAATATTTTCTTTTAATTCTTGTACCAATTCAATTACTTTTGGATCTTTCATGTTATTATTTCCTTTATAATATTCATAATACTTAACAGTATATACAAAAATAATTTCTAAGTCAATATAAAAAATGGTTGCATTTAGCCAATGTTTGTAGTATATTAATAATGTAGAGTAATTTACACACAAACAAACACACAACGAAAGGAGAAAATTATGTCTACAAATAAAAACGCCTACGAAATTCGTGCTGATATTTTAAAAGAAGCAACCGGATTAGTTACACACAAATACGAAAAAGATATGTATGTATGGGAATCAACTAGAACTAGAGATGAAAAGTCTGGCCAGATAATGGATCCAATTAATCAGCCTAGTTTTCCAACTACGAAAGAAATATTAGATTGTGCAAATGAATTGTATTCTTTTGTAGATTCTAAGTAGTCATTAAAAAAGGATAGGGTGGATTTCTCCACCCTACCCATATAGTATTCAATTGTAATACAAATTATCTAACTATTATGAAGACGCTTTGTACTCAACTGCTATTGTCATTGCACCTGAAGTAGGTGTTGCCGCTGTTGAACCATCTGACTGTTTGAATCTTACAGTTAATGCCGCCCCGCCAGCTGTTGCTGTTGAGCCGTCCATATCAATTATGTAAGAACCAGTAGTTAAGATATCTGATTCGTTTACAGAAGCTAGTGTTGTAGTAGCATCATCAATTAACATAGATGCAACTGAACCACCTGCGTATGCCTGTGTTACGTTGATCATGATTCTTGTTACAAAGTATGTGATACCTGAATTATTTGGCATTGATCCAATTGCTTCAGTTCCGTTACCATTTGAGATTGCTGATCTAATGAATAGATCATCAACTGATGCCGGGTTATCAATAACCCATTTTCTTGTTACAAGTGCATCATCAGTAGTACCAACGTTTGCTTCGTAACCATCTGGAACGATAACAAGACCGTTACCTTTTGGAGTTAGTGCTACAGAAATGTTAGTGTCACCACCTGTTGCCGCAATAGTTGGATTACCACTTGTTGCCGCGTTAGTGATTGTGTACTCATTAACAGCTGAAGCTGTTTTTTCAAAGATTGCTACTTCGTTGTCAGAAGAGTCAGTAATTTTAACTTTACCTTCTGAAGCACCGCCTGTACCACCTTTAATAAGTACGTCACCTGATGCATTACCACCTGTACCGTTACCACCTTTTAATACAAGGTCACCAGCCGCACTAGATGATGAAACACCACCAGAGACAGTTAATGAAGTATCGTCGTCACCAATAACGATTGAAGCACCACCAGAGTTATCTCTGATTAATACTCTACCGCCTGTACCTTGTGATTCTAATACTAGGTTTACGTTAGCAGTTGCGTCATCTGGATCTACTGCTTTTACAACTACGTTTGCAGATGAGTTTGAAATTTGTAACTTCGTGTTATCTGCTACGTTGGCTGTGTCAGCTTCAATAACTACGTTACCATCTGTCTCATCTCTTAGAGCATTTTGGTATACGTATGATACTGTTGTTCCAGTTGATTTTAGTACTTTGTTCGCCGCACCAATAGTTAGTGAACCGATGTCATTTGACGCACCACCTACAAGGATTGTACCTTGAGCGATTGATGATAAGTCTTGACCTGTACCACCATTTGCAAGACCTAATTGGCCTGAGAATGTGTTAGAACCAAAAGCAATAGTTTTGTTAGTTAACGTGTCTGTAGTATCCGCTAATACAATAGTACCTGTTGCGTTTGGTAATGTGATAGTTCTGTCTGCAGTCGGATCGACTGTTGTTAGTGTAGTTTCAAAGCCGTCATCAGTAGCGCCTTCAAATACGAAAGCGTTCTGAATTTGAACAGTTGTTGAGTCAACAGTTGTTGTTGTACCTTGAACTGTTAAGTTACCAGTAATAATTGTGTTACCAGTAAGTGTTGGGTTATCAGCAATATCAATAGAGATTTGGCCGTTAGCCGCCGCCGCTGTTGAAATTACGCCTGATGTACCTACTACTCTGAATGTATCAGAAGCAACAGTGAATGAACCTGTGCCACTGTCACCAGCAGTATTTTGTGTTTGAGCACCTAGTTGATCATCAACATATTTTTTTGTTGAAGCATCTGTGTCTGCTGTTGGAGTTCCAAGACCTGTGATCTTGTTTGTACCCATTGCAAGTGCGCCTGTTAAAGTTGCACCTGTGAATGATGGAGTATCTCCAGTACCTACACCTAGTGATGTTCTTGCTGTGTCGCCAGATTCTAATACGAAAGCTGAGCCGTTACCTACGATGATACCACCGTCTGTTTTAGCTAGAGCCGAAATCGCATCTAAGTCTGCATCATATGCCTGAACGTCTGTGCCAATTGCTAAACCTAAAGCAGTTCTAGCCGCACTGGCACTAGTTGCGCCTGTACCACCGTTTGCAATAGCTAGTGTTCCACCCACTTGTGAACCAAGTGCTAGTGTTCCACCCATGTTTGCTAAATCTAAATTAGACTCAGCTACGTCAAGTGTTAAGTTTGCACCACCACCAACTAAAACGCCAGTACCGTTAGTAACTGTAATTCTTGAGCTACCTGCGTCTGCGATGTTGTCTAGTGATGTTTGACCTGTACCACCATTAGTTTTTGCTAGTGTGCCAGTAACGTCGTTTGTTGCATCTGAAAGATCAACTACAACATCTAATTTACCGCCAACGATTTGTAGTGCTGAGTCTGTTGCAATATCTACTGCAACGTCATTAGCATTTGCTACGATACCGTCACCACCAATTACGTCTAATGTGTTACCTGTTTTTGTTAAACCAGTTCCACCTACAAGTTGACCTGCACCTGAGAACTGTGTGAAAGCGATGTTACTTGAACCAACAGTTATTGCACCGTTAGTTGATAGTACAAAACCTGAATCGCTGTTTGCTGTACCTTCTTCAATAAAGAAGAACGCACCTGCTGTTACTTCTGCGTCTGCGTCAAAGTCTGTTGCTCTCGCCGGAGATGCACCTGCTGTGTAAACACCGTTTTCAGAAGCGTCAGTTTGATCTTTTAA
>CENJ01173984.1_pt1 | contig 15709 bp, 10 predicted proteins | sample 356161 | NCBI WGS metagenome assembly CENJ01 (sample SAMEA2619531, study PRJEB7988) | marine metagenome | biome: marine biome (ENVO:00000447); feature: surface water layer (ENVO:00002042); material: "saline water (ENVO:00002010), including plankton (ENVO:xxxxxxxx)" | depth 5 m
CGCCGACACCTGGACTAGCGCCAGCGCCAGCCGGTGGCTCCGCCCAGAAATGCCTACCCTCAGATACCAGTGTAACATGGAATTCTCTAAGTCACAAATATTCTTTTGTAGACGCCAGCACCGGAACAGTTTTGGATGGGGATTCAGACATCGGATTAAACCAGGGAACGTATTATTTGAATAACGTGTTTGAGGATTATGCAATACACATCGATGCCCAACACCCAGAAAATATTTACATTCACGGTGGAAAAACCCGCACTACAGAACGTCGTGTGAAGAAAGAATACTTTTATAATGACGGTGGCACGGCATTACGCCTTGTAGTGACAGGAGATTTTGGTACAGCTCTGGTCTATAGCTGGGCATTCCCCCATGATGCTGCTCGTCTGATTTACAGCCGGCAATGCCCTTCGAATCTCATACCAGCGCCAGCTCCCTCGCCAGCCCCAGCACTATCGCTCACTCGTGCGCCATCGCCAGCGCCAGCGCACTCGCCATCCCCAGCCCCATCGCCAGATGCAACGCCAGCCCCCTCGTCAGCCCCAGCGCCATCGCCAGCTCCAACGCTAGCCCCCTCGCCATCCCCAGCACAATCGCCAGCTACAACGCCAGCACCTTTGCCAGACCCTGCACCGACCCCAGCACCAGATTCACAAGCGACTATAATTTGTTTGGATAAAGAATCACAAGTTAATATTGCTAGTGTTTTTAATGGGACACAGGAAAATAAATATTATGTATTAAACGGAAGGACGGAATATGATCCAAGTATACAATTCGGTCTAAACCGTGGTATATATACATTGACAGGTATACCCAGTGGTCACCCAATGGCTATTTTAAATCATGACAAAACAGATAAAATTGAGTACGAGGGTGCTCCAGGTTCAACTCATTCAACTCGTCGTGTAAACGGAATTGAATATGATTTCTACTCTGGTAATATAGATGTTACGGTGATAGCAGACTTTGGTACAGTAAGCGTATATTGCCAAGCCCACGGAATAAATATGGGAAAAGATTTATTAATTTATTCAGCCAACTGCCCAGCACTATCGCCAGCTCCAGCCCCATCGCCAGCTCCAGCCCCATCGCCAGCTCCAGCCACATCGCCAGCGCAATCGCCAGCCCCAGCACAATCGCTAGCTCTAGCGCCAGCCCCAGAACTATCGCCAGCACAAGCGCCATCCCGCGCGGAAGGCGGCTCAGTACCAGATCGTATAACACTTTCAGAATCCACTTTTAGGACATATTTGTCAGATCAAAATAAAGGTAATGAAATGAAAAATATATTAAGTGCACCTACACTCCCACAAGTTGAGTTAACTAGTTCTGTTAGTTATTTTGTTATAAAGTTCACTTTTAATAAAGACTATGATACCGTTACTCAGCAACAAAAAAACGATCTACAAAGAATTATAAATGATTACTTGTTAGATTACTCACATAATGGAACTACATTAAGAGATTTGAGTATAGTATTTACATTTATATTTTATGCAGGGTCGACGGTGTGTGAAGCCTCGACAAGTGGGGTGGAGGTGGATGCAGCACTATCGCCAGCTCCAGCGCCATCGCCACCGCCATCGTCAGCACCAGCGCCATCGCCAGCCCCAGAGTCAGCCGCCACGCTTGCTCCAGCGCCAGCACCTGGGGCAGCACCAGCTCCGGTGGTAGCACCAGTACCTTGTTTTGCAATTGGTACACGGATAAGAACAGATCAGGGTATATTCGCAATAGAAGACATTGTGGGAAATGAAAACACTATTAAAAACAGTAGTGTTTTGGGTGTGTTGTCGTCTACGAATAAATATAACATAATGATAGAATTTAAAAAAGATTCTTTAATGGAGAATATGCCAAGTGAGGATACATATTTGACGTGTGGACATTTGGTAAGTGATCCTAAGCGTGGTGGAGAAATGTGCATGGCTTCAGAGTTTGTGAGACGCTATTCTGGTGTAAGTTATTTATATAATGAGAAATTTAATAACGTATATCACATTGTTGTCGAGGACGAGGAAGTGATGGTAGATGCTCAAGGACTTGAATGTGAGTCATTGAAACATTGTAATCCTTGGGCAAAAAAGTTTATTTGAATGTGAATAATAAGTAATTTTTATAATTGATTTAATATGTTTAGCAATTAGTATCTGTAGCTTCATCGGTATTATCCCATCCACCATGTAAATCATGATTATTATCTTCATGATGTGAGATGGAGTCATTATTAGTTTGACAACCTAGTTCGATATCATCTATTTTATTATCTTCATGATGTGAGATGGAGTAATTATTTGTTTGACAACCTTGTTCTGCGACATTAGGTTTTCTAAAACAGCAATAAACAGCCCCACAAAATTTTTGTAAACATGTGATTTTCATATTAATTTTGAAACGGTTTTTTTCGATTGGAATAAACGATTCACGAATTAGTGTCAATAATTCATTTTCATCATCACCATGTGACAGTAAGAACCTATCATGTAACATGGATGATTGTAATAAATAATAATTTTTTGTGATAGGGTCCATTCTTGAAAGCCATACGATTTCAGCAGATAATATTGCCTCTCGGAAACCGTTGCAAATTTCTGTTAATAATTCTGGCTTAATTGTTTGTGAGTTATATATCATTTGTAATACTTCTCGATGCCGATGTACAGAATTATGACATTTTTCTATTGCCTTAGTAGTTTCTTCTATTTTGTCGGCTAATCGCTCAAATTTGAGCATTGATGAAATAAATCCAGTAAGTGTTGCTAAGAAAATAGGAAATAAAGTAGAAAAACTGGATAAGATATGTCCTTCATTTAACCAACCAAGTTCGGCTTTTAGTGATTCAAATAAAGCAGTAAATAAGCTGATTACTATAATTAAAATATTGTAATTATTATGACGTAATCGAACATCTGTCAAATAAAACGAGAGAGCATCACGGATATAAATGATTCCCCGCAGATTTATATCAACACTTTTAGTTAAAAGATTTGATTCAACCATTATTTGTTTTGTATTTTATAAAAAAATGATAATACTAATTAGTATAAAAATAAAAGAATTGAAATATAAATAATATATATGGATTTGACTGAACGTTTGACTTTGTTTTATAAACAGTATTGTCCAGAAAAGTTAGATGATATAAATATGATTATTGATAAGTATTGCATGTATGAAAAGGATTTGTTTAAAAAATTGACACAAAAATATGGTGCTAAGCCGGACCAAGGTGTTAATAGGCGAAAGGAATTTGTTAAAATGGAAGATTCGAAAAAGAAATATTCGAAAGAAAAGGATAAAGAAAAAAATAATACTTATGTTTATATGGAAAAATTGTTAGGTAGTAAGGAATACGATTTGTTAAGTAAATTAGATGCTTTAGAAGGTAAGCCAATAACTAAAGAGTTACTAGCTATGATTTAAAATGTACCAACTTTATATTAAAATAAATTGACCAGTAGATTGTCATCTTGTTATTGCTTAACCATAAGCCCCGCACGAGTCACCTAGGTGACACATTTAAGATTTACATATAGTTTGAGTCACGTGTTAATCAAAAATCTCATCTATCAACCGCGGGGCTAATGGTTAAGATTCATATTTTTGTAAAATATTGCATCGTGCTATGCGAAGTAGCGAAACACAATTCCATACGGTATTGCTGTGGTTTTTTGCCATTGAGCACCAGTGCGAACCAAGTGGAAAATCTTTTGGATGATGGCTTTACAGAGTGTATGATAGGGTGTTCGCGGGGCGAGGTTTTAGGGAAAGTATCGTGAATTATTTTATCTGCGAATTTGAATACAATATTGGGAATTTATTTTTCCATTTAATTTTTCATGTATTTAAAATCGCAGAGAAAATAACGTCTCTATTGAAAATAGGAACAAAATATTTGGCAATATTATGACACAAAAAACTAAAAAACTAAAAAGAAATATTTCATTTACGAAAAAGGGCGGAAGTTCAGTGGATTTTAAAGAGACAAAATATCTAGCGGCACTGTTATATTTTAATGGATTTTTTTTACCCGTAGATGATTACACTCGGGGAAAGTGTTCAGATTTTGAAGATTCTCTAGCACGTTTAGCAGCTTTTTTACACCAATCGATCGAAGTTAATTCAATGAGCACATGTATGTATTTTAATAAGTTTATTAAAGACTGTCCAACTGTAAAAAAATTCAAAGAATTAAAATCAGAAGATGACTTGGTAGCCATCAAGCAAAAGATAAGACCGATTGTAAAAGATTTTTATGCTTTTATCTGTTTTAATTTAGATGCAATGTTATACTTGAAGCCAGAGAAATTAACTAAAGACGCAATTGTTTGGCTTCCAATCTTTTACCCAGTGTCGCAAATTAAAGGATTGCCACAAAAAATTAAACAATTATTAACAAACGAAAGGAATAGCAAATACATAATATCGGGGCATGAGTTATCATACATTAGGACTGACGATAAATATCGTTATGCGTATACTGCTTTTCCAAATATAAAGAGAACTCCTATTCAAAATATTTTAAAACAAGTTTCAAGTAGTAATAGCAATATTCCAGATGACCATAATATAATTTTTAAAATTAATATTCCCAAAAATACTGGGGTTATTTATTTTAGCGGCGCAGGACAATACATTTTACCCCGAGGATCCAAATTTGAACTTCATAAAATTAAAAATTTGAAGAATTATGTGGAATTTCATGTTACATATTGCACCGATAAGGATACGGATCATATGAAATCTTTCTTTAGTAGTGAAGATTACAATAAAAAATTAGATAGTTTTACAGAGTATAAGAAACAGTTTGAAAAATATTTAGAAAATCAATGGAAAACATCTAAATCTAATGTGAACCATTGGGTATTTGAAAAGCTTTCTTCCTGATAGAAACTTTTGTTGATAAAGGAAGTTGTTCACGGTTGCTTTGAATGGTGGATATGATTAGCCGATTGGAAACGACACTAACAAGATGGTTTTTAACTTTATGCGAAAGTCGATTGAATTAAGCTAGTATCTTGCCTTAGGGGTAGTCAATATTATTCCTTTCTCTTCTGGATGAGTGTATTCCAAGAATATGAACTACGAATCTTGTTATTGGAACCAAGACGGTCTGCACGGGTCTAAAGAAGCCTGCCGCTCAGCGGAGACATGTTTTTCTGACATTTGGTGTGGCGATAGCATCTCCACGCTGGTTCATCCATATATATATTTAAGGTGGTGAAGCTTGATAGGTGTTTTGCTAGCAGATGACCAGTACGAATAAATCAAAAAATTAATTTAGAGACGGTATTTAAGTGAAACAGAAACAACAGAAGGGATACTTATCGTAATTGTATTCAGAATCTTTTCTTTTTTTTTTCTTAATCTAGAAGAAATGCAGAAAAATGTGGAAAGCGAATAATCATTTTAATTGATATATTCTGTGTATTTTCATGTTTAGACTGAACCAAATAACATAAATGTAAATCTAACATTATTTTATAGATTTCATTTTGAGTATATAGACGTTCATTTCTGTTAAACTGCAAAATTTTACTTAATATTAAATCGATTCAATAATTATTGCATTCCATTTGATAAGAAATAATTTTTTCCCATCTTAATAAACGAGTTTCGAAATAGGGTTTTCTAAGAAACTAGTCATATATTTATTGAAATAATGATCAAACTGTAAAACATAAATATTAGTATACATAATATATTAAAAAAGATCATTTAACGTTCCTTGCGGGTGTTATGATGTGAATAATCGAACCTTGGTTTTTAAACAGCATAGTTCAAATATTAGAGATTTTTGGAAATATTTACTGGAGTTATCACAATTTATGTCGTTTAATTTTGTTTTTGCTTACTTATGTTTCTAAAGACGCAGACATAGTTAAAACGATTGATTGGTAAAGTTTTTAATATTTTAAACATTGTATTTTAATATATAAGACTACCATTTTTTGAAAAGCGTATGGGTTTAGGGGGATGTATTGGCACGGGTTCCAGAGGTTGAAATTGAAAAGAACACATTTTCTGAGGATCTCGTTCATAAATAGTTACTATTTTCTGAGGATCTTGTTCATAAATGTGGACTATTTCATGAGGATCTTGTTTATAAATATGAATTAATTCCTGAGGATTTTGTTCATAAATAGGTACTACACCAGTAAAACTATTTGGAGGTGTTTGCAAACAGCTAGGTGTATATTGTTCTTGTGCTTGGAGACACCTATTAAATTTATAACAGATATTTTTGACCCATGATTTACATTTTTGGTTTTTATTTTGTAGTAACTGATTGTTAGGTAAATAGTTTTTGATAAAATACGCCACCGAAAACTTATTTTGTTCAAACCAGTTTAATTTTTGATATGTGTGTTGACAGTTACGATTAATAAAATGGCAAATGGTTGTATGTGGTATTGGTATGTAGGTGATCGTTGTAGGAACCACAACAGCAGAATACGGATAATGATCATATTCTGGAGAATAGATTTCTATAGAAGCGTGAATAGTACAGACATATTGTGTATTCATTTTAGTTCTTATCTTTAAATTATCAATATGGACATTTTAAATATATCATTTTTAATGCATAGATGACTAGATTATTTCCAGTTCGAATAAAAATGAGTATAAATAAAGATCGATGATAGCTTGCTGTGATGTGAGTGATGAATGTTTAAAAAATTAAATATTATTTGTTGTCGATGCATTAATAGGTTTTGTTTTATTAAAGAGTATTAGCAATTATGATATTCATTCCAAGCGTCACTATTCACACTTTTTGTGAATTGTTTAATTTTTTCGAGACTCATAAATTTTGTCCAATGTTTAAATTCGCCTAGGGTTGTAATATAATTCCATTGTTCTTCAAATTGCATGTTACGATGATCACCAAAGACAAATGGTTGATTTATATGATATTTAATTAACCATTTAATATGTTTTTGTTCTTTTTTCCAAACGTTGTCAAGTGCACAATCATATTCCAAAATTAACCGTTGAACATCTTTTGGCAAATACATTACTCAATTGTGCTTTAATATTTTATAAAAAAAAAATGATACAGAGTATTTAAATATTATATTCTTCAAGGAAATCTTGAAGAGTTATAATTTTGACTCCTAAATTCATAGCTTGGTTTATTTTATTTGATTTATTATCTTTTGATGATGTAATTAAAATAAATGTTTCTTTAGTAATTGTATTGCTTTCAATTGCACCAACTTTTAATAATTTATCTGTAAGATCCTTATCTCTGAATCCAGTTAATACAAATTTTTTACCACTAAGAATATTATCTGTATTTATTGATACTGTAATTGGGTTTATTTTTTGATTTAATTTATATTCAAGATTAGTTGCCTTAATCCAAAATAGAAAATTTGGAATCATAATGACAAATTTTTCTGCTGTTTTATCAGCAAATCCCTCAATTTCAAGAAGTTTTTTCTTTTTTGTGCATATGGAATCATTTGCAGTTAAAATATCAGGATAATTTGCAAATATAAGCTTTAATTTTTTAATTCCAAATCCTCTTCCGAAAACATTTGATGCATGAATAAGGTCAACCAATGTAGCCATTTCCACTTTATTTTTAATGCCTTCATAAATTTTAGTTGCAAGTTTATCTTGAAATCCGTCAATATTTATAAAATCATTTTTACTCATATTTAAGATTTTTGAGACTGATGAAAATCCTGCATCAATAATTTTTTTAACAACACCCTCTGCCATTCCATCTACACCTATTGTTCTAAAAAAGGCGGTTATATTTTTGTGTTTTACAGTTAAATCGTCAGTTTTATTCGGTACCATAATATCAACTTCCGTATCATTCCAGACATATGGAATGGATGGCATATGTGCTTGATCTGCTTTAACAGAAACATTTAATATATCTGGTATAACAAAATTAGCGCGTGCGATTTCAACAATAGCACCAACGCCAATTTGATTATTTAAAATAAATTTAGCATTTTTACCACTTGCCCATTCAATTTTAACTCCACCCAAGTGAACTGGTTCAATATGTACACGAGGTTTTAAATAGCCATGTTTTGATGGTGCCCAGACAACCTCAAGCACTTTTGCCTCTGCTCTCTGATCGTCTAATAGCATTTTAAATGCAAAAGCATGGTTTGGATTTCCTTTAGTTCTCGGATAGATTTGATCATTGCAGCAAATAATTCCATCAATAGTAAAATCATAATTTTTTCTCCACTCAATAAGAATGTTAGATAATGATTCATTAGTTAAATTTTGGGTGGTATAATATTTTGCAACTTCAATATTAAGACTATTTAAATATGTGAATTGCTCCGATGGTTTCATAACTGGATGCATAACTTCATAAGCAACAAACGATAAGTCTTTTATCTTTTCAGCATGTAAATTTTTTTTTTGACTGACAATACTGGAAACAAAACTGCGCTCAATTTTAAATATATCTGCATATTTTGAGTTAAATTTTTCTTTAGAAATTATTAATTCGCCACGAATGACTACGTCATTATTTTTCGGTAATTTTAAATAAGGAATTAAATAACTGATATCAAATCCTTCAACTGCTGTACCACGAGTATATAATTTAGGTTCGCCATTAATTGTTGTATAAAGAGCGCTCCATCCATCTAATTTTGCCGAAATACAGTATGGACCTTCATATTTGTGTGTCCATTTTATCAGAGCACTAGGTGACTGTTTTATTTTATCCATAGACCACAATTCATACGGTAATTTGACCTTTATTTTTTCTATAACACATTTTGTATGACCTTCTTTTGCTGCTTCATTATGTTTGTATTTTTTAAGGACATATTCACGTAATATATCATATTGACTATCAGACATTAAAGGAGCATCTTGATTACAATAGTAAATATTATTTGCCATTCTAATCATATTACTTAGGTCCAATTCTGATAAATCATCGAGATAACTAATACCATTTGTTTTAAAATTTGTTATATTGGATTTGATTATATCTTGATCATTTGTTAGCATCAAATGGCTTTTTGTCTTTTTGTAGAAATTTTCCTTCATTTTTTTGGTATGTAATTTATTAGATTCGGACAAATGATTCATTATAAATAATTATATTTGTATTGGTTTTATTTTTAATAAAAATAATTTTGCAATTTTAAATTTATTTTTTATAACATCGAATATGGAAAGTAGTTTATGTCGATTTATATTTTGTTGTGGACATAAACCAAAAAAGAACACAGAGGAATCTAAAATTACACCAATAAAATATATTCACCTTAAGAAGATAACAAAGAAAAAGGGTAAGAATAACATTATTTATGTGAAAAGCACGGATCCTTCAATACTATAACAATAGCTTCCGTCATGATCATTAATTAACCAGAAAATAATGAAAGCACAGTATCAGACATAAAAATGCTATATATTATACGTGATTAGTAAATTTATCTTTGATTTTTGAAGATGGACGCAATTTCATTATGAACTAGTAGCAGATTTTGTATTTGTTACCTATTTTTTTTTCTTTCCTTTGCAGTTTTTGCTCTTGCTGCCTCTTTTGTGGCAATGACTGTTTAACCATTAGCCCAGCGCGAGTAACCTAGGTGTAATATTTGCGATTGACTATAGCGTGATTCACGTGTTAATCAAAAATCTAATGTACCAACCGCGGGGCTAATGATTAAAAATGGACAAACTGGTCTCGCTGTCCTTTAGGTCATATATGCGCTATGCCCCAATGCATACTGTTTTTTGGAATCCAGTGCAAAAAGATTGTTGGTACACCTTCGCTTAAGGATGGTGTATACACGTTGAGAACAATCATTCCTGCCACACACAATAAAAACGACTGCATTGTTTATTTTGGTAACAAAATGAACAAGCCCTATTGATTAATGGACAAGGTACTTATTCAGATTGCATCCGACTGCAACTTGTACTCGTTAAAAAAAACCATTATTGAATATAGATATTGAATTTACGGTATTGTCATGAAATTAGGGTCATTATAAAAAAATGATAGAGTCTCCAAGGCGTCTGATTATACTATAATTCTGTTAATTCGTGACAGCTTAGGTGGGGTCTGTGCATGACAGGTCAATAGGCAAAACTGCCACAAAGACTTTATTAACTCAACGAAGACGAGCATGCGTCCACCGCGGGCGCAGAAGTTTAATTTCCCCACGGAAATTGTCACCAAGAAGGAACGTGAAGAAGCACTACAGCGCCTGTGCATGCTCGTGAACCTGTGCTTGGAACAAAGCGGAGATATAAATCTCTGCATGTTTTCACGCGCCAAGTGCGCCGCGTTGCTTAATAAGCCAGATCGGGAGTTTCGCGCTAACTACAAGCTCCTCACGCAACGCGTGCTGCGAAAGCTTGCTAAGCTTACACTCGCCAATTATGTGAGCACGCTTCGCAGCACGAGTGAAGCAAAAGACGCAAAGCTTCAGCGGGTCGAGCGCGCCGCGGAAAGTCGGATCGCGCTGTTGGAGAACGAGGCGGCAACGTTGCGCGGGCAAGCGAAGGAGGCGGCAGAGTTACGCCTGCTGCTCGCGCAGTACGTAGACAACGCGGAAAAGATGCGCGGGCGGCTCGAAGTGGCAGAGAGAGAGGCGGCAAATTTGCGCGTGCAGCTTGCGGAGGCGAATGAGCAATGTGCTCATTGGTCATCGTTGGCGAGTAACCTCAAGGTGCAGTGCGACGCCGCGACACAACTCGCGGCTTTTTCCCAGCGCAACGAAGAGATCTTGCTTACGGACCACTTGCGCGATCAGATGCCGGGTGCGAACCTTAGACTCACACGTTTGTCACCCACAACGACGCAGCTAGTTAGCTACGAGCAGGCGACTGAGCGCCTTTCCGTGTCTACTGAAGGGGCAAACGAGCGTTTCATGTTTCACGGTACGCGCGGTGCTCCACCGGTCGAGGTTGCGTTAAGCGGCTTGACTTGCGCATGTTCCCGGGGAGGGTTTTACGGCAAGGGCTTGTACCTAGCGGATCGTGCACAGTACGTGGTCGATAACTTTGCGCACAGGTGCACAATTCCGGGGCATAATTTTGGCGCGCGACAGTTCCTTGTTGTGCGGACGACATTGGGACGGAGGAGGCGCATGGGCTTAGAAACGCGTCCGAACCTTGCGTTCCTCGAAGATCACGACAGCGTGTGGGGTGGACCGCATTGTGCAGGTCGTTCCCGCGCAGCCACCAACATGGCGGTTGTGTACGCCGATGACCAAGTGTTACCATGTTTTGTCGTTACGGTTGAGCAAGCCGCGCACCAGGCGCAAATTGGCGCGACTTTATCCACCTTTGTGAGTAGTCGAATCTAGGATTAGTAAGTTCTAGTTCCGACTTAGCGTCACTAGTCATCAAATCGTCGTCAAATTAAAACTGCGGATGCTTTTTTAAGTATTGCAGAGGACGATCGAGTTCACGGCACTGTGGTTTAGTTTAGTACATGTTGACAATATGCTGTGTATACTCGTACAAACATATCGAGATATTAAATAGCATGAGTGCGTCGGGGGTGTAAAATGTCCACCGAAGATAGCCATCCAAAGAGTATGACTGGCGATATGATTGCGAACATTCGTCTTGGACGTTTTCCTCCAGGTTAGGTTGTCCCGTTTGAGATAAGCCACTGGTTGCCGTACGCTTTGATGCGGTCGGAATTCTTCAAAAAAAAAGAGCATAATAAGCCCGTTATCCATAAGCCCCGCGGTTAATAGATGAGATTTTTGATTAACACGTGACTCAAACTATATCTAAATCTCAAATGTGTTACCTAGTTGACTAGTGCAGGGATTATGGTAATCTGCTTTTGCTGCTTCTTTTGCTAATTTTCATTTTTGTCTTTTGATTGCACTCTTTTTTGGAGGTCTTTCGTAGTTTTTTTGTGAATCCTTTACTAATTTAATAAGGCATGGGTGCTTTGTATTTCCTCACTTGTTCTTCATTGAAAATGACGTATCATCTATTTCTTTTTTGACCTCTTATCGCTTTTTTTTTTAAACTTTTATCATTTTCTTTTTTTATTATCTTTACAGTGTTCATTTCCAAACAAAATCCAAGGCGTTTTTATTTCGTTTCATCTCCTTTTCAGTTTTATCTGGCTTTTAAGTTGCATCAGCCTTTTCAGTTTTATTTGCCTTTTTAGTTTTATTTGGCTTTGGCTTGGGCTTTTCGGAAAAGGCGTATACACTAAGTTGAATGTCTCTTAGATCTATTTCTAACATCTCAAGTAGATAACCCTGTCCACAATATTTTATTGAAAAAGTCACTATATCTTCAAACCAATTTTTAGCGGCTACAAATATCTGAAAAAGGGGTCCTTGGATAAAACACATAGTATGATCCATAGAAGATTGAAAATTTATACGATGCAAAATTTTTTTATTATTAAATCTAAATATAATCAATATATTCAAACAAATGATGCAAATCATTTGTATTATTGTAGTTAAATTTAGATGAAACACATATTTATCATAATTATTTTCTAAATAATCACGAAGTATTTTAATAAACAAATCTAATATATTTGTCGGTGCAGATAATAAATTAACTATGGTCATGTTTACATTTTTAATTGTTTCATGTGGCGTTTTAGTTTTAGAGTTTTTTGTATAAATATAAAAATCAGATTCGCTAAAATACAGCCACCCCCAATATCCACCCCACACCACACGACCATCATGCAGTTTTCCTAGTGGGATAAGCATCATATCAATAGTGCTTTGATACTCTTTACTACCTGGTATTAAAGAAGATAATACTGTTAAATGTGATTTTATTGTTTCAGGAATATGTGAATGTGCAGGACAGATGTATTCTTGTTCGGAAAAATTATCCTTTATATGTTTCTCAAAAATATCTCTAAATTTTTGAAGTTCGACTTTAAATTCAGGATTATGGTATTCAAGTAAATCTAGAATACCTTTAGCTTTTGATTCATCTGATTTTGCATCAATACATTTTTCATACAATTTTGCGCTGTGTTCCTGATATATCCTTTGTTTTTGTGATTTAGCTGTAAGTTCGTATTTCGTAGGGGCTGTGTTAGCGTTAGATTGTTTAGATTGTTCTTGGTTTGGTGTTTGAGATGCCATTGCCGATGACGGCTGCACCGTTAGTTTGGGTCCAGCTACTTACACCCTGGTGCGTGGCGTGGCGGGTGTAGGATGCAAATGAGCCGTGATACTCCATTTTTTAAAAATCAATTTTAATTAATTAGTATGAAGAAAAGAGAATATATCCTAACATACAGATAAGTATAAAATATATATATAAATATATATAAAGTGTCAATGAATGGCGTGTTCACATCAATGATGTGTTATTTAAAGCGTTCTTCAGTAAGTTTATCAGAAATAGATAAGTTAGCAGAAAATACATTATTATTTTTTAAAATGGGTAATGAGAATTTGACACTTGATGAATTAAAAGATGAATGGAGGAATTTTCTGATTTCTCAAAAATACATAGCACTAGAGACACCTGTTGCATTTAGAAATAAGGATTTACATTTAAAACCGTATCCTATTAGTGAGGAAACTTATTTACAAACATTAAATGTGTCACCAATCATTGTTTCAACGGTTGAAATGACAGAACGCATGAGTTGGATAAATTCACAACCGATACATGAACAGCGTAGTAAGGAATGGTTTGAGATAAGAAATACCTTAATATCAGCAAGTTCAGCTCATAATATTTTTAAATCTGCAGCATCTAGAAAGACATTTAAGGAACAGAAAGCTTTTCCGAGTGAGTTTACATCTGGAGGTGGTGCGGCTTGTCAACATGGTATTAGATTTGAACCGGTTGCAACTGAATTATATTCAGTTAGGAATAAGGTAATTGTTGGAGAGTATGGTTGTATAAGACATCGTGAGATTGATTGTGTAGGTGCTTCTCCTGATGGTATTGTAACAAGTGAAGGTGATTTGTTTGGTACGATGTTAGAAATTAAGTGTCCATACAGTCGTGAGATAACAGGATATCCACCGATATATTATTGGATTCAGGTTCAGATTCAGTTAGAAGTATGTAACTTAGAGGCGTGTGATTTTTTGGAATGTAAGTTCGTGGAATATAAAAACATTAGCGATTTTATTAATAGAAGTTCTGATATGGAATCAGGCATAATAATTGAATATATGAATAATAATGAAAAAAAATATTTGTATAGTGGATTAAGGAAGACAAATGATGAGTATACGAAATGGTATAATGATACTTTAGATGAGATTTTGCCAGATGCATCGAATATTATATCAAAAATAACATATTGGACAATAGAAAAATATGTTTGTACAAAGATAATTCGGAGTCGAGAATGGTTTAAAAGTATTGTACCTGAGTTTTTATCATTTTGGGAGGAAGTTCAAGAATGTAAGAAGGGAGAAATTCCAGAATCACTGGTAAAAAAGAAAAAGAAGACGTCAATGGGTGCATCATATGCATTTAGTGATGATAGTTAACATTGTGCAATAATTTTACGTATATCAACTAGTATTTTTCCTAGAAGATTTTGTCCATTCCATTTTTCTCCATTTTTTGCTTGTGTCGTGGATATTGCTATACCCCATGTTGAGTCAGATGGTGAAGTATTAACTAAAATATTATTTTCGGTGGATAATAATAAAGCTTTTAGGTTTGAATTTTGTGTAAATTTGAGTAGATTAGCTTGTTTAACGATTTGATATTTAGTATCGTGCCATTTTTGTTGGGCTGTAGTATCTAGTTTTAAAGATCGCTCAAGTTCTAGAAGATCAATAGTATTTCTAAGTTTTAGGATGTGATTATATAATGTTAGATCCGTCATGATCATGGCTTTATTTGCAAGAATATAATGCAATACAGAGGAATATGTAACATTATCCTCAATAAATTGACAATAGTAATAAAGCGAAAGACCTGAATATGGTTCTTCTTCATTAGGGGAAGAGAAATAAATATAATTTGGTTTAAAAGATTGCAATGAATGTATTTGCTCTGTAATATATTTAATAACCTCATCATCTACAACAAATATATTAGTAGCCAAGAGTCCATTTGGTTCTTGTGCGGAATAATAGACTTGTGTATATCCACACGTAGTAATAATTTGTTTAATATGATTCATACACATATTTATTTTTGATTTAACATAATCATCTAATTTAGTATATCCTTTATTTTTTTTTCCTGTAAGCATACCTACGGAGCGTGGATAATTAGTGGCATACATATTATATGGTCTAATTATAGAGTTACCTTTTGATGCTTTAGTGCTTTTCATTCTTATTTCATCTTCATTGAAAATAAACAATGCATCATCATAGTCCTTGTTATTAATTTGCCATAAAAAGTCTCCAAATTGATTAGGACCTTTATAAACGGTACCAATTACTTCCATTTAAGGTTTTTTTGGCAAAACTAATATCAATTTTTGATATGATTATGATGAGAACTTAGTTGCCTTTTAATTTAACTTGCGTTTATTAAGAGTTAGTTTGTGAATTATTTTTAAGAATATTCGTAATCTTTTTTTTAGAAGATTGATAAATTATGAATTGGATTTGGAAGAGTGAAAGTGATTTCATATGTAAATTGCTACTAGTTTTTGTTTGGATACATTCAGAAAATAAATAGTTAAAGAAAATAATTTTTTTAATATATCTATAAAAGTTTAACCATAAGCCCCGCACGAGTCACCTAGGTGACACATTTGAGA
>CENJ01019028.1_pt1 | contig 15686 bp, 13 predicted proteins | sample 356161 | NCBI WGS metagenome assembly CENJ01 (sample SAMEA2619531, study PRJEB7988) | marine metagenome | biome: marine biome (ENVO:00000447); feature: surface water layer (ENVO:00002042); material: "saline water (ENVO:00002010), including plankton (ENVO:xxxxxxxx)" | depth 5 m
TTTGTTAATTGCAAGAAATCCAGCAAATGTTACAACTTCACCTTTAGCTTGAAATAACATTTTATCGTTAAACGAGTTTACTTTATAAGTAGTTCTTTCTATTTTTGCATCAGACATTTGAGATGCAACAGCTCTTTCCCATATTAGTCTATACAACTTATTTTGGTCGTTATCATTATCAATATTTTTTATATTAAAATCTGTTGGGCGTATGGCCTCATGGGCTTCTTGAGCTCCTTTTGTTTTAGTTTGGTAAGTTCTTTTTGTGAAGAAGCTACTACCATAACTTTTTACTACCAAGTCTTTTATTGAATCAACAGCTGTTTTAGATAAATTTGTACTATCAGTTCGCATGTATGTTATTATACCTTGCTCATACAATTTTTGTGCAACGGACATTGTTCTATTTACAGAAAAAGATAGTTTTCTTGATGCCTCTTGTTGTAATGTTGATGTTGTGAACGCAGCCTGAGGACTTCTTTTGGAGGGTTTCTTTTCAATTTTATTTAAAACATGTTGAAATTTAGATGAATTAATTAAGAATTCTCTAACATCTTCAATTTTATCAAATTTTTGATTTAATTCACAACTAAACATTTCACCGTTTTTAGTTTTGAAGCTTGATATAATTTTAAAACTTGATGATGATTCAAATTTATTTATTTCGTTTTCTCTTTCAACAATTAGGCGAACCGCAACTGATTGTACACGTCCTGCAGAAAGTCCCCTTTTAATTTTTTTCCATAAAAGTGGAGATAATTCAAATCCAACTAATCTATCCAGAACTCGTCTAGCTTGCTGTGCATTAACAAGGTTTTCATTTATTTTTTTAGGTTTTTTAATAGCATTTTGAATCGCTTCTTTTGTAATTTCATTGAAAACAATTCTATTTATTTTTTTATCTCTGACGTCGAGTGCCTGAGTTAAATGCCATGCAATTGCTTCCCCCTCTCGATCTTCATCAGTTGCTAACCATATAACATCAGCACTTTTTACACATTTTTGCAATTCCTTAACGATTTTTTTCTTGTCTTCACTTACGACGTAACTTGGAGTAAATCCATTCTCAATATCGATTGCTTTATTGCCTTTTTTTGGCAAGTCTCTTATGTGTCCTACACTAGATTCTACTATATAGTCTTTACCTAGAAAAGATTGTATAGTCTTTTTCTTAGCAGGTGATTCTACAATTAATAAATTTTTAGACAATTTTTTTTTTGCAAAAATAATGCAAGATTTTTTTTATGACCAAAAAAAAATGTACTAAAATTTTTATATTATGTATATAATATATATAAAATATGACATATTGTCAGTTTTACTTATCTTTGCAAAAATTTTATTACTCAATAAATGTTGATTGATCAAAACCTACTCACAAAAAAAAGAACTAAATCTAAAGGCAAGAAGATGTATATTGAAACATATGGTTGCCAAATGAATTTTTCTGATAGTGAAATTGTTGCAGCCATTTTAACTGAAGATAACTATATATCAACGAAGAATATTGAAGAAGCTGACATAATCCTTGTTAACACATGCTCAATTAGAGAAAAAGCCGAAGAAACAGTGAGAAAAAGACTCAAGTTTTACAACAGTGTAAAAAAAAGAAATAAAAACATGATGGTTGGTGTTATGGGGTGTATGGCTGAACGACTTAAAACAAAACTGTTAGAAGAAGAAAAATTAGTTGATATCGTTGTGGGACCAGATGCATATAGAGATTTGCCCAAATTAATTAAAAAGGTAGAAGATGGAAGAAAAGCAATTAATGTTATTCTTTCAAAAGAAGAAACTTATGGAAATGTTAGTCCTGTAAGGTTTTTATCCAATGGAGTAACAGCTTTTGTCTCTATAACTAGGGGATGTGATAACATGTGTTCATTCTGTGTTGTCCCTTTCACAAGAGGAAGAGAAAGGAGTAGAAATCCAAACAGTATAGTTGTTGAATGTAAAGAATTAATTAGAAATAATTTCAAAGAAGTTACTTTACTTGGTCAAAATGTAGACTCTTATTTATGGTATGGAGGTGGTCTCAAAAAAGACTTTAATAAAGCAAATGACAAAGAAAAAGCTGATAGCATAAATTTTGCCAAACTGTTAAGGATTGTAGCTGAAGAATGTCCTGAGCTAAGGATACGCTTTTCAACTTCAAACCCTCAAGATATGACCGAGGAAGTGATTAAAACCATGAAATCTTATCACAACATTTGCAACTACATACATTTGCCCGTTCAATCAGGTAGTAATAAGATTTTAAAATTAATGAACAGAGGATATACAAGAGAGGAGTATATCAATCTCATAGATATTATAAAAAAACATATCCCAGATTGTGGATTATCAATGGACATGATAAGCGGATTTTGTGATGAAACAGATTCTGATCACGCAATGACATTATCTTTAATGGATTACGTAAAGTATGATTATGGCTACATGTTTAAGTATTCTGATAGACCTAACACTCAAGCCCATAGAAAGTTGGAAGATAATGTTGAGGATGAAACAAAAGCAATTAGGCTTTCAGAAATTATTTCAAAGCAAAGACAACATTCATTGGAAAATAATGAAAGAAAAATTGGCAGCAAGTTTGAAGTATTAATTGAAGGTATTTCTAAAAAATCGGAAAATGATTTCTTTGGGCGAAACATGCAAAACAACGTAATCATTTTCCCTAGGAAAAAAGCAAAAATTGGAGATAAAGTTACAGTTGAGGTAGAAAAATGTACATCAGCAACACTAATTGGTAATATTATTTAAATGGATATAAATTCGATTAAAAGAAATTATGGGATAATTGGTAAAAGTATTGACTTGAATAGAGCAATTGACATTGCAGTTCAAGTATCATCTACTGAGATAACAACGCTAGTCACTGGAGAAAGTGGAACTGGTAAAGAAAATATTCCGAAAATTATTCACTCACTCAGCAACAGAAAACATGAAAACTTTATTTCTGTGAACTGTGGAGCTATTCCAGAAGGAACAATTGATAGCGAACTTTTTGGACATGTTAAAGGATCATTTACTGGTGCTCATGAAACTAGAAAAGGATATTTTGAAGTTGCAAATAAAGGAACTATATTTCTGGACGAAGTTGGGGAACTACCGATGTCAACTCAAGCAAGATTGCTTAGAGTACTTGAAAACGGAGATTATATTAAAGTTGGTTCATCAGAGGTTTCCAAAACTGATGTTAGAATAATTGCTGCTACAAATGTTAATCTCTCACAAGCAATCAAAGACGGGAAATTTAGAGAAGATTTGTATTATAGATTATCTACAATAAATATAAATCTGCCTCCTTTAAGAAAAAGAGGGGAAGACGTACAACTTTTATTTAGAAAATTTGCTGTTGATTTTGCAGACAAGTATAATACTGATCCCATTATACTTGATCATGAGGGTATTAAATTAATACAAGATTATAATTGGCCAGGAAATATTAGAGAACTTAAAAACTTTGTACAAAACTTATCAGTGCTAGAAAAAGAAAAAAACATTTCAAAGTCCAAGGTTGTTGAGTATCTTTCTTCAAAAAATCAAAATTTACCTATTATGAAATCAAACATTGAAGAAAATGATTTCAGTGAAAGAGAAATTTTGTACAAAGTTCTTTTTGATATGAAGAAAGATTTAAATCACTTAAAAAAAATAACAGACGAACTGATTGGTAAAAATAAAATTAACAAAGAAGAATTTGACGAAAACATATTACAGGTTGACAATTTTTATAAGAAAGATAACAAACAAGAAGAATATTTGATTGAGCAAAACCTATCTTTGTTTGAACATGAGAAAAATTTAATTTCAAAGGCGCTAAGCAAACATAGTGGTAAAAGAAAGCATGCTGCTAAAGATTTAGGAATTTCAGAGAGAACTCTATACAGAAAAATAAAAGAACTGAATTTGTAATTGAAAAAATTTCTCTACATACCTCTAATACTTATATTAAGCTCATGCGGTTTTTATACATTCAGCGGAGCTTCAATTAACGCTGATATAAAAAATATAAAGATAGGTTATTTTATTAATGAGGCTGAGAATTTTAAAGCAAACCTTGATAGAGATATTACCCAAAAGTTAACAGATTTCATAATTGAACAAACTGATTTAAGTGTCAATAGTAATAACTATGAGATTGAAATCAATGGCAAAATTATCAGCTATGATATTTCTCCAATATCTATATCATCAAACGATTTTGCTAATCAAAATAGACTTTCTATCTCAGTAAATGTTGATTTTAAAAATTACATAAATGAAAAAGAAAATTATAATCAAAATTTTACTAGATATGTCGACTACAAAAGTGATCAAAATTTAGAGGAAATTGAAAGTGAATTGACTGATCAAATTTTAGAAGAAATATGCGTAGATATCTTTAATAAAACGTTTGTCAATTGGTAGTAGAAGAAATATTTAAAATTATTGAAGTTGAGGAACTTCAAAATGATGAAAACTTGGCTAAAATCGATATATTTTTAAAAAAGCATAGTTTTCATTCAACAGCTTTAATAGCACGACTAATAATTCTTAAAAATATCGGTAGTGTTCGCTACACAAGTGAGTTAAAAAAATGTGCTTTGTACGTACAATCAAGAAAAAAAATTTTTAAAATACTTTTTAAAAACAAAACAAAAGTTTTTGTAGAACCAAATCAAAATTTTAACCAAAAACTCACAATGCTAGAGTGGATTGAAAAAATTGAGGAAAAAAAAGAGAATCCAAGTTTTTTTTCCGCCATAGAGACAGCTAAAAAAAGTTTGAGTGAAAATGATGATTTTATAACTGAAACTCTAGCAAATATTTACAAAGAACAAGGTCATTTTGACAAAGCTATAGACGCATTTGAAAAATTAATTTTGAAATTTCCAGAAAAAAATACGTTATTTGCATCCCAAATTAGTGACATAAATAAAATAAAATAAAATGTATTCAATATTTGCAATTTTAATCATAATAACTTCTGTTCTTTTGGTACTTGTTGTTTTAATTCAAAACCCTAAGGGTGGTGGTCTTTCTTCAACTTTTGGAGGAGGATCAAGTAACCAAATAATGGGAGCAAAAAAGACAACCGATTTTTTAGAGAAGACTACTTGGACATTAGCAATAGTGTTGATTTCATTAACAATGTTATCTAACTTTGCTATAACCAGAAATTTTGATTCTACAAACGAGATTAAATCTCAAGAACAAATTGATGAAGCTATTATACCTCAAAATTTACCAGAGGACAATCCATTAAATTAATAAAACTGACATAATTTCATAAAAATCTTGTTGGCATGATTTTTGAATATATTATTAATAAATTTTAAACAAAAATTAAAAATATGAAATTAAAACCATTAGCAGACAGAGTTTTAGTTGAACCCTCAGCTGCAGAAACAAAAACAACATCAGGTATCATAATTCCTGATACAGCTCAAGAGAAGCCTCAAAAGGGTAAGATTGTTGCTGTTGGCAAAGGAACAAAAGAAAATCCGCTAAGTGTAAAAGTAGGTGATAGTGTACTATACGGAAAGTACTCTGGAACTGATTTAAAATATGACGGAAAAGATTATCTTATTATGAAAGAATCTGACATTTTAGCAATAATTAATTAAAAAAATAAAAACATGGCAAAAAATATAACTTTTAATACAGACGCAAGAGATTCACTCAAAAAAGGAGTCGATGCATTAGCAAATGCTGTTAAAGTAACATTAGGTCCCAAAGGTAGAAATGTTGTAATTGACAAAAAATTTGGTGGTCCTTCAATAACTAAGGATGGTGTTACAGTAGCCAAAGAAATTGAATTAGAAGATGCAATGGAAAACATGGGTGCACAAATGGTTAAAGAAGTTGCTTCCAAAACAGCAGATATTGCAGGTGATGGTACAACAACAGCAACAGTCTTAGCTCAAGCAATTGTAAATGCTGGTTTAAAGAACGTAGCTGCGGGTGCTAACCCTATGGATCTCAAAAGAGGTATTGACAAGGCTGTTAATGAAATAGTTAAGAATATAAACAAAATCTCTCAGGAAGTTGGTAGTTCCTATGACAAAATTGAACAAGTAGCATCCATCTCTGCAAATAACGATAACATAATAGGATCATTGATCGCAGAGGCAATGAAAAAAGTGAAAACTGAGGGAGTTATTACTGTTGAAGAGGCTAAGGGGACAGAAACTAATGTTGAAGTAGTTGAAGGCATGCAGTTTGATCGAGGTTATTTATCTCCTTATTTTATTACTGACCCTGATAAAATGGAAACAGAGCTTGAAAGCCCATATATTCTACTCTTTGACAAGAAAATTTCATCAATGAAAGACTTACTTCCAATATTAGAGCAAACTGCACAGGGTGGAAAACCACTAATGATAATTGCCGAAGATGTAGACGGTGAGGCATTATCTACATTAGTTGTAAACAAACTCAGAGGTGCTTTAAAAGTAGCTGCTGTAAAAGCTCCAGGTTTTGGTGATCGAAGAAAAGCTATGCTTGAAGATATTGCAATTTTAACTAATGCAACTGTCGTTTCTGAAGAAAGAGGATTTAAACTAGAAAGTACTAGTATTGACATGCTTGGAACATGCGAAAAGGTTGTGATAGACAAAGACAACACTACAATCGTAAATGGAAGCGGTGATAAAAATAATATTAAGTCCAGAGTTAGCCAGATTAAATCACAAATAGAATCATCAACTTCAGATTATGACAAAGAAAAATTGCAGGAAAGGTTAGCCAAGCTTGCTGGCGGAGTTGCTGTTTTGTATGTTGGAGCAGCATCAGAAGTTGAAATGAAAGAGAAAAAAGACAGAGTAGATGATGCTCTTGCAGCTACCAGAGCTGCAGTTGAAGAAGGAATTGTTCCGGGAGGTGGAATTGCAATCATTAGAGCAGCAAAAACACTATCTAAAGTAAAAGGAGACAATGATGATGAACAAACCGGAATTAACATCATAGAACGTGCTGTGGAAGAACCAATTAGACAAATTGTAGAGAATGCTGGACTGGAGGGTTCAGTTGTAGTTTCAAAAATCAAAGATGGAAAAGACGATTTCGGATTTAATGCAAAGAATGAAAAATATGAAAATATGCTTAAAGCCGGAATCATTGATCCAGCAAAAGTGGTCAGAGTAGCATTAGAAAACGCCTCATCTGTTGCAGGTATGTTGCTAACTACTGAGTGTGTTATATCTGAAATACCTTCAAAAGAAGATCCACCTATGCCTCCTATGGGAGGAGGCGGAATGCCTGGAATGATGTAAAAAAATAAAAAGCCAAATACTAGACTTATTTGGCTTTTTTTTAATCTACATTATCATGCAAAAAACTATTATTCTTTTTTAAGGTAATGTCTTCACCATTTTGTTCTAAAGTAAAATTGGTTGTATCTTCTTTATCAGATTTAGGCACATTTTCCAATGTTACATTGTTTCTTTTGTAAGCTGGTTGTTCTTCTAAATAAGTTAAACCTGATGGCGTTCTTAACTTTTTTGAAATTTCTCTCAGCCTTTCTTCCCTTTCTCTAGACTCTAAGCTTTTATTAGAAATAGAACTAACATTTTTATCTATTTCAGTTTTAGAGCTATCTGTAATATCATTTTTTTCAAAATTATTATCACTTAAATTATCTTCATTTTTTATTTCATCAATTATAACTGCTGGATTATCGATATTGACTTCCTCTTTTATTAGCTCTGCGTTGCTAATATGATCTGGTTTAATTTCACTATCAAGCTCAAAAATAATTTTATTTTCATCAACGAATGATTTATTATTAATATTATTTTCATCAGAAGTGCTAATCTCTTGAACTAAAACTTCATTATCAAAATTAAATATTTTTGTTTGTAAAATTTCTATTTTTTTATCCTCATCTTCTGCAACTTTTTCTTTTGTAATATAATCCTCAATATTATTAGAGTCCGAAAGATTAATTTTTACAGGATCTTTATCGATCTTTTGCTCAAATCCAGTTGCAATCACAGTTACACTAATTGAAGACTCTAAGTCATTATCAATGCCAACTCCTTCAATTATATTTACATCATTTCCGGCTGCTTGCTGTATTTTGCTTTTAATTTTATTTAATTCAGACATTTTAATTTCATCATCACCTGGACCAGTTACTATCTTTAATAATACCTGCTCAGCACCGAAGATATCGTTATCATTAAGTAAGGGAGAATCTAATGCACCTTCAACAGCTTCAATAGCACGATTTTCTCCGCTGGCCTCAGATTGACCCATCACTGCTGTACCACTATTTTGTAAAACTCTTCTAGCATCATTCAAATCTATATTTACTAGAAGATGTTGTGAAATTACTTCTGCTATTCCTTTAGTAGCTGTATTCAAAACCTCATTAGCTTTCGCAAATGCCTTACTTAATGTTAAATCACCATATACTTCAATTAGCTTATCATTATTAATAATTAATAGTGTGTCAACGCTTTTTCTTAACTCAACAAGTCCATCCTTTGCATATTTTTTTCTATTTCCACCTTCTGTTGAAAAAGGATTAGTTACTACACCAACTGTTAAAATTCCTTTTTGCTTTGCAACTTCAGCAATTACTGGAGCTGCACCTGTTCCAGTTCCGCCGCCCATTCCAGCAGTAATAAATAACATTTTTGTATTTGAGTCCAGCAACTCATTAATTCTATCTATACTCTCTTCAGCAGCTTTTTTACCAATATCAGGATTTGAGCCTGCACCTAATCCTTCAGTTAGCTCAGCTCCTAATTGAATTTTAACTGGAACTTGACTTGCTTCAAGAGCTTGAGAATCTGTGTTACATACAACAAAATCAACTCCTTTAATTCCGTTAGAATGCATATAATTAACTGCATTACTACCACCTCCTCCAACTCCAAGTACTTTTATTACTGAAGATTGATTTTTTGGTAATTGAAATTCAAAATTTGTTTTCATCTTTATTATTTTAATTATTCAATTTCTTCATCAAAAAAACCTTTAATTTCCTTAAAAATTTTTAAAAGTGAAGTTTCGCTTTTATTATTATTTTTTTTACTATTTTCATTTGAAGGCATACCTTGAAAGCCTTTCATCACAAGACCTGTACCTGTAGAATACATTGGGCTTGTTATATTATCTTTAGATTCCTTCCCAAGATGTTCATTAGGATAACCAACTCTAGCTTCCATACCAGTGATAAATGAAACTAATTGGTTTAAATTTCTTAATTGCGCTCCTCCTCCTGTTAAAACTATTCCGGTCATTAGCTTATCTTCGTATCCTGAAACTTTAATTTGATGATATACAAGATCAATTATTTCTTTCATTCTTGCACTAATAATTTCAGTAAGATTTTTAACAGATATTTCCTTAGGCTCTCTTCCTCTAAGTCCAGGAATAGACACCATTACATTATCATGATCATCACTATGAACCGCAGAGCCAAATTTTATTTTTAATAACTCCGCTTGCTTTTCTAGAATTGATAACCCAGTCTTAATATCCTTAGTAATAACATTACCGCCAAATGGTATGACCGCAGTATGTCTGATAACTTTATCTAAAAAAATTGCAACATCAGTTGTACCTCCACCAATATCAACAAGAGCAACTCCTTCTCTTAACTCGTCCTCGTCCAATGTTGCCAGTGCTGAGGCAAAAGGCTCTAGTATTAACTCTTTAGTTCTTAGTCCCGCTTTTTCAACACAGCGAATAATATTTCTTACTGCGCCTACTTGAGCTGTTATGACATGGAAATTTGCAGATAATTTTATTCCAGCCATTCCTCTTGGATCTTGTATTCCATCTTCCCCATCAACTGTATACTCTTGTGGAATTACATGAATAACTTCTTCACCAGGAATAGTTATCAACTTAAACATATTTTCTTTAAGCTTTTTCATATCACTAATGTTAATTTCATTTTCGACATCATCTCGAACTATTTCACCTCTATGTTGAAGGCTTTTTATGTGTTGACCAGCAATTCCAACATAAACTTCATTTATGTTATAATGCTGACTTGCTTGATTAATTGCCTCTTTAATTGACTCAACTGTTCGATCTATATTTGCAACAATTCCTCTGGAAACACCATATGACTCAGACTTACCTTGAGCAACAATTTCTAATTTTTTGTACTCATTCATTTTACCTACCATTAGTGATATTTTAGTAGTTCCAATATCAAGACCAACTACTATATTTCTACTTTTGTCTGTGTCAGTCATTTTTTAAACAAATTATTTGATTTTGATACTCTAAATTTATTTCGGAATATTTTTCCCAACCATTTTTTGGTATAATTTTATCATAAAAAGTCATCATTTTTTTAATCTTAAATTCTAGATTATTCAAACTTCCTAATTTAATTTTATGACTTCCAATAACTGGTATAAAAAAAGCTTCGCTTGATTCATTGACAAATACTTCTGAAACTTGATTTGACAGAAATTTATTTGAATTAATTTTCTTTGCTAAATTTAATATTAAATGGTCTTTAATATTTTCTGTATATCCAGTAAATAATATTAAGTCAGCAGTATATTTTTCGGATAAAGGTATTCTCTTACAATTGGAATCTAAGTAATATGATTGATTTTCTGAATTAAAAACTCTCACGACTGGCTCAAACTCATAATAACTCAAACTTACCTCCCCATTCACACTAAAGTAAATTTCAGCACTTTCGATATGACTCATCTTTTCTAATTCATTTTCTAATGAACTTATTTCTTGATGATTACCGGTCAATACAATTTGCTTTACATCATCTAAAATTTTGTTCTGATCAGTATACAAAGTCTCCGCAGAGATTTTAATTTTTTGATTTAATTGCTGATTATATTGAGTTTGAAATTTAAAAACTAAAATAAACAACAGAAAGGAAATTATTAAGCTGATAAAGATTTTAGTATAATTATTTAACAAAGTATTCATTTTTAATTTGTTCAACTAAACTGGAAATATTACCTGCTCCCATTGTCACTAAAATATCAAAGTCGGATTTATTTAAAATATTTAATACCGTTTCTTTTTTTACTAATTCTTTATTTTTATTTCTACACTTTTTTAAAAGTTTAGATGAATCAATTCCTCTTATAGGTTTTTCTCTTGCAGGAAATATGTCAAGTAAAAGTAAATGATTGGGTAAAGATAACACATCTGCAAATTCATTCATAAAATCTCTTGTCCTTGTATAAAGGTGTGGTTGAAAAATAAGTGTTAACTTTCTGTTTGGATACATTTTGAATAAAGTTTCTAAAGTCTCCTTTATTTCGCTGGGATGATGAGCGTAGTCATCAATAAAAACTTTATTTTTTGATTCAAAGTGGATTTCAAATCTTCTTTTAATTCCCAAAAAAGAATTAATTGATTTAACAATATCTTCTTTTTTAACATCCAATTGTATGCAAACTAAAATTGAAGCTAAAGCATTCAAAATATTATGTTTTCCAGGTAAACAAAAAACAATCTCGTTAGTAAAGAAAAATTTAGAATTTGAATTAATAAAATTAAAACTTGAGTTTCTGTTTGTTATTTCATAAGAGCTAATTCTAAAATCAGTATCTTCAGAAAATGAATAGGTAATAATATTAGAAAAATTAATATTTCCCAGTTCTTGGAGTGCTTTATTTTCGATTATTAAAACTCCATCACTAGCTATCTTACTTATAAATTGATGATATGCTTTTTTTAAAGAGGAAGTTTTTGTATAGATATCTGAATGATCCATATCAACAGAAGTTATTATTGCAATATTTGGTGATAGTTTTAAAAAGGACTTATCATATTCATCTGCTTCCACGATTATAAGTTTACTATCAATCTCTCCACCTATTAAATTAGAATTCTCGTTTCTGCTTATACCACCTATGAAGGCTGTTATATTAAAACCTGTATTGTTTAATATATGAGATATTATACTTGTTGTTGTTGTTTTTCCGTGAGTACCTGCAACAGCAACTAAAAATTTTTTTTCACATATTTTTGATAATATTTCTGATCTTTTTTTGACATTAAAATTATTATTAGTAAAAAAATTTAAAAAAATATTATCATTTTTGATTGCTGGAGTATAAACTATTAAGCAACTCTCTTTATCTTTAAACAAATTATTATCTAAAATAAAATCTAAATTTTTCTGACAATATGTAATTTTTGAACCTTGTTTTTCTAACGAAATACAAATATCAGATCTGAGAATATCGTAACCATAAATTATTTTATCTTTATTTAAAAAATATTTGGCTAAAGCACTCATCCCAATGCCACCTATTCCGATAAAAAATATTTTTTTATAATTTTTAAACATCTCTTAATAGTTCTCTTGCAATATCAAAAATTGTATCAGTTGCATGATTTTTTTCTAATTTTTTAATATTAGATGAAAGATCTTTTCTAAGTTCTTTACTCAAAATAAGTTTATTAATTTCATTTACAATTTTAAGATTTGTATCATCATCATTAACAAGCAAAGCAGCATTATTATTAACTAACGATTGTGCATTTTTATACTGGTGATTTTCTGCAACATTAGGAGATGGTATTAAAATAACCGGTTTACCAACTACTGTTAGCTCAGAAATAGCTATTGCACCAGCTCTAGATATAATTATGTCAGCTGCAGAGTATGCATAGTCCATATCTTTGATAAATTCAAATAAAGCAATGTTTTTTTCTTTAGCTACAGCACGCTTGGCTTCATTGTAAAATGTTTTACCAGTCTGCCATATTAAATTAATTTTTTTTTCACTGAAAAAACTAATATTTTGTTTGATTGCATTGTTGATACTAAATGCACCTAAGCTACCACCAATCGAAAGTACTGTAAAATTGGATTTTGGTAATTTAAAATAGCTATTGGCCTCAACTTGCTTATGATTTTTAAAAACTAATGATCTTATTGGGTTACCAGTTAAAACAACTTTACTTTCTGGAAAGAAATTATCCATATTTTCATAAGCAACACAAATTTTATCAACAAACTTTGAAAGAATTTTATTGGTAATTCCCGGAAAGGAGTTTTGTTCCTGTATTATTGAAGGTATATTTAAAATAGATGATACAAAAAGTAAGGGGCCGCTTGCATATCCACCTGTACCTATCACTAAAACTGGCTTATATTTAATGATGATAAATAAAGAGCTGATTAAACTTACGATCAATTTAATAGGTAAAAATAAATTCTTAAAAAAATTATTTCTTTGAAAGCCAGAGATTGGAATAGATATAATCTTATATCCGTAGCTTGGAACTTTTTTCATTTCCATTTTTCCTCTTGCGCCAACAAAAATGATTTTCAAATTTTGATTTTTTTCTTTTATTTTATCAGCTATAGCTAATGCAGGAAAAATATGACCTCCACTTCCTCCTCCGCTAATTAAAATATTATTCTTTGTCATACTCTCTATCATTTGAATCTCTACTAATACTCAACACAACTCCTATTGAAAAACAAGTAAATAAAATAGATGTCCCTCCCATACTAATAAGTGGTAATGTCTGTCCTGTTACAGGTAGTATATTTACTGCTACCAACATATTCACAAATGCTTGTATTACAAGACTAAAAACTAAACTCACAGCTAATAAACTTCCAAAGACACTTTCAGTTTTTAAGTAAATAATTATCGATCTATAAAGAAGAATTAGATACAATAAAATTGGCAATATCGCTCCAATAAATAATCCATATTCTTCAATCATGATTGCAAAAATAAAATCAGAATATGAATATGGTAGTAAATCTCTTTGAACACTTTTACCAGGGCCTAACCCTAGAATACCTCCTTTTTTTACAGCAATGAGAGCTTGAGTAACTTGATAATCTTTATTTAATTTATCATCTTTTTCATCAAAAAAACTATCAATTCTATTTACCCAAGTTTGAGATCTTGGAAACAAATCTTCAAGATTTGAATATTTTGTTGAAAGATAAATAGATAATGAAATGAAAATTGAAGATGATACAATAAGTGAAATATGTTTCAAATCTATATTTGACAGAAACAACAACAGCAGAACATTAGAGAAAATTAATGCTGATGTAGAAAAGTTATTAGGTAAAACCAATAAACAAATTGTTGATGCTGGTAATAATAAGTAGAGAAATAGACCTTTAAGTTTCTTTATTTTTAATCTGTATTTACTTATTTGCCTACACAAATACATAATTATAGCGAGTTTTGCAATGTCAGAGGGCTGAAATTGTTGTCCTGCAACTGATAGCCATCTAGACGCACCATTAATGTTTATCCCAAAAAAAAGAACACAAAAAAGCAGAAAAATACTAATCCAAAATAAAAGTAGTCCAATCCTCGCAAAATATTTAAACTTCAAGTTATGTATAAAATACATACAAATCAAACCCAAAAATATCTTTGAAATATGATTAAAAAGATAACTTATCCCCGCTGTACTATAAACTACAAGAACTGATAACGTAAATAATGAAAAAACAACTCCCCAAATCGTTTTATCTCCTTGTAAGCTTAAATTACTCATAACTGACGAACAGCTTCCTTAAATTTAGAACCTCTGTCTTCAAACGATTTAAACAGATTAAAGCTAGCACAAGCTGGAGATAACAATACACAATCTCCATCGCTTGAAAGATCATACGAAAGGCTAACAGCTTCTTTCATTGAACCAACATTAAAAATATTCTCAACTGCTGACTTAAAAGATTTATTTATTTTTTTATCATCACCAAGTACGATAATAGCTTTCACTTTATTTTTAACTAAATTGAAAAGTTCATCGTAATTATTTCCTTTATCAACTCCTCCTGCTATCCAAACTATACTTCTAGTCATGCTTTCCAAAGCGTACCAAGTTGCATGAACATTAGTAGCTTTTGAGTCATTTATAAATTCAATGTTATTTACTTTTAATACAGACTCGAGTCTATGTTCAACATTTTGAAAATCTTGCAATGATTTACGAATTAAAGAATCACTTATTTCAAAAACTCTAGCTGAAATAGCAGCAGCCATTGAATTATAAATATTGTGCTTCCCTTTAAGAGATAATTGATCTATGGTCATTTTTTTATTTTTTAGATTAATATTTATTTTATTTTTTTTAAAAAAAATTCCATTTTCAAATTCACGTTCTAATGAAAATGGAATTTTGTTAGCATTTGTTTTTAAATCCTTTAAGCATTTATCATCATAATTATAAATTAGATAGTCTTCTTTTTTCTGGTTTTTTGTGATCATAAATTTTGATTTTCTGTATTCATTGAAATTTGAATATCTATCTAAATGATCATCTGAAATATTAAGGATTACGGAAATATGTGGTTGGAATTTATTTATGTTTTCGAGTTGAAAACTACTTACCTCTAATACTATAATATCATAGTTATTTTTTAATGAAAGCTCATGACAGAGACTATTTCCTACATTACCTGCTAACAATACATTTAATGCAGTTTGATTAAAAATATGTTTAAGCATCAAACAAGTTGTAGTTTTACCGTTAGTACCTGTTACTGCAATAATTTTCGAATCTGTATTTTCAAAACCATATTCAATTTCCGAAATAATAGGGATTCCCTTTTCTTTTATTTGTTTTACTATCAAACTATTATCAGAAATTCCTGGACTTTTAATGATTAAATCTGAGCTAAATAAATTGTTAGAGTGATATCCCTCCTCATAATTTATGTAATTTGATTTTAATATTTGTTTTATCTTATTATTTAATTG
>CENJ01019693.1_pt1 | contig 15674 bp, 13 predicted proteins | sample 356161 | NCBI WGS metagenome assembly CENJ01 (sample SAMEA2619531, study PRJEB7988) | marine metagenome | biome: marine biome (ENVO:00000447); feature: surface water layer (ENVO:00002042); material: "saline water (ENVO:00002010), including plankton (ENVO:xxxxxxxx)" | depth 5 m
CCTAAGCGAGCTAATATCTCAACGACCAAAGCACCGACAAGTGTATTAAATTTGGCTTGAGCCTCGGGATCAATTGAACTATTAGTAGAAACCATAAATACAAAGTATAATTAAAAAAGATAAGATTCAAATGAAAGCAGTCATTTCTTATTAATAAAGAAACACTTAAGCTTTCAAAAACGATTCAAAAAACCTGTTTTTTTATACACTTTACGAAGTGTTTTATAGGCGAGTTTTTGGGCATTTTCAGCACCCTCTTTTAGTACTGATTCCAAGTATTCTTTATCTTTCATTAATTCGTAATAACGTTCTTGTACCGGTGACAATTTGCTAATTATTAGATCGGCCAAATCAGACTTCAGGTCACCATATCCTTTGCCTGCATACTTTTTTGCAATAGCTTGAGGTGATTCACTATTGAATGAAGAATATATATTTAACAGATTCGTAACCCCCGGCTTATCGGTTGAAACTTCGATTTCTGAGGACGAATCAGTCACGGCACTCATGATCTTTTTTCTAATCACTTTAGAATCATCCAAAAGAAAGAGTGTGGCATTTTGATTTACATCACTTTTTGACATTTTTCTATTAGGGTCCTGTAAGGACATGATTCTTTGACCTTGTTTTGCTATATAAGGTTCAGGGATGTTAAAGGTGTCTGAATACTTGTGATTAAACCGTTGGGCAAGATTTCGACAAATTTCTAAATGTTGTTTTTGATCTGCACCCACTGGTACTGAATTAGCATTGTATAAAAGAATATCCGCTGCCATCAGCACAGGATACATTAATAAGCCTGAATTAACAAAGATCTTAGATTGAGAATCATCATTTGCATTTGAGTCGTAATCGTCGTTAAGATGCTTTGTTTTGTCTTTAAATTGGGTCATCCGTTGAAGTTCACCTAATGGAGTAATACAACTTAAAATCCAAGCGAGTTCAGTGTGGCCTGTTATATGTGACTGAACAAAAATATTAGATTTCTTAGGATCAAGTCCACATGCGATATACTGGGCAACGCATGATAATGTATTTTTCCTCAATTCTGATGGTGTGTATTCTACAGTAATTGCATGAAGATCGACTATGCCGAAAAAACAATGATTTGATTCAAGCATGTCTGCCCAATTTCTTATAGCCCCAAGATAGTTGCCTATTGTCAACCCACCGGTTGGCTGTGCACAGGTTAAAATAACTGGTTGTGTGTCGCTCATGATATTTAGCTTATGGATGACTAGTTAACTTCGGCATAAATTACAATAACAGACTGCCTTACCTTCTTCATTGCGATAACGAAATTCAAGTTCTGGGTTTGAGACATCACTTTTAGCACATTGACTGCATATATGCATTGCCTCGCCTTTTTCTACAGATTGTTTGCGGTGTGAATGTAATCGTTTTTTTTGCTTAAAATTCAGTTTAATCGTATCGTAAAAAAACAAAACAAAGGTTAATACACAAATAAGCATTAGTATCCGATCCATAAGCGTTGCTGCACCAATAAAGGATAAAGCATAAAATACACATGAAATCATAGCTAAATATTTGACCTTTAATGGAAGAACAAAAAATAGGAGCATTTCAAATTCCGGATTTATGACAGCAAAAGCTAAAAATATAATAAAAAAGAAACTGTAAAAGAAGACTTGTGGGTTAATGAATATGAGAAAGTCTGATGGAATGAAAAATATTAAAAATGCCGCAATAATGCTTAAGGAAAAAACAAAAAGGCAATAAAGGTTGAATAAGAATGAACCCCAATAAGCTTCTAAATATTGTGAGATAATTACAAAGACATACCAATTTATAATTAAATACAGTAAGCCCATGCCTAAGTCAGGGATTGCTGGAGGGATAAAGCCAAAAGTGAAAAGCCTCCATATTTGTCCCTCTCCAATAATTTTAGAGGGAATTAATAAGAGAGACTCAAGGCTTATAATTCCAGAAAGAATCAACAAATAAAATATAGCCTGTAGACCAACGATATAAATCCCAATATTTTCTATCGTCCAATCTTTGTATTTTGCTTCGAGTCGCTTTAACTTTTCAATTAACATATCGAATTTCAGGAAATCATATTAAGAACAAGCAGATGTAGCAGGAAGCAACTAACCAAAGCCGCCACCACATCATCGAGGACACAGCCAACTCCGCCTTGGATACGCTCGATTTGGCGAATACCTAATGGTTTTAAAATATCAAAAAAACGAAACAGTAGAATACCTGATAAGTAAATGGGCCAGCCACCAGCCTCTAAGACGTTTGGGTTAAAAGCATTTAATCCAAGAAAGATAAAAGGAACTGCAACAAATTCGTCTAATATAATAGAACTAGGATCTTTTTGCATCATATACTGTTCAGCCGTATCACAAATAGCAGCTGCTACATAAGTCATGATGCATAAAGCAAAAATATATACAAAAGAGCTAAAATAATGATAAGTAATCGCATAGAAGAAAAAACCAAATATCGATCCGAAAGTCCCCGGCATCTTTGTTTTTGTTCCAACATTGCCTAAAGTCGCTAAATTTAGGATTAAAGGTTTTGGCAATAATCGAGCCCAGAAAAATGTGTGATTTAACTTCATTTATTTTCAAGGAAATATTTCATATAATGGATACCAGAGCTTACACTGAGCACTAACGAAGCAAAATAAATAATATAGGCAGATAGAGTCAATGTATGAATAAACAGATCATTATTAAAACCTGATTCAGCAGGATAAGAGTGACATAAGGAAATGAACATTCCTAAAAATAGAAAAATGAATTGAAATACGGTTTTGATCTTACCTGTATTAATTGCTCCAACAAATACATTTTTTTGATGCAATACGTAGCGCACCCAAGTCACTAAGACATCTCGGAAAACATGAATGAGCAAAAAGAGTGAGAGCACCCAAAATGAAAAAATATTTAAATATATTAAACAGATTAGAATGCCAAAAAAGAACACCTTATCGACTGTGGCATCAAGGGATTTACCTAAACCAGAAACAGCATTAAATTTTCTTGCGATATAACCATCTAAAAAATCAGTAAATATTGAAAAACAATACAAGATTAGTGCGATCCATTGATACAATGGTGCATTTTTAAATAAGAAATAGCCAATAGCAAAAATTGCAAAAAGGCGGGAAATAGTCAGGATGTTGGGCAAATGTTTCAAAATGCTTCGATTAAGTTTAATAAATTATTAATTTGCCTATCCTTATTATATCTTGTGTAAGTTTCGACTATATAATTTAAATATTATTTAAATAAATGAGAAAAGCGATTTATCCAGGTACTTTCGACCCAATAACTAATGGGCATATCGATGTCATACACCGAGCGAGTAACTTATTTGATTCTATTACTGTGGCAGTTGCCAAAAATGCGAGCAAACAACCCATGTTTGATGAAGAAAAACGTGTGCAATTAATCAAAGAAAATTTTGAAAAATCAAGCAATGTAGAGGTTATTGCATTTGATGGATTAATTGTTGATTTAGCAGATAAATTGGGAGCCGTGGCCCTAATAAGAGGTCTTAGGGTAGCATCAGATTTCGAATATGAATTTCAAATGGCTCAAATGAATCGTCATCTTAATGATTCCATTGAAACAGTATATTTAATGCCAACTGAAGAGCATTTTTTTACTAGCTCAAATTTAATCAAACAAGTCTTCAAATTTACAGATCGAGAAAAACAATTAATTCCAGAAAACGTACATCAAGCACTTGTTAATTATTATAAAAATAATTAATTGCCGAATCGTATATCTATGAATTCCGTTACTCAAAAAGGTCCGCAAACGCTTAAAATCGTCTTTTTAACTTTATTTTTGGATCTTGTAGGTTTTTCAATAATCTTTCCTCTATTTCCTGATTTACTGGATTATTATATTCCTGAAGCTTACACATCCGGTTCTACAAGCCTTTTAGCTCAATTAATCGCTCCATTGTATCGCTTAGCAGAGCTGAGTTCTCATTCAGATCCCAAATTCATTACTACTGTATTATTCGGAGGAATACTCGGCTCTTTTTATTCTTTGCTACAATTTATTTTTGCACCTATCTGGGGTAGTTTATCCGATACTCATGGACGGAAAAAAATTCTTTTAATAACAATTGCAGGTTTAGCATTGAGTTATTTAATTTGGGGTCTCTCAGGAAACTTTTGGATACTCATCATTGCTCGTTTAGTTGGCGGTGTCATGGGTGGAAATTTATCTGTAGCAACAGCAGTTGTAGCGGATGTTACTCCAAAGGAAAAGCGTACTTCAGGAATGGCAATTGTCGGAATTGCATTTGGATTAGGATTCATTATGGGTCCAGCGATTGGTGGATTTTTAGGTCAGTTTAACCTATTAGATAGTTACCCTTCCCTAGCATCTTTTGGAATAAATCCTTTTTCTATTACTGCTTTCTTCAGCTTATTGCTTTCATTAATTAATCTAGTTTGGGTCTATTTTAAGTTTGAAGAAACTCTTCCCTCAGAAGCACGAAATAAAACTCAACCTGAGCCTTTCAAGTTATTCAGTTTATTTCACCACAAGAATAAACAAATCAAGTCTCTGAATTTAACATACTTAATTTACATGACAGCCTTTAGTGGTATGGAGTTTACGTTAACATTTCTTGCAGTTGACCGTTTCTTTTTTTCAACTGTCCAAAACGGAATTATGTTTGTCTACATAGGATTATTACTAGTCATTACTCAAGGGCTATTAGTACGCAGATTCAGTCCTGTCTTAGGGGAATATAAATTATCTACTTTTGGTTTAGCATCAGGGGTAGTCGCCTTTATCTTATTATCTCAATCAACCGAAATTATTCTCTTTTTCATTGCACTTGCTTTCATGGCATTATCTATAGGCCTTACCTCTCCGTCTATGAGTGCACTTGTTTCGCTATCTGCAAACGAGCAAGAACAGGGAGAAATACTTGGGCTCTTTCGATCTGCAGGCTCATTTGCTAGGACCATAGGACCTCTTATTGCTTCTAGTATGTATTTTCTACTTGGAGATAGAGTAGCATATTTATTAGGTGCGTTTCTTGTAATTATTGCACTATTTTTATTCAATTATAAAGTCAGTCTACGGACAAAAAATACAGGTGACGCTAATCCCGCATAGCGGAATTGTACACTAAGCCAATTGGAGTATTAGACAGATAGGCGCATACTGATAAGCGCAGATATTGAACTAAACCTTTTAAATTAAAATAATACGCAGGTATATACCTATGAATTAAGTTCTACCCAGCGTTCAATTGATAAGATTGTCCAAACTTCTTCGTTTCCATTAATGTTTGTACTTACTGAATCATTGACTTTCTTGCCAATAATACCTTGAGCTAACGGAGTTTTATAAGAAAGAATGTCATTATCAGGATCACTATCCCATGCCCCTAAAATAGAGTACTTTCGGGTTTCATTAGTTGAACCTTCCTTCAATGTAACGACATTGCCGATGCCAACACTTTCCTTATTTGCATCAGTGAAATCCGTTACATTGGCAATTGATAGATTTACCTCTAACTCGTTTTTACGGGCAAGTAATAAATCTTGATCCTGTCTAGCCATTTTATACTCAGAGTTTTCTTTTAAATCTCCGTGCTCTCTAGCTGTAGCAATTGCTTCTTTGTTTTCAGGAATTTTTACATTTATCAACTCCTCGTATTCAGATTTTGCCAAATCAAAACTCTTCTGTGAAACGACCAATACATCGGTATGCTCCTCTGCACTCACTGTAGCTTCTGCAGATAGTAAGCTTTGTATTGAAGGATAAAGTTTAATAAAACGAGCTAAGAGCGATTTTTTAGTTAAATCTTCAAATCCTTGATTCAACAACAAAGTCTGAGCAAGATCAGTAGCAATTTCTACATTTGAACCATTAAGTAAATCTGGGATTAAATTACGATCGTCACTGAGTAAATCAGCGAGCGGTATGCGACGGGCACTTGCATTCTGTAGCGCTTCATTGTCAATTGCATAAAACATAGCTGATAGCAATTTAGTAGAAATTAATGGAGCTATTAGGCTTTCATACTTCTTGGATGAACGATTTTTTACAATCCAGAATAATAATGGGCCTTTTATTGTTTGATCTGAAAGCCAGCGTTCTAAGCAATAATTCACTCGTTCATGCATATTTTCTTCAAGCATGAAATTTATACATTCTGTTGTAAACTTTCCGCTAGAATTCTTAAGTAAATCTTCTGACATCGTTGAATAACGGTCTGGAAATACACGCTTAATCAAATCCAGATAGCGTCCATAATAGACGACTGGCAAATCTGAGGCTAATTCAGAAAAATCTACGCTTGTTTCCAAAATAGATTTAGATGAAGGCTCAAGAACTTCTACATCCTCGTGTAAATCTCTTGCTAAATTATTTCTGACCCAAACACCGTGTAAGCGATCAGCTTGGCTCAGTGTTTTTGTGCTTTTGATGGCATCAGTGAGTGCATTTAATATATCAGGTAGCTCCTCTTTAATTATCGAAATATTTTCAGAAAGTTTGTAGAGTTTTTCAGCTAAATTTATTTTTTCCTTAGAATTTTTAGTGGCATGAAATTGTTCAAGTACTTCTTCTTCTGGATTTACAGGCTCATCTCTCAAGATATAATAATCTGTTTTCTTAAGAGGTACGCCAATTCTTGGGTCTTTTGCCAATAGTTTCTTAGTCGCCGTCCACCATTTTTTATATTTAACTACTCCTATTAATCTAGCTAAGACTCTTTCGATTTCAGATGCCATCATAGACTGGCTGTCAGCAGTTTCCAGTATCAAGACTATTAAATCGCATGGTTTTTTCTTAATTAATTCCTCAATTCGATCAGGATTGGTTCTTGATAATACCAAAACATCGTTCTCTGAGAGCACCTCAAGCTTATCTGCACAGAATGCTGGTGCCATTGCATGTCCTGTCTTTCCTTCTTCAAAATCAATAATCAAACGATCATCCGTTTCTATATAATCGACAATTTTTCCAAAACCCCAGCTTCGATGGAGACAGTAATTTCCAGGTATCATAACCTCAAATTTAGAACGAAATGGTTCTAATTTTGGATTTTTTTCTATTAAAGAATCGATGGCACTTTTATTCATAATAATGCAAGTTGTAAAAAGATGAAAAGATAACTATGAGTCATATTTAACAAATGAGAAGCGTTAATTTCAAAAAATCCAATAAAAAAAAGAGCTCGTGGGTCTTGGCAACTCTTTTGATGAAGGAATATCTTGATTCTAGAGGGAAACCAAATGACCTTTTTGATACTCTTTCTCCCACAATAAATCAGCTTCAATTGAACCATTGTAAATTTCTATTTTATGGTGCTTTAAGAAATATTATGAGAATTGAAGATGCTTTGAGCGGATTTATCCAAAAGAAACCCAAAAATTTATTGTTAGCTATCTTTCAAATTTGCGGATACGAACTATTAGAATCTTCAAGAAGCAAAAAAGAAAAAATCATTCACAATGCCGTTGAGCAAGCGAAACTCATTGTGAGTGCGAATGAAGTAAAGTTCATCAATGCGGTATTAAGAAAGCTCACTGCAGCATTAGATGATCAAACTCCTGAAAAGTCTTTTTCCGTATTTTATAGTCATCCCAAATGGCTAGTTGAGCATTGGAACAATCAGTTTGGTAAAAAAAATACAGAACATCTCTTGAGTTGGAATCAAAAAATACCTCGTTTATATCTGTATTCAAAAAGCTTACCTAATGAAATAAAGAAACAACTAAATGTTGTTGCCCCTTATCTATTTGAGCTTCCGGAAAAAGGTCTTCAAGACACACAAATTAAAGAAATATTAGATCAAGGGAATGGATATATTAAAGATCCTGCCACTTTAAATGCAGTAAATGCATTAGACCCTAAGCCTAATGAATCTATCTTAGACCTATGTGCTTCACCAGGAGGCAAAACCTTTGATTGTATTCAAAGAATGGAAAACAAAGGCACAATAGTGGCTGTAGATTTGCCGAATAAGCGAATGGATCGATTGAAATCTAATCTTAGACCACTGCAAAAAGATAATCCTAATTTGATAATTTTACCACAAGACATATTGAAAATTGATGAAAAAAACTTCGAAGACTTAAGTCTTCCTATAAAATACGATGGCATTTTACTAGATGCACCCTGCTCTAATACCGGAGTAATCCAACGTAAGCCAGATATTCGCTGGCGACTTAATCCTGAAAATATAAAAGAATGCGCTGAGCTTCAACTAAGACTTTTAAATAAAGCAAGTGATTGGATAAAGCCTGAAGGTCGTATCGTATACAGCACTTGTAGCATAGATAATGCGGAAAATGACGCTGTAATTGATAAGTTTTTAAAAACCCCTAAAGGTCGAACATTTAAACTTATACAAAAAAAAGTATACTACCCTTGGGAGTCAGAGCACGATGGCGCGGGTGTCTTCTTGCTCAAAAAATCTAATATTTGAAATCAAGTTTATTTTTTTGAAGACTGATACGCGTTTATTGCACATTTTGAGCAGGCTTCAGCTACTGATGCAAAAAAGTCATTTCCTTTATCATCAATCAAAAGATAAGCAGGAAAATCAGTCACATCGATTTCCCAAATGGCCTCCATTCCAAGTTCTGGATACTCTAGAACTCTAACTGAGTTAATATTTTCCTCCGCTAAAAGGGCTGCTGGACCACCAATTGAACCTAAGTAAAAACCACCGTATTTATGACATGCATCAACTACTTCTTGAGAGCGATTCCCCTTAGCCAACATAATCATAGAGCCACCAGCTGCTTGAAATTGACTGACGTAACTATCCATGCGTCCAGCAGTCGTGGGTCCAAATGATCCCGAAGCCTTCCCCTCAGGTGTTTTTGCAGGACCCGCATAATATACGATATGTTCTTTAAAGTAATTTGGGAGTTCCTCGCCTTTATCCAAGCGCTCCTTTAATTTGGCGTGAGCAATATCTCTAGCCACAACAATTTTACCGGTTAATTCTAATGCTGTAGCTATTGGATATCCGCTCAACTCTTTCAATAAAGCTTTCATCGGTTGATTCAGATTTATTTTTTCAGCTTTTGCTTTAGAGGAAAAAGAATGCTCAGGTAAAAATCTGGCAGGGTTATCTTCTAATTGTTCTAGCCAGACCCCTTCTTTATCTATTCGAGCCTTTATATTTCGGTCAGCTGAACATGAAACACCCAATCCTATAGGACAGGAAGCTCCGTGTCTTGGCAAACGAATCACACGTACATCAAGAGCAAAATAGCGACCACCAAATTGAGCACCATATCCCATTTCTCTAGTGTAAGCTAATAATTTTTTCTCAAATTCTATATCTCGAAACGCTCTGCCATATTCATTTCCAGTAGTTGGTAAATCGTCATAATATCGGGCAGATGCTAATTTGACTGTTTTCATACATGCCTCCGCTGATGTTCCTCCTATGACAAACGCAATGTGATAAGGTGGGCATGCTGAGGTTCCCAATGTACTCATTTTTTCTATACAGAATTTAGCTAAACTTGCTGGATTTAAGACCGCTTTAGTTTTTTGATAAAAAAATGTTTTATTGGCAGAGCCACCACCCTTAGTCATAAATAAAAATTCATAAACACCGCCTGTAGTAGCAATTAAATCGACCTGTGCAGGTAAATTAGTACCTGTGTTTTTCTCCTCATAAAGACTCAAGGGTGCTAGTTGTGAGTATCTTAAATTTTCTTTCTTAAAAGCATTATATATTCCTTTTGTGATGACTGACTCATCATTGGCATTTGTCCAAACAGCTTGTCCTTTTTTAGCAAAAACAATACTTGTGCCAGTATCTTGACAAAGCGGTAATACTCCATGCACAGCAATTGAGGCATTTTTGATTAAAGTATAAGCTACTCTGCGATCATTTTCAGTGGCATCAGCATCTTCAAAAATTTTTGCAACCTGCTTAAGATGAGAAGTTCTCAGTTTAAAAGAAACTTCACGCATAGCGAATTCAGATAAAAAACTTAAAGCTTCTGGATCGATTGTTAAAACTTCTTGGCCTTTAAAATCAATCGTATCAACAAACTTATCTGTTAATAGCTGGTACCTTGTGTCATCTTTAGTAGATGATTGAAATACCTTTTCATAATGAAATTGGTCTGACTCTTGACTCATTATATTATATATTGAAAAAGGAAGATTAATTAAATGAGCGACCGCAACCACAAGTACTTGAGGCATTAGGATTTTGTATTTCAAATCCTTTACCGGTTAAACCATCATCAAAATGAATGGTACAATCATTTAAATATGACAAACTTGATGGATCGATCAGAACAATCATATCTTCTTTCTTAATTATGTTATCACCTTCCTTTTCGCTATCAAAAGACATTCCATATTCAAATCCTGAACAACCACCTGCTTCAACAAATATACGTAAATGCTGATCTTTTTGTGCATTTTCGTTACTTAACTTAGTTATTTGTTTGATTGCTGAATCTGTTAAATTTATCATGATTTAAAATTAATATAGCATTATTATTTGTCAAACATTGGTAAATCTATCTTTAAGACAGCATATATTTATAAATATTATAAAAGTAATTTGCACTAAACATTTATGTCAGGCCCTTTTCTCAGTCAAAGTCAGAAGCAAACGCATTCATTAACAATTGCGCCTCAGTTACAGAATTCCTTAAAGATTCTTCAGTCCGCTTCTTTTGATCTAAGAACTGCTATACTCGTAGAATTACAGCGTAACCCGCTTTTAGAGGAACTTCCTATAGAAAGTGTCAGCGTAGAAGCTGAGTCTGAACTCATCCAAGAAAACGGCGATTCAAGAAATGAGGAATTAGACTTTGATAATAATGATTTTAGTATTTTAGAAAAAATATCTGATGATTATATGGAGAACCAAATGACTGATTCGGTTATTTCTGGTTCTGATTTGCAGATACAAGAAAGAAGAGACCACTTTCTTAATTCGCTAACTCAAGAAGAATCACTACAACAACATTTGATCGATCAAATTAGCCTGTGCGACTGTGATGATGAAACTAAAGAACATCTTGTATTGCTAGTCGGTAGTTTAGATGAAAATGGATATTTAAATGAATCTCCTTCAAACTTATCCCTGCAATTAAATATCCCTTATCCAAAGTTTTTTCATGCGTTAGAAATTCTCAAAACATTTAATCCTGCAGGAATTGGTGCAAAGGATTTACAAGAATGTTTGCTTATCCAACTTGAGAGAAACCAAAGAGAAGATTCACTGGCCTATTCTATTATAAAACAGGTTTACCCACTTTTATTAAGAAGAAGAATTCAAGAAATCGCAAAAAAACTGAAAGTAAGTGACGAAGCAATTCAAGGTGCCCTTGAAGAGATTGCAAATATGGATCCATCGCCAGGTAAACGATTCAGTGCTGACACTAATACTGTGATTGAGCCAGATATTAGGATTTTCCACGAAGATGATCTATGGAAAATTGAGCTTAATAATGAGTACATTCCAAAATTAAGAATTAGCCAAAAATACAAAGACCTTTTAGCACAAGGAAATCTTAGTAAAAAAGAAAAAGAGTATTTAGTTGAAAATATGCGCTCTGGAAAATTTCTAATAAATTCGTTAGACCAAAGACAAAATACCTTAAAAAAAATCTCACAAAAGATTATTGAGCAGCAACCAAAATTCTTTGTTAAAGCTAATCCATCCTTACAGCCATTGACTATGCAACAGATCGCTGAAGACGTTGGTGTTCATGAAACAACGATCAGTCGAGCAATAGCTAACAAATATGTAAAGACACCACACGGTGTATTTCCCTTAAGGCATTTTTTCAACAGTGGATTCACTTCCGATAGCGGAGAAAGTATCGCGAATCGTTCCATCAAAGAAACTATCGAAAAAATCATCCAAAAAGAAGATCCCAAGAAACCGATTAGCGACCAAGCAATTTCAAAAGAACTAGAAAAAGACGGAATAAAAATTGCCCGAAGAACAGTAGCTAAATATCGGGAACAACAGGGTATTTTACCAACACACCTTAGAAGGCGATTTGATTAAGCACATTTTTCCTGTTGCAAATTAAGCAGCTCTACCCCGATAGCATCACATTTGAGTTGCCCTTCTCTTGTTAAAATAAAGCGAGAGCCATGCTTTTTCAAATAACCTTCAGATTCAAATTGCTTGATTAATCGTAGGTAACTTGTCGCATCAATGTTATCTGAACTAGAAAAACGTTTTAAAAGTTCATCTAAATTGATTCCTTCATTCATCCTCAATCCAAATATTAAGCTGTCCACAAATAGCAAATCTTGAGATAAAACTATTTCATCCTTTTTACTGGTATTTGTTGTCTTTAGTTCATTTAACCACTCATTTATAGAGCTAGGATTAGAATAACGATATCCTTTAAATTGCGATGCTGCTGATGGCCCACAGCCAAGCCAATCATACATTTTCCAAGTATTGACATTGTGCATACATCTATTCGATTCAGTTCGTGCAAAATTAGAAATTTCATATTGTTTGAAGCCAAACGTTTTTAATAAATCCCATCCTTCCACATAAAATGACCGCTCTTTTTCTTCATCGATCTTTAGCTTGCCTTCAGATAGCTTTACATAAAGAGCGGTATCTTCCTCAAAAGTTAAACAGTAAGTCGAAAGATGAGTGCTACCTAAATCATTTGCTTTATTTAAATCATGATGCCAATCATTCAGTTCTTGATTAGGCAATGCAAACATCATGTCTACATTAGTATCAATTACTCCAGAGGCTGTAATTAAATCCCATGCTTTATAGATCTGCGTTGGGTTATGTAAGCGCCCTAACTTGACTAATAAATCAGGGTTGAAGCTCTGAATACCCAAAGAAAAACGCGTCACGCCTAAATCCAAAAGTATCTTAAGTTTATCTGCTTTTACAGAAGAAGGTGCCATTTCCACAGTCCATTCATGGAAATCATTTCCTATATGCCTTATCATGGATTTCCCGAGTCGTTCGAGGTCTTTAGCTGATAACAAGGTGGGCGTACCACCACCCCAAAAAATAGTATCAAAATGAGTCGACTTAGGTATTTGCTGGAATTCATATTCCATACCATCTAAATAAGCTAATAATTCAGATCGCTTAGGCTTTTCTTGATAAAAAGCGCAAAAATCGCACGTACTAGCACAAAATGGTATATGGCAATATAAGCCGGTCTGCATAATCTTTTAAAACACCAAATTTCTTTTAGATGGATGGCACTGCTTCGAGGAGTTTTTGAGTATAAGGGTGTTGAGGATTTCGGCAAATTTCTTGGGCACTTCCCTGCTCTACAATTTTACCTTCAGTCATCACTAAAATAGTATCACTCATATGCTCTACGACGGCTAAATCGTGGGCTACAAAAAGATAGGTTAAATTAAATTCAGATTGCAAATCTTTCAGCAGATTAATGATATGTGCCTGTACTGAAACATCTAAAGCACTGACTGGTTCATCACAAATGATAAATTCTGGGTCGGCTGAGATTGCTCTAGCGATTCCAATTCGTTGCCTTTGTCCACCGCTAAACTCATGCGGAAAACGGCTCATCATGTCTGAAGAAAGTCCAACTTTCTCTAATAAATAAGCGACCTTTTCTTTTCTTTGACTTACGTTTAGCTCTTTTAAATGAACTAGCATGGGTTCACTGATAGAAGACTCTATATTCATTCTAGGATTCAAAGAACCGAAAGGATCTTGAAATACCATTTGGATTTTTTTGCGAAATGGATAAAATTCCTTTTCACTAAGATTAGAGATGTGTGTATCATTGTAGTAAATCGAACCTCCAGTCATTGGTACCAAACGGGCAATCGCCTTGCCAGTAGTTGATTTACCGCTTCCGCTTTCTCCTACTAAACCAACTGTTTTACCCTTAGGAATACAAAAACTAATAGTGTCGACTGCTTTAACAGTTTGAGTTTTTTGAGTGAAAATCCCTTGTTTACTCACAAAGTGCACCTTCAAATCATTGATTGTGATTAAATTTGCCATAATGATGTTATCCTAGTAAACAGTTTTAATAGTTATGATAAAAAAGACAATTCTGCTAATATTTTCCATTGTTATACTTTCCTCATGTACCTCAACAAAAAAGGAGCATGGTGTAACGATAAAAAAGAAAAATAATTATAACCCTATTCACCAGGTAAAAAAGTTATTTTAAAAAATCGATTGGGTCGGTGTAGTCTTTCCTGCGAAAAATTCAGAAGGCGATCCCGCAAATAGTAATTCACCTCCTGCTTCACCGCCGTCTGGGCCTAGCTCAACTATCCAGTCTGCCAAACGTATGACATCCTTATCGTGCTCAATGATGATTATGGTGTTACCAGCATCCCGTAGGCGAAATAATAAATCCATAAGTTTTTGAATATCCACCCAATGCAATCCTGTAGTTGGTTCATCTAAGATATATAAAGTATTTCCCTGCTGCTTTTTGCTTAGTTCAAGTGACAACTTAATCCTTTGAGCTTCTCCGCCAGATAATGTGGTAGAGGATTGTCCTAAACTCAGGTAGCCAAGTCCAACCTCAGAAAGTGTTCTTAATTTTTGCGATATCTTAGGATGCTTTTCAAAGACTGTCAGTGCTTCGTTCACACTCATATTCAAAACATCTGATATAGAATAACCTTTATATAAAATATCCAAAGTTTCTCGATTATAACGGCGTCCTCTACAGCTAGGACATTCTGAATACACATTCGATAAAAATTGCATATCTAATTTAATTAGCCCATCGCCTTTACAACGTTCACAACGTCCCCCTTTTACATTGAAGCTGAAGCGACTGGATTTATATCCCCTCACTTTAGCTAAAGAGCATTGAGCAAAAAGATCTCTCAACAAATCGAATAACTTAATAAAAGTAGCGGGATTGGATCTTGGACTTCTACCTATCGGATCTTGATTGACTTGAATCACAGAACTAAATGCATCTAGTCCTTCAATTGCACTATGCTTACCTGGTATAGTTTTCGCCCGATTAAGTTTGAAAGCTGCGTATTTCGCTAAAATTCCATTAATCAAGGTACTTTTACCCGAACCAGATTTTCCACAAACTACACTAATTAATCCAATAGGAAATGAAACATCTATAGACTTTAAATTATTTTCCCTAGCTCCAAGAATTTTAAAATATTCAGAATAAACCGCATTTCGCTTCACATTTTTTTCAACCTGAAGTGCTCCAGACAAATAAGCACCAGATTGACTCTTTTTTGACTTGTGCGCCTCTTTAGGCAATCCTTCATAAGTAATATGACCTCCAGCATGTCCTGCATCTGGTCCTAATTCTATGAGATGATCTGCCGCCAGCATCATTTCATTATCGTGCTCAACAACTATTACTGAATTTCCCCGATCTCTAAGCCCAATGATCGTTTGAATTAACTGCCGGTTGTCTAGAGCATGAAGTCCAATACTCGGTTCATCTAGAATATAAACTACTCCGACTAAAGACATCCCTAGTTGTGTCGCTAATCTTACTCGTTGAGACTCTCCACCGCTTAAGGTAGAATAAGTGCGATTCATATTTAAGTAACCAAGACCAACCTCATCAAGAAAACTTATTCTAGATCGCAGCCCATCGATTGCATCACTCATTGAATTATAGGACTTATTCTTAACTAATTTCTTCAAAAATTGCTTAGAATCTTTTAAAGACATTTTTAAAAAATCGGCCAAAG